>ERZ1673744.741-NODE-741-length-38031-cov-5.682115_pt1 | contig 38031 bp, 37 predicted proteins | sample MGYA00580207_ERZ1673744 | MGnify/ENA primary metagenome ERZ1673744 (study PRJEB41218, sample SAMN15661751) | gut metagenome | host: Homo sapiens | place: Canada: London | collected 2015-08-20/2019-03-30 | study: EMG produced TPA metagenomics assembly of... | reverse complement strand
GCTCGATGCGCTTGATGAGGGACACGATGCACGATGCGTAGCCCTCCGGAGCGTAGACCTCCAGGCTCTTCTCCCTGACGTGATAGAGGGTGTCCACTCCGCAGCCGAATATCCTGGGATACAGGGGTTTGACCTCCGCCCCTCCGAACACGACGGCGAACACGCGTCCGTCCGAGAGCCCGCTCGCCGCGCCCAGCAGCTCCGCGCTGACGTCGGCCATCCTCACCCCGTCTCCTTCCGGCTCAGTCTCGATCCACACGAGGATGCCGTCGGCGGTCGACTGGTTGAGGTTGTACACCTTCAGCATCCCCGGCGGAAGCCTGTCTGGGTCGTCGGACCCGCACGAGGAGCATGTGGAGCACGAACCACCAGAGCACTCGCTCATCTGACCGCCTCCAGCTCGTCTATGATGAACCCCGCCCCCTTAGCAGGGTCGGTGATCTCCACCTTCCTGTTGCGTCTGACGCCGGAGGACGCCGTTGTGGAGACTATCCTCGTCATCGATCCCTTGAGGCCGACGGAGTACAGTCCGAGACCGATGGCGATCCTGTCGACCTCCTCCACCTCCCTGTCCTGGGCAGACAGGTAGTCCGATATGGACACCAGAGTGCCGTTCGGGTCCACGGAGCCGAAGGACACCACTGATCCCTTCGGGACGGAGCATGTCCTGCGCACGTCACCGTAGTCCTGGACGGCCACCAGGCCGTCGTCAGTCCTGGAGAGGGACTCCGTGTACGCGAACTGCTGGACTCCCAGCTGGGCGGCGACCTCGTAGGGCACCTGCCCCGTGTCGCCGTCTATGGCCTGCCTTCCGAACACGTAGACGTCCGCGTCGGGGATGTGCCTGAGCAGGAACGCTGTGATGGTCCTGGCGGTCGCCCATACGTCCGCACCGGCGAAATCCCTGTCTGTGAGCAGGAACGCCCTGTCGGCACCCATCTCAAGGCATCTGACGAGGGCCTGCCTGGCCTGCGGGGGACCCATGGTGTACACCATGACCTCATCCCCTTCGCGCCTCATCGAGAGGACCCTCGACAGGGCGTACTCGTCGTACGGGTTGAGGATCGAGGGCACACCCGCCCTCACCAGGGAGCCGTTCTCGTCCACGGACATCTCCATCGTGTCCGGAACCTGCTTGACAGCGACGGCGAACCTCATTGCGGCACCTCCACTATGTTTCCGCGGCAGAGTATGTTCTTTGGATCCAGTATGGTCTTGATCCTGCGTATCTCCTCGACCCCCCTCTCGCCGTACATGAGCTGCATGTAATCCCTCTTGATCTTGCCGATCCCGTGCTCGGCGCTGGGAGATCCTCCCAGCTCGACGGCCTTCTCGGCGAACCTGCGGTAGACCTCGTTGGCCTTCTCGAAGTCCTCCATGGACTTCAGGATGATCTCCACATGGGGGTGGTTGTTGCCTACGTGGCCGAAGACCACGTACTCCAGGCCCGCGGCGTCCAGCTGCTCCGAGTAGAACGACATCATCTCGTTCGCGGCGGAGTCCGGGACGGACATGTCCGTCCCCATCTTGTGGATCCCCGGCATCTCCCCCTTCAGGGAGGCGACGTACTCGAATAACGACCTCGGGATGGAGTGCCTGAGCTCCCTCATCCTCTCGCGGTCACGTTCCTCGTGGCCGCACCAGGACCTGTCCAGGGAGCCCCCGTGGCGCTCCGCGATCTCCGCCACCCTGGCGTACCTCGCGGACATGTCATCGGTCAGCTGCATGTCGAAGAAAAGGGCCGAACCTGCGTAGTCCGGGAGCCTCGGCACCCTGATCAGCGCGGGATCGGAGGCCGTGACCCTGCGGATGAGGTCCAGCGACCTGCAGTCCATGTACTCTAAGAACTCGGGGTCGACGAGGCCGTCCGACCTGATCTCCCTGACGGCTGCCAGACAGTCGGCGTCGGTGGGGAAGAACAGTATGTTCGAAACCAGAGGGTGCCAGGGGGCGACGTAAACGTCCGCCTCGGAGATGATCCCGAAGATCCCCTCCGATCCGACGAACATGTCGATGAGGTCCATGCCCTCGTGGAACATCGGACCTGCCGCGTTCTTCACGTCCGTGTTGAAATCATAGGACGGGATGTCGAAGGAGTAGTACGACCTTCCCGCCGGGAAGCTCATGCGCCTGCCTTCGGCCCTGTAGTCCCCTCTCTTGAAATCGATGTACTGGCCCTCTGGCAGGACCACCCTGAGCCTCCTGACCCAGTCGCGGGTGGGTCCGTACCTGTACGTCCTGGGTCCGGAGGCGTTGCAGGCTATGTTGCCACCGATGGACCCGTTCATCTCCGTCGGATCCACCGGGTAGAAGTAGGGAACCGGCTCCGACAGGAGCTGCTTCCTTGCGCCCTCGGTGACGTCCTCCAAACCGGAGAGGTCGCGGGCCCTCAGCACCCTGTTGATCTCCTCTATCGTGGTGCATGGGAGAACCCTGACGAAATAACCCCTCTCGTCCCTCCCGACACCCAGGACGCCGGACATACGCTCGAGCGAGATCACGTCGCCCTCTGTGGGGACGCATCCCCCGCAGACGCCGGTCCTCATTCCGGCCACTGTTATCGGGTTGCCCTTGGAGTTGTTGATCCTCACCGCCTCCCTGAGCTCGGAGTCGTCGACCGGGATGATGACGTGCTCGCCCCTTCCGGTCATCTTGGACTCGTCGGTGAGGTACTTGGAATCGCTGCGTATCCTCTGCCTGTAGAACATCTCACTCATCCCATAAGCGCGGAATCATGGCCGCGGTGACCGACTGCTCGGTCAGGGTCTTGCGGTCGATGAGTCCCTTGCTGAGCAGGCCGACCGCGCCCTGCCTCTTGCCTATGTCGGTGCTGCCGTAGACCTCGTGGACGGCGTCCCCCACGGTCATTCCGGACCTCACCAGCGCGGCGATGCCGTCGGGGTACCTGAAGCCGGAGCCCTGCCCGTACGTCTCCCTGCCGTCGCGACTCACTATGGTGCAGTGCTGGATGTCGTACAGCCCGTCCAGCATCTCGAAGACACCCGCCTCTATCCCGACGGCCATGTCATGGTCGCCGAGAGCGGCCAGCGCCCTGTTCCTGGAGCCCTCGTGGGTCTGTCCCTCGAACGGCTGCGGCGGCACCCCGCTTCCGACGTCGACGGCGGTGATCCTGACCTCGCCGTACACCCGCTCCATCACGGAGCGGACCGCCGAGACCTTGACCGGATTCAGCGAACCGACCGCTATGTCCATCACGGAGCGGTGGCCGGATCTGCCGTACTCCCCTCTAAGTATGGAGGTGGCACTGATCTTGGACCCGTCGTCGCTCCTAACCAGCGGGACCACCGAGAGCTCGAAGGGCTTCAGCCCCCTGGACGCCCTGCGGTCGTTGAGGATCCTGCCGTTCCCCAGCGTCTCCTCCGAGACAACCAGGACGTCGACGTCGTCCATCTCCTCGTCGGGGCCGTACATGTCGTCGATCTCGAAGACCCTGTAGTCCCCCTTTCCGGAGAGATAGCGCTCCAGCTCCGCCTTCCTCAGATGCAGGGGGACGGAGACCTCCCTCCCCTCGCCGGCCATGCGGTCGGATGTGATCCCCACGACGACCGTGTCCCCCACCTCGAACGCGCGGGACAGCAGGGCCTTGTGCCCGTCGTGGAGAATGTCGAACGTGCCGGCGACGGCGGCCTTCGTCATCACTCCGCACCGAGCGTGAGAACCACCAGGACTATGGTGACGACGACGATCGCCACCCAGATGAGCCCCAGCTTCTTCAGCTTGCCCTTCACCTCGTCGCCGGCGGTCTCCTTGCAGGATTCGCTGCAGAACCTCCCCTCTCCGACGAACGCCTTTCCGCAGTTGACGCAGTGCCTGTGCTGCGGGATCCTCTCTACGGTATCTGCCATGGTAACACCTCATTCCGACCTGCGGTCGGCCTCGTTGTGGACAATGATCATGCAATGGTCCGCGTGAAGGCTCAGTGGCCCGATGCGGATCCTGTCGGGGTTGTAGGAGAGCAGCTTCGCCTCCTCCCCCTCGGTCAGGTCGTGGTTGTCCCCCAGCACGAACACCGGGTTCTCGGGGAACTCGTACTCCCTGCAGTCTGTGCCGTCCTCCTTGAGGTACACGAAGCTGCCCCTCTCGGAGAGCCTCCTGAGGACCTCCGGGAAAGACAGCCTGGTCACATACACCCCCGGTGAGGATTTGACCTCCTCTCCTTCGGAGACGGGTTTGAGGAGCGCGTTCCTGATTAGCGACGCGGTACTCCTCTCGTCGGGGTTCAGGTACCTGAGGTCCTCCCCCTTGAAAATGACGGTCTTGGGGGCATCGTCGCCCCCTTCTAGGACCAGGTAGATCTCCACATCCTTGCGGAGGTTGTGGCTCAGGAAGAACGCCGAGTTGACGCATCTGCACAGGATGTCCAGCCTGCCGGCGCCCCCGGCGATGTCGTCAAGCTTGAAGTCCCCGGTGGAGACCGCCTTGTGCCCGGTGATGACGAAGTACCTCATCCGGATCCCTGCAGCTCCTTGAGTCCGTCCAGGTCGACCCCAGCCATCTGCTTCATCATCTGCTTGCGCATCTTGCGGTCCTTGCCGAACGACGTCATGGTCTTCTTCATCGTGTTGTACTGCCTGAGCAGCTCGCGGACATCGTGGGGCGTGACACCGGCGCCGTTGGCGATCCTCTCGATCCTCTTGGCCTTTATGAGGCTCGGGTCCTCCTTCTCCTGGGCCGTCATGGAGTCCATGATCGTGCGGAAGATCACGAGCTTCTTCTGGGAAGCCTCGTAGTCGATCTTTCCCTCCATGCCACTCATGCCGGGCAGCATTGTCATAAGCTTCTCGAGGGTGCCCATCTTGCCTACGGCCGCCATCTGGTAGTACATGTGGTTGAGGTTGAACCTCCCCTTGATCATGTCGTCGGCCATCTTCTGGGCGACCTCGGGGTCGTCGATCTCCTCGGCGGCCATCTGGACCAGCCCGGACAGGTCCCCCATGCCCAGCAACCTGGAGATGAACTTCTTGGCGTCGAACGCCTCCAGGTCGCGGATGTGCTCCCCGGTTCCCAGGAAGACGATCCTCGCATCGGTCCTGGAGATCGCCGATATGGCGCCTCCTCCCTTGGCGGTTCCGTCCATCTTGGTCAGGATGACGCCTGTGACGCCGACGGCGTTGTGGAAGGCCTCCGCCTGCGGACCGGCCTGCTGGCCGACCTGGGAGTCCAGGACGAGGACCCTCTCCTCGGGCTTGGCGACCTCGGCGATCCTCTTGATCTCCTCGATGAGGTCGTCCTCCAGCGCGTGCCTTCCGGAGGTATCGATGATGACGATCTTCTTGTCCCTGAAACGGTCGAGACCGTTCTTGACGATGAGTGCGGCGTCGGTCTGACCGGGCTCCCCGTAGACCTCCACGCCGACCTTCTCGCCCAGCTGCTTCAGCTGGTCTAGGGCGGCGGGCCTGTAGACGTCCGCACCGATGAGTCCCACGGAGAGACCCTTCTTGGAGAAGTAGAGGGCGAGCTTTCCGGTCGTGGTGGTCTTTCCCTGTCCGTAGAGACCGACCATCATGATGGTCTGCGGCTTGAGGGCTATTCCGCCCTTGTCGCTGTTGACCAGTGCCACGAGCTCCTCGTAGATGATCTTGGTTACGTGGTCCTTCATGCTCCTGCCGGCCGCAGGGGGCTCGTTGAGCGCGCGGTCCTTCACCTTGTTGGTGAGGTCCAGGACCAGCCTGACATTGACATCGGCCTCCAGAAGCGCGCGCTGGAGGTCCTTGCAGATATCCTTGATAAGCTCGTCGTCCACCGAGGACGCGCTCCCGATGCGTCCGAGGACACCTCTCAGGGATTTTCCCAATCCTTCCAAGACCATGATGTATCGTGCGACAGATTCACGCGCGCGTTATATACTTATGGTCGTGGGACACAGAAAAACGGTAAAGTGTGGGGATAGGCCAGAATATAAGAAGGGATGGGATGCACTCTACAGCCTGGCCGTATCCCAGCAAAATCAGATAAGTTCAGTCCGTATAAATAGTTTATCCAAAAAATTTAGCTGACTACTTAATTGTTTAAGCTTCTGAATAAATTAAGTGGAGGGCTGGGGAACCAGCCCCCTTTTGAGTTTCAGAGGTACCCGGACTTCTGGAGGGCCATGAGGTCCTCGGTGGAGAGCTTGTCTCCGGCCTTGAAGCGCTCGAAGATCTCCTTGGCCTCCTTCTTGCCCTCGGTGTCCGACTTCTTCTTGCGGACCGAGTTCTTCTTGTTGCGGAAGCTGGATGCGTCCCTGTCCATCTCGTGGACGGACTTGATCTGCTCGATGTGCTTCTTGTGCTCCTCGTCGGCGGCCTGCTTGCACTCGACGAACTTCGCCTGTGCTGCGTCTGCCTCCTTCCTGAGCCTGTCGGCCTGCTCGTAGAAGCCGATCATCTTGTCGTGGGCGGCCTGGGCCTTCTCGGCGTACTCGGAGACCTGGTGGTGGTACACCTCGGCCTCGGCCTTGGCGTCCCTGAGCTGCTGGACCAGGTTCTTGACCTCGTCGTTCTGCTCGTAGATCTTCTCCCTCTCCTCGATCTGCTTGGCGAGGATGGAGATCTGCTTGATGATCTCGTTCTCCTTGTCCTTTCCGAGGGGCTTGGTCATCTGAGTGTACTCAAGATCCTGGAGCTGTTTCTTCAGCTGCTTGACGGGAACCTCGTTCTTCTCGTCGGATTTCTCGTTCCTGTAGGGGGCGAGCTGCTCCTTCAGGGCGGTGACCTTCTGGTTCCACTCGTCCCTGAGCTCCTTCGTCTCCCTGACCTTCTGGTTGAGCGAGTCGCGCTCCTCCCTGCACTTGCCTGCCTCGTCCACGAGCTCCCTGACCTGGGCGTTGAGGGCGTCCCTCTTCGCTTTCCACTCTTTGGTCTGGTTGTTGAGCTCGTCCCTCAGCTTTCTGTGCCTCTCGGCATCCTCGTTGACAATGTCGCGCTTCTCCTCAAGGGCCTCAATGGTCTCTTCGGAAACGACATTGCTCTCTGCAGTCTCCTCAACAGCGGGGACGGCTTCAGTCGTTTCCTGTACCTCTGCTGCCTGCTGCTCTACCTGAGAATCCTGCTGCTGAACTTCCTCCACAAAATCTTCCATAAATTTTCACACCTATGTTCAACGCGGCCATGATCGAAAGCATGACCCACTTGCGAGAACGGCTATCAATATTTCCCTTATAAGGATTTCCATACCTTGTTACGCACGCACCTAAACAAAGTAGTAAAGGCACGTTATCGGGAAGGGCCTCATCCCCCACATGGCCCCGGTTCTATATATCCGGAACCGTCCGCGGGCGACGCGGGATGTCGGCGCATGTAATTTATATTTAAAATCAATCCGCGCACACGATCAACATGAGCAACGTCTGTCCCCTTGACTACCGCTACGGCCGCGAAGACATGAAGGCCGTCTTCAGCGAGGAGAGCCGCATCTTCTACCAGATGCAGGTGGAGGCCGCCCTGGCCCGCGCACACGCGTCCCTCGGGACCATACCTCAGGAAGCCGCCGACGAGATCACCAGGGTCGCGAGCCTCGACGTCGTCAGCGTGGAGAGGATCAAGGAGATCGAGAAGGACACCAGGCACGACCTGATGGCGATGGTCAAGGCGATGACCGAGAAGTGCGAGGGCGACGCGGGCAAGTACGTGCACCTGGGCGCCACCTCCAACGACATCGTCGACACGGCCACCGCGCTCCAGATGAAGGCGGCGCTGGAGATCGTCATGGAGGACGTGGACAACTTCACCATGACCCTGGCGAAGATCGCCAAGAGGGAGAGGGACACCCTCGAGATCGGAAGGACGCACGCTCAGTTCGCCATACCCATCACATTCGGGTTCAAGATCGCAGGATACATCGCCGAGATGCTCAGGCACAGGCAGAGGATCATCGACGCCATGCCCAGGATCTGCGCGGGCAAGATGGCCGGGGCCGTCGGCACCGGAGCCGCCCTCGGGAAGAACTTCTTCGAGATCCAGAGGAGGGTCATGCAGGACCTCGAGCTCACCTACGAGCCAGCCGCGACGCAGGTCGTCGGACGCGACAGGTACACCGAGTGCATCTGCATCATGGCAAACATCGCCACCTCCCTGGAGAGGTACGGAACCGAGATCAGGAACCTCCAGAGGTCCGAGATCGGCGAGGCGTCCGAGTACTTCGACGTCAAGAAGCAGGTCGGGTCCTCCACCATGGCGCAGAAGAGGAACCCCATGAACTCCGAGAACGTCTGCGGTCTGGCACGTGTCATCCGCGGCTTCGTGACCCCCACTTTCGAGAGCCAGGTGCTCTGGCACGAGAGGGACCTGTCCAACTCGTCCACCGAGAGGTTCACGCTCCCCCATGTGTTCATACTCCTCGACGAGATCCTCAAGAAGATGACCTGGGTCTTCGACGGCCTCGAGGTCCACCGCGACAAGATGCTCGCCAACATCGAGTCCTCCCACGGACTGGTCATGGCCGAGCCGCTCATGATGAAGCTCACCGAGAAGGGCATCGGAAGGCAGGACGCCCACGAGATCATCCGCTCCTCCGCGATGGTCGCGGAGGACCAGAACAGGCACCTCAGGGACGTGCTCCTGGAAAGGGAGGACCTGAAGGGCATCCTCACCGAGCAGGAGATCATCGAGACCATGGACGCCGCCAACTACGTCGGAGGCGCCAGGGAGATCGTCGACAAGATGGTCAGCGCCGCCGAAGAGACCATCGGAAGAACCGCGGAGTGATTCCGATGGACAAGGTCAAGCAGGGCCTGCTCCTGGGCGCGATCGTTGGGTTCTTCCTCGCTCTGTTCATGATAAACTACTCGGGCAGATGGTGGTGGATCATCATGGTCCCGCTGGTCGCCATAATGGGCGCCGCCCCGCAGTACCTCAGACCCAAGGACATGGACGACGAATAAGCGTCGCGTCCGGCTCAGAATTTTAACCGAGGGGGGGAACCCCCTCGTTCATGTTTACGGACCGTCACTCGACGGGCTTTCCGGCGTGGTCGCCGGGCGTCACGTAGTAGACCTCGTCGACGGTCATCTTCACGAGATGCTTCGCGGGGAAGATTTCCTTGATGGAGTGTGCGAATGCGACCGCTGCCTCGTAGTCGGCCCCGGAGTCCTCGACCTTCAGGGAGCCCTTGATCTGCCAGGACTCCTTGCACTCGGGGTTCCACACGTAGAACGCCGCCCTTGGGTTCTCCTTCATGTTGGCGATGGTCTTGCCGAAGTAGTTGTCGATAATCCAGACCGTCCCGTCCTCCTTGGGTATGAGCATCCCGACGGGTACGACGTTGGGGACGCCGTCCTTGGACGCCGTGGCCACGGAGTAGACCTTCTGCTTCTTCATCTGTTCCAGGATCTCTGGTGTCAGCTTTGCCATGATGGTGAATGGCCTCTGCAGTATATAGGGGGCTCAGTTCCTCCCGAGGACCTGCGCTATGTACCTTCCGGTAATGCTCGCCGGATCGGACGCCACACGGTCGGGGGTGCCACACGACACCACCCTCCCGCCCGACTCCCCTCCTCCCGGACCCATGTCGATTACGTAGTCCGCGTTGGAGATGAGGTCGAGGTCGTGCTCTATCACCACTAACGTGGCGCCGTCGTCCATCAGACGCTGGAACACCCCTATGAGCGTCCTGACGTCCCTCGGGTGGAGGCCCACCGTGGGCTCGTCGAAGACGAACACGGTGCCGTGCTGGCTCTTGCCCATCTCCGATGCCAGCTTCAGCCTCTGGGCCTCCCCTCCGGAGAGCGCGGGGGTGGACTCGCCGAGCGTGAGGTACCCGAGGCCTATCTCGGACAGCACCCCGAGACGCTCGGCGACCTTGGTCCCTCCGAGGGCCTGCAGCGCCTCGTCCACCGTCATGGACATGAGCTCCGGCAGGGTGTGCGGTTCGGCTCCCTTCGGAGCGTACGAGAAGCGGTCCGCCTCCTTCGAGTACCTCGATCCGCCGCAGGACGGGCAGACGATGTCCACGTCCGGCAGGAACTGGACGTCCAGGGTGATCTGCCCTGTGCCGTCGCACTCGCGGCATCTCAGCCTCCCCGTGTTGTAGGAGAAGTCGCCCGCACCGTACCCGGCCTCCTTGGATGCCGCGCCCCGGGCGAAGGTGCGTCTGAGATCGTCAAGGACCCCGCTGTACGTGGCTACCGTGGAGCGGACGTTCGTGCCGATCGGGGTGGCGTCTATGACGTTGACGCGCCTGACACCTTCCGCCTCGACGGATTCGACGTGCTCCGGCAGCGGCATCCCGGATATGACCGCCTGGAGGGCCGGGACAAGGCTCTCCAATACCATGGTGGTCTTGCCTGATCCGGACACTCCGGTGACCACCGTCATGCGGCCCATCGGGATCTCCAGGTCAAGGGGATGTACCGTGTGGATCCGGGACGTGCGCATCCTTATGGCCCCGTTGTCGAAGATGGATCCTTCCCGGACCCTATCGCGGACGATGACGTCCTCCTTTCCGGAGAGGTACCCACCGATGATCGACCTCGGGTCTGCCTCCACATCCCCCACTGTCCCCTGGCAGAGGACGGTCCCTCCCTCCTTGCCCGAGCCGGGGCCCATCTCGATGAGCCAGTCGGCGGACCTCAGCGCCCTGGTGTCGTGGTCGACGAGGATCACCGAGTTCCCGTGCTCGACGAGATCCCCGACTATGGCCATCATCCCGTCCAGGTTCGAGGGGTGAAGGCCTATGGACGGCTCGTCCAGGACGTACATCACTCCCGTGGTGCGGTTCCTGATGGCCCTTGCCAGCTGTATCCTCTGGCGCTCGCCTGTGGAGAGCGTCGAGCCGGCGCGGTCCAGCGACAGGTAGTCGAGCCCCAGGTCCACGAGCCTGCGGGCGGTGGCCAGGAACTGGTTGCAGATGCTCTCAGCCATCGGGCGCAGGTGCTCCGGCATCTGCGGGGGCACGGCCGAGACCCATTCCATGAGGTCGCCGAGGGTCATGGAGGTCGCCTCGGCCAGGTTCCTGCCGCACAGCACCGTCGAGCGGGCCCTCGCGTTCAGCCTGGTCCCTCCGCACTCCTCGCAGGGCCGCACGGTGAGGTACCTCTCCACCCTCTGGATCCCCTTCTCGGTGTTGGCGTTGTTCAGAGCCTCCTCCACGGCGCGCCGGGCGTTGCGGTAGGTGCAGTTAAGGTCGAAGACCTTCCCCGTGGACGACTCTATCGCCACCAGCTTGGTGACCTCCGGGCCGTTGTACACGATGTCCCTCTCCTCGTCGGTGAGGTCCCTGAACGGCACGTCGACGCGGACGCCCAGGGACTCGGCTACCCTGTACATCCAGTTGATGCCGAACATGTTCCAGGACTCCACCGCGCCCTGGCCCAGAGTCTTGTCCCAGTCGGGAACGAGCTTGGAGACGTCCACCTCCCTCACCATGCCTGTGCCGGAGCATCTCGGACAGGCGCCCTCGCTGTTGAACGCGAGCGACTCTGCGCCGGGCCCCTCGAAGGAGGCCCCGCACTCCGGACAGACCAGCGCCTTCCCCGCGGCGACGTCGGTGGACGGAGGGAGGAGATGCCCGTTCGGGCAGCGGTGGCTCCCGAGCCTGGAGAACATCAGGCGCAGATGGTTCAGCAGCTCAGACATCGTCCCGAACGTGCTCCTGACCCCGGGGACCGCCGGCCTCTGGTGAAGGGCGAGCGCCGCCGGGACGTAGTCGATGCTATCGATCTTCGCCTCCGCGGCCTGGGTCATGCGCCTGCGGGTGTACGTCGACAGCGCCTCCAGGTACCTCCTGGACCCCTCTGCGTAGAGGACGCCGAGTGCCAGCGACGACTTGCCGGATCCCGACACGCCGGCGACGGCGACTATGCGTCCCAATGGGACGTCCACATCTACGGACTTGAGGTTGTGTACCCTGGCCCCGCGTATCTCCACATGGTCTGGGGCCGATGACCCGAAATTGCCTGCGTCTCCCATATTCGCACCTGCACTCCGGTGAAGGCGGAACCGTCCTTAAGACATACTGCGGAAGACGGCAACGTCCCCCGTCATTCAGGAATACCAGAGTTATCCTGATTGTCATAAAATTGTTGAAATCGAATATATACAGGAGAACGATTGAGCGCACTCATGCAGAGGGAGAGACTGTTCACGAAGGATTTCATCCTGGACACGGCCATATCGCTCTGCTGTTCTCTCAACTACTTCACGCTCCTGATCAACATAACAGGCTACGCCATGCTCACCTTCGGGGCCACATCCACGGAGGCCGGTCTGGCCGCGGGGATCTACGTCATCGGCGGGCTGATCTCCAGGGTAACCCTGGGGAAGTACGTGGAGATGGTCGGCAGGAAGAGGATGCTGATCCTCGGACTGACCATCGCCCTGGTGATGTCGGTGACCTACTTCTTCGTCTCTTCGATGGCGGTGCTGTACGTCGTCAGGTTCCTGCACGGGACCGCATACGGGATTAGCAGCACCTGCACCAACGACATCATCGCCAGGATCCTGCCGCAGAGCAGGAGGGGCGAGGGACTGGGGTACTTCCTGCTCAGCGTCACCATCGCCACGGCGATAGGGCCGTTCCTGGGGATGGGCTTCGGACAGGACGGGAACTACACCGCCGTGTTCACCGTCGGACTGGTCATGTACTCGGTCGCTCTGGTCCTGGCCCTGTTCCTGAAGGTCCCCGAGGAGACCCTCACCGAGGAGCAGAAGGCGGAGGCGCGCAGCTTCGACCTGAAGCACCTGTTCCAGTTCTCGGCGGTCCCGCTGGCGATAACCTGCATGGTGTTCTACTTCGCGTACTCTGGAGTCCTGAGCTTCATTTCGTCCTACGCCGAGGCGATAGACCTGGTCGACGCCGCGATGTACTTCTACCTGGCGGTGGCCGCCGGCACCCTGGTCTCCAGGCTGACCACCGGGAAAATCTACGACAGCCGCGGGCCCAACGTGGTGATGTTCCCGGCGTACGTGGCGTTCTTCATCGGTATGGTCGCGTTCTCCCAGGCCACCAGCGCGGTGGTCCTGCTGTGCGCCGGGTTCGTCATCGGCTACGGTGTGTCCATCGTGTACACCATCAACCAGGCCATCGTGGTCTCCAAGAGCCCCGCGCGCAGGTACGGCGTGACCACGTCGACATTCGCCGCCATCGTGGACCTAGGCAGCGGGCTCGGACCGTCCGTCATGGGCATGATCCTGGCCTTCGCCGGATACAGGGAGATGTACCTCATATGCGCCTTCATCAGCCTAGTGAGCCTAGTCATGTACTGGTTCATCCACGGACACAGGTTCGGCAAGGAGCCCGGCAAGTCCATAACGGTGCTGGAGGAATGACCGCCGCGGACGTTCATTTATAAGTCCTCAACCGCCTCTCCCGACCCATGAAGTACAGGTGCGGCGTTTGCGGTTACATCTACGACGAGGAGAAGGAGGGCGTCAGGTTCGCCGACCTCCCCGACGACTGGCAGTGCCCGGTGTGCGGCGAGGGGAAGGAGGGCTTCGAGCCCGTCGAGGAGGATGACGAGGGTCCGGCCCCCGCACCGTCGACGGCACCTCCGACCGGAGGGCCTGTTACGGCAGCCGCCCCGGAGATCTCCGAGTTCGAGAACGAGGACCTTCGCGAGCTCACTGCCGGACAGCTCAGCGCACTGTGCTCCAACCTCAGAAGGGGATGCGGGGTGCAGCAGCTCCCCCGCGAGGCGGAGCTGTTCGGCCAGATCGCCGACTACTTCGAATCTGTCACAGTGCAGGAGGACCACGAAGGCGTCAGGACCCTCCTGGACATGATCAACTCCGACCTCATGGAGTACGGCGACGCGAAGGCCACATGCGCCCTCATGTCCGACAGGGGAGCCCTGAGGGTGCTCACCTGGAGTGAGAAGGCGACGCTGATCATGAGGACCGTTCTCGAGAGGTACCTGAAGGACCCCTCGTTCCTGGAGCACACCGGTGTCTACGTGTGCGACATATGCGGATTCATCTACATCGGCGACAACCCGCCGGAGGTGTGCCCGGTGTGCAAGGTCCCCGGCCACATGATTCTCAGGATCCAGGGAGGTGCCTGAGATGCCGAAGATGGTCGCCTCCAGGAACCTCAGGATATGCACCAAGGACTGCATGTGCCTCTACGTCTGCCCGACCGGGGCGACGGACACCGAGACAGGGCAGGTGGACTTCTCGAAGTGCGTCGGATGCGGCGACTGCGACAGGTCCTGCCCCAACTCAGCCATATCTATGATCCCGCTGGACTACCCCCACCAGCAGCCGAAGGACGAGAGGGTCAAGGAGAAGGTCAGGGCGATCGCCAGGAGCAAGGCGGCGCAGGAGAACATCGCGAAGCAGATCGCGGAGTCCGCTGACGACCTCGGCCTAAGGATTCTCATGACTGCGGTCCGCAGGTCCGACCGCCTGATGGGCGAGGACCTGATCAGGGAGACCGGCTACCTCCTCCCGCAGAGCGGCGAGGTCAGGAGGATGCTGGAGTCCTTCGTCGCCGATCCGCCGGAGGGATTCCCGGTGGAGGCCGCGAAGGAGCTGCTGTCCAGGATGAGGTTCAACTCCTGAACCGTGAAACAGGGTCGAATAGGGACGAACCCACGCGAGTTCGCCCCTGTTCAACCCATTGATTAGAACGATATCTTACTCCTCGGGTTCTATCACCACGATCTCCGCGTCGGGCGCATGGCTGCCGATGCTCCTGATGCCCTTGAGGCAGGACGCCTTGTCTGCATACGCCTGAGAGGCGGCCACGATCTCGCCGTTGGACGCCTTGAGCCTGAACCTGTACTTGCCGCCCGCGTCGGTGTACATCTCGTACTTGGGGTTCTTGAGGACCTCGTAGCCCTCCACGGTCTGATCCTCCACATCAACTGCGCAGTTCTTACGGACGCTCTCCGCGCCGACCTTGCAGTTGGCCACGGAGGTGTACGTCTGGGATGTGCATATGACCTGGTTGTTGTTGGCGATCAGGTTGAACATGTACTTCCCGTCGTTTGTCGGCTTTATTGCGAACTTGCCCATTTACATCCCTCGTATTTGAAATGGTGATAAAACTTTAAATAATGAATCATCGAAATGTGTATAGGTTCCGGGTGACGAGGGCCGCAGTCATACCAGCGGAGAATCCTTGAGGAAAGGAAATGACCGCCTGGAGGCGGTCGTGTTTTCAATAGAGCCTGCGGGCCCCGACCTTCATCGGACCGACCTTGCGGTAGGTGCGGTTCTCAGGGTCCCGCTCCCAGATGCACTGGCTCCCGCAGTGGGTGAGGTTGTTGCGGGCGTAGAACATATCATGGTCGTAGTCATCCGTTATCTCGACCCCGGCGCTGTTGTACATGCGGATTCCGGCTGAGGTAATGGTGAACTCGATCCTCCCATCCTCACCGTCCGCAAGGAATCCGACCTCGAAACGGCCGTCCCTCCAGTATGTCTCCTGGTAGAGGCCCCAGAATCTGTCCGGCAGCCGACCCTGCACCACCTTTGCATCCTCGAAGACGATGAGTTCAGGGATGGAGAGACCGTTCCTGCATTCCATGCGTATGCTCCCCCCATCCCTTGTGACGGAAACCGTTGCGTCGTGCATGCCGAAGTACCTCATCCTGCGTCCCATAGCATGCTTGCACTCGTCGGCGAGCTCCTTGTCCAACCTCACACGCTCGTCGTACACGCTGCTCCAGTACCTCGACACCTCCTCGATTACGTCGTACTGCGTCTGCGTGACATAGCCGAACGCGAACAGGTCCGGCTCGCTGACCATGGGCACTACATCGGGGAACGTCATGCGAGCGTATTCCATCCTGCTTTCCACGTAACGTTCCAGCCTTTCGCGGACATCCGAATCCACAGGGGGGTCGTATTCCCCCTCGCGATCTTCGAGGGTCCAGTGGAATGCCAGCACGTACCACCTCGGGAACACCTCCTCCCTCAGTCCGTCGGGATCCGAAGCAACCCTCGGATCGACGGTGAAATCCCTCTCGCATCCCTTGAGCTGCATGGACCTGTACCAGTGCTCATCAAGAAACCTCATCGTATCACCATCTCCTCTTGCGGATGTCACGGACCTCGAAAGAAGAGGCGTGGATATCGAGATCCCTTCCCGGACCGTCGGTCGTGCAGATCGTCCATCCGCTGTCTTCCAGATACACCTCCGCGAAGAGGATTCTCAGCTCCTCTTGGAGAGGGTCGGAGACAGTGGCGTCCCTGAACGTTATCTCGGTCATCCAGTCCCTCAGGACTATATCCTTTCCCCTGTGCTTCACTTCGAACGTGGACATGATGCGGATGGACAGCTCCTCGGCATCATCGCCCAGACGCGGGACCTCCTCGAGCATGTGCCACAGCCACCTCCCTTTGTATGTGTTCTCCATGGCGATGTATGAATCGCGCTTCGAACGACAGTACTCCGCGACTTCGGGCGACATGACGTAGCAGGAGAACACCCTCATGTCGGCGATCAGCGGGACGACATCTTCCGGAACGGGACAGCTTTTCCTTCTCTCGAGCCTCTTCTCCGCCTTCTCGGCCATCAGGTCGAGGACATCCTGACGCGTGGGCAGTTCCGGAACGTGGTTGTCCGGAAGTCCGTATGCCAGATGCCTGAGGGCGTCGGTAAAGCTGTAGTTGGAGTTGCCTCTCCGGACCAGTTCCCTGTAGAGGTCCTCATCGTAAGCCGATGCACGGGGGTCGATCTCGTGGAACGGGAAATCGTAACTCTCCGCCAGCTTCTGGTACTCGAAGTACTCCGCCGTCATGATTCTCATGCGTACCACCTCGGAGTCTGGTAGCGCAACCAACCGCGGAGTCCTTTCATCTCGCAAAGGCCGAACGATGCATCCGACGATGCATCGGGATAAACTGTTCTGTGTCTGTTTTCCAATAGACCACCGGACGCATGTGTGCGGTCGACCGCGGATGCGCCCTGAAAACGACAGGACATTCTCGGTAGAAAAAGATAACCGATGAGTTTCCATCGGGAGGGTGTTGTCAATTCGACGTTCAAACTCGTTTCTTGAACGCGTCAGTTTTATAAAACCAGAGGATGCCCGAGACAACACCGTGGCAATATCCCAAGACACCCATAGAGTTGAAAAGTGGTATTCGCATACGTCCTGAATTATCCGGAGAAGTTCATACGTCTGACTGATCATACCGACTATCCGGTCCGGATCGAATGGGCATCGAAGAGGAACGGAGCTGCGGACTTCGGCTTCATGAAGACTTTCAGGAGGAGATGTCTGTAATCAAACAGAGCCAACAGACCCTTACCCTCTTCATCATCCTCTTCATCATCCTCTTCATCATCCTCTTCATCATCCTCTTCATGAAGAGAATCGGCTGTCTCGATAGCGGTTTTGTGTCTTTCATCGGCAACGATAGAGAACAGACTTGCTGTTACGCCACACATCATAGGTGATCCGTTGGAGAAGCAGAACGAGGAATAGAAGAGACAATGGGACGACAAGTTCCTGAAGCAGATCTGCGGCTTCGCCAACAGTGATGTCGGAATCATGAAGGTGGGCACTGAGAACGATAGCTCCATCGTCGGCGTCAAGAACCCCAAACCCGACATGAAGAAGATTGCAGACATCATCACCAACAAACCCTCTATCTACTCAGCTGTCAACATCGACGAGACATCCAGCGTCATCACTATCGCCGTCCGGAGAACCCATGCTCCCGTTCACCTCGACGGCAAGTTCTATATCCGCACAGGCAACACGACCCAGGCCGCAACAGACAGGGTACACAATCTGATGGCAACCAGGAGGCTCAACGCCTCCTGATCCAACATGCCCCTCGACGATCCCGAGCATCACGGCAAGAGCAAACGCAGGCACTGCTGGTCTCTGAGATGCCCAAAGTGCATGAACGACACCTTTCTGAAGGGGGGTGCAGATCGAGAAGCAGCTCCTCTTCTACAATATGCTCAGCAAGAAGAAGGGGATTCACGTGGGTGACATCGGCCACTGGGTGGCCTCCCCTCCGCAGGAACTGGTCTAGAGGCTCTGCCAGACCAAGCTGGAGTTCGACGATCTGTGCAAACATGTCAACGACACCATGGTTGCTTATGGTTCTACAGCAGGCGTAACCATCTTCCACCCCTGGCGCCAGAAGGAGGACTCGTGGGAGTTCTCCCCGCACTTCCACATCCTCTGCTACGGAAGGATCGACACCACAGCATTCAGGAAATCCAATCCCGGATGGCTCATCAAAAAGGTCCATGCTCGTGAGAAGATTAGGAGCATCGGGCACACCGCCGCCTACCTCACGACGCACATGGGCCTCGGCATGGCCGAGAAGGACCCCGACGACATCGACTGGGACCTCAAGGTGCTGGACATGCTAGTCCCAGGTCTGCTCTCTCCCGGAGCATCCTACACCGAGAGGGACTACGACCAGAAGAGCAAGGGAAAGGGCAGGATGATCGATGACCTCTCCGGGGTCGACTGGGAGCAGTGGACTATGAAGTCACTTGCCGTAGAGTTCAAGATCAGGTACTGGGAAGGAGCCTCCAAGCGCAACATCCGTACCCTCGGAATCTACCGTCAGTACAAGATCCGCGTCTGCAGGAAATGCCACAGGATCCTCAAAACCTACGACGGATACCACGACTGCACCGGCTCGTACATCCGCTACATCAGGAACAATCCCGTGGTCGTCTTCGTGGAGAACTTCGATTTGGTCAGGAGCATATTCCAGTCGTTCAAGTCCAGGCTCAGATACGAGCACTTGACGATAATGGACTTCTCCAGGATGTGCCCGCTCACAGCATGTACACTCGACTTCGGACTACCTAGTGACGACGACCTCGTCATGGCCAGCCCCTTCGAGGAGCCCGACGAGTACTTCCTCAGGAGACAGAAAGCGGCGTTCGGAACCGAGACGGAGGTGGTGATGTGATTCACTCGTCCGCGTCCCTGGATTCGAGGACGTCGATGATCTCCAGGCATGCCTCTCTGAGTGCAGGAACCCTCTCGGTGATCGTCTTCCACTGCAGTTCTGGGATCACGTTGTGGTACTGGTGCGCGAACATGTCGCGCATGCCTGCGATCTTCCTCCAGGTGACGTCCCCGAACTCGTCCCTGAGCTCCGGGGAGAGCCTCTTCACGAGCTCGCCTATCTGCAGGATGGAGAATGCGGTGGAGGTCTGGTACACCTTGTTGTCCAAGAAGTCCTCTTCGTCCGAGCCGAACATCTCGACGGCCTCGTTCACGATGTCACAGTACTTCACGATGTCACGGAGGATTCCGATGTCACGCCTCATAGAGCAGCCTCCTGTCCCTGAGGACCTCCCTGCTGAAGTCATCACGGAGGGATTCCTGACATACGAGATCGATTTCGACACCGAGAGCATCCCTCAGATCGGCGAAGAACCCGCCGAGCTCGAAGAGGTCGCAGTCGTCGGACGTCACGACGCAGAAGTCGTAGTCGCTGTCTTCGCGATTGTCTCCACGGGCCCTGGATCCGAAGAGGTACACCTGTCTCATCCCGTAGGATTCGGCGATGGGCTCCACTATTCTGCGGAGCTCCTCTATCGTGTACTCTCTCACCTTGTCCATGACTCTGAGATGGCGTTTGCGCTATATAAACGAGGGTCGGGACCGGATCGGAGTCCTCTCCCAATCACATCTCACGCTCAATATCTACAACAGGCCTGAAAGCACGGCCTCGGACCGGATCACCTCCGAAGCAGGAGCATCCGCAAATGTCCGACAACCGGAACTCCGGATTTGAAGTGATTATAGAAGTCGACTCGGGAAAAACTTGGTTCCAGACCCCGGAACCGGTTCGAGATGACCTCCGACACAGGGACCCACTGTGGCGGTCGGAGGTCGGGTCATCCCCTCGGAAGAGGGCATTCACAGAGGTGAGAAAGAATGACCTACAATGGTAAGGCGGCATACGCCGCAGGGAACTGCCAGTCGAACGACATCGAGGACTATGACGATCACGTGGACTTCCTCTCCGAGAAGGTCCACTCCATCGTCAGGATTCTCATCCCCGATGAAAAGGCAAGGGTCGAAGTGATGGCCCGGGCCTTCGCCAAGAGCTTCTTCGACGAAGCTTACACCGGCGAGCCCTTCGACGACATCGAGCTGGCCAAGGACATGGTCGGCGAGTGTCTCGCAGGGATCATCATCGACAAAGATCCAATGCTCTACTCGGACTTCTGCGAGGTCTTCGAGGACGTGGATCCCGATGATGAGTCCTCCGATGACGATGGACGATATGATGATTGCGACCGCAACCTCTGCGGTGGGGACTGCGACTATTGTCCGTACCGCGACGACATCCCCAGGTACGTCTACGAGGACGGACTCATCCGCAGGATCGACGTCAGGATGGGTTCCGATGACTGACCTGTACGAGCTCATCCCGACCTCCAAGCAGCGCGGATCCTCACGCCCTCAGGGATGGGTCCAGCTCGCGCCGGGAATGAACCCTAAGCGCAGGACGATGACCGAGGGATACCTCAACCAGAGGATGCCACGCGGCAACACGGTCGCAATGAACCAGAACTACGTGAGCAAGGTTCTCAACAACCCCAAGACGCCCAGGGAGAACAGGGAGGTCGTGATAGCCTATGTGCTCAACCATCCGGAGAAGTTCACCCCTCTAGCCGATCAGACAGATGACCCCGTTCAGAACGAGTGGGCCAGGAAGAAGAACGGCAACGCGGACCATGGCTTCATGAGGGAGTTCAGGAACGCTTTCGGGAGGTGCCACAGATGAAGGAGAAGCTCAACAGGTACGGTTACCCCAAGGACATCATGATAGACTATGATATCGACCATGGCAAGGTGTCCTTCGGAGCCACGATGGAGCTCGCGAACTCCTTCGAGATGATCGAGGACGACTTTGGTTTCGTCTTCGTCGACGGAGAACTGTCAGTGACCATCACGAAGTCGGCTATCGTAAGATTGCTCGAATACTCCTCGCACAATTAAAACAACTTAACCGGGGCTCTGCCCCATCTCTTCTTCATACGATTCTCATATGATTCAGTTGTTTATAGTCGGAGATATATTCTACATCAATAGATTCGAAGGCTGATAACGTCCGCATCAATTAACTCGGTTTTTAACCCAAAAAACGTCAGTAATTTGTTTTTACTATTATTAGTTATAATTAAATCATTTTTTATCCATCTCTCATATCACTGTAGAGGGGACCAGGTTGAAAACTCGTTATTTGGCAACGATGCCCACGATTCCTTTTGCATTGAACGAATGCAGAGTCATTGCGGGGATGATGCTGGAAGGGATGGATCGCAAGGAGATCAAGGATGCTATCCACCAGGACAATCTTCTCAATTCCTCGAGCGAAAGCAGCGAGAAGAAGATTTTCGACTATACGTACAACAGGTTAAAGGATTATCCCGACGAGTTGAAATCGTACATCCTTTCGGATGAGCTGTCCGATGCACGCATGGCCAATCTTGTCTCGATCATGCAATACGATGCCCTATTTCGCGAATTCGTTCTCGAGGTTTACGCGGGTTGCCGCCAGAGGTTCAACCCTATCACCGATTACGACATTATGACGTTCTTCGAAGAGAAGGCGAAGAACAGTGAAACCATCGCGAATTGGAAACATGTCACAATTTTCAAACTCCGCAGGTTGTATACGCGCATTCTCTTCGAGGCGGGATTCTTAAAAACATCTGCAGGAAGCAGAGAAATCACTACACCGTACGTCTCCCGGAATCTCATCGATTTACTGGTTGATCTTGGATACGGGGAATATGTTTATGCTACGCTGGGAAGGCTATGAGGGAACTTACTATTCATGAGAGGCTGAACAGGATCGAGGACATCATCAAAAACGATCCGTTCAAAGGTGATCGTGCACTCAATAATGGAAATGGTGGATACATCTTCGACTATGATCCCGAATATGAGTTGATCGTCAGGAATCATATCAAAAGGATGGGACAGATAACCGGCCTCGGATTCGGTATCAAAGTCATCGATCTGTTCGATGACATTCTTGTTCCATACCTGAAGAAGGAAGATTACCTCGAAGCCGTTATTGATCTGGAGGAAGAGTGCAGACCCTCCGGAAACATAGATGATTTGATCCATGCAATGGATGGGCTTCTTCAGCAGGGTGACGAAGGCGATCTTTTCGTCAATTATCTTTGTGATAACGTGGAACCCAACAATGTGGTTTTCCTTCTCGGAGTTGGCAAATGTCATCCGTTCATCCGTTCCCATCAGATAATCAATAATTACGACAGTATGAAACACGGTGTGAAGACCGTACTGTGCTATCCAGGTACATACGATCATGAACAATTGAAACTATTCGGAACTGTGCAGAGTGAGAACTACTATCGCGCATCGGTCCTGGTACCCAGGAGGGAATGAAATGAGGATTGGGGAATTGTTTGTAAAGGACATCAGCAGGACGATGAATCCGGTCATCAAGGTCAATGACCTGGATGATTCCGCACTGTATCAGGAATTGGATGAGTACGTTGTCACTAAGGATATCGACAAGAACTTCGAGAAGCTCTACAAAAGTGTCCTGAAAGGATTTGGTGGCGGTGACAAGGATCATATCGGAATCTGGATCTCTGGAGACTTTGGTAGCGGAAAATCACATTTCCTCAAGATATGCTCCTTCCTCTTGCAGAACAAGGAGGTTCACAGTAAGAAGGCCGTGGACTATTTCCTCAAGAAACCCGGAATCAATGAAGTAACGTTACGTCAGATGCAGGAGATCGGAAAGCGCGATGTTGACACGATTCTCTTTGATATCGATTCCAAGAGCAAGAGGAGTCAGGACGAGGACAGTCTTGTGCAGGTCTTTATGGGAGTTTTCAACGAGAAGCTTGGTCTCGCGTTCGATCACTCTGTCGCAAAGATGGAGAGGTACCTGATTGAGAAGAACCTCTACGATAGTTTCAAGGAAGAATACGAATCGATCGCTGGCAAGCCTTGGGAGCAGGACCGTTCCAAGGTATCGTTCGTCAGAGGAAAGATCGCTGACGCGCTTGTAGCGTGTGGAGCATACCAATCCAGAGAAGAGGCTAAGGAAGTCGCTGACAGCACCGCTAAGGAGTCCCCAGTGAGTGTGGAGGAGTTCGCCGACATCGTCGGGAAGTACTGTGAATCCAGGGGGCCGGGATATGTTCTGTTCTTCATGGCTGACGAGGTAGGGCAGTTCATCTCCGGAAGCGTCCAGAAGATGCTGAAACTCCAGACCATCACCGAAAGCATCGGGGTCAGATGCAATGGGCAGGTGTGGATCGTCGTCACGAGCCAGGAGGATGTGGATGCCATCGTGTCCGGTGTCAGCAGCAATGATTTCTCCAAGATCCAGGGGCGTTTCACCACCAGGATCAAAATGGCCTCTTCCAATGTGAAGGAGGTCATCGAGAAGAGGATCCTCGAGAAGAAGGAAGCTGCCACCTTGGAACTGGGAGCATACTACGAGAACAATCGTACGGACATCCAGAACAGATTATACATGAAGAATCAGGCAGAGATCCGTCTTTACAACGATACGAACGAGTTCGTCAGAACCTACCCCTTCATCCCTTATCAGTATCCGATGCTTCAGGACATGCTGACTTCTCTCAGGAGCAAAAGTGCTTCGGGAAAGAATCTGAGCAATGCTGCGCGTTCCATGCTGAGGATCTTCAAAGATACGGCCGAAGTCGCATCCGATAAAGAAACGGATTACATCACGCCGTTGTATGCGTTCTATGATGCCATACAACCGGAATTGGATTCGGCTACGAACATCGTCTTCCACAATGCTAGAGAATGCAGCCGTTTGAACTCGTTCGATATCGATGTTCTGAAGACACTGTTCCTGGTCAAATATTACGATAAGCTGGAGAAGAATCTTGACAACATAACTGCACTGATGATCTCCTCGTTCAACGAGAACCGTCTCGATCTCAAGCAACGTGTCCAGGAATCACTTGACAAACTGTCCAGGGAGAACTACGTCCAAGCGAATGCGGACACATACATGTTCCTCACTAACGAGGAGCAGGAGATTTCAAGGGAGATCAAGAATGAATCCGTAGATCCCGGAGCTATCTACAAGGACATATCCAGTACGGCATTCGGATCGGTATTCAAATTGACTTCAGGGAAATTGAAGGGTAGAAACTTCAACAGGTTCATCGAGGATGACAACATTGAACATACCGATCATGAGCTCTCGGTCCGCATCCTAGTGACCGATAAGGTCTCAGATGTATTCCTTCCAGCCAAATCCGAGGATTCCATCCTATTCAAGGTTCCCAACGGCGACGCTGTAGTGGATGCTTTCACCGATTGCATACGTGTCGAGAACTATATCCGTAAGAAGGAAGGGACTCAGCTCACATCCAATGTCCGGAGCATCCTGGATGGGAAACGTAGCGATTTGAAGTTGATACGGGAGCATGCTAAGAACCTCTTGGATGTTGCTCTCAAGGACTCCAGAATATTCATCAACGGGGAGGAGGCATCGATTTCAGACTCATTGACAGCTGATAAGAGGTTGAATGATGCCACAGACATATTGGTGAACTCCGTCTATAACAAACACGGATACGTCAATCGTACCAGATCGCTTTCCGAGATCGAGAATTTCCTGAAGACCAGACCTACCACGTCGTTCGAGGAGGTCATCGTCGGAATGGAGAATGCGTTCGGAGACCTCAACGAATATCTGGAGATGGCTCAGAGGCAGAACAGGACTGTCGTAATCAAGGATGTTATGGATCATTTCAGGAGGAAGCCCTATGGGTTCGCGACCGAGGATGTTCAGTGGATGTTGTCTGTGATGTTCAAATATGGGCGCACAGACCTTATGTTGGACAGCAAACTGTACAGAGGTCCCGACTGTGGATTCCCGGATGCGAAGAGCTGTCTCCTCACGTCAAGGAATTATGACAAGGTGAAAGTCGTTTACCATCAGGCAGTCACACAGGAGCAGATCCATCGTGCGTCCAACATCGTAAGCGTTCTTTTCGCCAGATCCACAATGAACACTGAGGAGAGCATTATCCGTGAATGCAATTCAGCTGCGGCGGCGAAGCTGAAGGACATCGATGCTGTCCTGGATGTATATCGGGACCATCCTAAATATCCTGGAAAGAGTGTCTTATTGGATGCACGGGCGATCATCCAAAACCTATCAGTCTCCAAATCTCCGGAGCTGTTCTCTTACATAGACAATAACGAGGAAAAGCTGAGGAATCTGAATGCCGGAATCCAGGACATACAGGATTTCCTCCAACCGGATAGTCCTCGCAGGAAGATTTTCGATAAAGGTGTATCAACACTGGAAAGGTGCAACGGCATAACGTCATATCTTGATCCCGAGACAAGAACGCAAATCGAGCAGATCTCATCCGTTCTGGAATCAGGGGATTTCAGAGCGATCCCTCAGCTCAACGGATTATGCAGTGATGTCAATGATGCCGTCGATGCCGCGACAGAGCGCGTCAAGGTAGCCAAGATCGATGAGTTGCAGAAGATCATGGCCGAGAACGAATCCACCTTCTCCCCTTACCCAGAGTTGTATGAGCAGTTAAGAGATAATTTCGAATATATCTCATCTGAAATTCAGAGAGGAGATTCTATCTCGAACATCATGACCGTGATGGGTAGCATCCCGTTGAAAATCGAATCTCTGAAGGCTCAGATTCCTCAAGAACCTGCAAAACCGAGTTCTAGCGATCCCGCACCCGCTCCTCCTGCAACTCCATCAGATCCTCCTGCACATAAGACGAAGAAGATCATGGTCCGTGCCATCGCACCCTCTGAGACCAGAACGATTGAATCCGAAGAGGATATCGAGGTGGTGCTCAACGAGATGCGTGACAAGATGAAGGCAAAACTTGTCGACGGTCCGTTTGACATCATGTGGTGATACGATGGACAAGAATGCCGTTGAGAAGTTCTCGACCAATGCCAGGGTGAAGCTGAGAAAGTCTGTGGATGCGTCCATGGCCAGACTCGGCATCGGTGAAGGTCGCGAACCGGAGTCTGTGGACTCGTCGGGAACCACCGTCGTTCTCAATCTTCCCGGAGGACTCCGTACCACACTCACTTCGGAACAGGCCAATTGGAGAGCCAAATTGATCGATCGTGTCTCCAGTGAGGGGTATGACAATGTCGTCGAACAAGTAGCATACACTTGGTTCAACAGGCTGATCGCCATCAGATACATGGAGGTCAACGACTATCTTCCCACACACGTTCGCGTACTTTCCTCATCTGATAAAGGTAAGATCGAACCCGATATCGTCACACAGTGCATCCACATGGCGGACGTGTTGAATCTGTCGTCTTCCGAGAAAGACGAGATATTCGCGTTGAAGAGTCAGGGCAAATCGGACGAACTGTTCTCTCGGATGTTCGTATATGAGTGCAGATCGTTGAATCAGATACTTCCGGAGCTTTTCACCGAGACTAGACCTTATGAGAAGCTCTTGCTCAATCTGTCCTATACGATTCAGGATGGAGTAGTGAGGGAACTAGTGGATACCGTTCCTGAAGATGATTTCAGGGATGCCGTGCAAATCATCGGATGGATGTATCAATACTACAACAGCGAGTTAAAGGACAAGGTGTTCGCAGATTTGAAGAAGAATGTAAAGATTTCCAAGGAGCATATTCCTGCAGCTACCCAGCTCTTCACTCCTGATTGGATTGTCAGATACATGGTGGAGAACTCCCTGGGCAGAGTTTGGCTCGAAGGGCATCCAGACCAGTCGCTTCAGTCCAAATGGAAATATTATCTAGTGGAGGCCGACCAGGAACCGCAAGTTAAGGAGAAGCTGAAGGAAATCCGGTCATCCCGGAGAAGGATGGAGCCCACAGACATCAAAGTAATCGACCCATGTATGGGTAGCGGCCATGTTCTCGTGTATGCATTCGATGTTCTAATCCAGATCTATGAAAGTTATGGATACTCCAAGCAGGATGCCGCTTCCCTCATAGTGGAGAACAATCTCTTTGGGCTGGATATCGACGAACGTGCCTACCAGCTAGCGTATTTTGCAGTTATGATGAAGGCGCGCAGTTATGATCCCAGTGTCTTCAACAGGAAATTGAAACCCAATCTATCTGCGATGATAGAGACATCTGGTTTGGATGATTCCTGTCTTGAAGGGTATGGGAACGGCATGGCCCCTATGGAGAAGAGTCTCGCATACAACGATATGAAGTATCTGATCTCGTTGTTCAAGGATGCAAGGACCTATGGTTCTCTTATCAAGGTCCGTGAACTCGATTTCAAAAGGATCAACGCCTTCATCAACGCACGTTCAATCAATCTATATGCGAATGATGATTCTATCAAGAAGATTGTCGCGATTGCCAGTATTCTTTCACAGAGGTATGATGCGGTAATCACTAACCCGCCTTATATGGGATCTTCGGGTATGAATCCTCAATTGACGAAGTTCGTTAAAGATGAGTATCCCCTATCGAAATCTGATCTTAGTACTTGCTTCATGGAAAGGACACTTGCGTTGTGTAATGAAGACGGTTTCTCGTCAATGATCAATATTCCTGTGTGGATGTTCTTTCCAGTTTTGAGAAGTTGAGACAATTATTTTCCAAGACTAAGACATACATCAATATGGCCCATCAGGGTCGTGGAATATTCGGTTCAGATTTCGGATCTACTGCTTTTGTCATACAAAACAGGCACATTCAAGATTATATTTCCACCTTTATCAAATTGTATGATAAGCAGGGAGCAGTGGATTCAATAGAAGCAAAAGAGTCGAAATTCCTATCGGGAGAGAATCGTTATTATGTCAAACCATCTATGTTTGATATGATTCCAGGAGCTCCAATTGCTTACTGGGCAAGCGATCAGTTTGTAGAGAATTACAAAAAATGTATTTTTATTGACCAGATTGCCGTTAATACGGGATCTCAAAATAAACCTGCGAATAATGATAAGTATGTCAGATTTGTTTGGGAAGTAGACGCTAATCGCATTGGTCCTGGAAACAAATGGGTCATATATTCTAAAGGCGGAGAGTCGCGTAAATATTATGGCAATCTCTTATATGTTGTAGACTGGAGTAATGAAGCTAGATCTTTCTATAAGAACAACCCAACATCTAATTTATTGAAAGAAGAATATTGGTATGAAGAAGGAATCACCTATACAAAGGTGAGTAGTAAAGGGACCAGTTTCAGATATTTGCCTTCAGGATGCGTCTTTGATACAGGTGGGCCCTCTATTGTACAATTTAAACATAATTTGTTTTATATACTGGGATTTTTAAATTCGAAGGTTTGCGCTCAGTATCTCAACATCATTAATCCTACAATCAATGTTCAAACCAAGGACATTTCTAAAATTCCTTTGTTGATTGATAAGGAACTAACGGAACACATCGAAATGACTGTAAGAAGGTGTGTATCAATCGCTCAAGATGATTGGGATTCTTCAGAAACTAGCCATCATTTTCAGTCCAATCCATTGATATTAACAAAACAAGACAAGGTTGAAGATGCATTCAAAATACTTCAGAATAATTCTAAAGTATTAAGAGTTGAAATGGAAGAAAAACAACAAAACATCAACAGTCATTTCAACAAGATATATGGTATGGACACAGACACATCCGATACTGTAGATTTGAAAATAATAACTCCCACCTCTGCAGTCAAAGAATTACTATCGTATGCAGTTGGATGCATCTTTGGAAGATATTCTCTTGATGTACCTGGAATAATCTTATCAAATCCTACACTGGATAGATCTCAATACACATCCATTATTCCTGATGATGACAATATTGTTCTGATCGATGATGGGGGTCAGGGCAATGATATTGTTTACCGTTTGGTTGAATTCATCAAAGTTGCATTCGGTGAAAAAAATCTCGAAGATAATCTAAAGTTCATTGCAGATAATTTAGGGATTAAATACAATGGAACTGCTAGAGATGGTATCAGGAAATATTTCTTAAATGATTATTACGACGATCACATTAGAACGTTCCATAAGTGTCCAATATATTGGTTGTTTGATTCAGGTAACGATAATGGGTTCAAGGCATTAGTCTATATGCATCGTTATACTCCCGATTTGATTTCAAAAATGCGTCAGGATTACCTTTTACCTACTTTATCAAGATATACAGAACAAGTAAAATATGCCGAAGGCGCGTTAAAAATTGAAATACAGAAGAAGATAGAAGAGATTCAGGTCTACGATATTGCAATGGAAAAATATGCATCTGTGAAAGTTTCCATAGATCTGGATGATGGGGTTAAAGTCAATTACGCCAAGTTCCAGAACATCGAGAATCCGGGTAGCAAGAAGAAGATCAATCTTCTACATCCGTTGAAGTGATACAATGGATGAGGACAGGATAATAAAGATGGTCTCTGAGAGATTTGAGAGACTAGATCTCACAACGGGATTCAAAGATAGGATAATATTCTGGATGGATCCAAAGGGAGAGTTCTCTGAAGATGTCGATTCCATCCAGCTTCCGGATATTACGGTAATCAAATGGAATGGCTTCAATTCATTTTACATCAAGGAACGTGTCGAATGCGAGGAACCCGACGTCAGATTCCTGATTTACATGCCAGGTGCTATTCCCGGGGACCAATATAATATACTTGCTGACATGATGCACTATTCGAAGCCGGCATTCTCTGCTGATAACGTATCATGCACCTGCCAAGAGATGAATATTCCTGAAGAATTCAAGAATGTCGTCCGGGATCACATCGGATTCTTCAAGACAAAGAAGAACAGGGAAAGATTCCAGAGATATGGCCCGTTTAATAGCGAGGCATCTGTTCTCAGATCCATGATTGCAGTTCTAATATCGTCTGATGATAATACGCTTGACAGTATTATCACTAAGATTGTATGCGGCTACTCTGAGAAGCTTGTCGAGGATGATTCCGAAGAGGTTCTAGGGCCGTTGGAGAAACATGGATTGACGGAGGCATTGTGGGCCCTCTGTAGAACAGAGCTCGGTTTCAAAGGAGACAGCCTCGATGAACTTGCTTGTGATCTGTTCATCACTGCAGCCTTTGACTCAAGTGCGATCTCCACGTCTCCTAAACTATGCAACAATAAGCTTTCTAAGGTGAATAGATCCATAGCCATAGTAAACCGTATTCTCGACGATCAGGATTATTCCGAGTCCATTGGTGAACTATGTCGTTCGATCTCAGAAGAGAAAGGTATTGATAAGATCCTTGATGTTTTCGATTTAGATGATCTGATAGACTGTGATGTGTTCTCGTGTGTCGATTCCAAGATAGTGTCGAAACTCATAGAACGTATCCTTAGCACCCTGTCCCCCCTCGGAGATGCCGAACTTGAGCGTATCAAAACAAGAATGAAGACACGTCCCGGAAGGCATTTCCGTATGTTCTATCAATCACTCATCTCTGCATCAGAGATGCTCAGATTATGTGTCGATTATAGTATCAAACCGAAACCTTCTGACGCTAAGACGATTATCGATGGCTATGTGTCAGAACTTTATCGCATAGATACCCACTATCGCAGATTCATCGTGTCTTTCGACTCGATTCCTTTGGAATCAGGAGTCCCCGAGGACGATATCAACGGTCTAAAGGAATATGTTGAGAACACTTACTGCAATGTGTTCCTCGATCCCATCGTTTCAGATCTCTGCTCATCCGTCTCTTCGTATCAGGATCTGCCGCCTCCATATCAGCAGGATTTCTGTAGGAAGTACATCGATATGGATAGGAAGACAGTTGTGATCATTTCTGACGCTTTCAGATATGAATGCGCAGCAGAATTGTATGACGGGCTGCAGGCCAGTTCCAAGGTGGAGCGGTGCACCCTCGACCACATGATCTCCACAGTCCCATCGATGACGAGCTTCGGTATGGCGGCACTTCTTCCAAATGATGGGTTGAATGTGAAGCTGGAGAGTGATGGCAGATTCGCTGTATTGATAAACGGTCAAGCTACGGAATCATCATACAGGGAGACCATTCTTCAGTCACGTTATCCCGATTCCATCGTTCTGAAATATGATGTGTTCAAAACGATGGCCGGCAAGGACCTTCGCAAGTTGTGTGATAAGAAGAAGTTGGTCTACATCTACCATGATGCAGTAGATAAGACTGGTGAGTCTGATGAGAGGAATGTGTTCAATGCCTGTGATAGGGCTATGGATGAAATCGCACAGGTCATCCGGACTGTGACCAATTGGAATTTCACCAGATTCATCGTCACTTCTGATCATGGATTCATCTATCGTCGCAGCGAAATAGGAGAGTATGATAGGATCTCCACGGTCAAAGGCTTCAATTCCAAGAGACGCTTCGCAATCAACGATAAAAAATTCGGTCTTGACCGTTGTGTCGAATTCTCCCTGGATTATTTGGGAGATGGCAATGATGGCCTGTACGTGTCGGTCCCCGATTCCATCGCATTGTTCAGACGTCAGGGCGAGGTCAAGGGCTTCGCCCATGAGGGCATCTCGCCGCAGGAGATCGTCGTCCCGGTTTTGACGGTTAACACCATCAAGGGAAAGTCCGAAGAGAAGTATGTCAGTCTCAAACCCAGTAGCAAGCGCGAGATCAAATCCTTCAAACCTTCGTTCGAACTGTGGCAGGACAATCCTGTTGGCAACGAGTTCCATGCATGCGAATACGAGTTCTGGCTCGAGGACGAGAACGGACAGATCATTTCGCAGCTGTACTCCATCATCGCCGACAAGGATGACCCCTCTGATCTCAAGCATAAGTTGAAGATGAACGAGGACCTCAAACACGACAATGTCACTCTGATCATGAGGGCCAAGGGCGGTTCCGAGGTGCAGCGCTTCGATGGATTCCGTGTCAGAAGGGTCGGAGACTTCTGAGGAGATGGGGGAATGACGAACATAGAACAAGTTAACAAGGGATTCCGGTTGTTGCTTCCGGTCATCGCCGAACAGGTCACCGGGGCACTTAAGGAACACTATGGAGATAACTGGTGGACGATAGCGGTGATGAGCTCGCTGTCAGATGTCTATAAAAGGGATCTGCCGGAATCGGGTCCCGAAGAGGAGCTGATCAAAAAACTCGATATTGCCAGGATACTCACACTCGTATCAATCCATTGGAATGAAGTGTTCAAGGGCAAATGTTCCTATGGAAATAGCGGGTTTTCTCGTGACTGCAGAACATGGAGCAATGAGCTCCTGTCCTTGAGGAACAAAGTTTCTCACTCTGGACAAACAGATCTAACAGACAGGGAAGCTTCCAGAGGTTTGGAGACCATGTTCCTTCTTTGTCAGAGATTCAATGTCGAAGTTGCGGAAGAGATTGACAAGATTTATGACGAGGTCAATGTCCAGAAACAGACCGATGTCCAAGCGTCTTCCAATGGCCAAGATGTCGTATCGATGCCCGTGGTCCATGGCATGCAGTTCTCTGAGGCCTCTCCATGTGAAATCGATCACATCGATCTTGTGGATGCGTTCGAGGGGTACATCGTCAGGAAGGATCTGACAAAGCTGATCAAATCAGGAGCCAACGTGCCGGTTTTCGTCTTGGAGTTCCTCCTGGGATCGTACTGCTCATCCGATGATGAGGAAGAAATCAAGGAAGAGCTGGAGATCGTCAAGGACAAGCTCTCCCGTCTCTACATCAGACCTGATGAGGCGGAGCTTGTGAGGTCGAAGATCCGCGAAGCAGGAGAGGGCTATTCTATCATCGACAAGGTGTCTGTCTCTCTAGATTACAAGAAGGACATCTACATCGCATCCTTCGTCAGTCTCGGTCTTAAAGGTGTTCCAATCGAGAGGGATATGGTTGTCGATAACCCCCGTCTGCTTTCTGGGGGGATATGGTGCATTATTACCTTTGACTATTCTTACATTGGCGAAGAGAAGGTTCTCAATCCGTTCAAGATCACGCGGTTGAACCCCATCCAGATGCCTTTCGTGGATGTGGAGGATTATATCTCTCAGCGCAGGAAGTTCACGAAGAGCCAGTGGATCGCTCTGATGCTCCGTTCTGTCGGAATCGAACCGAATACTATCAACGACCGTACCCGCTTGCTGTTGCTGGCTCGTATGATGGCATTGGTGGAGAACAACATGAACATCTGCGAACTAGGGCCGCGCAGCACCGGCAAATCCCACATCTACAAGGAGATCTCGCCGAGCAGCATCCTCGTTTCTGGAGGTCAGACATCCGTGGCCAGTCTGTTCTTCAACCTTTCCACCCACACCCCCGGGCTTGTGTGCAACTGGGATGTCGTCGCTTTCGATGAGGTGGCGGAGATCCGCTTCAAGGACAAGGATGCGATCACGATAATGAAGGACTACATGGCATCCGGTTCGTTCTCGAGAGGAGGGGAGTTCCTCGAAGGGAAGGCATCCATGGTCTTCGTTGGGAACATCAACGAGGATATCTTCACCCTCCTCCTTCAATCGAGTCTTTTCAAGCCGTTCCCAGTGGGCATGAACGAGGACACTGCGTTTTTGGACAGGATTCACTGCTACATCCCAGGGTGGGAGATCGAACCGTTCTCACCCAGGACGTTCACCGACGACTACGGTTTCATCTGTGACTACTTCGCCGAGATTGCCAGGGAGTTGAGGAAGAAGCAGTTCTCATCCGTCATCGACCAGTATTTCACTCTGGACGACAGTCTCAGACAGAGGGATGTCATCTCGATCAGAAAGATCGTCTCCGCGATGATGAAACTGATCTATCCCGATGGGAATGTGGACAAGGAAGGAGTCCGGGAGATCCTTGATTTCGCAATGGAGATGAGATCCAGAGTGAAGGAGCAGCTCAAGCGCATCCAGCCGGATGGTGAGTTCGAGGATGCCCGTTTCATCTATCATGACCTCGAGACGGGAGAGTCCAGAGAAGTTCTGGTTCCGGAGTGCGTCGAACTTAATATAAGACAAGGCTGTGAATAACGTCATTGATATTATGATCCCTAATCAAAAGCTTCGTGAATGGCAGGAACCCGGCGATCAGAAACTTTCCATGTTGACATATGAGTTGATTCAGTCCATATTCTCAACTGAATTGAAGCAAGTGGACTTCCACTTGCAGGGATCATACGCGAATCACACCAACGTCAAAGGAGACAGTGATGTCGATATTTTGCTCATTTGCGACGATTTTGCTCATGAATATAAACTTTCATTGCCCAATCTCAAGGATGCTGTATTCAAGAGACTATCTTCCTATGATTGTTTTTCCTGTGGTAAGAAGACCATTAAGTTTAATGGAAAAGGAGGATTTCTTTGTGCAGACATTATTCCTTGTTTAACGATTAATGGTAGTCTCGATTCTGGAATATCGCTATATGATTCCAGCACAAGGAGTACGATAGTCAATTATCCTATTCAACACAAAATGAACGGGGAACGTAAGAACAAAGAAACCAATGGATTGTTCAAACCCACCGTTCGCATGTATAAAAACATACGCAATGAGTTAGTGAGTCGCGGGCGTATGCGTTCTGATCTGGTTTCATCATACAATCTCGAGTCTTTAATTTATAATGTCGACAATACTTGCTTTGATAATGATCCCAGATACTGTCTTCTCCATACCCATCTTAGTATGAGGGTCGGTGTTAGTTCTCATACACATTACGATTGTCAGAATGAGAAAGTGTCTCTTCTTGATTATAGTGGCAAATGTTGCTGGAACTATAATGATGCATACATCTTTTTGAATCTCGTTTCAAGAATGGATATGGATTGGTAAAATGATGAACTATTCCGTCTCAAAAGACGGTAGGATGGGTGTGTTTGCCGCGATAACACTTCTGTCTTTTGTTATTGCCACATATCTATGTGACGTCATCAATTCGCTTATCACTCTAACATCATTATCAAACGTACTAGTTCAGCTGATTGGTTTCGGTTCAATCGATAGCTTGATAATATCGTTGTTGTACAGGCCGTTACTTTACCTGTCTCGCGTTCCTTATATTGGCGGAGAATACGAAGGATGCTTATGTTCAAGTTTCGATGAGTCCCGCCAAATCGATGTTTCGGTGTCCATTGTTCAACGTTTTTTCAAAATGGAAATTACTTTGACTACAGAAAAATCACGTTCTGAAAATACTGCTACTCATATCGATATTCAGAGTTCTCTAATCAAGCTCCAGTACATGTATAGAAATGAGCCTAAACATTATGATGATCTGAATCTTCATGATGGTTCTTGTGAATTGACTTTCTCGGATTCTGAAGTGTTTGGTAAATACTATACTGATCCTAAACGCAATAATCATGGCAGTATTCTACTAAACAAGAAATGATTGAAAATGGGGATTCAATCCCCATTGGTTTTTAGATGTTCAGATTCATCCGTCCTATTTCAGCTTCGACGTTTGTTCTGTCCGGAAACTTAGAGATCATTGACTCAAATCTTTCGGCTTCACCTTCTCTCGAGGAATTGAATCCGATGTTCACGTGACAGATCTGCGTGTATAGCGCAAAATCCAGCGCGTTCTCGGAGATGTCCTCGGAATCGAGCTTCGGGTTGACGATGATCGTCTTCATCAGGATGCTCGAGTGTCCGATTCTGCAGTCTGTTCTGTTCGACGCTCCCCACCTGATGACCAGGCTAGGATCTCTCTTCACGAGTCCCCTGTCGACGAGTCTCCTGTAGACCTCGGCGAGGTCCACGTTCTCTCCGCAGGGTGTCTGGGAGATCCCCCTGAACCTCTTCAGGAAGAGGTCCTGGTTGTCCCTCAGGAACCTCTCGGAGCTGAGGTACTCGCAGACCTCCTCCGAGTACCCTGCCCTGTCCTGTCCTCTGATCTTGGCGAAGACGGTCTCCGCCAGGCTCTCGATCACGTTCTGCGGAGCGTTCCTCAGATAGTCCGAGACCTCGAAGCTGATCCACTTGTAGGATCTCGTCCACTTCAGCTTGAAGTCCCTGAAGGCGGAGAACTCCGCCGTGATGTCCTCGTATCCGTTCCTGATGCCTGCGTTGCGCATGGCCCTGTTCAGCATCTCGTTGCTGCATTCCATTTTCTTCTTTCTCCTGGGCCTAAGTGCCCGGAGAAGGGCTTGGCGGATGTGCGCTTACGTGACCGGTGTGCGCCGAGAAAACGTTCTGAAAGAGAAGGCGCCGACGGGCCGATATGTGCACGGAGCGTACCCGAGCAGGGCACGGGCACAGGAGAGAGGGTCTCTCATCATACCATTAATTTCGTTCGAATAATTTAATCACTTTAAGTTCTCTTATATATTGGTTTTTTTATGTTTCAAAACATATTTGAAACTGAAGAATTCTTTGTCTGTCTTGAAGATATTGTTGTCGTTAGTGAGGCCATTGTTGAATATATCTGAATGCAGATTATTATTACATGTCTGGAGTTATCAAGCATCCAAATCTCGAAGACTTGATGCACGGAACAGTAACTATTGTAAATTCCTACGGTAAAATTAACATCCAAGGGACTGGGTTTTTATATACGAAATTTGAGAATCCAGAGATCAACGGCTGCCACAATTTGGTTGGAATATGGCTCGTTACATGCAAACACATCGTCATTCCTCATGATGCCGATAGAAAATCTTATTTGGCCGATAAAATCGAGTTCAAGATTCGCAAGGTACTAGATGATGATTCTGTCGAATGGCTCGGCATGTCTATTTGTGATGATGAATTGAAATCTCGTCTCAAGATTCATCCAGATCCAAATGTAGATGTTGTTGTCATCGATGTGTTTGACCGTGTAATGAATCTAATCGACAAAACTGCTAGCAAGAGTTTAAACATTCTGAGATTTGATGGCATCAATAATATGCATCTTCCTATGTACTCGAAAATTCAAATGCATGGGGGTGATGATGTCGTAGTCATAGGATTCCCTAAGGGATTCTATGATGATACGAATAAATATCCTGTTTTGAAAAGTGGTATGATTGCAAGTCGCTGGGGATTGCATTTTAAAGGCAATCCGATGTTTCTTTTAGATTCCAAGTTATTGGAGGGCTCATCGGGGAGTCCTGTAGTTTCTAAGCCATCACAATTTGCAATGGAAAATGGAAGGTTACTTTGGAATGAGACGCCGCAGTATGTTTTTCTCGGTGTTTACTCTGGTAACTATGCACCATCAGATGTTACGGATGATGATGAATATGAACAATACTGCTTTGGGTCGGTTTGGTATTCGGATCTTGTACCATGGATTATAGATCATGGTATAACATTATCAAATGATAATGATTGATAAAGGGTGTCGAATGATTTTACATATTCTAGTTTTGTATAATCACATTTTATGTATGTTGGAGTATCAATTAAAAAAATGATTTCACCTTATTAACATTGTGTTAAAAATATACTTTTAGTGACTGGAACTGAAGTTGTACAGAAGTGTGTATGGACCATCATAATCCAGATATTCGGCCGCATCTTATTTTACTTTTTTAACGAGAAAGGGGATAATAGTCGGGTTTCTACCCGACATAGGTTTCAGTATTCGTCAAGGAACAAGATGGTCGTCACCGACCTGTCGATCTCCGTGATGATGAATATCTCCTTCCCGTCGATGTCGTAGACGCTGAACAGGGAGTCGATGCATCTGCCCTCCCTCTCCGCTTCGAGGGCCTCGTCGTTCTGCTGCTTGGTCTCCTCGCAGGCATCCCCCCAGTCTCCGAGACAGTGTCTCTCCAGGCATTCCCTCACGGCCTCTAGGAATCCGTGGTCCAGCATCATCGTCCTGGCGATGCCGTTGGTGGTGACGATCTGGCCAGTCTTGAACAGCGCCATTCACATCACCTCCTTCGAGAGGTGGTTGATGGCCATAGATGCATATCCTATCGCTGTTCTGATTCTCGACAGGTCCTCCCCGGATTGGATCGCATCCTTCGCCCTGTCCAGCTCCGAAACTGCCTTCGCGATGTTCGGGACCTCGACGATGTTCCCCGGGCGTTCGATCACTTCGTCGACGCGGATGCTCCTCCCCTCCAGTCCTGAGCTGATCTCCTTCGCTCTCTGGATCCCTTGAGGAAGGAGGTAGTACGCCCTCTTCCGGACGGTGGATCCCTTGGGATGCGTTGACACCCAGGTGACAAGTCCCTTATCCTCCAGGATGCCGACGACCGTGGCAACATAGGATCTGGACATCCCCGCGGCCA
>ERZ1673744.736-NODE-736-length-38190-cov-6.998191_pt1 | contig 38190 bp, 21 predicted proteins | sample MGYA00580207_ERZ1673744 | MGnify/ENA primary metagenome ERZ1673744 (study PRJEB41218, sample SAMN15661751) | gut metagenome | host: Homo sapiens | place: Canada: London | collected 2015-08-20/2019-03-30 | study: EMG produced TPA metagenomics assembly of... | reverse complement strand
TGCTGCTGGCGGGCCTCATCGGCGGCCGCACCGGCCGCAGCGCCATGGAGACCGTCAAGATGAGCTTCGGCCAGAAGGGCGGCCTGCTGTTCGCGTTCCTGAACGTCCTGCAGCTCGTCGGCTGGACGGCCATCATGATTTACGACGGCGCACTGGCGGTCGGCGGCATTTTTGCGATCGGCCGCTGGGTGTGGTGCCTGGTCATCGGGGCGCTGATCGTGCTGTGGATCGCCGTAGGCATCACTGATTTGGGCTGGATCAACAAAATTACGATGGCTGCTTTGTTTATTTTGACGTTGGTTTTGTGCAAGGTCATCTTCTTCTCCGGCAATGCCATGGTCGGCGTCGGCGGCGAGAGCCTGACCTTCGGCGCGGCGGTGGAGCTGGCCGTGGCGATGCCGCTGTCCTGGCTGCCGCTTATCAGCGACTACACCCGCGACGCCGAAAAGCCCACCCAGGCCACCTGGGTCAGCGTGCTGGTCTACGGCGCGGTGTCCTGCTGGATGTACGTCATCGGCATGGGTGCGGCGATTTTCACCGGCGAGTATGACATTGCCGTCATCATGGTCAAGGCGGGGCTGGGCATTGCCGCGCTGGTCATTCTGGTGTTTTCCACCGTTACCACGACATTTTTGGATGCGTGGAGCGCGGGCATTTCCGCCGAGAGCCTGTCCGCCAAACTGGACGGCAAAAAAACGGCCATCGTCGTGACGGTCATCGGCACGCTGGGGGCCATTCTGTTCCCGATGGACGATATCACGGGCTTTTTGTACCTGATCGGCTCGGTCTTTGCGCCGATGATCGCGGTGCAGATCGCCGACCACTTTATCCTAAAGCGCGATCGCTTTGCCGTGGCCGCCGACGCGCGCAATCTGGTCATCTGGCTGGTGGGCTTCATCGCCTACCGCCTGCTGATGGGCGTTGACACCCCGGTAGGCTACACCCTGCCCGATATGCTGCTGACCGTGGCAATTTGCGTTATTGCCGAGAAGGTCAAGCCGACGAAGGCGTAAATCCATAGTTTATAGTGCGTGGGGGTTCTGTCCGTCAGAACGCCCACGCTTTTTTGCGTATCCCAGGCAAAGCGAAGGCCGGAGGGGGCTTTGCCGCCGTGCTTGACTTGCCCGCTTTCCCCGCCGATAGCCGCCACGAAACAAATTTTGCGCAACATTCGCGCAACAAACGCGCAATAAATCCGACAAAACCTGCCAAGTTTGCCTAACTGCGCAACTGATTCGACACGAGTTGTACAAGACAAACTAACGAAATGTACAAAAATATGACCGGCTCTTTTTGCAAAACGCCGAAATTAAGCAAATCAAGCTGGATATATTGCGATTTTGCAACAAGAGTGCTATTCTTTTATATAAGAAATGTAAAAACCAGATAGGCGGCGGCAGAAAAAGGCTGCTGCGTATTTTTAACGAGGTTGCGCACCAGCGGTTGCGCAACGGGAAAGGGGCCGGCCCCTTTCCTATTCCACAGCGGGCTGTGGAATAATAAGCTCTGTCAGGTAAGGGAGGGCAGGCTGATGACAAAGAAATTTTCTGTACTGCAGCGCGCAGCGGCATTGCTGGCCGCTCTGTGCCTGCTGGCGGGTTTGGCTCTGCCCGTCTGCGCGGAGGGCACCGACGACGCCCTTTCTGCGCAGAATGTGGAAACGATGCAGCAAGGGAACGACCCCACCGCCGAAACCCTGCCGGGTGAGCAGACCGACGAGGACAAGACCGCCCCGGACGGCGCGGCTGCCACGACCCCGACCCCTACGCCGACGGCGACGCCCGCCGCGACCACGACCCCCACGCCGACGGCAACGCCCGCCGCGACCCCGACCCCCGCGCCGACGGCAACGCTCACCGCGACCCCGACCCCCACGCCGACGGCGGCGCCTACCGCGACCCCGACGGCGACACCCACCGCGAAACCGACGCCCACCGTGACGCCGATACCGGATGACGAGGAGAACGGCGAAAGCGAAGAAAAATTTGTAACCTTCGCGGCAGTCAATGCAGTTGCGGAGGGCGGAACAGCAAACCAGAAGGGAAATTACACAATCTATTTTGTACCGCCTACAAACTGGACTAAAGCAGGGGATGTAGAAATCTATTTCCGCGGACTTCGCGGTGCAAACAACAATGGAGAGTATAAGGCCGCCATGACGAAAAGTGGCGAGATCACGAAAACAGGCGAGCGGCCAATTTACGAAATTGAGTTATCTTACGCAGATAGTTCACCCTCTTGCCCACATGGTGGTTATGTGTGGGTGCAGTTCCAAGTTGGAGATAATGACAATCCATCAAAGCGGATAAGGATAAGAACTACGAACGACAATAACAGTTGGCTGTTTGTTGGTGAAATGGGTGGAAAATGCTTTGAAGGAGACAAATATTTTGAAGGAGACAAAGATAAAGAGAGTATTGTGATCACCGATGCAGCGGCCGTTTCAAAGTTGGCTGCCTACGACGATATCGTCAAAAAGCACGTTCGCTACGGCGGCCAGGAAATCTATTTTCAAAACAAAACGGGGAACGAACTCACCAATATCACAGTAACGTTCTACGAAAAAGTCAATGGTGAATACAAGGTAGTCGGCAAGGAGCAGACGATTCCCTCGGTTCCCGCAGGCAAAGTCTCTGACGCAATCACGATTCCGGGTGAACCTTGCGCCTATGTCAGCTTCACCGATGCAAGCGGCAGCCACATCGGCAAAAAGTACTATAACTTCTACAAAGATGACGTTGCTTCGAATGAGGTAGGTACATTCCAGTATAACGCCAAAACGAATGATTGCTTTATCTACAATGGGCCGTCTGAAGTCCAGTGGGGTGCGCCCAACGCAACACGCATTTACTTTGACGCGACGTTCTCGGATATGTCGTATAGTGGAGATTCCGGAACAACGGCAGACGGAATGCCGGGAAACGACGGAAAGCTTTACTATATCCTGACCGGGGAGGGCAAAACGAAGCAGACAGGTGAGATGACCCGGCTGGAGGATCGTTCCGAGTCAAGACACCTTTGGTATGTAAATGTCCCGGAAGGCTACACGAAAGTACAGTTCTCCGATACAGAAACCCCGCCGACGAGCGATATCAATGGCCGTGCAACGAACACGCTGACATGGGATAGCAGCCTGGAAGAGCCGTGCTTCTATGCGGACACCGGCGATGACATTACCTACGGCGGCGGTTATCGGGATGGCTATTGGGGTAAAAAATCTGATATCCGCGATGCGGAAGCGGGCAAGAAGAAGGTCGACCAGAACAGGGAACCGGTCGTTAATCTTGAAAAGAAGGAATTTACCCAGCAAGCTAACACAAAGTATATCAGTACAACGCTGTATGACTACTACTCGGATTACGAGTTGAACGGAAATAACCGAGCAAATTATAACTACGGGAAGTATAACGACCAGCGCAGTTATGTCACGTTTGAACAGTTTGACCGTGCCCTAAGTGATTATTACAGCGAGTATGCCACTGAAAAGAATACGCCAATCAAGTATCCGCTTTATACCGGTCATTTCCAGCCAAGCAATATGGACAATAGGTTTGCAACCATTGCAAATAACCTGGGACTGTACGGCTGGGGTTGGTATGACCATGGGACGGACGAAGAATCACGGAAAAGCTATTGGCGCTTTATAGCAGCAAATAACTCAAATTACAATGCGACTTACGATGCGAATAAAAGGGCGGGAGATTATACACAGCGCGTTCATAGCGCCTTCCAAGGTCTGGTCAATACCAATTTGACTAGTGACGGAAGCCCAACTATAGCGGAAACAACGCTTATAGAACCGCATTTTAATGAGGCATTCTTGACAGGCAAAAACAAAGCAAAAGCGGTTTTGGGCAAGGTCTACAAAGATGTTGCGTTCCCCTTTAAGCAAGCACCGGTCTTTGCAGATCAAAACAATGCTAGTGACCCGGAAAATGCAGCGCAGTACTGGTACTTCGATAGTAATGAAACGTCACTCTATCTAAAACAGGATGGAGAGGATTATTACTTAGAGGGCAGCGGCACGGATCCGCATTCTTTGAACCGAAATTCGTCAAACACCGAGACTGGTCACGGGTTCTTCCCCTTCAACCAGTACACAAACGGAGGTGCCAACAAGTATAACTACGGCTTTGGTGCTAAGCTGCAATTTGACTTTACGTTGACAGATGACGGCAATGTCGTAGTAGGAAAAGATGAGAAAGTCCCCATCAAGTTCTTCTTCTCCGGCGATGATGATGTTTGGGTGTTTATCGACAACAAGCTGGTTTTGGACGTCGGTGGTGCGCATGGTAGGGTTGACGGTCTGCTGGAATTTAGCGCAGCAGGCGACAAAAATACAGTAACAGCGTATGTCAGTGACGCGAAAGCGGGCCAAACAGATGGCTTTGGTATTACCTATGAGAAGATGGAGAAGCCAAAGACTGTAACCTTTAACAAGGCTAACAAGAACGATAACACCGCAACCAGGACGTTCAACTATCAGAGCGACAAATATCAGAACAAAGAACTGATGACGCTCACCAAGAACACCAAGCATACCCTTACCATGTACTACATGGAGCGCGGTATGTGGGAGTCCAACATGGCGGTGGCGTTCAACTTCCCGGACCATAACGAGCTGCAGGTGGAAAAACAGGTCGATGCGGACGATGTTCACGACTTGCTGAAACCCTACGTCACGGATCCCACCCGCCAGAAGTTCACGGTCGGCATCAAAAACTGGGCGACCCATTATGCCCCACTGGACACGACGGCAACAACGGCCAATGAGTCTGACAACACCACCGCACTCGTGGCGGATAGCGCTAACACCGGGGGGAGTACAGGCGGCAGTTCCGGCATCGGCTTTACGACCAAGCAGTATACCATCAAGGACTACGGCTCGGTAAATGAGGGCAAACTGATGGACGCGGACGGTGCGCAGTATACCACCAGCAAGGACGAAAAGACCTACGAGGTGAAAGACGGCAAGTTTACCCTGCAAAACGGCGAAACCGTCACCTTTGCGGACCAGTTCCGGCGCGGCAGTTATATCTCGCTGAAAGAGGACGCCGACCAGAACCTGTATGACACCACCTGGGAAATCCACGAGAACGGCAAGCTCGTCACGCAAAGCGTGGACGATGACGCAGTTGACCTTGTAAATGATGCTCCGCAGAAAATGCAGGGCAATGGCACAACCCCGGATGATGGCCGTAAGGAAAAGTACCAAACGGGCACCAAAGACGGAAAGACGATTGAGAACACCGGCTACACAGCAGCAACCCAAAAGCCGGATGACTCCATCGTGTTCCGCTCGTACAGTGACCCGGAGAGTACAGACCAGTTCACCAAGTTGAAGGTGAAATTCATCAACAAAGTCAAAACCGGCTCGCTGAGCATCACCAAACAGGTGCCGCCGGACGAGCGAGAGGCTTTGAAGGATGAAAAGTACACCTTTACCGTGCAGTACACGAACATCGGCGGCCTGGGCGGCAAAGAGGAAGTAACCGAAAAAGTTGAAGTTCAAGTCGGCAAAACCTTTACGCTGGACAGGATACCGATTGGCACGACCGTTACCGTCACGGAAGATCCCAAAGAGAATCGGTATATCAAGAGCATCACCGTGGACGGCGACGAACAGTTGGCAAACGGCAAAGCCAGCGGCACTATTGTTGCAGACCCGCCGGACGAGAACGACAGCAACAAAACGACACCTGGCGTTCAGGTGGTGTTCACCAACACGGCACGCAAGCAGATCCCTATTACTGTAGAAAAGACATGGCAGAATGCCAAAGGTGGCGAGCTTACCACCGGCCTGCCGGAATCGATTCGGATCGAATTGCAGCGCCGCCATGCGGGCAGGCCGGATGAAAAATGGACAGATGTGCCGGACACGGAAGTTGAACTGAAGAATGGAACGTGGAAACACACGTTCACCGGCATGGATGCCTGTGACATCAACGGCCCTACCTATTATGAGTACCGCGTGGTGGAATGGGATGCGGAAAATGGCCAGTACACCGCCAGCGGTACGCTGAAACTGGGTGACTATAATTACAAAGTTGACAGCAAAACGAGAATCATAACGAACAACGATGATTCGGTATCGCTTACCCTGATCAACAAACAGGTGCCGCCGGTGTATGAGTTGGCTATCACCAAACAGGGCCTTGACGAGGACGGCAAAAAAACCAAACTGCTGAACGACGTGGAGTTCAAGCTGGAAAAGCTGAACGAAAACGGCGTTGATGCGACGTTTAACAACAGCACAGGTTTCATGCACGGGACGACCAAGGGCGACGGCGCCGACGCGGGCAAGTGCAGTTTTGAAAACCTGTCTGAGGGCAGCTACCGTTTAACGGAGCTGAAAACCGTGGACGGCTACAACCTGCTGGCCGCACCGATCGAGTTTACCCTGCAAAAAAACGAATGCCTGATAAACGGCACGAAGCAAGAAAAAATGGTTACAGGCAACCCCGCCGAGGGCTACAAGGTGAGTTTGACCATCAACAACCGCAAGGGCTTTACGCTGCCGCACACCGGCGCGGACGCCCCCAGCCTGTGGCTGCTGATCGGCCTGCCGCTGCTGGTGGCCGGGCTGCTGGTGCTGGTATTCCGCTACAATCGGAAAGGGGGCAAGCGTTCCTGATATGGCCCCCGATTTCCCCGCTACGATAATCTTAAAAAGAAAGAGGTTATGACAGATGAAACTAAAACGTTTCCTTACCGGCGTCCTCAGCGCCGTAATGGCCCTCAGCGTCTGCGCCCTCCCCGCCGCCGCGGCGGATGTCGCAGATGCAACGACCACAGCGCCTTCTACGAGTACGATTAATACTGGTAAAAAAGGTTCTATCACGATTCACAAGTACGTGATGGTTGATACAACCAAAGCAACAACATCCAACAATGGTGAAGAGGTCGGCACAGACGAAATCCCTGATGGAGCAACAGCGACGCCCGGTGCGGTTTTCACCTTGTATAAGGTTATGACCAAGGACGAACTGATTGCCTACTATAATAACGGAGCGGAAACAACGCCAAAAGCAGAAAACTATTTGGATAGGGACGGCAAAGTTGATATTACAAAGGTGAAAAACTTTGACGATGCGAACAGGAAGGGCGAACAGTGTGTCGTTGTAATGCCTGCCACCAATACGGACGGTGTATCCACTATTTCTGGTTTGGAGCTTGGCTTGTATCTTGCTGTTGAGACTACGACCCCTGCCGCAGTTACATCTGCTATTCAACCGTTCCTAATTTCTGTCCCTATGACGAAGGTGGATACGGCGAAAGATGATTCAAAGAGCGCAGATAGCTGGCTGTAAGACATTCACGTCTACCCGAAAAACAGCACGGCGGTTGGTGAAATCACGCTGAAAAAGCTGGGCGTTATCGGCAATGATACGGAACATGGCGAAGGGCTGGCAGGCGTTCGGTTTGAACTGGAGCGTTTGATTGACGGCAAAGAAAATGCAATGGAAGTTGATTCCAACTGGAAACAAATCGAATCTAATGAGCCGGATAAATATTTTACCACTGGCCCGGATGGCACAGTTACAATCAGCAATTTGAAGCCGGGCACTTACCGTTTTACCGAGATTGGCTATGCTGATAAGAGCGAAAACAAGTTTATTATTAACAAAGATGCACAGTATGTTTTTGTTGTGACTACAAATACGGATGGAAAAACTGTGACAGTTTCTCAGCCGGAGACCCCGCCGGAAAATAAGGATGACTACAAGGCGGAAAGCAGCCAGGTTACGGTTTACAACTATGCCCCTGATGTGGACAAGGATGTAAAAGATCGTGTGAAAGGCGAGTACCAGCAGGGCGCTGATTATGCGGTTGGCGATACCATTGAATACAAAGTGAAAGTGGTTATCCCGGCCAATATTGGCAAGTTGAAGAACTTCTTCCTGACGGATACCCCAACGAATCTGACGGACAAAACGGATTCCATCAAGTTTTACAGTGATGCAGAATGCACGACTGAAATTACGAGCACCAATATTCTGGTTGCCAAAAACGGTATTGCAGCATATGCGAACGACGGCTTCAAGATTACATTTGATACTGCAAAGCTGAACAATCAGACTTACGCAGGTAAGACTATCTACATCAAGTACAATGCAGAATTGAATAAGGGAGCTGCTGTTACTACCACCGAAGGCAACCACAACACGATTGACCTGACCTACTCCAAGAAAACTTCTACTGATTCTACTGATGCTGAAACTGAAAGCGATTGGAATAAAATTGAGGATACGGCTGTTGTCTACACCTTCCAAATCGATATTACCAAGACCGGCAAGACCGGCGAGAATAAAGAAACGCTGGATGGCGTAGAGTTTGACCTGTATGAAGAAGTTAAGAAGGATGAGCGCGATACCACCTTGCTGACGGATGCGCAAGCAAAGGCGCTCGGCTTTACGAATACGTCTGTGTCCTATAAAAAGGTTGACCATGGTGTTACTGCGGGCGGCGGCAAACTGACCTTTAAAGGCTTGAGCAACAGTAGCACGAATGTGACAAACGGTACAAACCGCTACTGGCTGGTTGAGACAAAAACTGTTAATGGCTACAACCTGCTGGCTAAGCCGGTTGAGGCGAAGCTGAGCATTGCTTATATGACGAAGTGGACGGAGAAAAACGAGTATAAAGACGGTAAACTTGTTAAAAACGAGCGTACCGAAACAAAGGAAACGTTTGACCCGGATGAAGTGAAGAATGGCCGCGACAATGCTGCTGTGATGAATGGCGGCACGCAGAAGGGTACTACTGCCAAAGATGGTACAACTATCGGCTCTCTGCCCACCACAATCATCAACAAGAAGGGCTTCCAGCTGCCTGTCACCGGTGGTTTTGGCACACTCCTGTTCAGCGGTATCGGCGTGCTGCTGGTGCTGGCCGGTGTGGCGGTGCTGTTCAGCATGAAAAAGAAGAACGACCGCGCTTAAAACCGCATGATGCAAACACCAAAAGATAATTAGAAGGGTAAACCCATAGGGGAAGGGCCGGGATTGGCTCTTCCCCTATGGTGGTTATGGGGGTATAATATAAGGCAAGGGGGATATGGCGGGGAGAAATCCCTCCGGCCGCCGATGGCGGCCACCTCCCTTTGACAAGGGAGGCAGAATCCCTCCGGCCGCCGATGACGGCCACCGCTCCCCTTCCGGCGCTTCGCGCCACCTCCTCCGTCCCGGGGGAGTCTGTCTTTGACAAGGGCGGCTTGCGGGCCGATGCAGGCATCGGCCCCTGCAAATTGCCACAGATATTTCCCCCACGAACAGAAAGGCACACCTATGGATACCACAGGCAAATTAAAACTTGGATTTGCGGCGCTGATGATTTTGTCGGGCATCGGCGTGGCGATGTACCCGGTCGTCAGCAACGCGGTGGCACAGCGCCATGCGTCGGCGGTCATTGACAGCTACGACGATACCGTCCAATCCATGGATACAGAAAAGCTCGATGCTGCGAAAGAAGCGGCCCGCAGCTACAACGAACAGCTCAGCAATGCCGTGGGCCGCGACGCGGCGGGCGAAGCCGCCGACACCGGCACAAGCTATGTGGACCTGATGGACGTAGGCGAGAGCCTGGGCTACATAAAAATCCCCAAAATAGACGTCAATCTGCCGATTTATGAGGGCACCAGCGACGAGGTGCTGCTCAAGGGCATCGGCCATCTGGAAGGGTCGAGCTATCCGCTTGGCGGCGACAGCACCCACAGCGTGCTGACAGGCCACCGCGGCCTGGCCGAGGCCGTCCTGTTTACCGATTTGGACAAAATGCAGGAGGGTGACAAATTTTACCTGCACGTCATGGACGAAGTCCTAGCCTACCAGGTCGACCAGGTCAAGGTCGTGGAGCCGGAACACACCGAGGATTTGGAAATCATCCCCGGCGGGGACTATTGCACCCTTGTCACCTGCACGCCCTATGCCATCAACACCCACCGTATGCTGGTGCGCGGCGTGCGCGTGCCCTACAACGGCGAGGACGAGGACGCCGACACCCCGCAGGCCGTGCAGTACCAGGCATTGAACACCGGCAACATCGTCAAGCGCGTGGTGGACGCCTGGCCGTGGATCAGCGTGACCGGCAGTATTATCATCGGCGGCGAGGCACTGCTGCTGCTTTTGCTGCTGCACCGCTGCAAAAAGCGCGAGGAGGAAGACTGATGAAACGCCTGCTGCTGCAAATTTTTGCGTGGCTTGCCATACTGGTGGGCGCGGGGCTGATGCTGCAGCCGACGGTCAGCCAATACCTGACCCGCCGCAAAAGCACCGCCGCCGTGGAAACCTTTGTGCAGTCTGCCGCCGAGTCCGCCGCCGTGGCCGCTGACGATCCGGCTGCCGAAAACACGCGCCCCTACGCAGATTTATACGACGCCCTGCAAGCATACAACGCGGAAATCTACGCCGAGGGGCAAAGCGGGCTGAAGGACCCCTTTGCCTACGAGACGCCCGCCTTTGACCTGACGGCCTACGGCCTGCCCGATGATATGATCGCCGCGCTGTGGGTGCCGCGCCTGGATTTAGATTTGCCGGTGTATCTGGGGGCCAGCACCGAAAACATGGCCCGGGGCGGCGCACTGCTGGGGCAGACCTCGATGCCGCTGGGCGGCGCGAACACCAACACGGTCATTGCCGCCCACCGCGGCTACTACGGCGCGGAGATGCTGCGCAACGTGCAGCAGATACAGATCGGCGACAAAATCACCCTGACCACGCCGTGGGAGACCCTGACCTACCGCGTGTGTGAGCTGAAAATTATACAGCCGGACGACATAAATGCGATACTGATACAGCCGGGACGGGATCTGTTGACCTTGACGACCTGCCACCCCTACACCCAGAACACCCAGCGCTACCTGGTCATTGCCGAGCGCGACCCCGACGCCGCCCCCGCCACCCATGAGGAAGATTTGGCCGAGTGCGCGGGCAGCTGGGACGCCGCGCCCCGCCAGGTGACGGTGGAAAGCCCCGACGGCACCGCCGCCGTGGAGGAGATCGCGCCCGAGAGCATCAGCCCGCTGCCGAACGAGGGCAGCGGCGAGGATGCGGGCGGGGCGTACTCCAATTGGATGATATGGCTGGAAAACAACGCCCTGTGGGCAGGAATTGTGCTGATTGCCGCCGTGGTGGGGTGCGGGCTGATCCTGCGCCGCCACAGAAAGGACTGACCGATGCAGACACGAGAAAAAGCGCTGGCCGTGACGGCCGAGGTGGGCAAGGCCGTACTGGGCAAGCCCGAAGCAATTTTGAAAATCATGATGGCAATGCTGGCCCGCGGCCATGTGCTGGTGGAGGATATCCCCGGCGTGGGCAAAACCACACTGGCCCAAGCGTTTGCCCGCGCTATGCAGCTGACCCAGAACCGCGTACAGTTCACACCGGATGTATTACCGTCTGATATTGTGGGGTTTTCGCTGTACCAAAAAGAGACCGGCAAGTTCGTTTACCACCCCGGCGCGGTGGCCTGCAACCTGTTTTTGGCCGATGAGATCAACCGTACCAGCGCCCGCACCCAATCCGCCCTGCTGGAAGTCATGGAGGAAGGTGCGGTGACGGTGGACGGCGTGACCCGCAAGCTGCCCCAGCCCTTCACCGTCATGGCGACGGAAAACCCGGTTGGCTCGATCGGTACGCAGATGCTGCCGGAGTCGCAGCTCGACCGTTTTATGGTCTGCGTGGTCATGGGCTACCCCGACACCGAGGCCGAAATGGAGATTTTGACCCGCCAGCCGCGCCACGGTCTGCTGGACCGCGTGCAGCCGGTCATGGACCAGAACGACCTGCTGACCATGCAGGCCGAGGTGGACAACATTTATATGAGCGATGAAATTTTGCGGTATATCGTAGAGCTTTCCCAGGCGACCCGCAAGGACGCACGGCTGGCGCTGGGGCTTAGCCCCCGTGCGTCGCTGGCCGTGGCCGGTATGGCGCGGGCTGCGGCGTACCTCTCGGGGCGGGAGTTTGTCGTGCCCCAGGATGTGACCGCGATTTTTGCCGACACCGCACACCACCGCCTGAGCCTGACCGAGCAGGCCCGCACCGGCGGGGAGACGGTGGAAAACGTGATCGCCGACGTGCTGCACACTGTGCCGCGCCCCCGCCCGGAGAAACCGACCCATGGCAGGTAAGGTGGGCTGCGGCCTGCTGCTGGCCGTGCTGTTTTGCGCCGCCGCGGTCAGCCGTGCGCCGTTTGTGGTGTTCCTGCTGGCGCTGGCGATGGTGTTCACCGCGTTTTTGTGGTGGGACGCCCGCACGCTGCGGCGGCAGGTGACGGCGGCCTTGCAGCTGCCCGCCAAACCGGTGCGCCCCGGCGAGGCATTTGCCGTGACCGTGCACCTGCAAAACGCCGGGCGGCGCACCGTGCCTGAACTGCGGGCCGTGCTGCGGGCCGAGGATGCCGAGAGCGGTACGGCCATCGAGCTGCCCTGTGCCGCCATGCTGGCCCCGGGCGGCCGCGCCGACCTGCGGGTGACGCTGCGGGCCGCCAAAAGCGGGCTGTGGCGGTTCAAGCTGCAAAGGCTGACGGTGCGGGACCACTTGGGCCTGTTTGCGGCGGACTGCCCGCCGGACGGCCAAACGTGGGAGCTGTGCGTGCTGCCGCCCGCCGAGGGAGAGGCCGACGGCGCGGGCAATACCCCGCAGAACCGCGCCGAGCAGGAGAGCCGCGCGGGACAGGACATTGCCGACGGCGTCTACGACCTGCGCCCCTACCGTGTGGGAGATCCCTTAAAACAAATCCACTGGAAATTGACGGCCAAGGTGGACGAGCTGACCGTGCGGGAGCCGCTGGGCACGACCTACCGTGCCGACCCGGCCGGCACGCTGCTGACCGAGGATGGCGGCACCCCGCCGCCCGTGCTGCATTTTGGGCGGGCGGCTGTGATCCGGCTGCGCACCCTGACCCGCCGCAAGGCCGCCGACCCGGACACCGGGCTGGAATTTGTGGACCGCGTGCTGCTGCCCCAGCAGGGTGCGGCGGCACGGCCTGTTCTGCGTGGCTGCGTGGATTTCTCGATACTTTTGCTGCTGACGCTGGGGCTGCTGGCGGCGGTGAACAGCGCGTTTTCGCTGGCGTTGCCCGCCTGGATCTGGCCCGGCGCGGCGGCGCTGTGCGCCTTGTGGCTGGCGCTGTGCTATGCGCCGCTGCCTGCCGCTGCCAAGCGCGGGGCTGTGCTGGCGCTGGCCGTGGGGTATCTGGTGCTGCTGTTTTTGGTGCAGCGGGACTTCCTGCGCGGCATGGATGCCTTTGCCAACGCCGTGAAGCTATGCCTGAATACACGTTTTAACGCGGATTTTGCCGTGGGTGAGGCGGGTGCGTGCGGGCTGTTTGTGCTGCTGGCGCTTGTGCCCATCACGGCGTTTTTTGCCGCTGTGACGGTCTGGCGCAGCGACGCGCTGCTTTTGGATTTGGTATTGCTGCCTGCCGTGGTGCTTGTGCTGCTGGCGGGCGCGGGCGGCGGAGCTGTGGGCTGGCTGCTGCTGCTCCTGGGCTGCGTCGGCGCGTGGGCGGCGGCGCGGTCGGTGCGGCGCAGGCGGCTGTGGGGCAAAAAAGATTCCACCGTTTACACTGCGAATGTGGAAAACTTCCTCACGACCCAGAAAACCACCGCCGCCGGGATGATGCTGGTCTGCGCGGTGCTGTTCCTGCCTGCGCTGGCACTGCGCCCGGTGCTGGCCCTGCCTCTGGATGCTCTGCAGCCGGTGACGGAGCGCGCCCGGGCGGCGGCGCTGGGGGCGGCCATCGAGTGGCTGCCAAAAATCAGCGGCGGGGCGTTGAACTTTCACGTCAGCGCGGCGGCGGGCGGCGTCGAGGACGGCAGCCTGGCCCAGAGCGACGGCCTGGCCCTGCAAGGGCTGGAGGATTTACTCGTCACGACCGATGAGAAGCCGACGGAGACGGTCTACCTGCGCGGGTTTATCGGTGCGGAATACGATGGGCATAGCTGGCAGCCTGCGGACGCCGAGCAGTTCGACAATGCCGCCGCCAGCTGGAAAACCGACGGTGACAGCCGTTTAGCAATCGCGAACCTGCCGTTTCTGCGGGCCGCTTACGATGGTGCCGCACCGCAGCAGATGACCGTGCAGCGGCTGCACGCCGGCGATGCCTACACTTTTGCACCCTACAACGCCTATTTTAACGACTACTACCGCCTGGACGGCGACGGCGCGGCAGCAGGCCAGACCGCGCAGGACGACACGTTCTACTACTTCCCGCGCGGGGAGGCAAAAACGCTGCTGACCGCCCGTGCCGACGCGGATCCCAGTGTGCTGGACCGGCTGGAAAGCGCCTACGCGGCCTACGCCGAGAGCCGCTACCTGGCGACGCCCGACGGCGCAGACTACGGCACACTGCAAGAATTTTGCGATGCAGCGGAAAAAGAACACAAACTGACCGGCGACGCCGACGCGATACGAACCTTTGTGCGCAGCTACCTGAACGAGCACTGTACCTACACCAGTGACCCGCCCCAGCCAGCCGACGGGGCCGACCCGGTGTTGTATTTTCTGAGCGAGAGCCATGCGGGCAGCAGCACGCAGTTTGCGTCGGCGGCGGTGGTGCTCTGCCGGATGCTGGGCCTGCCCGCCCGCTATGTGGTGGGCTATGCCGCCCCCCAAAGCCTGTTTGCCGAGAGTGACGGCGGCTGGCAGGCCGTTTTGCAGGACGATAACGCCCACGCCTGGGCCGAGGTGTACCTTGCCGGGCAGGGCTGGACCCCGCTGGAAACGACCCCCGGCATGGTCAGCGAACTGACCGAGGACCAGCTGGCCGCCAACGCGAACGCTGTGCCGACTGCCGATGATGCCGAGACCCCGCTGCCCGCCGCAACGCCCGCGCCGGAGGCGGACCCGACCGTCCCGCAGGCCCGAGCTTTTTGGTGGCTGCTGCCGCTGGCGGCGGTGCTGGCCGCGCTGGCCGCGTGGGGCATTGCCCGTGCACGGCGCACCCCGGCCGATACTGTGCGGGCGGAGTTCCGCGCACTGTACAAAAAGATGTGCCGCTGCGGCCTGAGCGAAGGGGTATCCTCTGATCAGGAAGAGTTTAAACAATTTTTATGGGAACACACCAAAACGGCGGCCCCGCAGGATGTGGAAACGCTGCTGGCGCTTGTGCAGACGGCGCAGTTTGCGCCGGGGCCGGTCAGCGCGCAAACCGCGCAACAGGTACGCGGCTTGTGCCGCATACTGTGCAAAAATTTACACAGGTAATTGCCGGGAAATATGTGATATTCTCCAGGTGGGAGAAGTAACAAGAGCAAATAACGCCTTGACGCGGCGCTTCAAACCTATTATTATAGTAGTGAAATGCAATAGGGAGATGAAATCATGGCGCGATTGCCGAAAAATGACAAAGTTGTGGACATTGGAACGATCGCTGCGGCTTTGGGGGTGTCAAAAACAACGGTATCACGGGCAATATCCGGCAATGGCCGTGTGGGCGCAGCAACCCGTCAGCGCGTACAGGACTACGTGAAGGAGCATAACTACACCCCCAGCGTGATGGCACGCGGGCTGGCGATGCGCTGCTCGTACAACATTTCGCTGGTGATCTCCAAGCAGTTCTCTGATTTTGAGATGCCGTTTTTGCGCAAGACGATGCGTTCGGTCTATCAGGTGGCGGAGGATTGCGATTACGATGTGCTGCTGACCCTGGTAGGTGAGAACGAGACACGCCCGGTGGAACGCCTTTTGGACAACCGCAAGATCGACGGCCTGATTCTGACCCGCACGCTGGAACGCGACCCGCTGATCCCGCTGCTGAAAAGCCGCAAGCTGCCCTTTGTAGCCATCGGCCGCCCCGAAGATCCGACCGTGATGTCGGTGGATCATGACCAGGTCGGCGGCTGCCGGGAGCTGACCAGCCTGCTGCTGCTGAAGGGCATGAAGCGGATCGCCCTGCTGGGCGGCACGATGCTGTACACCGTCAATATGTCGCGCCTGGAAGGCTTCAAGCAGGCCTATGACATGATGGACCAGAAAATCGACGAAAGCCTGCTGTTTTTGGAGCTGGAAACCGATGACCTGCGGATGCAGGCCGTGAGCCAGGCGTTGGAGCGCAAGCCGGACTGTATCCTGTGCATGGACGACCGGCTGACCCTGCTGGCGATGAATATGCTCAAGCAGCAGGGTGTGCGGGTGCCGCAGGATATCCGCGTGGCGTCGCTGTATGACAGCAGCGCGCTGGCTGAGTCGTCGCCCGCCATCACGGCGGTGCAGTTTGACGCCTACGCCCTGGGCCGCAAAGCGACCCAGCAGCTTTTGCAGGCGCTCAAAGGCCGTGAGGTGGAGACCCGCGTGGAACTGGGCTACCAGGTCAGTATGCGGGAATCGACGAAAACCTGAGATCGGGTATATAATAAGTATATTAGGCAGCACGCCGTGGAAACGGTGCGCTGCCTTTTTGTAGGGGCGGCATATATGCCGCCCGCGGTTTCCCGGGGAATGGGCGGTAATGGGGAACGCGCGGGCCGCATAGATGCCGCCTCTACGACTCCACAAAAAAATGAATCGCGTAATGGCGGCAAACGCACCGGGAGGGATGAATCCCTCCCCCTGCATGGGGATAGAGTCGAGAAAAATAGAGGCGGATGGTGGTGCGATTTGCCGTGAAAACTGCGCAACATATGGAAGCGGTTGCGCAACAAAGGAACCGTTTCCGACAAAAAGCAACCTGTTTTTTGAAATATTTCCACAAAAACAGGTATTCTAATTTGTGCAAGGTTCCAATCTTGGATAAAATCACCAAAAAACGATTGATTTTTCGCTATTTATGGTGTATTATAATATCAATCCGAAACGGAAACGTTTCCGAATAAGAAAACGCAATCACTACTGCAACTCTTGTTTTTCTTTAGAAGGAGGAAAAAACATGAAAGCGAAAAAGACTCTCTCCGTGACCCTGGCCGCCGCGATGGCAGCCGGTCTGCTGGCAGGCTGCGGCGGCAGCGCCTCCACGGCCACCTCTACCGCAGAGGCCGCTTCTACCGCGGACTCCACCTCTACTGCTGCTTCTACCGAGGCTGAGGCCCCCGCAGCAGCCGGCAAGGTCTACTACCTGAACTTCAAGCCCGAGCAGGATGAAGCCTGGCAGGATCTGGCCAAGAAGTACACCGAGGAGACCGGTGTTCCCGTCACCGTCGTGACCGCCGCTTCCGGCCAGTACGAGACCACCCTGATGAGTGAGATGGCCAAGAGCGATGCGCCCACCCTGTTCCAGGTCAACGGCCCTGTCGGCCTGGCCAACTGGAAGGACTACTGCTACGACCTGTCCGGCACCAAGATCGCCGGTGATCTGACCAGCGACACCTACGCCCTGAAAGACGGCGACCAGATGCTGGGCATCGGTTACGTTATCGAGAGCTACGGCCTGATCACCAATAAGACCCTGCTGGAGAAGGCCGGCTACACCGTTGACGACATCAAGAGCTTCGACGACCTGAAGAAGGTGGCCGAGGACATCACCGCCCGCAAGGACGAGTTGGGCTTCTCTGCCTTCAGCTCCGCTGGTATGGACGGCTCCTCTGACTGGCGCTACAAGACCCATCTGGCCAACCTGCCCATCTACTTCGAGTATCAGGAGGACGGCATCGACAACACCGACGCCATCAAGGGCACCTATCTCGACAACTACAAGAATATCTTCGACCTGTACATCAACAACTCCACCTGCGATCCTACTGAACTGGCTGGCAAGACCGGCGACGACAGCCGCAACGAGTTCCTGAACGAAGAGGCCGTTTTCTACCAGAACGGTTCTTGGGAGTACACCAACCTCGTCGGCGACGGCAAGCCCTTCACCGATGACGATCTGACCATGCTGCCCATCTACATTGGCGTCGGCGATGAAGCCAACCAGGGCCTGTGCACCGGCACCGAGAACTACTGGTGCGTCAACAAAGAAGCCAGCGAGGACGACATCAACGCAACGCTCGACTTCATGTACTGGTGCGTTTCCTCTGACGAGGGTACCAAGGCCATGGCTAACGACATGGGCTTCGTTATCCCCTTCAAGAATGCTGTTGAGAGCCCCAACGTCTTCGTCAAGGCCGATAAGGAAATGACCGCCGCCGGCAAGACCCCTGTGGCCTGGAACTTCTCCACCATGCCTTCCGAGAACTGGAAGAACGGTGTCGGCTCTGCTCTGACCGCCTACGCCGCCGGTACCGGCAGCTGGGATGACGTTGTCACCGCCTTTGTCGATGGCTGGGCTTCTGAGGCTGCCCTGAACGCAGCTGCGTAAGTAGTGGGTACGCAACTGTAACGCATTACAATTCTTTGCAAACGTTTTTCTCCTAAAACCTCCTAAACATTTCTCTTAAACTGTTTTCTCCAGTTTTTCTCCTTATCCTCTTTCATCACCGGTCAGCGGGGCGGGCGGATTCGCCCGCCCCGCTCCATTTTTGCAACAGGAAATCTAAACAAAGGGGGGCTTTTCCATGGAAAAAGCCATTAAGCGCTATTGGCCAGTCTTTGTACTGCCCACCCTCATTGCCTTTATCATCGGCTTTGTGTGGCCTTTTATCTGGGGCACCGGGCTGTCGTTCTGCAAATTCACGACGGTCAAAAACGTCCAGTTCGCGGGGCTGAGCAACTACAAGATGATTCTTATGGATGACACCTTCACCCATGCATTCTGGTTCACGGCGGCGTTCACCGTCGTATCCACCGTGCTCGTCAATGTGCTGGCATTCGCCATTGCGCTGCTGCTCACCCGCGGTATGCGCGGTACCAACGCGTTCCGTACCATCTTCTTCCTGCCGAACCTCATCGGCGGCATCGTGCTGGGCTACATCTGGCAGATCCTGCTCAACGGCCTGCTGTCCGCCTGGGGCAAGTCGCTGCTGGCGTTGAACGCCACCTACGGCTTCTGGGGCCTTATCATCCTGATGTGCTGGCAGCAGATCGGCTACATGATGATCATTTACATCGCCGGCTTACAGAACGTGCCCACCGACCTCATCGAGGCCGCACGCATCGACGGTGCGACCTCCAGCCAGACTCTCTTTAAAATCAAGATCCCCATGGTCATGCCCAGCGTGACGATTTGCACGTTCCTGACGCTGACCAACTCTTTCAAGCTGTTTGACCAGAACCTGTCCCTGACGGCAGGCGAGCCCGCCAAACAGTCCATGATGCTGGCCTACAACATCTACGATACCTTCTATGCCCGCTCTGGACCTCAGTGGAAGGGCATCGGCCAGGCGAAGGCCGTCGTATTCTTCCTGTTTGTGGTTGTCATCTCGCTGCTGCAGCTGCATTTTACCCGCTCTAAGGAGGTGCAGGCATAATGGGTGCTACCAAAAAAGACCGCCGCATCAATGCGGTGCTGTCCGTCCTGCTGACCATCCTGTGCATTGCCTGGATGTACCCGGTGTTCATGATCCTGATGAACTCCTTAAAGACAGAGCGTGCCATCACCACGACCCACGCCTTTGAACTGCCGAACGCCGAAACCTTCGTCGGGCTGAAAAACTACATTTACGGCATTCAGGAAATGGACTTTTTGTCCTCTTTCTGGTATAGCTTAGTCATCACGGTCTCGTCCGTCGCACTGATTCTGCTGTGCTGCTCGATGTGCGCATGGTATATCACCCGCGTGCAGGGCGTGCTCGGCAAGGGTATGTACTACCTGTGCGTGTTCAGCATGATCGTTCCCTTCCAGATGGTCATGTTCACGCTGGCCAAGACCGCGGATACTTTAAAGCTGAATAACCCCTACAACATCTGCATCATCTATCTGGGCTTCGGCGCGGGCCTGGCAGTGTTCATGTTCACCGGCTTTGTCAAGAGCATGCCCATCGCCATTGAGGAGGCCGCCATGATCGACGGCTGCAATCCCCTCCAGATCTTCTTCAAGGTCGTCTGCCCGATTCTGAAGCCAACGATGATCTCCACCGCCATCTTGGAAACGATGTGGGTCTGGAACGACTACCTGCTGCCCACGTTGGTGCTGGATATCAAGACCTACCGCACCATCCCCATGGCGATCCAGTATTTCCGCGGCAGCTACGGTAAGGTGGAGATGGCCCCCATGATGGCCTGCATCATGATTACGGTGCTGCCGGTCATCGTGCTGTACCTGCTCTGCCAGAAATATATCATTGACGGCGTTGTGGCCGGTGCGGTCAAGGGGTAAACTCAGCCGAACCAGAAAAGAGGTCCGGTTTTATGACCATCAAAGATATTGCGCGGGAATCCGGCTTTGCCATCGGTACGGTGTCGCGGGCGCTGAACAACGCCCCCGGCGTCAGCGCCGAGACGCGGCAGAAGATCCTGGAAGTCGTGAACCGCCACAACTATGAACCCAACGCAAACGCAAAGCATTTAAAACAGCAGGCCAATGACGGCATTGCCCTGATTGTCAAAGGCACGCAGAATATGCTGTTCGCCGATATTTTAGAGCAGCTGCAGAGCGTGATTGAAGAGAGCGGCTACGTGGCGACCGTCTATTACATCGACGAGGAAGCCAACGAGGTCGCCCAGGCCCGGCGCATCTGTGCGGAGCGTAAGCCCTACGGCATCCTGTTTCTGGGGTCGAACCTGGAGTATTTCACCCCTGATCTGGAAGATTTGGGCATCCCCTGCCTGCTGCTGACCAACAGCGCGGCCACGCTGCGCATCGCCAACCTTTCCAGCGTGTCGGTCGATGATATGGCGGCGTCCGACCAGATGATCGAGTACCTGTACAAACAGGGCCATCGGCGCATCGGCATCATCGGCGGCAAGCCGAACCTGTCCCGCCCGAGCCTTGCGCGTCTGGCAGGCTGCCAGAGCGCCATGCTGCGGCTGGGCCTGCCCTTTGAGATGGAAAAGCAGTACGCCTACGCACGGTTCTCGCTGCGCAGCGGGTACGAGGCGATGGAGTATCTGCTGGACCACAGCCCCGATATCACGACAGTGTTCGCCATGTCGGACCTGATGGCGCTGGGAGCCATCCGCGCTTTGCAGGATCACGGGCTGCGGGTGCCGCAGGATATCTCGGTAGCCGGGTACGACGGCATTGCCCTGGGGCAGTACAGCATCCCGCGCCTGACGACCATCCGGCAGGATATGGAGCAGCTGGCCCAGCGCAGTGCAAAAATTTTGCTGCACTGCATTGAAGAACCCGGCCGCGCCGTACACGAAGTCGTCCCCTTTGATTTGATCGAAGGGGAGAGTGTGGGGAAGGTTTGACGACTTTGCAAAAACAGCGCCGCCATGTAGGGGCCGCACATGTGCGGCCCGCGGCCTTGCCGTAGGTGCGCGTTTGCTGGAAGGCTGAGGGCCGGGCATACCCGGCCCCTGTGGTGCTTGTTGTAGGGGGCGATGCCTGGCATCGCCCTGCGGACGGCATCGTTGCAGGGGGGGCGGCATCCCCGGCACCCACCCCGCGTTTACATTCAAAAGAAAGAGGTTTTCTCTGATGAGAGCAAGCGGCATTCTGATGCCTATTTCCAGCCTGCCCTCGGCCCATGGTATTGGCGCTATGGGTGCGGAGGCACGCCGATTTGTGGAGTTCCTCTCCAAGGCCGGGCAGGCATATTGGCAGATCTTACCCATCTGCCCCACCAGCTACGGCGACAGCCCCTACCAGTCCTTCTCGACGTTTGCGGGCAACCCGTATTTTATCGACCTCGACGAGCTTGCCAAACGCGGCCTGCTTCTGCCCGAGGAATATGAGAACATCGATTGGGAATCCGCCCCCGATACCATCAACTACGGTGCTCTGTACGAAAAACGTTACAAGGTGCTGCGTTGCGCGGCAAACCGTTTGCTGGCAAAGCCCAACGCCGCCTACCGCAAGTTCGTGAAGGAAAACGCCTTCTGGCTGCCGGACTACGCGCTGTTCATGGCACTGAAGGACGCCCACGGCGGGGCCTGCTGGCTTGAGTGGGAAGAGCCGCTGCGCCGCCGCGAGCCGGAGGCCCTGAAAGCGGCCCGCGAGCAGTACGCTGACGATGTGGCTTTCTGGCAGGTGGTGCAGTACCTGTTCTACGCCCAGTGGAACGCGCTGAAAGGCTACGCCAACCGCATGAAGATCGACATTATCGGCGATCTGCCGATTTACGTCGCGCTGGACAGTGTCGATGTGTGGAGCTGCCCGCAGGAGTTCCAGCTGGACGAAAACCTGCTGCCCACCGAGGTGGCAGGCTGCCCGCCAGACGGCTTCTCGGCCACCGGCCAGCTGTGGGGCAACCCGTTGTTTGACTGGGACGCCATGGCCAAGACCGGTTATGCCTGGTGGGTGCGCCGCATCCGCCATATGTGCAGCATCTATGATGTGGTGCGCATCGACCACTTCCGCGGGTTCGCGGGATATTACGCCATCCCCTACGGCGACAAGACCGCCGAGCATGGCCGCTGGCGCGAAGGCCCCGGCTATGCGCTGTTTGCCGCCATCAAGAAAAAGCTGGGCAGCCCCCGCATTATCGCGGAGAATCTGGGCTTTTTGACCGAGGATGTCAACGCCTTGCTGAAAGAGTGCGGCTACCCCGGCATGAAGGTGTTGGAGTTCGCCTTTGACAGCCGCGACGGCGGTGACTACCGCCCCCACAGCTACCCGAACAACTGCATCGCCTACGTGGGCACCCACGACAACGAGCCGGTCAACGGCTGGATGGAGACCGCCGCGCCCGAGGATGTGGAGCGCGCCGTGCGCTACCTGAACCTGACGAAGAAAGAGGGCTACCACTGGGGCATGATGCGCGGCGTCTGGTCGAGCGTGGCCGACCTGGCCGTTGTGCAGGCGCAGGATGTGCTGGGCCTTGGGCATGAGTCCCGCATGAACACGCCGTCGACTTTGGGCGGCAACTGGTGCTGGCGCGCCGAGCCGGGGGTGTTCAACTCCCGCCTGGCCCGCCGTCTGCACGACCTGATGGAACTGTACGGCAGACTGCCCGAATAAACAAACGACCGCCGCAGCGCGTGAAAAGCGCCGCGGCGTTTTTTTGCCCTCCCGAGGGGAGGCTTTATGCAGTGTGGCCACAAATACAATATTTTCCCATTGACCTTACAGGCCGGATACAGTATTCTATTAGTAGTATAAATTCTAAAGAGGTGTTTTCCCGATGAAAGTGTGTCAGAAATGCCATACGCCCGCCAGGTATGATACGCAGAAATTCTGCTCGGTCTGCGGCACGCCGTTCCCGGATATGACGCCCGCGGAACCCGCCGCCCCGGCCCGGCAGCCGGTGCAGCCCGCGCCCCAGGCCCCGGTGCAGCCGCCTGTCCAGCCCCCGGTGCAGCCCTACGCCCAGCAGCCGCAGAACCCCTTCGGCGCAGCGGCCCCGCAGCCCGAACAGCCCGGGCAGCCGAAAAAGAGCAAGCTGCCCATCATTATTGCGGCAGTCGTGGTCGTAGTCGTTGTGGCTGCCGCTGCGGCGGTGTTCTTCCTGCGCGGCAGCAAGGACAATGCAGCCACCCTGCCTGCCGCCGAGCCGGTCACCACCGAAGCTGCCGACGCGGCGACGCCCCAGACGCCCGCCCCGGCGGACAGCGCCGCAGCAGCCCAGACACCCGCGCCCGCTGTTACGCCCCAGCCTGCCCAGACCCCGGCCCCTGCGGCGGCGGTCGCCACCGATACCCAGGTCGTGCTGCGCAACGCGGCGGCCAACGGCACCATTACGGTGGACGGTAAGGCGGTGGACTTTGCGTACGTGGGCAACGACGCGGTCATCCCCCGCAGCAGCCTGTCCGACGTCTGCCAGGTGCGCATCGTGGCCGACAACGGCAACGGCGGCTACCAGACCGCCGCCGTCTGGTACAACAAGGACTACGGCAATGAGTTGACCTTCGGCGCAGACTACGGTGCTTACACCGACTGCGACGCCACCGGCCTGGCAAAGCCCGGCGACAAGGTCGTGGATGTGCTGACCTGGGCGTTCTACCGCTCCTTCCAGGAAGCCATCAACGAGGGAAATCCCTCGCTGCTGCGCTATTCCACGGCGGGCAACTCGACCCTCTGCGCTGCGGAAATTCGCAATTACACCGGCAACACCTACGACCTGGGCAACTTCCAGGCTGTCAGCGACCCGGCCTCCATAAAATACACCGATGGCCAGGTCATCTACAACGGCCACTTTGTTGCCAACTACACGGACAGCGGCAGCAGCTACACAGCGGACCATCACCGCACGCTGCGCCTTGTGTGGGAGGACGGCATCTGGAAAGTGGACGCCTTTTCGCTGCTGCCAGACGGTGCGTACAGCTCCACCACCTACGCGCCCCTGCCGTAACCACCCCATAGAAGGTACGCATGAAAAATACGAAGTTGAAACTCGCGGCGGTGTCGCTGGCCCTGCTGCTGGCGGGCTGCGGCGCATCGGCCACAGTGGAACCGCAGCCGACGCCCGCCGCAGCCTTGGCCCCCACGGCGGCCCCGGCAGTGACCGAAGCCCCCGCCGCCACGCCGGAGCCGATCCCGCCCGAGAGCTATGACCAGCGGGACGAGACGTTCCGCGCCCGGCACGACGGCACGGAAGTGACGGTACACGCCACCGTGACCACGCCGACCGAGGGCGCGGGCTGGCCGCTGGTGGTGCTCTGCCACGGCTTTACCGGCAGCCGGGGCGGCGACGGCCACTTTGGCCCGCTGGCCGCACGGCTGGCCCATGCAGGCATTGCCAGCATCGCCATGGACTTTCCCGGCTGCGGCGAGAGCGAGGAACCGTTCACGGCCTACACCCTTACGAACATCCGCGCTGACATGACCGCCGCCATTGCCTATATGGGGGTGACCTACGGTGTGGACACGACCCGGCTGGGTCTGGTGGGCCACAGCATGGGCGGCCGCGCCGTCAGCCTGTACCTGGACGGCCGGGACTACCCTGTGACCGCCGCCGCCCTGTGGAGCCCGGCGGACAATACCGGGCTGGATGGGCTGGAATTTCTGGCCCATGATGCCGACGAGCGGGCGGCCCTGCGCCAGACCGCCGACGAAAACGGCAGCGTCGAGCTGCCCCAGTGGGGCGTGGCCGCCGGTGCGGCCCTGTTTGACGAGATGGCCGCCAGCGACCCCTGCGGCGTGCTGGCCGGGTATCCGGGGGCGCTGCTGGCGGCATTCACCGGCGGTGACGCCGAGCTGTTGAGCGAGGATACCGTGGCCCTGGTGCAAAACACCCTGGCAACGCGGGACCTGCCGTTTGTCGATATGACAAACGATTTCCCCGACGCCAACCACAACTACCAGGCCGCCGAGGGCAGCGCCGTCAGTGATGCGGAAATTGCCGCCCGCATTGAAAACGCCACGGCAGAGTTTTTGGTTTCGGCCCTGCGCTGACCGTTACAGTGCCGCGCCCTGGCTGAGCTGCGCCTGGCAGAAGGCGAAGAACCGCTGCGCCGCTGTGGGCTGCAAGGCCCCGCGCTTGCGGCAGAGATAGGCCGTGCGCCCCGGGTCGGGGTCGGTCAGCGGAATGATCTTTAAATCCATGCAGCGCAGAACAGGGTGATCGGGCACGATGGCAATGCCAAAGCCCGCCGCCGCCATACCGGCTACGACGGTATCTTCCTCCGTCTCGTAGGCAATTTTCGGCGTTGCGCCGATTTTTTGGAACAGGGCATCGATGGGGCGGCGCAGGCCGCCGCGCTTGGAAAAATACACAAACGGATAGGGCAGCGTCTCCCGCAGGGTGACGCTGCTTTTTTGTGCCAGCGGGTGGTTTGGCGGCGTCACGACGACGAAGGGCGACCGGGCAAAGGCAACGTTTTCAAACACCGTGTCGTCGCCGGGGTGGCTGACGAAAGCCATGTCGAGCCGTTCCTCGGCCACGGCTTGCAGCAGATCGGCGGTGAAGCTGCTCTCGGTGTGCAGCTCAAAGCGGGTATGTTCGTTGCCGGATGTGGCAAGAAATTTTTGCATCAAGTCCGGCACAGTCTGGGCCGCCAGCTTGCGGATGCCGCCCAGCAGCACCAGCCCGCCGCCGCGGCCCATCTCCTGTAAATCCCGCGTTCCGGCGTCGAGAATGCGCAGCGACTCGTTGACGGACTGCAAAAACAGCCTGCCGTACCGGGTCAGCTGCACGCCCCGGCCATGCTTTTCAAACAGGGGTACGCCCAGTTCGTTTTCCAGCTGGGTGACGGCGTAGTTCAAGTTCGGCTGGCTGACGTGCAGCGCCTGCGCTGCCCGGCCGTAGTGCTCATAGTAGGCGATGGCCTGGAAGTAACGGATGTGGTCGAGGTTCATACGATGTTTTTTCCCCTTTACTTGTAGGGGCGGGGCACGCCCCGCCCGCTGCCTTTCCGCAAGCTGCCGCTTGCCGTACACGACCGGGCCGGGCATGCCCGGCCCCTACAAATCATAAACTTTTTCGATGAATTTCATCAAAAACATATATTTGTATTTATAATACGCCGCTACTATAATAAAGTCAAATCGGTTCGTTGAAAAAGTAACGAACCACAAAAGAAGGAGAACTCACTATGGATCGCAAAGTTGTATTGATCACCGGCGGCGCTATGGGGCAGGGCAAGTCCCACGCTCTCAAATTTGCCGAGAACGGCTTTGACGTCGTTCTGGCCGATATGCAGGACCCCGAGGGTGAAGTCTTTAAACAGACCGTCGCCGAGATCGAGGCCACCGGTGCCAAAGCGCTGGCCGTCCGCGCCAACGTCTGCTCTGACGACGACATGAAGGCCCTGTTCGAGAAAGCCTGGGAGACCTTCGGCCGCCTGGATGTCGTCGTCGCCAACGCGGGCGTCATCAACTTCGGCTACACCTGGGAGCTGACCGACGCCCAGGTGCAGAAGGTCATCGACATTGACCTGATCGGCACCTGGCGCACTGACAAGTACGCCGCCCTCTATATGCGCAAGCAGGGCTTTGGCCGTATCATCAACATTTCCTCTACCTCCGGTATGTACGGCACCCCCAAGCTGGCCACCTACTGCATGGCAAAATGGGGCGTGCGAGGCCTGACCAAGACCCTGGCCCAGGAGCTCAAGGGCACCGGCATCGTCGTGAACACCGTCTGCCCCACCAAGGTCAAGACCCCGATGTGCGAGACCGACAGCTATGTCCAGTTCATCAATGACCTGACCGGCAAGCACTTTGCCAACTGGCAGGAAATGTACGACGGCGTCCCCTTCCTGGATGTTGCCGACATCTCGGATATGGTCTACTGGCTGGGCACCAGCCTGTCCGCCGGTAAGTTCAGCGGCCGTGACCTGGGGCTGGACCTGGGCACCCTGCAGCAGTAAGGGGGCACCATGAAAATCACAAAAGCAACGCGCTGGCGCGTTTTCGCGGGCGTCTGGATCCAGAGCCTGTTCACCTCCGCCACGGCCTTTTTCAGCCTGTTTGCTCTGCCACTGACCGGCCAGTTCGGGTGGAGCAGCTCGGAGTTCAGCATGGCGTACACGATTTATATGTTCGTCTACTGCGCCATGGGCTTCGTCGGCGGCCTGCTGGCCGAGAAATTGCAGCCCCGCGTGGCGATCTATCTGGGCCTGCTCTTCTTCTCCGCGGGCTGGTTCCTGACCGGTTTTGCGTCCAGTATCCCGCAGCTGTACCTGTTCTACGGCGTCATGGCGGGCGCGGGCGCAGGCACGATCTACCCGGCCTGCCTGCCTACGGCCCTCAAGTGGTTCCCCGACAAGGCCGGTTCTATCTCCGGCCTTGTGCAGGCGGGCGCATCCTGCGGCCCCTTCATCATGTCGCCCATTGCCCAGTGGCTCATTGACACCTACGGTGCGCAGATGGCCTGCCGCATCCTGGCGGTCGTGTTCCTCATCGGTGTCGGTGCAGTGGCTTGGATGATCGTGCCCTGCCCGGAGGGTTGGATGCCCGAGGACTGGACCCCGACGGCTACCCAGGCCAAGGAACTGAACGCCAAGAACTACAACATCCCCCAGATGGTCAAGACCCCTGTGTTCTGGGTTATGCTGGTCATGTTCATCTTTGCGAACGCCGCTGGCACGATGATGGTCAGCGCGACCTCGCCCATTGCCCAGAACCAGATCGGCCAGAGCGCTATGACTGCCGCCATGTGCGTTTCTATCATGACGCTGGCAAATATGTGCGGCCGTATCGGCTTTGGCTTCATCTATGACAAGCTCAAGGGCTGGAACTCTCTGATTTTGGTGCTCGTGCTCAACGGTATTTCCATGTGTATGCTGACCGTGGCCCACAGCCTGCCCTACTTCATCGCCTGCATCTGCCTGGTGGGCTTCTCTTTCGGCGGATTGCTTGTCGTGTTCGCCCCCATCGTCAAGAACGTGTTCGGTTCCAAGTTCTACAACCGCAACTACGGCCTGATCTTCATTGGCTACGGCATCGGCGCATTCGTCGGGCCTAAGATCAGTGCGACGTTCTACGATTCCACCGGCTCCTATGTGGCCGGGTACATCGGCTCTGCCATTCTGGCCGCAGCGGCGGTGGCGCTGGTTTTCGCCGCCCGCAGGCTGACCGCCAAAATGCAGGAAGCCAACTAAAACGATATCCGCTGTTTGCTTTTATCGGATAAGCTCTCTTTTGGACAGGAAATGCCCGCCGCGTAGTTTTGCGCGGCGGGCATTTTCTATTGGCAGGCAGGGCAGGCCGATGCGCACAGCGGCCCCTGCAAGGGAAATGGAAAATCCGCCGACGACATATTTACACTGCCCTGAAATTGTGCTATACTATTTCTGACCGACCGGTCGGTCAGAATGAAAGGGAACGCAGCTATGCCGAAATACAGTGTAAAAAAACCATTTACGATACTGGTGGCGGTCATACTGGTGCTGGTGCTGGGCTTTGTCAGCCTGACCGGCATCCAGACCGACCTGCTCCCCGCGATGAACCTGCCCTACCTGCTGGTCATGACCACCTACCCCGGTGCCAGCCCTGAGCAGGTCGAGGCCGACGTGACCCAGCCGCTGGAAAACGCCCTCTCGGTGCTCAACGGCGTCAAGAATGTCACGAGCCAAAGCAACGAGAATTACAGCCTGATCTTCCTGGAATACCAGGATGATACCGACATGGACAGCGCCATGGTCAAGGCCAGCACGGCCGTGAACCAGCTGGGCGACGCCCTTCCGGATATGGCGTCCACTCCGACGCTTATGGAAATCAGCCCTGACATGATGGCGACCCAGTATGTGGCGGTCGATTATGACGGCATGGATATCTACGAGTTGTCCGACTATGTCAGCGAGAACGTGCTGCCCCAGCTGGAACGCGTGGACGGCGTGGCGAGTGTTTCAACCACAGGACTTGTGGAAAAGTCTGTGCAAATCACGCTGGACCAGGATAAAATCGACGCAGTGAATGACAAACTGCTGGTCAAGGTCAGTGACCGCCTGGCCGACGCGAAAAAAGAACTGGACGATAACAAGAAGAAAATCAACGACGGTTTGAAAGAACTCGACGACGCCCAGGCCCAGCTGGACGCGGGCAAATCCGAGCTGAACACCCAGAAAGCCGATGTGACGACCCAGCTGCGGGACGCCATCACCGAACTGGACAAACAAATCCCTGAGCTGGAAAAGAAAATCGCCGATTTGAAAACCGATATCGACGACGCGAACCGTAAGCTCGAGGACGCCAAGAACGCCGACACCACCCTGCCGGAGGTCACGCTGCCCATCGACGATGCGCTGTTTGCCAGCTGCAAGCAGATTTTGGCTGCGTGGGACCCCCAATATAACGCCAATGAGCTGCCCGCCAACCTGGCCGAGGCCAAGGGCAGCACGGCCAAGATGGGCGCAATGGTCAACGCCATCGAGCGCGCCACACAGAACATCAACAGCACCGCTGCCGCGGAAAACCTGCTGGAATCCGGCATGGACGTGGCCCAGAGCGCGGCCTACCTTGACGCCCAGTACACGGCGCTGACCGGGCGCATCCAGGCGTTGGATGCGGAAATCGCCGGGCTGGAGGATGACAAGGCCGCCGCCGAGGGCGATGAGGCCCAGCAGCAGGCGATCCAGGCGCAAATCGACGCCAAGTGTGCCGAGCAGGCGGGCTACCAGAAAATTCTGGACGACAACGCCCCCCGCCGCGCCCGCCTGACCGAGCTGAACGGCTGCCTGACGACCCTGTCCACGACCAGCACGGCGCTGAATAACGCGACGGTATTGCTGCAGGCCCGCCAGCAGGCGGAGGCCGGGCTGAACGAGGGCATGAAGCCGTTGCAGCAGACCTTGAACGAGACCGTGCAGGCGCTGAATGACCAGCTGACCAAAGCCCAGGAAATACTGACCCAGCTCAACGATCAGCGCGCCAAGATGGAATCCGCGCTGGCAAGCCTGGGTGACCCCGCCGTGGACCCCGCCATGGCCGATGTGGCCGTGCAGCTGCTTTTGAGCGGCAGCGAGGCCCAGCTGCAGCTGGGCGAGTTCCAGATATCCAGCGGCCGTACCCAGCTGGAAGCCGGTAAGACCCAGCTGGAAGCCGCGCAGGAGGAGTACGACTCCGCCCGCGAGGAAGCGCTGAAAAACGCGAACCTGGATCAGCTGCTGAACATGGCGACACTGACCCAGCTGATTGCGGCCCAGAACTTCTCGATGCCCGCCGGTTACATCGACGGCGGCGCAGGGGACGACAACCGCTACATTATCAAAGTGGGCGATGCCTTTGCCGACGCCGACGAGCTGAAAAACATGGTGCTGTGCAATATTGACGGCATCGGAGATGTGCGCCTGGCCGACGTGGCCGAGGTCGAAATGACCGACAACGCCGACGACGCCTACGCCAAGGTGGACAAAAACCGTGCGGTATTGCTGTCTATCTACAAGAGCTCGACGGCCTCCACCTCCACCGTCTCCAACGCGGCCAACGCCGCCATGGAAGAAATGATGGCCGAGACCGAGGGTCTGCACCTGACGCCCATCATGGACCAGGGCGACTACATCAAGCTTATCGTCAACAGCGTGCTCTCGAACCTTATCGAGGGCGCGATCCTCGCGATCATCGTGCTGGCGCTGTTCCTGAAAGACCTGCGCCCCACCATCGTTGTCGCCATCAGTATGCCGCTGAGCGTGCTGTTTGCCATCGTATGGATGTACTTTACCGGCATCACGTTTAATATTCTGTCCCTGTCCGGCCTGGCGCTGGGCGTCGGTATGCTTGTCGATAACTCGGTCGTTGTCATCGAGAACATCTACCGCCTGCGCGGGCGCGGTGTGCCTGCCCCCCGCGCGTCGGTGCAGGGCGCACGGCAGGTGGCCGGGTCCATCGTGTCCAGCACGCTGACGACCATCTGCGTATTCCTGCCGCTGGTGTTCACCACCGGCATGGTGCGCGAACTGCTCAGCGATATGGCGTGGACGATTACCTTCAGTTTGCTGGCGTCCCTTATCGTGGCGCTGACCGTCGTGCCCTGCGCGGGTTCCACGGTGCTGAAAAAGCAGAAGGATATCAAGCACCCCTGGTTCGACAAGGCGCTGAACGGCTATGAAAAGCTGCTGCGCTTCTGCCTGCGCCGCAAGGCTGTGCCGCTGACGCTGGCAATCGTGCTGCTGGGTGTCTCCATCTGGCGTGTGGCGACGATGGGCGTTGTCATGATCCCGGATATGAGCAGCAACCAGCTGACCGTCACGGTCAACGTGCCCGACGACACCGCCAAGGAGGATGCCTTCACAACGGCGGACAGCGTCATGGACGCCATCATGACGGTGGACGGCGTGGACACCGTGGGCGCAATGTCCGGCGGCCCCAACAGCATGGTCATGATGGCGGGCAGCAGCGCCGCTACCGACAACACGACGTTTACTTACTATGTCCTGCTGGGCGACAAGGCCCCGAAGGCCAAGGTCGTGGAGCAGGAAATCTACGACAAGACGGCCGATCTGAACTGTGAGATCGACGTGAATTCCAACGGCATGATGGATATGAGCGCCCTGTCCGGCTCCGGCATCGAGGTCGATCTCTACGGCAATGACCTGGATGATCTGAGCGCCGCGGGCAAACAGGTCATCGAGGTCATGAACGGCATCGACGGCATCGTCAACCCTACCGACGGCCAGGACGCCAGCGATGCCGAGGTGAACATCACCATCGACAAGGACAAGGCCATGCGCATGGGCCTGACTGTGGCGCAGGTCTACCAGCAGATCGCCGCCAAGCTGACCACCGACACCACCGCCACGACCCTGAAAGCGGGCGGCACCAGCTACACCGTGACCATTGTGGACAAGACCGACACGCCGACGCTGGACGATATCTTTAACATGGAGTTTGAGACGACCACCACCGACGAGGATGGCAACACCGTAAAGGAGACCCACACCCTGGGCGAGTTCGCCACCCGTACCACTACGGCGGGCTACACTGAGATCAGCCGCGAGAACGGCTCCCGTCAGCTGTCCATCACCAGCGAGACGGCGGAAGGGTACAACACAACGCTGATTTCCCGCGAGCTGGAACCCAAGCTGGCCGAATTGCAGCTGCCCGACGGTGTGACCGCCGAGCTGGCGGGCGAGACGACCCAGGTCACCGAGATGCTGGGCCAGATGGCGAAGATGCTGGCGCTGGCGCTGCTATTCGTCTACTTTGTCATGGTCGCGCAGTTCCAAAGCCTGCTGTCGCCGTTCATCGTTCTGTTCACGATCCCGCTGGCCTTCACCGGCGGTATGCTGGGCCTGATGGCCACCGGCGAGCAGCTGTCGCTCATTTCGCTGATGGGCTTTCTGGTATTGATGGGCGTCGTCGTCAACAACGGTATTGTGTTCGTTGACTACGCCAACCAGCTGCGCATCGGCGGGCTGGAGCGCAGCGATGCCCTTGTCGCTACCGGCCGGACCCGTATGCGCCCGATCCTGATGACGACGCTGACCACCGTGCTTGCCATGGTCACGATGCTGTTCGGCACCGATATGGCCAGCGAGATGAGCACCGGCATGGCTATCGTCATTATTGGCGGTCTGAGCTACGCCACGCTGATGACGCTGTTCATCGTGCCTGTGCTGTATGATCTGTTCTACCGCAAGCCTCCGGTGAATATCGACGTCGGTGATGACGGCATGGATGACCTGCCCGACGATGCCGCTGAGTTTGCGGCCGAATTCGCCGCCCGCCGTGCCGCTGAGAATGCGGCCAAAGCGCCCGCCGAGGAAAAGCGCCGCCCGGATCTGAGCCGCGCGGCCCACGCCCCGGCGGAAAACGAGACGCCCAACGAGGAAAAGGAGGCGGACCACGATGCAGAATGACCAGCAAGCCGCCCGCAAGGCCGCCGTGTATGAGGCTGCGCTGCAGCTTATCGGCCAGGGCGTCAGCCCTGCCGCGCTGAAAATACAGCAGCTTGCCGATGCCGCCGGTATCGGCAAGGGCACGGTGTACGAGTATTTTTCCTCCAAAGAGGAAATTTTGCAGGGCTTGGCCGAGTACTGCTTTGCCCGGGAAAACGAGCGTGTCCGTGCCATGTTCGCCGACTGTACGACGCTGGCCGGGCTGGAAGAACGCATTACCGGCTATTTACAGGACATTGCCGCCAGCCGGATGGGCAGCTACAAGATGATTGCCGAGACGCTGGGAATGCCCCGCAGGACGGGTGCTATGCCCGCCTGCATGGCCGAGCTGAAAGAAATCGTAAGTGAACTGCTGGCGCGGCTGCAGGCGGCGGGGGAAATCGCCCCGGAGCTTGGCATGGAGTATTGCTATATGTCGCTGCTTTCCGCCGTTGTAGGCGGCCTGATGGGCCTGTGCTATGCCGCTGACCACGACCGCACCGTGGAAGACCTGATGGATAACCTGCGGCTGATGATACGAAGGACCTTAGGAAAATAAAAACTGCAGCCTTCCCCCGAGGGAAAAGTCTTACCTAAAAACGCCTGTGTACCGCATAGCAAAGCGCGGTGCACAGGCGTTTTGGATTATTTGCGATATTTCGCCAGCGTTTTTATGACCAGCTCGGTTTCCAGGGGCTTGGTCAGGTGCTCGTTCATACCGGCCTCGCAGGCACGGCGGCGGTCCTCGGCAAAGGCGTTGGCAGTCGTAGCTAAAATCGGGATGCGCCCGGCGTCGGGGCGATCCAGCCTGCGAATGGTTCGCGTCGCTGTGTAGCCGTCCATCACCGGCATCATCACATCCATTAAAATCGCGTCAAACTCGCCGGGCCGGGATGCGGCAAAAATGTCCACGGCCTCCTGCCCATTGCGGGCAGCGGTGACGGTGGCCCCGGCGTTTTCCAATAGGAACTGGGCAATTTCCAGGTTCAGGTCGTTGTCCTCGGCCAGCAGGATGTTCACACCCTGCAAGGTGGCGTCGTCGGCGGACTTTTCCGTCTCGGGCTGGGGCGCGGCGCTGGGGTCGATTTCCAGCGGCAGCGTGATGTAGTAGGTCGTACCGACGCCCTGCCGGCTCTCAAACGTGATGGTGCCGCCCATCTTGTCCGCCAGGCTCTTGGCGATGGGCATACCCAGCCCGGTGCCGCCGTAGGTCGAGCGGGCGTCCAGAACCTCCTGGGTGAACGGCTCAAAGATGTGCTTCTGGAATTCCTCGCTCATGCCGATGCCAGTGTCGGCGCAGGTGAACTTGACCCAGGCGGTCTTGCCGTCGCAGCGTTCCTCCCGCAGGGTCATAGTGATGGTGCCGTTGTCCTTGTTGTACTTGACGGCGTTGCTCATAATGTTCATCATCAGCCGCTTTACGTGGATCGGGCTGCCGATGAGATCGGGGTGAGGCAGGTCGATGTCGTCGCAGAGTATGCGGATGCCGCGCCCGGCGGCCTGCTTTTCCAGCACATCCTGCAACCCGGTCAGCAGCTTGACCATGTTGAAAGGCCGGTGTTCGAGCACGACCTCACCGGATTCCAGCTTGCCCATGTCCAAAACTTCATTGACGAGCTCCAGCAAAAAGCCCGAGGCGTCCCAGATTTTGCGGCGGCACTCGGCCTGTTTGGTCATATCGTCGGCGTAGTGGTCGCCAATCTCCACCATGCCCCGGATGCCGTTGATGGGCGTGCGGATGTCATGGCTCATCCGCTGCAAAAACTCGGTCTTGGCAACGTTGGCGGCCTCAGCCTTGCGGGCGGCCTTTTCCAGCGATTTCTGGTAGGCTTTCTCCTGCAGAAGCTTTTCCTCCTGATAGGAGTGCATCGTGCGGCGGCGCACCAGTTCAATCAAAAGAATAATGAGGGCGTAGGAAATCACTACAAAGATGATGTTCTTGGGCGTTGTGGTAAAGACGGCGGCCTCCGGCAAAAAGGCGTAGACGTAGTAGTCGAGGCCCTTCTCGGTGTAGCCGAAGTAGCCGCTGGTGCCCATGCCGGTGTCACGTACATAGACCATCCTGTCATAGACGCCGCGCTGCTTGATGAGCTGCAGTGGTGCGACCTCGTCGGTGGAAAGCCCCAGCAGGCTTTCATCGTTGGCGGCAATGATTTTATTGCCGCTGGCCACGGCCAGCGTGCCGTCCGTAGCGATATGGAAGCCGGAAACCAAATGCTGGTACGACAATTTGTAAGTGTGGACATACTCGGCGGGGGTGTGGTAGAACGCAACAACGATGCAGTCGGCCCCCTCGCGGGCCGAGGCGGCAATATCCAAAAAGGAGTCATCCCCGCAGACGAGGCGCACAGCGTAGGTCTTTTTCGGGTGGTCGGCCACATCCAAAAGGGAATCGGTCGTCAGCACCTTGTTCAACAGGGGCAGCAGGGCCTCCTCCTTGCAGTAGCTTTTGGTGATCTGTCCATCCCGGGAGAGAAGCAGCAGCCCGGTCAGGTAGTTGTTCTCGACGAAGTGCGGTAAGACGTCCTCGGCAGCGGGGTAAAGGTCGTCGGGCTTTTCGGTGAGGTACCAGATATCCCGGGCGCACTGCTGGGCGCTTTCGGTCACGCGCAGCAGGCTCTTGGCCTCGGAGGCCAGATTCAGGCTGCTGTAATCGGCACACTGTTCCTTGATGTAATCCACGCGGGTGGACAGCGCATCCTCGGCTGTGGCGATGTCGGTGTTGGCCGAGTAAAAAGAGATGGAGACGAGCAGCAGCACCCCAATCAGCACGGACAGCAGCCAGAACCCATTGAGGCGGGGCAGACGTTTAGCGGCCATAGTCCACCTCCAAATATTTGTCCGGGTCGGGCAGGTACTTAGCCAGGATAGCCCGGGTCGTGCCGTCGGCGCGCATGTCGGCCAGGGCAGCGTTCAGCGCGGTATCCAGCCCGCGGTCATCGTTCAGGGCAAAGGCCACGCCCAGCCCCACCACCTGCAAAGGCTCGTCCAGGATGCGGTACTCGATGCCGAAATCCGACATGAACTGCAAAATCGAGGTCTCATGGGCGGCCACAGCGTCGGCGTAGCCCTTGCTCAGATAGGCGTAGATCAGCTCGCGTTTCTGCATCGAGAGCAGGGCGCGGATCTCGGGGATGCGGGGATCGCCGCCGTCCAGAAACAGCGCTTCCGGCTTGGTGGTGGCTTGCACGGCGACGGTCTTGCCCGCCAGGTCGGCCAGGGTCTCAATATCACTGCCCGGCATGACGGCCACGACCTGGCGGCTGACCATGTACGGCCCGGCCCAGCGGTACTCATCCTCGCGCCCGTCGATGGAAAAGCTGCCCCACAGGCAGTCGACGGTGCCATTCTCTACCAACTCTTTTTTGTCGACCCAGTCAATGGTGACGAACTGCGCCTTGTAGCCCATGCGGCGAAATGCCTCGGTGGCAAGCTCCACATCGATGCCGGTGGGTTGGCCGTCGGCGCTCAGGTAGTTGAAGGGCGGGTAGCTGTCACTGCCGATGACGATGGTGGGCAGGTCAGCATCCGGGTCGGCTGTGGCGGCCTGCGCGGCGCAGCCCGCCAGCAGGCAGACGGCCAGGCAGAGCACGGCCAGCAAAAACAGCAGTCTGGGGCGGTGGTGCTTCATACGCAAATATCCTCTATATTTGTTGGAATATTACAGAGAGTAACACTTTGGGAAAATAATATTTATTGTAGCATCGGATGCCGATACAGTCAAGAAAGGCAGCTGCATGATTTGGCAAAAAATAGAAGAAACTTTACGGCGGCCAGGGGACTGGCCGCCCTGCAGCCTTTGCAAACCACATCATACCAGGATATGCGTCGCCTGTGCCGATCAGCCGCGTTTGTTTCGGCAAAACAGTTGCCCCGGTGCGGGTGTGATGTTATAATAGCAATAACAATGTAAAATTTTGCCATCACAGCGGAAAGGAGCGGAAGATGAACAACGTCACACGCAGCATTTTCCGCGCCATCCATGAGGGCAAGTGGCTCAGCATCGAGTACAAAAACCAGCAGACCCAGCAGACAAAATACTGGGTCGCCGTCAAGGGGCTGAACCCCCGCACCCGCACGCTGACGGTGGACGGCCTGCACCTGAAACTGCTGACCGTCCAGGACCTGACCATCCACATTGACCGCATCCAGGCAGCCGAAGTTGTGGACGGCTCCTGGTGCCCGGTGAATGAGACCCTCGTTGCCGATATCCGGGATAATCCCGGCAAATACACAGCGCTGTTCGCAAACTCGGCCAATCTGCGGGTGCTGGATTACCTGGCCGCCTGCAACCGGCTGGATGCCACGCCCTACCAGACCAATTACAGCCTCGTCCACGCCATCGACGCGGATCGCTTTGACGAGGGGGCCGAGGACGCCATCGAGCTGGGGGACGACCAGTTCCGGGAGCTGGTGCAGCGGTTCCAGCGCCGGGTGGATGACCGCAGGCAGAACGCCGCCCGGCCCAGTCTGCCGCAGCTGGGGCTGAACCTTATCAGCATAAACACCAACAAAGGGCTGTATGTGCTGGCTTACCGCCCGCTGCGGCTGGATGTGCGCCGCCGCACGCTGCGGGCCGACGCCGACCCGGTCATTTGCCGGGAGTTCACCATCAACGGCGCAAAGCTGAGCATCCACCAATTTCTGGACGCAGACGACCACGCGCTGCTGGACGACTTTTACAAAAATCAGGAGACCATCAAGGATCGTATCACCCGGGGCAACCCGCAGGTGCGCGGCGTGGACGATATGCCCTACCTGATCGCCATTGGGCGCGACTGCCCGGTGGATTTGGAGCACGAGTACCGCGGCATCCTCAATATGTTCGAGGATCCCTCCGGCGAGACAGCCACCGCACCGCTGCGGGCTTTCTTTGGCGAGATGACGGCCCGGCCCCGACGCCGCAAATCCTACCCGCTGGCGCTGCTGAACAACAAAGTCAACCTGGACCAGCTGCTTGCCATCAACAATGCCATGCGCTATCCCCTGGCCTATGTGCAGGGGCCGCCGGGCACTGGCAAGACCAACACCATCGTCAACACGCTGACTACGGCGTTTTTCAACGAGCGCA
>ERZ1673744.726-NODE-726-length-38835-cov-5.170371_pt1 | contig 38835 bp, 33 predicted proteins | sample MGYA00580207_ERZ1673744 | MGnify/ENA primary metagenome ERZ1673744 (study PRJEB41218, sample SAMN15661751) | gut metagenome | host: Homo sapiens | place: Canada: London | collected 2015-08-20/2019-03-30 | study: EMG produced TPA metagenomics assembly of... | reverse complement strand
ACAACCTACTTTTTAAGAACAAAATCGGCGAAAGCTCACTTGACATTCACCGGCTTCATGATGACGGGCCTCAGGCCGTCATTGCAGGAGACGATCGCGACGCCGGGCTTCCGGATCCAGTCGCCGTAGTAGAAGAGGTTTTCGCCCGTACCATGCGCGAGCGCGAAGACGTACTGGTAGATCGCCTTCCAGGCTTCGTCGCAGAAGCCTTCTGGCTTCGCATAGTCGGCGTAATAAACCTCTCCGGCCTTCATCAGCGGACAAGGTCCGAGACCGATCATGCCGAACTCTTTGGCGAGTTCAGAGTCGAACGTCGTTTTGAGGATTGTGATTCTCACTTTTTTCATTTTTGGGGTCTCCATCATGTAAAAATGAAAGCCATGCTGCTTCCAAGATTTTTCTTTTCACAGGATTTCGCGCCGTTCCGGCCTTTCCTTCTCGGGCTCGCCCCGCGCGTGAGGCGTTTTCGACGCGGAGAATTTCTCTGGCGTCCGGGCGAACCCTTCAGCGCTGTTTTCTATATTGATTCCGGGCTCGTTCGCTCCGCCGTCGAAGGGAAGCGCGACCGGCGAACCAACTCGTGGCATGGGCCCGGGACCATGTATCCGGTCGTGCATTCCGAACCCTTCGCGCTTGAAAGTTCAATTACGGCTGAAGCCGTCACCGATGTCGGAGCGCTTGAATTCACGAACGACGCGGTCCTCTCGGCCATTCGCCGGAACCCTGACTTCGCGGTTGCTACCATCGACTTTTACTCCAGATACGTTATTAAGGCAATCATCCATTAGTTACGTATGGATCAATGAAAATTCAAGTTAATCAATGATGTTATCTGAGTTGCGTCAACTAAATGATAGCTTCGTTAATAATCTCCTGCTCTTTACATCGAGCAGCCTCACGTTTGCGAAAACGGTCTCTGCTTTGGCGGCCGTTCTTCTGCTCCTCTTTGAGAATGCGCCGGAGGCTCAGCTCGGGCGCAATGAAGAACTCCGCGTGACGCAGACGGAACTCGCCGAACTTCTCGGCATCGACCGCGCAAGCCTTGTGCGGGCAATGACCATCCTGCGAAGTGCCGGCGCGATTGCCACGGCGCGCGGCGTGGTGAAGCTTGTTTCCATCGAGCGCCTTCGCGAAGCCGCTCGCGAGGCTCAATAATCGCGGTTCGCGCACTTTTCTTCCGCCGCATTTGCGCCATAGACCGGAAGATTCTTCTTCGGTCTGATCCAGCCGGGAGCCTCCTCGGTACTTTCTCCGTCTCAGCTTCATCCGCGTCAAGGCAAAATGGGGAGCGAGAATCGGGGCTGATGCATCAGGATGGTGCGCTCCGCTTCTTTTCCCCAACGCGGGCGCAAAAAGACAAAGAAAGCGCCCGAAAAACGGATCTCCAAATGCCAGCTTTTCTTCTGCGAAGGCTTCTCGAAGCCCTTGTGGTGCTTCTTGCCGTCGCCGCCATCGCCTTCGTGCTCTTTCAGTTCATCGGCGATCCGGTCGCTCAGATGCTCCCGATGGATGCGACCCCTGAGGACCGCGCCAGGCTTGCCGCTGCGCTCGGCCTCGACCAGCCGGGCTGGATGCAGTTTCTGAAGTTCCTTCAGAATGCCGTCCACGGCGACTTCGGGCTGTCGCTCCGGCAGGCTGCGCCTGTGGCGTCCCTTTTCGCCGATCGCCTGCCCGCCACGATGGAGCTCGCCTTTGCGGCGCTTCTCATTGCTCTGGTTCTCGGCATTCCGGCAGGCGTCTGGGCGGCCGTCCATCCCAAAAAGTGGTCGTCTCAGCTCATCATGGGCGCGTCCGTTCTCGGCATGTCGCTTCCGACCTTCCTGATCGGCATTCTCCTCATTCTGCTTTTCAGCGTTGAGGTCGACTGGCTCCCATCCTTCGGACGCGGGGAAACCGTTTCGCTCGGCTGGTGGACGACGGGGCTCCTCACGGCCGACGGCCTGAAGCACCTCATTCTTCCCGCGGCAACGCTTGCGATCTTTCAGCTCGCCCTCATAGTAAGGCTCGTTCGCGCGGAGATGCTTGAAGTGATCCGCCAGGACTTCATCAAATTCGCCCGTGCGCGCGGACTCTCGAACCGCACGGTCTACCTCGGCCATGCGCTCAAGAATACGCTCCTGCCCGTCATCACCATCACGGGCCTGCAGCTCGGAGGCCTCATCGCCTTCTCGATCGTTACCGAAACCGTCTTCCAGTGGCCCGGCATGGGGCTTTTGTTCCTCCAGTCCGTGCAGTTTGCGGACATTCCGGTCCTTACGGCCTACCTCTGCCTCATGGCGCTCTTCTTTGTGATCATCAACCTCGCCGTTGACGGTCTCTGCGCAATGGTGGATCCGCGCCTCAAGGCTCAGGCCCGCCGCGGCTGACCGCCAGTAAGGACTCTGGAAAAAAGAAAACAAAAAGACACTTCGTCATGACTGCACAGAAAGACAAAACCTTCCTCGCGCGGCTTTCAGACTCCCCGGTCTGGTGGTCGCTCAAGAATTCGCTCACGGCTCAGATCGCACTCGCGGCGGGCATTCTGCTCATAGTGCTTGCCGTCGGCGCGCCGATTTTTTTCGACGCAGAACCCCTTCGACCTCGCTTCGATCGACATTTCCTTTGCAAACCTCCCGCCCTCCTGGACTGAATCGGGAGATCCGATGTTTCTCTTCGGGACGGACGACCAGGGGCGCGATCTCTGGTCCGCAATGCTTTACGGCATGAGGCTTTCGCTCACGATCAGCGTGATTGCGGTCGCCCTTTCGATTCTTTTAGGCGTTTCGCTCGGCCTCCTTGCAGGCTTTGCGGGCGGGTGGATTGAAAGCCTCATCATGCGCGTCTGCGACATCATGCTTTCCTTCCCGGCGATTCTCCTTGCGCTCCTCATCGACGGCATTCTTCGCGCGGCGCTTCCCGCGGGCGAACACACGCTTCTCCCCTACGTCGTTCTTATCGCCGCCATCACGCTCTCGGGCTGGGTGCCCTATGCGAGGACGGTGCGCGGCATAACCCTCGTCGAGCGCGGCCGCGAATACGTCCTTTCCGCCCGCGTGATCGGCGTAAAGCCCCGCGTCATCCTCTACCGCCACATTTTTCCCAACGTCCTCGGTCCCGTCTTTGTGCTCGGAACCCTTCACGTGGCGACGGCGATCCTCACGGAAGCGACGCTCTCCTTCCTCGGGGTCGGCGTTCCGCCGACGACGCCTTCCCTCGGAACGCTCATCCGCATCGGGAGCGACTTCCTCTTCTCGGGCGAATGGTGGATCACGATCTTCCCGGGCGCAGCGCTCGTTGCGCTCATTCTTTCCGTCAACCTCGTGGGCGACTGGCTCCGCGATGCGTTCAATCCGACGCTTCAGCAGTAATAGAGAGGCTCAGAAATGACTGAATTGAGCAGCACCTCGCGGAAGACCCCCATTCTGGAGGTCAAAAACCTCACGGTTGAAATCTCCACCCGCGGCAAGACCCTCCGGGCGCTCGACGGCGTCGACTTCTCCATTGCCGAAAGCGAAATTCTCGGCATGGTGGGCGAATCCGGTGCCGGGAAGTCCATGACCGGACAGGCCCTGATCGGGCTCCTCCCGACGGGCGCGAGGATCACGTCCGGCGAACTCTGGCTCGAAGGCCGGCGCATAGACAACCTCCCCGAGAGCGAACGCGAACGTCTGCGCGGGAAGTCGATCGGCGCGATCTTCCAGGATCCGCTCACGTCGCTCGACCCCCTCATGAAGGTGGGCGACCAGCTCGTTGAAACCATCCGGGCGCATCGCCCGGAGATGACGCGCGCTCAAGCCAAAGCGCGCGCGATTGAACTTCTTCGCGAAACCGGAATTCCCTCGCCCGAGGTCCGCGCCGAACAGTACCCGCACCAGTTTTCGGGCGGCATGCGCCAGCGCGTCGTAATTGCGCTCGCGCTCTCCGCTGACCCGAAACTCATCATTGCCGACGAGCCGACAACGGCGCTCGACGTGTCGATTCAGGCGCAGATCATTTCGCTCTTGAAGCGCCTCGCACACGAGCATGGCGCGAGCATCATGCTCATCACGCACGATATGGGCGTGATTGTGGAAACGGCAGACCGGGTCGCCGTGCTCTATTCGGGCGAAATCGTCGAAATCGGGAATGTCGCCGACGTCATTTCCCGTCCGCAGCATCCCTATACCAAGGGGCTCATGGGCTCGATTCCCGACATCAATGCACCCGGCCTCTGGCTCGAGCAGATCGAAGGCTCCATGCCCGACCTTGCCGACCGGCCGAAGGGGTGCCCGTTCCATCCGCGCTGCCGCGCGGCAATGGAGAAGTGCCGCGAATGCCGGCCGCCGCTCGCCCCCATGGGAACGTCGGACGCCGCCTGCTGGCTTGCATCCCCGACGGGGAACGCCGTTCCGGATTCGCTCGTCCGCTTCCACCCGAAGCGCCGCGACCTTGGAAAAGAGGCCGAAAAGCGCGAGGAGGATCTCAAAACCGCGAAGCCGATCCTGGGGTTGAAGGACCTCTCCTGCACGTTTGATGTTTCAGCTCCCTTCCTCACGCGTCTGATTTCAAGGCTCCCGAAGCAGGAAGTGAAGGCCGTGAGCGGCGTTTCCTTCGGCGTCAGGCGCGGCGAAACGCTCGCGCTTGTCGGCGAATCGGGCTGCGGCAAATCCACGCTCGCGCGTCTTCTCGCGGGGCTCTACAAGCCCACCGCGGGAAGCATCGATTTCGAAGGGTTCGTCGAAAAATCTTCCGGGAGCCCCGACTTCGAGCGCGACATTGCTGGCCGCCTCAACATGATCTTCCAGGACCCGTACGCGAGCCTCAATCCGCGCATGCGGATCGCGGACATCATTGCCGAACCTCTCGAAACGCTCCACCCCGACTGGACGAAGGAGGCGGTGGAAAAGCGCGTGCGGGAGTCCGCTGAACTCGTGCGCCTCCCTGAATCGGCGCTTGCGAAGTTCCCGCATCAGTTCTCGGGCGGGCAGCGCCAGAGAATTTCGATTGCGCGAGCGCTTGCCGCGCGGCCCGAGTTCCTCATCTGCGACGAACCGACCTCAGCGCTTGACGTCTCGGTGCAGGCGCAGGTCTTGAACCTCATGAAGGAGCTTCAGCTCGAATTCGGGATTACCTATCTCTTCATTTCGCACAACCTCGCCGTCGTTCATCACATGAGCGACCGCGTGGGCGTGATGTATTTAGGGAAGCTCGTTGAGCTCGCGAGCCGGGACGACCTTTTCCGGAACCCGAAGCACCCCTACTCCCGGATGCTTCTCGACGCCATTCCTCATCTCAAGGAAACCGGGAAGGCGAGAACGCCCGTCCAGGGGGAAGTGCCGAGCCCGCTCAACCCGCCGTCCGGCTGCGCCTTCCATCCGCGCTGCCCGAGGGCAACCGAAATCTGCCGGACAACGCCGCCCCAGTTCAAGGGAATCGACATTGTTCCGGGAAGTGCGGCTCCAGGATCAGAGACGGCGCGCTACTGCGCCTGCCATCACCCGCTCTGAGGTCCCGGAGCGAAACGGCCGGCAATGGCCGAAAGCCCGCGCGCCCGCTAATATACGGTTCGTTTCTGTTCTGAGAAGAAGCGGACCGTATTTTTTCGGGTGCTTTTCCCTGACAGCAAATCTTTTTATTCACGCCTGCGCTAAGGGGAGAAGCGGCCCGAAAAGCCTCTCGCCCGGCGCGCCACTCAAGGACCAAGCAAAATGGAACGACGCTGGGAGCCGATCAAGGAATACTCGGACATTCTCTTTGACTTCTTTGAGGGCATCGCCCGCATCACAATCAACCGTCCCCAGGTGCGCAATGCATTTACGCCCGTGACGGTTGCTCAGATGTCCGAAGCCCTCACGATCTGCCGCCAGAGAAACGACATCCGCGTCGTCGTCCTCACGGGTGCCGGCGACAAGGCTTTCTGCTCGGGCGGCGACATGCACGTGAAGGGCATCGGCGGCTACATCGATCCGACGGGCGTGCCGCGCCTCAACGTGCTCGACGTGCAGAAGCAGATCCGCTCGCTTCCGAAGCCCGTGATCGCCATGGTGAACGGCTTTGCGATCGGCGGCGGCCACGTGCTTCAGGTGGTCTGCGACCTTTCGATCGCAAGCGAAAACGCGATCTTCGGCCAGACGGGTCCACGCGTCGGCTCCTTTGATGCCGGCTTCGGCGCGAGCTACCTCGCCCGCTGCGTGGGTCAGAAGAAGGCGCGCGAAATCTGGTTCATGTGCCGCAAGTATTCCGCCCAGGAAGCCCTCGAAATGGGCCTCGTCAACAAGGTTGTCCCGTTCGATAAGCTCGAAGACGAAGTCGTCGACTGGGCAAAGACCATGATGCAGCACAGCGCCCTTGCGATCCGCATGATCAAGGCGGGACTCAACGCCGAGCTCGACGGTCAGGCGGGCATCCAGGAGCTCGCAGGCGACTGCACGATGCTCTACTACATGACCGATGAAGCGCAGGAAGGGGGCCGCGCCTTCCTTGAGAAGCGCGCGCCGCAGTTCAAGTTCAACACGGATCCCTCAAACCCCTGATTCCCCCCGCAATCCATTAGTGAGCCCCATCGTCATGCCGTCAGACACCATCCGCATTCGCGGCGAGAACATACCTTTGAGCGAATTTCAGCGCCGGGGGACCGCCCCCGGCCCGAGACTCGCGAAGGCGCTCGAGGAGAATCCTCAGGGGTTTGACGTCGACATCGCCCGCTTTCTCGAGGCGTTTCTCGATCAGAGCCAGACCGTAACGGTTCACACCTCTGGTTCGACCGGAACGCCCAAGGCCTTTCAGGCCGAGAAGGCGCGCATGCGCGCGAGCGCCCGCATGACGATCGGCTACCTTGGATTGAAGCCCGGCGACACGAACCTTCTTGCCATGCCGATGAGCTACATCGCAGGCAAGATGGTGGTCGTGCGCTCCGTCGAGTGCGGCCTCGACCTTATTCCCGTGACGCCCTCACGGAATCCCTTCGAGTCCGTCACGGATCCCATTGATCTCGTTGCCGTGACGCCCATGCAGGCGACCTCGATCCTTGCTGATCCGAAGTCTGCGGAAGTGTTTTCGAATTCCCGGAACATTCTCATCGGCGGCGGCGCGGTCGACGATCTTCTTTTCGGGAAGCTCCAGTCCGTCAGGGGCCGCGTCTATTCGACCTACGGCATGACGGAGACGCTCTCCCACATTGCGCTCCGGCGCTTGAACGGGCCCGAACGGGAAGCCGGCTACCGGCCGCTTCCCGGAGTGGCAATTTCGCTTTCGCCCAAGGGCACGCTCGTCATTCATGCACCCGCCGTCTCGCCGCGCCCGCTCGTCACAAACGACATCGCGCGCATCAACCCTGACGGCTCCTTTACCGTTCGGGGAAGGCTCGACAACGTCATCAATTCGGGCGCAATCAAGCTTCAGATCGAAGAGATTGAAGCCAAACTCAAAAAAGTAATCAGGGTTCCCTTCGCAATCAGCTCCTGCCCGAGCCACCTCTACGGAGACGAGGTTGTGCTTGTGGTTGAAGGAAAGCCCGAAGACGTGGATCTCGAGGCGGTAAGAAACGCGCTCGATCGCTATGAGAACCCCAAGCGCCTCATTGCGACCGAAAAGCTCCCGCTCACGCACACGATGAAGCCCGATCGTCCGGCGATCCGGATGATTGCCCGGAATGCCCTGCCGCTCTGAAGCTCAGGAGCCGCCGACAGAGAGCAGCTCTACAACGCCGGAAGCCTCCCGGTTGGGAACGCCAAGCTCCACGATGCCCGGCACGAGCTCCCGACGGATCGTGAGGCAGCCCGCCTGCGTCAGGAGCGCGTAAGGAGAAGCGTCGTCATAGCGAAGAGGAGACGCAAGCGTCCCGACTTCAACTGCGATTTCCCCGGTCAAATCATCCGGCAGGAGAAGTCCTTTCGCTGCCGCATGCTTTCGGAGCACCAAAGGCGTCCCGGAACTTTCGAGCCAGTAATTCCGGAAGCCCGCTTCCGGCCTGGCGAGAAACTCAAGGATGGAGGCAGGAGAGAAAACCTTTGTCTTCGCCCGTCGATCAAAGGAAAATCCGCCGTAATGGGCTTCGAGCAGACGGAAGAGTTCCCGGCGGGATAAGCCCAGCGCAGATTCCGCTCGCTTCAGGTCGGTGGCAAACCAGGCTTCGAGCTCTTCCCTCGTGAAGCCGAGCATAGTGCCGTACCGGACATTCAGACTAATGTCGGTGACGCAGTTCAATTCCGAAAAAAGGCTGCTTTCCCGGAAGTTGGCGCTGCCCGTCATGAGGAAGAAGCGGAGTCTTCCTTCATTCGCCTTCAGTACGGAGTAGAAGCGGCTCAGTACATGACTCACAGCCTCAAACAGCACCCGGTCATCCAGGAGAGAAACGAGCGGGGCATCAAAGTCGTCCACAAGTAGAACGAGCGACCCGGACTCGAGAGCGCTGAGCCATTCTCCGAATTGATCGAAGAACGGGATGCCGGCGTCCTCCGAAGAGAAGCGGAATCCCGCAACGGCAAATTTTGTGCTGACGAGCCGCTGAAGCGCAGCCTCAAAGGCGTCTTCCGATGCCAAGTCCTGCAGTACGGAAAAGTCGAGCCGGACGACCTCATAGGTTTTGTCGCGCCAGAGCGCTTCAATGGCAAGGCCCTGAAAATCTCTCAGACCGAAGCGAAAGAGCGACTCAATCGTCGAGACGAGAAGCGACTTTCCGAAACGAGGCGGACGCGTAAAGAGAACCATGCCGCCGCAGGCGCAGAGATCAAAGATGAGCCTCGTTTTGTCCGCATAGATCCGACTCCCGCTCCGCAGCGCGGGGAAATCCGGAGTTCCCGGATAGAACGGCCGAAGAGAAGTGCCCGACATGATTCTTCTTTCTTTTCAAGACATCCGGGATTCTACCTGTCCCGATGCCGGAGGCATTTCTCCCGTCGTACACTTTCTTTAAACGCACTCAACTTCTCCGAGGCTCCCATGCTCTCCGCCATTCTGAGTTCGCTCTCCAACACGCTCGTTCTCCTTTTTGTCGGCGGCTTCGGCTTCTGGCTGGCCTGGCGCGGGTTCCTTGACGTGAGGCAGCGCGGCTTCGTTGCGAAGCTCGTCAATTTTTCCATTCCCTGCTTCCTCTTTTATTCCATCACGGGAAAGTTCACGCAGAGCGAGCTCCTGCGGGTTCTTGAGATGGGCTTCATTCCCTTCATCACGGTCGCGATCAACTGGGCGGTGTCGGTTTTCCTCGTGCGCATGGGGTTCGTGAGAAAGGAATGGCACGGGATCTTCATTGCGTGCTTCACGTCCTCGACGGTTCTCTTTGTGGGCGTCCCGATGACGATGGCGCTCTTCGGCGACGTCGGGATCCCCTATCTTCTCGTCTACTTCTTCGCCAACTGCCTCTACATCTGGACGGTAGGCCTCTACAACATTCAGTTGGACGGCGTGTCGCGCGCGCATCACCAGAAGCCGAAGCTCATTTCGCTTCACTCGATCCGGATGCTCTTTTCGCCGCCGCTCCTCGCCTTCATGGCGGGCGTCCTGGTGGTGCTCCTCGCTCTTCCCATTCCGCAGTTCATCTCGGGCACTGCCAAGGTCATCGGCCAGATCACGTCGCCCCTTGCCCTCATCTTCATCGGCATGACGATTGAGTCGCTCGGCTTCGGGAAATTGAAGCACCTCCCGCGCGAGATCTGGCTCATTCTCGCTTCCTGCTTCATTCTGCGGCCCGTCGTCATGTACATCGTGACGGGGTTCTTCGACATGGAGCCCATCATGCGGCAGGTGTTCGTTGCATCGGCCGCGCTTCCCGTTTCCTCCGTCGTGGCCGTGCTCGCGAAGAGCTACGGAGCGGATGAGGAATTTGCGTCCGAGGCCATCGGGGCATCAACCCTCGGCCTCGTGATCATTCTCCCCGTCCTCATCCTCGCTCTTATGCTTATTTGACGACGCCGGCCTTCAAGCGGATGAGGCGTCTGCCGTCCGGCATGAAGTCGCGTTCGGGCTTCACTTCGTTGGGGCGGCCGACCCTCCTCAGGTACCTGCGCGAGCTCCCGCTCATGTTCCAGCCGACCTCGCGGCCGCGGCTCTGAATGCGGCTCTCGAGGCACGACGCGCAGTGCGTGGGCTCGTCCTCGAGGCAGGGCTTGTTGTCGTAGAGCTGGTAGCCCTTTCTGAAGCGCTGGGGCGAGAGGTTCGGCATCACGACGTTGCAGCCGTATTCGATCCCGAGCTCGCGCCCGTCGTCGCGAATGGCCTGAAGCGCCGTCGCGGCGGCAATGTTGACGGGCCCCAGCACGAGGCGCGTCACGGCAATCATGTTGAGGGCGAGCTGCATGAGGGCCTTGGGCTCCATTTGTCCGAGCGCCTCAAGGTCGTTTCCTTCACTTCGCAGATAGGGGCCCATCCCGATCATGTCGACATCGAGCTTCTGGAAGGTGCGGATGTCGCGGCAGAGGTCTTCAAGCGTCTGCCCCGGGATGCCGATCATGACGCCGGTGCCCACCTGGTAGCCCGCGCGCCTCAGAGCCCTCAGGCACTCGAAGCGGTGCTCGAGGTTCTTTTCATTCGTCCCGGGGGTCGAATGGAGCATGTGAAAGAGCTCCGGGTTCGAGGTCTCAAAGCGCGCGAGATAGCGGATCGAATCCGGATTTCCGCAGGCTTTGGCCCAGCGGCGGTAGACCTCCTCAGTCTGGTCGCCAAGCGAGAGCGTCACGCCGACGCCGTTCGGCAGGAGCGGGCTCTTCGTCTGCTGATGGATTTCGCGCAGGCACTCGCAGATGAATTCAATGAACTTCTCATCATGTCGCTCGCCCGACTGGAGGCAGACGGAGCCGTACCCCTGACGCGCGGCCCAGACTGCCTGCTCGACAATCTCCTCCTTCGTCATGGTGTAGCGCTTCACGGCGTAATTGGCCTTCCGGATGCCGCAGTAGCGGCAGTTGGCCGTGCAGATGTTGGAGAGCTCGATCAGGCCGCGGTAATAGACATAGGGGCCCATCAGCTCCGTCGTGCGGCGGAAGGCTTCGTCCTTCAGCATCCGGCAGTCTTCGGGATCCGTGAGGCCGAGGAGCTGCACGATGTCTTCGTCAGAAAAAGTTGTCTGGGAAAGAATCCCGGCAAGCTGTGTTCTGTTCATTATTTTTTTTGAGGTCTGAATTTCTGATGCCGCGATTTTGCATCATTTCGGGCCGGAGAGCGAAAGTTTCTCGAGCTCTCCGCGTTTACTCGCGGGCGCTACGTCTCATGAGCTACCTAAAATAGGATGCTGTTGATTGGGTTTGTCCCATTTCGAAGGAATCTCCAGATGCCCGTCTTCCTCATCGTCGCACTTGAGCATCCGCGCCGCCTCGGGAGGCTTATCGCCCGCGCCATTCCCGATCCAAGGAATCGGTACACGCTTCCCAACTACACCGGGTTCTACGTCTGGTTCAACGGCACAACGCTCGATCTCGCGAAGCTTCTCGACCTTCCCGGAACAGCAACGCCGGACAATTCTCCGAGTCCTGCCGTCATTCAGATGGTCTCGGCCTACGGCGGCTATGCGCCGGACGAGCTCTGGTCGTGGCTGCGATTCAACGTAAAGCGCGAGCCCGATCCGGAAGAGGAAAAGTGCGCTCCCGAAGCTGCCGGTGAGGCTAATGCAGATTCTGAGAAAACGGAGGAAGCCGCCAAAGCCATTCTGGAAGCGCCGATGCCTGCGCCCCGCAAAAGGAAGAGAAAAAGGAAGAAGCCGGAAGCGGAAGCGCCCGGGGAAGCGGCTCAACGCGATGAGAAGCCTCTCGGTGCGGAAGCCCCCGCAGCGCCTCCCGACGCTGCTCCCGAAGAGGCAAAAGCATCCATCCGGCAGCATCGACGCCGGGGAACGAAGCGGAAAACGCCGAAGGCTGAAGCCTGAAGCTTTTCACAAAATGCCTTGCGCTCAGTCCACAGACCGGTTTCTCCCGACGCGGAGAGGCCGGTCTTTCCGTCATGAGCCTCAGCTTCGGTCGTCCGCCTGACCGCACAAATATTTTGCTTCAAGACCTATTTTCCATCTCCCATTTATGCCACTTTAGTAGGAAAATGCGTATTCGCGACGAGGCTTTCAACTCAAATGAGCTTCCGCTCCTCTCTAAGCCTCTCCTGATGCTCCCCGAGAAACCTTATTTCAGTCATGCTTTTCCCCGAAAACCAATGCACGGCAGCGCCCGAGTTCTCAGAACTCACGCCGGAACTCCTTTGCGGAGCTCCGGGCGACGACCCGCGCTATTGCTGGCTCTCGGGTCGAAGAGCATCGCTCGCTGCCCCCGAAGGGGACGCGCTTCTCATGAAGTTCGGCGTTTCGGGAGCCGAGACCCTTCACCTCACGCCAGCCGATGCCGCGAAATTTCTTTCGCTCGGCCGCTGGGACGGCGTCTGCGTTGAAGACCCGTACCAGGAGCTCGCCGCCTCCATCTGCGGTCATCTCACGCAGGAAGCGCGTGCCGCGAGGCGCGTGAATCTCCTTCTGCGCGAAGGAGACGGCACGATCTCGGGCGACTTTACACTGGGACCGGGGCTCTCACGACTTCTTCCTTCCCTCGGGGTTGAAATCCGGGACTGCCGGGCGCTCATTCTGACGGATCCGGAGCCTGCTCCCATTGCGGCGGGTCTCGCGAACCTCCTCACCTATCTCGGCGCACCGAGGATCGATCTCAAAGCCATCGCGAGGCCGCTCTCGGCCGAGGACGTCGCTCATCTTCCCGGCATTTCCGATACGACGCTTCTCATCAATGCGTCCTCCTTCGGGAAGGCCCCCGATCTGGAAGCCATGCCGATTGAGTCGCCTGATGTGCTGAAGCTTTTCCCATCGCTCGCAGCCGTTCTGGACCTCGTCGACGACCCCATCCGCACGCGGCTCGTCTGGAATGCGCTGAGACTCAAGCTCCACGCCCGAAGCACGCTGGGGCTTCGCGTCATTGAGGCGCGTGAAGCCACTGAATGCTTCACCGGCCGCACGCTTCCCTTCCCTGCCGCACGCTCCATCCTTGCCGACATCCGGCGCGACGCTTCGAACATCGTGCTGATCGGCATGCCCGGATGCGGGAAGACCACGGTCGGAAAAGTTGTTGCCGCCCGACTGATGCGCGAATTTGTCGACATCGACACGCTCGTTGAGCACCGGGTGGGGAAGTCTTCTCAGAGAATCTACCGCGAGGACGGGGAGGAATTCTTCCGCCTCCACGAAACCGCCGTCATTGAAGCGCTTGCCGGCCAGCACGGCCTCGTGATCTCCACGGGCGGCGGCGCGTGCCTGAAACCGAGAAACCGCATGCTGCTGGCCTTGAACGGCACCTTCTACTGGATGCAGCGGCCGCTCTCGAAGCTCTCCACCTACAACCGACCCATCCCGCAGGCCCGGGGCGTTGAAGCGCTCTATGAAGAACGCGCCCCGATCTACCGGGATCTCGCCGAACGGATCATTACGGTGAAGTCGGTCGACGCGACTGCGGCCGAGATCATCGGCGAATCGTCAGCATCCCGAGTCGCTCCTTGACCTTCCGGACGGCGCATAAAGACAGCCGTCAGCGCCCAGCCACCGTAAATATCGGCTTTCCTTCTTAACCGAATTCAAGCCGCGGGCTTTTGACGGAAGTTTTTTCCGCTTCCTTCCTTAAACTTCATACTCTTTAAAAGGACCTCTTCGCCCCATGGCAGAAGACTTCCGATAATAAAAAAATACTGACACCGCCCGGCGAGGTTCCCCCATCCGCTTCCCCCGCGGCTTCATCGCACCCTAAAGGAATACCCATGGAATCCGCGCTGACGTCGCCGTCCTCAATCGCGCACATTCTGCTCGTCTACGCCTTTGTCATTTCCCTCGGACTTGCGCTCGGCCGCATCCGGATATTCGGCGTGTCATTGGGCGTCACGTTCGTTCTCTTCGTCGGCCTTGCCGTCGGACATTTCGGTATCGCGGTCGAACCCCATGTGCTCGGGTTCCTGCGCGACTTCGGCCTCATTCTCTTCATCTTCTTCATCGGCCTTCAGGTCGGTCCCTCGTTCTTCTCGAGCTTCCGCTCGGGCGGCATCGTGATGAACGGCCTCACCGTCGCCGCGATCTTTCTCTCGATCCTGGTGACGCTCCTCCTCTGGGCCTTTTTCGGGGGCTCGATCGACCTCCCTGCCTTCTTAGGCGTTCACTATGGCGCCGTCACTAATACGCCGGGTCTCGGCGCTACGCAGGAGGCGCTCGCCGTCATGGGGTACAAGGGCGAGGACATTACCGTCGCCTATGCCTGCGCTTATCCGCTGGGCGTCGTCGGCATCATTCTCTCGGCAATTCTCATCCGCGTGCTCTTTCGCATCAACCTTGCCGATGAGGACAAGGCCTGGGAGGCGGACGAAGCCGACAAGAGCGATGCGCCGATCTGCTTTCACGTTGAGGTGGTGAACGCCTTCCTCAACGGACAGACCCTCGAATCCATCCGCAAATTCATCGGCCGCCCCTTCGTCTGCTCGCGAAGGAAGATTGCCGATTCGGACGAAATCACGAGCCCGGGTCCTCAGACCCAGGTGAAGACGGGCGACGTCCTGCGCATTGTTTCCCAGAGTGAAAACAAGGACGGCATCGTCGCCTTCTTCGGGAAGGAAGTGAACGACGTCGACCTCGCGATGCCGCATTCCCCGGTTCATGCGGAAACGGTCATTGTGACGGATCCGGCGGTTAACGGCCTTCGCGTGAAGGACCTTCACCTCTCCCACTACGACGGTCTCAACATCACCCGCATCTACCGCGCGGGGATGGAAGTCTTCCCCTACCGAAGCCTTCACCTGCAGCTGGGCGACCGCCTCAAGATCGTGGGTCCGGAGCGCGCCATCACGCGCTTCTCCTCCCGCGTCGGGAACCAGCAGGGGAAGCTCGACCATCCGAACATCATCTCGATCTTCGTCGGCATCGCGCTCGGCATTCTCGCCGGCATCCTGCCGATTGCCATTCCGGGCGTTCCCGTTCCGGTGAAGCTTGGTCTCGCGGGCGGCCCCCTCGTCGTTGCAATTCTCCTCGGCCGCTACGGGCCGTCGCTCAAGTTCGCCACCTATACGACCAACTCCGCGAGCCTGATGCTGCGCGAGCTCGGGATCGCCTTCTTCCTCGCAAGCGTGGGTCTCGCTGCGGGCGGCGGCTTTGCGGACGCCTTCATTTCCGGCAACGGCTTCCTCTACATGTTCTTCGGCGTCATCATCACGATGGTGCCGCTCCTCATCGTTGGCTGGGCCGCGCGGAAGATCTTCCGCATCAACTACCACTCGATCGTCGGCATGATGGCGGGTGCGACGACGGATCCTCCGACTCTTGCCTACGCGGCGACGCTCTCGGAAAAGAACAGCTCTGCGGTTGCCTATTCCACGGTCTATCCGCTCGCCATGTTCCTGCGCATCATCACGGGCCAGATCCTGCTTCTCATCTTCTGGTCAGCAGCTGCCTGACGACGACTCACGGCGATTAAAAGCAGCAAATCAGACTCGTCTTTCTTCCAAAACACAGGGGCCGGCAATTTGCCGGCCCCTGCTCTTTTGATGTCAGACTCTCTTCAATCCTGAGAACACTCAGAGATTCGCGCCTTCAGCGGCATTTTCCTTCTTCGCTCCCAGAGTCTTCGCGAACCACGCGACGACGCGGTCGATCACGGGCTTCTGGTACCAGGGGAGATCGCCGTGACCGGCATTCTCAACGAGGAGATAGTCGGCAGGCACGTTCTTCTCGCGGAGCGCCCGGTAGAGCTTCGCGCTCTGCATGGGAGAAACAAGCTTGTCCTCTGCGCCGTGGAGGATGAAGAAAGGCGGCTCAGAGCCGTCAATGTGGCCGAGCGGGCTCGCGGCCATGGCCTTCTTCGGATCCGCCATGATGGAAGCCCCGGCATAGTTGCGGAAGGCCGGGCCGTTGACGAGAAGCGCTTCCGTCACGGCGGGCGATTCGTGAACCTTCTGCGTCGCCGCGTCAAAGCCTTCGCCGATCGTCATGAGGTCCGAGATGCCGTAGATCGAAACGACGGCCTGCACGTCTGAAGAGACATCCGTCCAATCGCCCTTGTCGAAGGTCTTTTCGCCGTTGGTTGCGCCCGCCATCTCCACAAGATAGCCGCCCGCGGAGTCGCCGAGGATGCCGATGCGGTTCGGATCCACGCCGTACTCATCGGCATGCGCGCGGATGTAGCGGACCGCCGCCTTTGCATCCTCGAGGAGCGCCGGGAATTTGGCCGGAACCGGACGGTATTCGGCTGCCGCAACGACGAAGCCCGCTTCCGCGAGCGCGCGTCGCATTTCGGAAAACTTCTCATGGTCGGCAGAAGTGAAGCCGCCGCCCGGAAAATAGATGACTGCGGGCTTCTTTTCCTTCGTGCGCGGAATTTCAAGCGTCATGCGAAGCTGCTTCACGGCGCGCGTGCTCTTAAGTTGGCTAAAGATCACGCCCGAAATCATGTCGATCTGGGGACGCACGGCATCAACGCGAATGACTTCCGCGCCTTCGGTCCAGCCGGGAAGCGACGCGTGCGAGGCCGATGCGCCTTCAGCAGCGGCGATCGATGAAGCAAAGAGAAGCGAAACGAAAAGCGCGAGTACGGGCTTTTGGAGCATGAGAGCAATTCCTTTTTGTCAGTGGGCGTCAGACGGACGATCCGGCTTCCGGCATGGGAATCCTGAAGCGCCCGCACGTTTTAGTAGGTATGGGTCGCCCCAAAGAATACCGGTTTGAAAGCGCCGCAAACATACAAGCACTTGGGTGCTGTCTCTATGCCGGAAATGAAAAAGCGAGGCCTGACCCGGCTTCCCGGGGCCTCGCTCTTCATTCACGCTTCGCCGGCCGGGCGCATCAGGGCATCGGCACGAGGTGCGTCGTTTCCGGAATCGGCAGCGCCGCAGACGCAGCAATAAGCGCCCTGTAGGTTCTGCCGCCGAGCTTCACTTCCTCGCCCTCGGCAAAGGTCTTCCCGCGCGTAATCTGCATCATGGCGGCATCCACCATGAGCGCACGGATTTCGAGGGGCTTGAGAAGGCTCCCCTGAATCTCCACTTCGCGCACGCCGAAGCGGTCGAGCCCGACGGTGTAGCCTGAGAGCCCCTCGACATCGTTCTGCTGCCAGAGACCGAAGTAGATGAGGTTGAAGATCGGAAAGGCCTTCTCGGAATCCTGCATCGCAAGCGCGGCCTTGCGGTAGACATCGGGCGCAAAGAGCCTCGAAGCCGCATTGACGGCGCGGGCATTGGGCTGCTCGCAGAGGGACGCAAGCACCTTCATCGCCGTGCGGGCATTTTCGATAAGAGACGCGCTTTCCGCGATCACAGCCACCGCAAGGTACGCCTGGTGAGCATGGGCGACATCCGCGGCTTCGGGCCAGTCGTGGCAGTTCTTTGCCTGTTCGTCGGCCGCATGGTCGGGAACCGGCCGGGGCTCAAGGCCCACCACGACGAGCGACCCGTTGACGCGGAAGATCCACGGTTCGCGCGGCGTCTGCGGGGGTTCGCCCGCATTGATCTGCCAGTCAAGAAGAAGAGACTGCCTCAGATGAGAAGGCTCCCAGGCAGGTACCGAGAGCAGCACCAGTCCGGTCATCGGGTAGTCGGAAGCCCTCAGGGGCGTCTCAGTGTTGGAGCCGGCATGGGCCTCAAGCTGCGTGTCTGTCATTTCTCTTCAAAAAGCGGGAAAAAGAGAAAGATTAGCCCGAATTGAGATGGTTCGCAAAGAAAATTGCTTTTCGAGATTTGTCCTTTCGCTCTTCAGGCCCTGCTGAAAGTGTAGGATTGAGAAAATTCCTTTGCCGCGGCTTTTTTGGGGATCCTTCCCTGCCGCATCCTGAGTCGCTGACATGCGGGGCCGTCTCTTAAAGAAAAGAGGCAGGCCGCCCCCGAATATTAATAATCGGCATAGTTTGCCGGACTCAGGAGAAACTCATTTCCTTGAAAAGAACTCAGCAGCTGATGAACACAAAATCGGGGACCCAGAACGAAGAGGAAAAGGCCTTTCTCTCCGCAACGCCTGAAACCATCTACTTCGGCCGTCATGAAGTAAAGCTCTCCCGGGCGGCGCGCCTCATGCGCTCGCTTAATCTCCTTCCGATTCAGCACCGGCAGGCCTGCGCGAGCAAACTCGGCATCACGCCCGCCATTGCGCTCGAGGGCGAGGATGAACTCGCCGGAGAAACCGCGCGCACGATGAATGCGGCGGCACTGCGGCCGCTCAAATTTCCTGAAAGCTTCTCCCATGCGTTTGAAGCGTTCGGGCCTTCGGAACCGGATGATGCTTCCCCCGCGGGCGGAGAAAAGCCTCAGAAACTCAAGAAGCCCTTCAAGCCCCTGACCGGCACGACCTTTGCGGTCTCGGGGAATATTTCCCTCGAAGGGGCGCGGTCCTTCACCTGCGGCGACCTTCGGGACGAAAAGCTCCTCCATACGGCTCGCCCCGTCCTCTCGCTCGAAGAGGCCGGGGCATCGCTTGCCATGGTCGCCAACTGCGGCGAAATGCTCGGCCTTCTCTCGCCCGATTATCTGGGGTTCACGGTCCGTTCCGGATCTCCCGTCAATCCCTGCTACCCGGAAACATCGCCGCACGTCATGTCGCCCTTTGACGCTTCCGCCTCTCTTGTCGCCGTCGGTGCCGTGAGCGCGGCGCTCGTTCTTGGGCGCGGCTCGGACATGGCCTCTGCCGCCATCCGCTCCGGAATGACGGGCTACCGCCCGAGCCTCGGGGTCTTTACGTCCACGGAAGGGTTCGTGCATTCCTGGCGCTATGCCGGCTGGGGAGCGATCGGGAGGGACGCCGTATCGGCGGCAGGCCTCATCAATGTTGCCGCGCTTAATGAAGGCGTCTCTGATCAGCCGGGGTGCGGCCCCTGGGAATTCCCGGGCTACCGTCCGATGCTGATGGGTACCGAAGGCGTTCAGGCCTGGCGTCATGAATTCATTACGCCCGTATCCCCGAAGCACGTCGCCTTTGCGGTCGGCGAATCCTGGAAGACGCCCGAGCGCGAAAAGGAAATCGAACGCCTCGCAAAGGCCTTTGCCGATGCGGGGGTCAGGGTCGACTTCATCGACGAGCTCCCAAAGGAAGCTTCTGAAATCGAGTGGCTCTCCTGGGCCGAATTCGGTCCCGTTCTTGAAACCTACTTTGAAGAGGCGTTCCCGCTCACCCCCGTCATCCGCACGGACCGCTTCCTCATGCTCCTCACCCTGAGCGAGCGCGTGAAGACGGCGGGCTTTGCCGCCAAGAACCCGCTTCAGAGCAAGCGCTTCGTCGAACTTGTTCGCCGCGAGCCCGAGCTCCTCTCCCCCTGGGCCGGCCCCATCATCCGGAATCGCGTGATGCCGCTCAAAACCCGCTTTGAAGCGCTCTTTCGCGGCAAGGACCGCCCCGATGCCGTCATCTGGTTCGGAGGCTCCCCCGCCGTCGACGCCGCAGAAGGCGCGATCTTCGGCCTTCCGATTCTTGACGACAAGGAGAAGAAGGAGTTCGCGGGCGCTTATGTCTTCGGCGCTCCCCGCGAAGACTGCAAGACGCTCGGCGCTGCCGTCATGCTCGAAAACCTGAGAAGCCCGGAACTTGAAGAGGAGATCCGGCGCATCGGGCTGAACCGCCCCGACGTCGTCCTCGAAAGGGATTCAGCTGAGGAATCTGCCGATTCTGCAGCGAATGAGAGCGAGGTTGCGGAACCTTCGGATGCAGAGCTCATGAAGAGCCTTTCGGAAATTGCTTCCGACTCAGCCGTCATTCTGCCGGCGGGCACGATCCCCGAAGTGGAGGCGGAAGCGGAAAACGCTCCCGCGGACGCGGATGCTCACGAGGATGAGGAAGGGAATCCGATGGATTCCGACGAATTCTCGCGGCAGCTCAAAAAACTCGTCGGTGAATTCCACCAGGCGCTCACCGAAGCCGCCGAGGACGACAAGGACCTCGCGGATACCGCAGCAGCCTCCTCCATTCTCGTCAAGTCCCTCATGAACGGCGAGGAGATTGAGGTATCGGATAAGGACGAGGAAGCGAAGCCCGAACCCGCGCCACAGCCCGAGATTCCGCCGGAGGATGCCGCATGGCTCGCGAAGTTCATGCCGGACTCCAGAAAGCGCTGCCCTGAAATTGCAGAGGAAAAGTTCCTCCGCGAGATCTTTACGGACCCGATGCCCGAAGAACCCACCGTCGAGGACTCGGACTACATCCTCCAGTTCGCGAAATACTGGCTTCTGCGCCATGAGCGCCATAAGGCGCAGAAGGTCCTCGAGCGCATCCCGGAAGCCAACCGCACCTTCGCCGTTGACGAAAACCTCGTGATGGCGCTCTTCCTCGGCCCTGACCTTGAACGCTCGACGAAAGCGGCCGAAGCGCTTCAACCCACGACCGATTCGGAGCGCGCGAGAAAGGAATGGATTCTCGGCCTCAATGCCCAGCGCATGGACGACAAGGATGCAGCCATTGCGCACTTCCGCGCGTCGCACAACTATGCGCCTGCGAATTCGCCTGCGAACTTCCCGCTGGCGCTCCTCATTCTTCAGCACGAGGGCGTCGATTCCGAGGAATACAAGGCGCTCAAGGAAGCCGTGAAGAAGGATCAGCCTTCGGCCTACAAGCTCCTTCTTTCAGACGAAGAGCGCCTTGAGAAAGAGCAGAACTTCGAGCGGGAGCTTCTCCCCGAACTCCCCGCCGGCATCTTTACGGCCACGCTTCTGATGCCCCGCGAGAGACTCCGGCTCAACAAAGACCGGTTCCTCAAGGACCTCTGGACCAACTGGAACCTTGCCATTGTCGACAGGACCCCCGATGATCCGGACACGTTCACCTTCCGGATCGGCTACCTCTCGGGATCCCTCAAATGCGAATCCGGGAAGGTTCCCGACACGTCGCTCGAACAGGCGGCGAGAAAGAACATCTATACGCGGGACGCCGAAGCGCTTCTTCTGAACCACGCAGGACGCATCAATCTGCGCCTTGAAGCCGGCACAACGCCCTTGAAGGACGCGGCCTCGCTCTTCGCGCAATTGCTTGCTTCCGCCTGCCGTTCGGCCGAGCCGCTCGGGGTTTACCTCGCCGGGGTGCTCCAGCCCGCCAATTACTGCATCGACGCCGCAAGGCCCGTCTCTGCCGGCGCATTCCCGACGCTCTCGGTCGTGAGCATCTTTACGCTCGAGGATTTCGGCATGCCCTACATCTCGACCTACGGTCTCACGACGATCGGCCACCCGGAAATCGAGGTGGATCTCGACGGACTTCCCTTTGAGTCGGCAAGCATGCTCGTTTATTCCCTCCTCGAGCGGATCGTGAACGATCAGTTTGAAGAGGAAGCCCAGACGATCCGCTTCGGGCTTGACCCCGAGAACCTCACGGAACTCGAGATCCGCCGCTCTCCGGGGCGCAATGTCGCGACCGAGGTGCTTCTCTTCACGAGGAAGGGCGATGAGGAGGTGATGCCTCAGGCGTGATTTTTGTCTGCCGCTTTAAGCCCTGTTGCTTATTGAATACAAAAACTATTTCAGGTAATTAATTGTTTTTTCTTGGATGTTTTAACGGAAATCTGTAAACGTCGTTGAGCAGGATTGAATAATCCGCCAGAATGCGGAGGTTATTCGGGGTCAAACGGGATTTCCCGGTTTCGTTCCGAATGACCTCTACCTCTACTTCTACTGGGGATTTTCAAATCATGAAAAAGACTCTTGCTGCTCTCGCAGTTCTCGGCGCTTTTGCCGGCTCCGCTGCTGCCGCTGACGTGACGCTTTACGGCGTTGTCGACTATGGCTTCCTCTACAACTACACCGATAACCAGAAAGCTGACGGTACGTCTACCGACGATAACACCTTTGGGCTCCAGAGCGGCGTTGATTCCGGCTCTCGTTGGGGCATCAAGGGCGTTGAAGACCTGGGCAACGGCCTGAAGGTCGGCTTCCAGCTCGAAAGCGGCTTCAATGCCGATGACGGCACGCTCTCTAAGTACAGCAAGTATCAGAATCGCATCTTCGGTCGTCAGGCCACCCTCTCGGTCTACTCCGACTTCGGTACGCTGACCTTCGGCCGCATGGGTGCCCTTTCGTCTGCTGCCGGCACCTACGACGTCGTCTATTCGATCGGTGATGCGTTCGACGGCGGCGACAATGACGTCTTCGGCCTCTACGGCGCTTCCCGCTACGACAATACGGTTGCCTATCAGTCCCCGAAGTTCGCCGGCCTCCAGGTCACTGCGATGTATTCCTTCAAGCAGGACAGCAATGCGAAGGTCGACGACTTCAGCGGTGATGAAGGCGACTTCTCGAGCTCCAAGCGCTACGCCGGCGTTGCCCTGACTGGTGAATACGGCCCGGCTCAGTTTGTCGCTGCCTATGAACTTACGAAGTACGGCTCCGACGGCACCAAGCGCGAGCTTGACAAGGACGCCAACGTCTTCTTCCTCGGCGGCAACTACGACTTCGGTGTTGCCAAGGTCTTTGCCATGGGCCAGTACTTTAACGGCCTCACCACGGCTCCGACCCTCGATGACACGCTCGTCAGTGCCACCGACGCCACCGACGGCGTGAAGGGCTTCGGCTTCCATGTCGGCACTCAGGTTCCGGCTGCAGGCGGCCTCATCACGGTCGGCGGCTACTATTCGAACTTCGAACAGGACGGCGTTGTAGCCGGCAAGGAAAAGCATGAAGGCGACTACTACGGTCTTGCCGCCCGCTATGAGTACGACCTCAGCAAGCGCACCATGCTCTACGCAGGTGCCGGCTACGGCGTTGAATCCCGCGACAAGGTCGGCACCGAAAAGGACGACACTGAGAACCAGCTCGTCCAGGCCTATGTTGGTCTGACCCACCGCTTCTAATCAGAGCTTGATGAGGCACTTGCACTGCCGCGTTTAAGTTGAACTCTCGACAGTGAGAAAGGTGAGGTTTCAGAAATCCCAGCCTATCTTCTCTGCCGCAGAGCGTTGAAGCTAAGCCGAAGTTCTTGACTAAAGAACTTCGGCTTTTTCGCTTTTTCGTTCTCCACCTCTCAAATATCCCATTCTGACTGCAGGCAGCAAAGTTGGCCGTCCCCTGTATAACTCCCTTACGGTTTACGCAATTCTTCCACTCATTTCCTTTGTTTTTAAACGAGAATCGTTCGCAAACCACAGCATAAATTTTGGTGGCGAACTTACAACAAACAACCTTCGTGAAGTCTTCCTTTTTGAACTTACATTTGTTTTTTATGCCCTTTTCGCCTCTCTTGGGTTTTTTACTTAACCGGAATCTCGTAATTTCTGTTAAAACGCCTAACAGATCCATGGACAGGCAGGGATCACGGCTGTTCTTCATGAACGGCTGCTCAGGCTTCGGCGGTGACCGTGCATAAAGCTGCTGCGAGCTTGCCTGTTTAATAAAGCTGAACGGCGGGCGTGCAAACCTCCGTTCGACTTTTGGGAATTTTCCCGATTGTTAAAAAGGCTCTGAAAAATGTTTAAGAAGACTCTTGCTGCAGCTGCAATCCTCGGCGCTTTTGCCGGCTCCGCCTTTGCTGCTGACGTTACGCTCTACGGCGTTATCGATACCGGCTTCTCCTATATGAACAAGTCGGTTGACGGCTCTGATGACGTCAATACCTTCCAGATGAAAGGGGGCCAACAGGCTGGCAACCGCTTTGGCCTTAAGGGCACGGAAGACCTCGGCAACGGCATGAAGGTCGGCTTCGTTCTCGAAAACGGCTTTGATTCCGACGACGGCACGTTCGACACCAATGGCGACAACAGGATCTTCGGCCGTGAAGCGCTCCTCTTCGTTGAAGGCGCCTTCGGTCACGTTGGCTTCGGTCGTGCTGGTCAGCTCGCTGGCGGCGCTGGTTCCTATGCTCTCGCCGGCTCGAACATCCATCCGTTTTCCACTGGCTGGGGTACGGTTGGTGCCAGCACGGCAGTGTTCGGTGCTACGGCTGCCCGCTTCGACAACATGATCACCTATAAGACCCCGAGCTTTGCTGGTCTGACGGTCTTCGCGCAGTACTCCTTTGACAACAACTCGCAGACTAAGGATCTCGAGGATGCCACTGCCCACGGCACGGAAGGCAAGGCCAATGTCGACCGTTACTATGGTATCGGCGCTCAGTATAAGGCTGGGGCATTTGAAGGCGTTGTGATCGTTGACTCCATCAATTACAACTCCCAGTATGTTCGAGGCATCAATGCCCAGAATGGTACGTACGACGATGATGCCCTGAGCGTCACCCTTGGTGCTACCTACAACTTTGGTGTTGTCAAGGCTTACCTCAATGGCCAGTATTTTGACAATTCCAAGTCCTTCGGTAAGAAGGGCGCTATTCTTTGGACTGCCTCTGGCGTTAATGGTGCCGCTGGGAATGAAAAATTCAACGCCCTTGAAGGCTACGGCGTGAACCTCGGTCTTGATGTTCCGGCCTTTGGCGGTACTGCCAAGTTTGCTGCCGGCTATGGTGAAGCCGAATATACGGATGTTGCGGCCAATGCAGAGAAACCCGAACTCAAGGTTTATCAGATTTCTGCCGGTTACATCTATCCGCTTAGCAAGCGCACCTCCGTTTGGGCTGCTGCGGACTATGCCTCCGGCGACTACAACAAGGCTGCAAAGACCAATGACACGGACGTCACCGAATTCATCTTCGGCATGACCCACAAGTTCTAATCTCCTGATCTGAACTTGAAGAATCTCCCGCTTCTCATTGAGTAGCCGAGATTCGAGCAAAAGCTCATTAAAACCCGCCCGGGGACGCCCGAGCGGGTTTTTCACTTCCTGACAGTTTTCAACTCCTAACCATCGCCTAATTCCCCGCGCCCTAGAATCTCCTATCAAGATCCCCTCCTCTCCCGAATGAGATTCCCCATGCGCATCCTCCTTGTTGAAGACGATCCGATGATTGCCGACGCCGTCAAGGCGGCGCTCTCTGATGAAGCCCACGCTGTTCATCTCGTAACCAACGGCAGGAACGCGCTCGCGCAGCTCTCGGTCAACACCTTCCAGCTCGTGCTCCTCGACCTGGGCCTCCCATCTGTTGACGGCATGACGGTGCTCCGCACCATGCGGGCAGAGAAGAACGACACGCCGGTCATCATCCTCACCGCCCGCGACGACCTCGAAGACCGCCTACAGGGGCTCGATGCCGGTGCCGACGACTATCTCGTGAAGCCCTTCCACATGAGCGAGCTCCTAGCCCGCATGAGAGCCGTCATGAGAAGGAGGAACGGCGCATCGGACAACAATCTCACGAACGGCGTCCTCACGCTCCACATGGACACGAAGACCGCTGAAATGAACGGGAAGGACTTCACGCTCACAAAGCGCGAATTTGCACTCCTCAATGCCCTTCTTGCCCGTCCGGGAGCCATTCTTTCCCGCCGTGCGCTCGAAGACCGCATCTACGGGGCGGGCGAAGAACCCGAAAGCAACGCCGTCGAATATCTGATTCATTCGCTCAGAAAGAAGCTGGGCGCTGACGCTATCCGGAATGTACGCGGCTTGGGCTGGATGGTCGCGAGCCGCGATGCAGCTGCCCGAAGCTGATATGAACTGATCTGTTTTCATTCCCCATCTTCCATGAGGAGCCCGCCTTGAGCGAAATCCTGAAGCGTTTCAAGGAAACGATCTCTGAAATCCGGACGGCGCTCCGTACGCCTCATTCTGCAAACCCGTCCTTCACGCTCAGGGCAAGCCTCTGCTGCGCGGGCGCGGTCGTCGCGTTTTCGCTTGTCGCTTCAGCCTCCATCTTTGCAGTCTCCTACTTTGAAGCCGCGGAATCTCAGGAAGATCGTCTCGAGGAAGTGGCAGGCATCCTCGCTCGCTCGCGCATTGCCTTCAGCCAGAAGGGAAATTCCTTCGAAGCCCTCTACATGGACGACGAGGACTTCGAAGACCGCTACATCGTCGACGAGGACGACCCGAGAGCAGGTCTTCCCGCCGGAGCCGACATCCTCATTCAGACCCTTCACCGCACGGGCCGCGCATTGAGACTTCGGCTTGATCATCCTCTGAAGGACGGCTACCACACGCTCAAAATTCACGGAGCCAACTACCGCGTCTTCGTTCTGACGGTGAATGTGGGCGGAAGACACGTCGTCACCGCGGAAAGAAAATCCGCCGTCTGGAAGAAAGCCTGGGCTGACACGATCAACCTCATCATCCCGTTCCTCGTTCTTTCGGTTCTCCTGTCCCTCTGGATCTGGTTCTTCCTCTGGCAGATGATGCGGCCGGTAAAGCGCCTTGCCGCCGACCTGGGCCACCGGTCGGGCGACTCGCTCTCGCCCATGTCGCTCACCGGCATGCCGTCGGAGCTCCTCCCGCTCCTCACGGCCTTCAACGGCCTCCTTGCCCGCGTTGAAACCTTGAGAGAACAGGAAGCGCGGTTTGTGGCGGATGCTGCGCATGAACTCCGCTCTCCCTTGGCAGCCCTCTCGCTTCAGGCCGAGCGCCTTGAAAAAGAAGACCTCTCGCCCGCGGCAAGAGAGCGCCTTTCCACCCTTCGCGCCGGCATCGACCGCGCGGTCCGTCAGGTGAGTCAGCTCCTCACACTGAAGCGCGCACAGGCAAAGACATCTGCCAAGCCTTCCGACCAGGATCGCCGTCAGGGCGGAGCCGCCCAGAAAGCAGACATCATCAGCGCCTTCAACGAAGCCATTCAGTCCGTCTACTGGGAAGCTGAAAAGCTGGGGCTCACGCTTGAGGTTGAAGGCATCGAGGATCTTCCTCCGGGAGCAGAGCCGTCCTTGCCGATGAATTTCGACGACCTCTTCACGATTCTGAGGAATCTCCTCGAAAATGCCGTCCGGTATTCCCCGGCCGGCACTGCCGTGACGCTCCAGCTTCTCAGCGTGAATCCCCCCGTCATCCGCGTATCCGACAATGGTCCGGGGATTCCGTCAACCGAACGCGAGCGCGTGATGGAACCCTTCTACCGTCGTCTCGGAACGGGCGTCTCGGGTACGGGCCTGGGACTTGCTATTGTGAAGACCCTCTGCGACCGATGGAATCTTTCCGTGGAGCTCGATGAAGCGCATCCCGGTGAAAAGGAAGCGCCGGGGCTTGCCGTCACCATCCGGGAGCGATAGATCCCGCAAGCCTCTGATCTTGCCAGGGCTTCTGCTGCCGAATTGACCAACACCGTAAACAATCGATCCAATAGTTTTTCCCTTCAATCGGGTGAAACTCACTCAGATCCCCTGCCGCACGCGTCTCCCCCGGGTCAGCGCTCTCCTCAATTTCCATAGGAAAGAGCGCTTTGACTGCTTTTTTCCCGGACCGAACCTCCCTCTACTTCAACCCCTGCCCGGACTGTCCGAAGACCTTTTCAGCTCAAATGCGCTCCGGAAAAGATTTGCTACCTTTTTTCTGCCTTCTCTTACGTCCTCCTCTCCCTCACGGGTTAACCCGTCATCCCTTCTCTCCCGCATAATGAGTTCCCCTTTTTCCCCTTTCCTGATCCTTCAATGTCTGCTTCAGGTTCCAATACCCCGCCCAACGCTCAAACTCATCGCCATACGGATGCCAGTGCCCAGCTTCCCGAAGGCCCCTGCCGCCAGTGCGCCTTCTCGAACGACCCCACGGCCGCCACGTCTGTTGAATCGCCGAAGCTCACGTCCGCGAGCCTCGTCATCAACCTCTGGCTCACCTACGCGCAGGCCGCTGCGCTCATCGCCATCGCCGTCGCCGCCGTGGGTGGGATCGGTCAGGCCGCCTGGGAAATGATCGCTGCGAGAAGCATCAGCCTCGGCGACCTCCTGATGCTCTTCCTCTATATTGAGATTCTCTCCATGGTGAAGGGCTCGTCGCTTGGCACGCGCGAAATCCCGATTCATACGCCGATCGCGCTCGCGATCGTCGCGGTTGCCCGCTACATCGTGGTCGACGTCGAGCACATCAACGCGCTCACGATGGCGTCGACCGCCGGAGCGATTCTTCTCCTTGTGATTGCGCTCTGGATCCTCAAGAAGACGCTCCGCTTGCGCGACGCCTGATTCTCAGGTTCTGCACGCATCGCTGAAAAGCGTTTCCGGAATGTCTGCAGACGCTTCCGGAGCGATGCCCGAAAGAATGACGCCCGCCTTCTGATAAGCGAAGCCTTCGCGTCGGAAGCGTTCGACCAGCCCCACGGCGACCCGGGTGAGAAGAAGCGTGTCTGAAGTCGGGATGGAGAGCTTCACGACCCGCGAAACATTGTGCTGTGGGAGATCTCCCCGGAAGAAATTCGTGTGAAAGAAGACCCCGGCCTCGCCCGCAGCGCTCTTTTGCTGCCGGAGCGTCATGGCGGCGTCCGCCATGTGCTGCGACACTGCAGCAGTGAGCGACGCGAGGTCCGTGACTGGCCGGCCGAAGGAGCGACTTCGGATGATCTGCTCTCGTGGAGCGGCTTCCTCGTCGAAGGGAATGCAGGGGATGCCGTGGAGCTCCCGCCACGTGCGCTCAAGCACCACGCCCCAGCGTGCGCGGATGAATAAGGGATCCATCTTCCAGAAGTCGAGCACCGTCTGGATGCCGAGTGCCTGCAGCGCCTCTCCCATCCGGCTTCCGATCCCCCAGACTTCCTTTAAAGGCGTAATCGACATCGCCTTTTCCTGTCGATGGGGCGCGAGGTCGAGCCAGTTGATGACGCCCCCGAAGACGGGCCAGTCCTTGGCGAGGTGGTTGGCAAGCTTCGCAAGCGTCTTCGTATTGGCGATGCCGACGCAGGCCGGGATTCTCTGCCACGCGTAGATCCGCTCCTTCATGGCCCGCCCGAGCGCCGTCGGATCTCCCGGGATTCCGGTAATGTCGACGAAGTTTTCATCGATCGAATAGCGCTCGATCCGCACCGCCATGCCGGACAAAATCGCCGCGATGTTTTTGGATACCGATCCGTAGAGCTCATAGTTGGAGCTTCGCCATTCGACCTTTCCCTCTTCGACGAGGCGTCTGAACTGATATGCCGGCATCCCGCGGCGGATGCCGAGGGCCTTCGCTTCAGGCGTGAGCGCCGCCACGCACCCGTCGTTGTTCGTAAGCACAACGAGGGGCTTCCCTCTCAGGGAGGGATCAATCACGCGCTCGCAGGCGCAGTAGAACTTGTTGGCGTCGATGAGGCAGATCACCTGTCGGGGATCGAGCCCTGCAGGCCTCTCCGGCCTCGCAAATCGCGATGCGGGCGTCTTCGCCGGGATTCCCTCTTGCAGGGCGTCAGCCGTTCCCTGCAGTTTCCCGAGCGCCCTCAGCTTTTCCATGCGTTCGGGCGATTTGAGAGAGATGAATTCCATGACCGAAGCCCCAAAACACTATCTATAATAACCGTCTAACGTGAATGTTTAACTCAAAGGAACTTTTCCATGACCGAAAAGAAGCCCGCTTCCGAAGAAGCCCCGATCAAGCGCCAGCCCGGACGTCCCAGGAAAGCGGAAGACGAGGTTCAGGGGCGGTTTCTCACGATGCGCGTGAACGAAGCCCTCATGCAGGCCGTCAAGGACCGCGGCGGCTCGCGCTGGGCGAGGGAGGCCCTCATCGACGCCCTCCAGAGAAGCGGCGGAGTGCTCTCTCCCGGCATCAAGCCGGAAACGATTCAGGTGCCGAAGGAGAAATCCTCCGAATGCACGATCCCCAAGCTCGATATGCGCGCGGCCTGCGGGTTCCCGGCACCTGCTTCGGAAGTGGAAACCGAGGAAACGGATCTCTACGACCTTCTTGTTCCAAAACCCGGGAAGACCATTCTCGTTGAAGCCTCCGGCGACTCCATGGTGGATGCCGGCATCTTCGAAGGGGACCTTCTCATTGTCGAAGTGTCTTCGGAAGCGCGAAGCGGCCAGATCGTGCTCGTCTGCTACGACGGCAACTTCCTCGTGAAGCGCCTCAAGGTGATCGACGGAAGGCCCGAGCTCAGAAGCGAAAACTCAGCGGTACGCTACCCCGTCCTCAGACCGCGGACAACTGAACAGTTCGTGATCGAGGGCATCGTGCGGCACGTGATCCGCTCCTACCGGTGATCACTGTCCCGAAGCTCAGGACAATCAGCAGCCCGTCGAAACCAAATAAGCCGGATCAGCCATGACTCCCTCTCCCGCGCCCGATGAATTGAAGCCGCAGTCTTCCGTCCGCCGGCGGATGGGCCTTGTCTGCCGCAACACCCATCGCTATCAGCTCGTGCGCCTTTCGCTCTTCGCGGGCTGCGGTTTTCCGTCGCCCGCGGCCGACTGCAGGGACGAACGCGTCACACTCGACCAGATCCTCGTGCGCCGGCCGCTTTCGTCCTTTCTGATTGAAGTCGATGGCGACGCCATGGCGGATGCGGGCATTCTTGCGGGCGACATCCTCGTGATTGACCGCTCTGCCGAACAGAGAAGCGGGAGCATCGTGCTCGCCTCCTATCTGGGCGAATTCGTTGTCCGGCGGCTCAGATTCGACGCGAAAGGAAAGCCTGAGCTTCATGCCGAAAATTCGCAGTACCGCACTGCGGTGATCCGCCCGCGCGAGGGCGATCAGTTCGACATTGAGGGCGTGGCCGTGGGGCTCACGCGGGAGCTGACGTAAAGGGAACAGAGCTTCCAGGAGTCGCACTCTCTCCCGGAAGCCACCGACCCAGCGCGAAAAAAAATGGTTCTTCGGAAATTAGCGGGCAACCTCTACTAAAGAAGTAGAAACTTTCAAGCGATTACTGAGGAGTGTTTCCGGCACTGCCGATAGATAGCCTGCCGGCTTGGACGATCGACGGCTGGTGAGGTCGCAGACATGAAAAATGCGTAGTTTTCATTAAGATGTAGTCAAAGCAAAAACAACCACTACTTAAAAAAACTACGCATGAACAGAATTGTACCGTCAGAATGCCTTTCGCTCGAAGAAGAACGCTCCCTCATTGAGGCCCTGCTTTCCCGTACGCCTTTCAGCTCCAGCGGCGAGCGCCTGTGGCAGATCGTTTATCCAGGCTACTCCCTTGCGCGTTTCGATATATCCCCAGGCAGCACGCTGGACCTGCATCTCGAGCCTGCCGGCGATCCCATCTGCCCGGCTTGCGGCAAAGCCTGCACGCACATCAAGGACTCCTCCAAACGCACCGTCAAAGAAGCGAGCTTCCTCGGCGTCAAACGGACGCTGGTGCACCTCAACATTCGGCGCGTGCGATGCAATTGCGGGTGTCGCCGCACGGAGCGGATCACCTGGCTTGATCCCAACTGCCGCTATACACGACGACTCGCCTCGGAAGTTCAGACTGCCCTGCGCAGCGGGCGCTCCATCTCGGAGGTCAGCTGCAGCTTCAACTTAAACTGGAAGGCCGTCAAAGGGCTCGATAAAGACCAGCTCAAGTTCCTTTTCGATGATCCCGATGTTTCCAGCCTGCGTCGAATGGCCATTGATGAATTCGCCATTCACAAAGGCCACAAATATGCGACCGCCTTTATGGATCTTGATGCCGGCAAGGTCTTTTACGTAGTCAAGGGCAAGACCCAAAACGCCATCGAAGTGGTGTTCCAATGGCTCAAGGACAAGGGTGTTGCAGACCAGATCGAGTGCGTCGCCGTTGACATGAACGCCGGATTCCCTGCCATGGTGAAGAAGCACCTGCCTAAAGCAACGCTCGTCTACGACCTCTTTCATGTGATGCAGCACTTCACGAGAGACGTCCTCATTGAAGGCCGCAAGTTTCTCTTTAAGGAGAAGAGCAAAGCCCTCTCTGCCGCAGCAGAAGCCGAAGCGTCGAATGCCGGCTCTACGCCCATGGATCTGCGCAAGGCTAAGCGCGAGGCGAAAAAGGAACTGCGTGGTGCGGAGTGGCTGATGGTGCGCTCCATTGACGCCTTGCTGGAATCCGCTCGGGAGCGCCTCGGAAATCTCATCAAGGACAACGCCATGCTCGCAGCGCTCTACCCGATCGCAGAACAATTGCGCGGGATCTGGAGGGCGGCCTCCAGAGAAAACGCTGCGGCACTGCTCGCTGAACTCACGGAACTGCTTGACGCCATTGCCGAACAATTCAGCTTCCAGCCGGCAAGGCTCTTCGCCGCGATGCTGCGAAGCAGGTCTTCAGGCATCGTTGCCGCCTGCACTCACCGCGTAGGCACTAACCGCCTGGAAGGCGCCAACAACAAGATCAAGGTGTTGAAGCGAATCGCCTACGGCTTTAGAGATTTCGAGTACTTCGCGCTTAAAATCAAAGGAATGCTCCCAAGCAAGGGACGCTCACCTTGGGATCGCTTATCCCACGGCAGGGTAGTCGTCGGGAATGCGATTCGGGAAACTCAGTTATGGGATGGAGCTACTTCCCTATAGGTATCGTTTGCCCGGTAATTTCCGAAGAGCCAAAAAAATCCCCTCGCGGAGAGATCTGTCAGGGGATTTTTTTCGTCCTGGGTTAAAACCCGAAAACGTTAGTCGTCAACGCCGATCATGACGTTCGACGCCTTGATGATGGCGTAGGCCTTGCCGCCGACCTTGAGGCCGAGCGTCTTGGCGGAGGTCGTCGTGATGGAGGAGACGAGCTTCTCGCCTGCAGCCGTTTCAATCACGACTTCGGTCGAAACCGGGCCTTCCTTGATGGAAAGAATCTTGCCTTCGAGGGTATTGCGCGCAGAAATCTTCATTTTTGAACTCTCTCTCAAATAAAACCCGGGGCTCAGGGCTCCGGGTGTCGAATGGCGGCAAGTCTAGCCGGAAAAGGGTGAAGAAACACTGAAGACTCTTCAAAAAATCCTCATCAAATGTGCTTTTCTGTTGAAGAAAGCTTCCGGCTGCCCGCTTATTCCCTGGCCCAGCGCTCGAGCACGGCTTCGACCTGCTCGCGGGGAAGATCGTCAAAGGCTTTCGGCGGCACGGGTTCGCCTTCGTAGCTCCCGATCGCCTTTCTGAACCAGCTCACCGAGTGCCAGGCTCCGTTTTTCCAGCCCGCGAGCGGATAGGTGCCGACGAGCTCAAACCCCAGGCTCATATGGAGCTTTTCCGACGGCGGATTGGGCGACGTGACGCACCCGTACGCGGCCTTCATGCCCTGAAGCGCGAGGAGTTCGAGAAGGAGACTGTAAGACTTCCGTCCCCAGCCTTTTCCCGCAAGCTTGCGCGATAGGTAAATCGAGAGCTCCGCATTCCACTGGTAGGCCGCCCTCTCCATGTGACGATGCGCATAGGCGTAGCCCACGATCGTTCCCGCATCGTCCTCAAGCACGAGATAGGGAAAGAATTCGCTGATCGAACGGATGCGTCCCTCAAATTCCTCAACGGACGGAAGCGCGTACTCGAACGTAATCGTCGTATCGATGTATTCGCGGTAAATCTCAAGAAGCTTCGGAGCGTCGGCAGGACAGGCAGTGCGAAAGCGCATGAATGACCTCGTTCAGAGAAAGGGCCTCGGAAAAACGAAAGCTCATGATAGGCCGCCGGTTCTTCCCGGCAGGGCTTTCCCGCTCCGCGTAAAGAAGAGCTTTGACGCCTGTCAGAGAGTCTTGGCGCTTTGCCGGTATCCGGGTTTCTACCCTGGTTAGAATTCACTTACCGACCGGTTAGTCAATAGAACCGGCAGAAAGTCTTCGAATAAAGAAAAGAAAGAAGCGTCATGGAAGCAGACGAATTTAAAGAATCCCGTCCGGGCGACTCCCGGGAAGCCATCCTCAACGCCGCGGAAGCCCGCTTTGCCGCAGCGGGCATTGACAGCGTCTCCATGCGCGAGATTGCCGAAGACGTCGGCATCACCAAGGCGGCGCTCTACTACCACTTTCCGGGCAAGGACGCCCTCTGGCTTGCAGTCTGCGAGAGGCTCGCGAGGATCCACATCACAGGGCTCACGGAAGCCGTGGCAGGCATTCCTGATCCGCGGGAAAAGCTGAAGGCCTTTGTGAGCTTTCTCGTCGACCGGTTCTTTGAAAACCCGAACCTGTCGCTTCTCATTCAGCGCTCCATCCTCGATCCGGACGAGGAACGCTCCCGCAAGTGCTCGGACATTGCCTATCGCGAAACCTTCCGGATCCTTTACGACCTCGCAGGGAAGCTCGGCATCACGGAGGACCGGCAGCACTGGGCGCTTCTCGTTGCCGGCATGTGCCTGATGCCGTTTGAAGCGAGAAAAACCCTCGCGTGGCTCCCTGGAGCTGAAAAGGGAAACTTCACGCCCGAGCGGATCAAGCGAAGCATCCTCAGAATCCTTTTCCCGGAAGGCTTTTCTGGCACGCCGCCCCGGGAGATTCAAACGAATTGCCAATCCAACAAAACGTCCGCACCGGGAGAATCCAGATGAGCCCCAGGCATTTCTCCGCTTCATTCTCTCTGAGCCCGATTCCCGCTTTGAGCCTCTCCCTCGTCGTCTCTCTCGCCTTCTCTCTTGCCCTCTCCGGCTGCGGGAAGGATGAAGCGCCTCAACTGAAATCACAAACGGAGCTCCCGATCGAAGCCGTGGAGATCATTGCGCCCCTGAGCGTCCCGCAGTCGATCACCGCGCTCGGCGAAGTCGTTCCCGACCACCGCGTGGAGGCTGCGAGCCGCTTGTCGGCCTACATCGAGGCCATTCCGAAGAAGGAAGGCGACCTCGTGAAGGCGGGCGACGTGGTGGCCGAGCTCGACTCCCGGGATGTGGAAGCAGGCGTCCGCACGGCCGCCGCCAAAGTGTCGGCGGCTGCGGCAGCCGCCAAAGACGCGGCGCTTGACCATGAGAAATTCTCTGCGCTTTATAAAGAAGGGCTCGTATCGGAAAACGACTGGCGGAAGATCACGCTCAAAAATGAAGCCGCCCAAAGCGACAAACGTCAGGCGGAAGCCATGCTTGCTGCCGCAAAGGCGCAGCTCGCCTACACGACCGTGCGCTCCCCCATCGACGGTCGGGTCGCCCGGGTGCTGAAGCGCGAGGGCGATCTTGCACTCCCCGGTCTCCCCATTGTCGTCGTTGATTCGGAAGCGAACCCCAAGGTGGAATTTTCAATCCCGCAGAACCAGCGTCAGGAGCTTCAGCCGGGCACGGCAGCCCTGGTGAGGCTTGAGGGCGACGATTCGCCATTCACGGGAACCATTGAGCGCACGACCGAGTCCGCCGACCGGATTTCAAGAACGACGCTTGCGCGCATTGCGTTTTCCGAGGACGATCGGACGAAGGCCGAAGCGCGCCTCAAGCCCGGGATGTACGTCCGGGTGGAAGTGAAGCTCGATGGCAGAGCGGCGAACGCCTCGTCATGGATTCCGGAATCCGTCCTCGCAACCCGCGGGGGACTCGAAGGCGCATTCGTTCTTGAGGACGGAAAGGCGAAGTTCAGGTGGCTGAGAATTGGGAAACGTCAGAACGGTCAGGTTGAAGTCCTGGCCGGCCTCAATGCCGGCAGCGAGAGCGACTCCCTCATCAACCATCCTTCCGGAACGCTTCGCGACGGGAGTCCCGTGAAGGTTTCAGAGACTCAGGATTTCCATAAGGACGCCGCATCGAAGCCCGAAGGAGCGAGTGAATGAAACCCAAATCCGACGCGCCTCAAATGCATTCCACCGCTCCCAGGGCAGAAGCCCCCGTTTCCGCCGAGGATCTCAAAAGCGAACACACGATCACGGGCCGGATGGCCGCGCTCTTCATCGATTCGAAGCTCACCGTGATCGTCATGATCGCGGCGCTTCTCTTCGGCATCTGGGCGATCCTCACGACGCCCCGCGAGGAGAACCCGCAGATCACGATGCCGGCCGCCGCCGTCATTGCCGTGATGCCGGGTGCGGAGCCCGCAGAAGTGGAAGCGAAGGTCGTGAGGCCCCTCGAAGCCATAATCAACCAGGTGAGCGGCGTCGATCACGTCTGGGCGACGGCGAGGGATTCCGGAGCCCTCGTCACTGTCCAGTTCAAGGTGGGCGAAAACAAGGAAGCGTCGCTTGTGAAGCTTGCCGACCGCGTGATGGGCGGTAGAGACGCTCTGCCTCCGGGCGTCATCGGCCCCTTCATCAAAAGCGCCGACGTGGACGACGTGCCGATCCTCGCCGTGACGCTCGTTTCCGACAAGTACGGGGACTATGGGCTGAAGCGCATTGCCGAAAGCGTGCTCGACAACCTTTCAGGCCTCGAGGACATTTCGACCACCGCGGTCTACGGCGGACGGGACCGGGAGCTTCTGGTCACGATTGAGCCTGAAAAACTCTCCGCCTTCGGTCTTTCCTTTGCGCAATTGAAGCTCGCGCTTGCCGCCTCGAGCGTCGCCGGCCCCCTCGGAAACATCATGGAGGACGGGAAGGAAGCTTCCGTCCGGGTATCCGACTTTATCGAAAGCGCTGAGGACCTTCGGAATCTCGTTGTCGGGATGTCACCCGAAGGCCGCCCGATTCATTTGAGGGACGTCGCCCGGATTGCCGACGGTCCGGATGAAACGAGAACCCATTCCACGCGCTTCGGCTGCGGGATATCCGGAACGGACTGCAGGGGAAATGCCGGAGAGGTTCAGACCGGGATCGACGAAAAGGAGAGCGTGACGCTCTCCATCGCGAAGCGCAAGAACGCCAACGCCGTGACGGTGGCGGAGGCCGCCATTGCACGGATCGAGCGCATGAAGGGCTCCGTCATACCGCAGGATGTCGGGGTCTACGTCACGCGAAACGACGGCGACAAGGCGAACGATGCCGTCAACACATTGATCGAGCACCTCGGGATTGCGGTCTTCGCTGTGGTATCCGTAACGCTCGTCTTTCTTGGTTGGAGAGCCGCCGGGATCGTCGCGATTACGGTGCCGCTCATTCTCGCGATAACGCTCGGCGTCGTCGGACTCACGGGCTTCACCATCAACCGCCTCACGCTCTACGCCCTCATCATTGCGCTCGGGCTCCTTGTCGACGACTCGATCGTCGTCATTGAAAACATCGTGCGCCACTACGGGCTCTCGCCCATCCGGGATCGTGCGGACAAGATGGAGCGCTCAATCGTGGCACCCGGCGAAATCGGAAGCGCCACGCTTCTCGCGACGATTGCCGTGATGCTCGTCTTTGCCTCCCTCATCCCGGCGCTCACCGGGATGCCGAAGCAGTACTTCTACCCCGTGGGCTTTGCCGTGCCGGTGGCGCTTGCCGCTTCCTTCCTCATTGCCTATACGGTCGCCCCCTGGGCGGCCCTCCGGTGGATGCCGGCCCCGAAAGTGAAGCCCGTGAAGAACCGTAAGGCTTCTTCAGGGAGTGAGGACATTCCGGGCGGAAGACTCGGGTCCTGGTACAGCATTCCGGCAAAGTCTCTGATCGGGCATCCGAAGCGTGAAGCGCTCTACGTTCTCATTCTGGTTCTGTTGATCGCACTCTCCTTCGCGATGCCCTTCTGGCAGCTCGTGAGGCCCTCGGGGCCGGGCGGTCCCTCGCCCGAGTTCGGCGTTGAAATGGGGTTCCTGCCGAAGGACAACAAGAACACCTTCAACGTGACGGTGGAGATGCCCTCGGGAACCCCGGTTGAAGTCACCGACCGTACCGTTCGCGACGTGGCGGAGATCGTCTCCCGGATCCCGGAAGTCCGAAACTGGCAGAGCTCCTCGGGGCTCGCCGACGTCCCGGACTTCAACTCCATGATGCGGATGAGCCCGGAGAAAGGAAGCACCATCGGTGCGGTGCGCGTAAATCTCACGGACAAGAAGACGCGCGAGAGAAGCTCGATCGTCATTGCCGCGGAATTGCGCGAGGCGTTGAAACCCGTTTCAGCCAGATGGCCCGGAAGCACCATTCAGGTCCTTGAAGACCCGCCGGGGCCGCCTCTCAAGGGGACCCTTTATGCGGAACTCTATGCGAAGGACCCGGAGCTCCTCCGCTGGCTTGCCGACAAGGTTGAAGCGGAATTCCGCTCGACCTACGACATGGCTGAAGTGACGAATACCGCAAAGGCCGACCGCCCTCAGATCGCGCTCTCGATCGACCGGGAAAAGGCGATCCGCGCCGGGGTCCTCCCGGCTTTGGCCGCTCATGAACTGAAGGCCCTCACCGACGGCTCCGTGATCGGCTACGCTCATGCACCGGGCGAGCGCCTCGCCCAACCCATCCGTGTAGAAATCGCCAGGGGCGAAGCGTTTGATCCCGCATTTCTATCCGGCGTCACGGTACCGGGGTTTGCGGGCGTGCGCGTGCCGCTCTCGGAAATTGTGACCTCCGTCCCGAGAACGGAGCCAAGGGAGATCGACAAGAAGGACGGCGTCATGACGGCAGCCGTCGGGGGCGAGCTCGCCTCCACGACGCCTACCTACGCCGTGCTCGACCTTGACCGGAGGTTGAGCGGCCTCGCTCTTCCCGGCGGCGGCACGCTTGCAACCGGGAACCTCACGTGGTCTGACGAACGCCCCGACCTCACGAGCACGAGAGCCGTTCTTCTCTGGCAGGGCGAAATGCGGATGATGCTCGACAGCTACCGGGATCTTGCGAAGTCGCTCCTCCTTTCCGTGGGCGCCATCTTCCTGATCCTCGTTGCCTACTACCGCTCCTTCGGACTCGCGATGATTGCGCTCTCCGCGGTTCCCCTCTGCTTCATCGGGATCTTCCCCGGACACTGGCTCATGAACGTGCAGTTTTCAGCTTCGTCCCTTGTCGGCGTGACGGCGATCTCGGGCGTCGTCGTGAGGAGTTCGCTCCTCATCATCGACTTCGTGATCGACTATCTGAAGGCGGGACTCCCGCTCAAGGACGCGCTCATCGACGCGGGCGCGGTGAGGCTGAGACCGATTCTTTTGACGACACTCGCGATTCTTCTTGGGAGCGTCATCCTCATTCCGGATCCGGTCTTCGGAGGCTTGGCAATTACCTTCATCTTCGGCACCGTCGCCTCGACCATAGGCACGATCTTCCTCGTTCCAGTGCTTCTCAACTATTACTTTGCGAAGCATCCGTACGCGGATCCGGAAGGAGGCGTAAGGTAAAGGGAAAAACCTCTCTCCCGTTTTGAGGGAAACGCCCGGCGCGCGTTTCGGGGATGAGGCGGCATCGCCGCCTATCCCCACCGCCCGCGCGAAGCGGTTGACCGGGGATGCCGATCTCCGACGCCAGGATGGACGATATGACTGGGCCGCAGCCCGGCATCTT
>ERZ1673744.724-NODE-724-length-38877-cov-6.708516_pt1 | contig 38877 bp, 33 predicted proteins | sample MGYA00580207_ERZ1673744 | MGnify/ENA primary metagenome ERZ1673744 (study PRJEB41218, sample SAMN15661751) | gut metagenome | host: Homo sapiens | place: Canada: London | collected 2015-08-20/2019-03-30 | study: EMG produced TPA metagenomics assembly of... | reverse complement strand
CAAGACCACGAGCACGTACCTGCTCAAGCACGTGCTCGAAAAGACCCTCGGCGCGAAGGTCGGCCTCATCGGCACCATCCAGAACATGATCGGCGATGAGGTCCTGCATACCGAGCGCACGACGCCCGAATCCTTCGAGCTGCAGAAGCTGTTCGCCGAGATGAAGGCCGCGGGCTGCACGCACGTCATCATGGAGGTCTCGTCCCACGCGCTGGTCCTGCACCGCGCGGACCAGATCGCCTTCCGCGTCGGCGTGTTCACGAACCTCACCGAGGACCACCTCGACTTCCACAAGACCATGGACGCCTACTGCGATGCCAAGGCCCTGCTCTTTACCCGCTGCCGGACCGGCGTCGTCAACGTGGACGATGCCTACGCCGGCCGCATCCTGGCGCAGGCCTCCTGCCGCTGCCTGACCTACTCTGCGCAGCAGCCGGCAAGCCTTCGCGCGGAGCAGCCGCAGCTGCTGTCTGACCGCGTGGAGTTTGACGCGGAATACGAAGGGCAGACGCAGCCGGTCACGCTCGGCATCCCCGGCATCTTCAGCGTCTATAACGCCCTCGGCGTCATCGGCGCGGCGCTCGCGCTGGAGATCCCGCTGCCCGCCATCGCCGACGCTCTGCGGACCGCGCAGAGCGTCAAGGGCAGGGTAGAGGTCGTCCCCACGCCGGGAAAGGACTATACCGTCCTCATCGACTACTCCCACACCCCGGACAGCCTCGAAAATATCTTAAAAGCCGTGCGCGGCTTCTGCCGCGGCCGCGTGATCGCGGTCTTCGGCTGCGGCGGCGACCGCGACCCGTTCAAGCGCCCCGTCATGGGCAGAATCGCGGCGCAGCTCGCCGACCTCAGCATCGTCACCTCGGATAATCCCCGCACAGAAGACCCCTATAAGATCCTCCGGCAGATCCTGGCCGGGATGCAGGAAGCCGAGACGCCCTACGAAGTCATCGAGACCCGCGAGGCCGCCATCTTCCGCGCCATGGATCTGGCCCGGAAGGACGATATCATCGTCCTCTGCGGCAAGGGCCACGAGACCTATCAGGAGATCGGACACGAAAAACGCCATCTGGACGAGCGCGAGGTCGTCCGTGCGTATCTGGAGAGGGAAAGATGAAAGAACTGACACTCAGGAAAATCGCAGAGGCCTGCCACGGGACTGTCGCACCGGAGGCAGAGCCCGTTACCGTCACCGGCGTCCAGTCCGACTCCCGCCGAGTCCGGCCCGGCGACCTCTTTGTCGCCATCAAGGGCGAGAAGGCCGACGGCCATGACTTTGTCGCCATGGCCGCGAGCCTCGGCGCGAAGGCCGCGCTGGTCGCAAGACCCGTGGAAGCGCCGATCCCCACCATCCTCGTCGCCGACACCATCCGCGCCTACGGTGATCTGGCGGCAGCCTACCGTGAGCACGCCGGCATCACCGTCATCGGCATCACCGGCAGCGTCGGCAAGACGACGACCAAGGAAATGACGGCCTGCCTGCTCGCGCGCAGCTTCCATACCGCCCGCACTGAGGGCAACCACAACAATAACCTCGGCCTTCCCATGACCATTCTCGACATGCCGGACGACACCGAGGTCGCCGTGCTCGAAATGGGCATGAACCACTTCGGCGAGATGGCCTACCTGACCTCCATCGCGCGGCCGGATATCGCCATCATCACCAACATCGGCACCATGCACATCGAGCACCTGGGCTCCCGCGAGGGCATCCTGCAGGCCAAGCTCGAGATCTTCCGCAGCGTGCCGAAAAACGGCGTCGGCGTCTTCAACGGTGACGAGCCCCTGCTGTGGAACGTCCGTGCGGACGGCGGCCACAAAAAATACTACTTCGGCATCGAAAATCACGCCTGCGACGTGTTCGCCACGGACATTCAGGAGCTTGAAGACGGCATGCGCTTTGTCGTCAGCGGCTTCGGCCACCGCTTTGAGCTGTTTGTCCCCGTGCTGGGCCGCCATACGGTCTATAACGCGCTGGCCGCCGTCACGGCCGCGCTCCTGCTCAAGATCCCGCCCGAGACCATCCAGGCGCAGATCTCCGGCTTCCAGAATACCGGCATGCGCCAGAAGATCTACGAGCGCGACGGCTTCACCATCATCGAGGACTGCTACAACGCCGGTCCCGAGTCGACCGAGGCCGCGCTCGATATCCTCGCCGGCTTCCGCGCGCGGGCCAAGGGCCGCTGCATCGCCGTCCTCGGCGATATGCTCGAGCTCGGCAACCGCTCGGCTGCGGAGCATTACCGCATCGGCCGCATCGCTGCGGCGAAGGTCGACATGCTCTACACCTACGGCACGAATTCCGAGCGCATGGTTTCCGGCGCGATCACCGGCGGCATGAAGCAGAAATTCGTCGAGCATTTCGACACGCACGAGGACCTGGCGCACATGCTCAAGATGCGTGCCCGGCCCGGCGACGTGATCTTGTTCAAGGGCAGCCGCGGCATGCGGATGGAAAAGGCCCTGTCGCTGTTTTTGAAGGAAGAAGAGTCGTAACTGCACGGCCTGTAGTTTACAAGAGAGAGTCTCGGAGGGATCCAGAATGGATGCAATGTTTTTTATTGTTCTCGGCGCGACGCTGGTCTCGTTTTTGCTGACGCTTGCGTTCGGCCGTTTCGTTATCCCCATGCTGCGCGCGCTGCACGCGGGCCAGTCCATCCGTGAGGTCGGCCCGCAGTGGCACAATTCCAAGGCCGGTACGCCGACCATGGGCGGCATCATGTTCATCGCCGCCATCCTCCTCTGCACGGTCGGCTTCGGCTGGAAGAGCATGGTGGAAAACGGCGACTATACGCACCTGTACGTCCTGGGCCTTGCCCTGTGCTATGGTCTGGTCGGCTTCGCCGACGACTTCGTCAAGGTCAAGCTCAAGCGCAATCTCGGCCTCACCGCCAGCCAGAAGTTCCTGCTGCAGCTCGTTGTGGCCGTCATTTTCCTGTTCGTGCTCAAAAAGAGCGGCGACCTCAGCTGCGACCTCTATATCCCGTTCTGGAACCTCGATCTCGAGATCCCGACGGCGGTCTATATGATCTTTGCTGCCTTCGTCATCGTCGGCTGCGTCAACGCCGTGAACCTCACCGACGGCGTCGACGGCCTGTCCAGCAGCGTGACTATCCCGGTCATGGTCTTCTTCGCCGCGACGGCCTATATCTACGGCCGCACGACGCTGGCCCTGCTCCCCGCGACGGTCGCGGGCGGCCTCGCAGCCTTCCTCTGCTACAACTTCCATCCGGCCAAGGTCTTCATGGGTGACACCGGCTCGCTGTTCCTCGGCGGCATGGTCTGCGGCATGGCATTCGCGCTCGATATGCCGCTGATCCTCATCCTGGTCGGCATTATCTACATTTGTGAGACGCTTTCTGTCATCCTCCAGGTCACGTATTTCAAGCTGACCCACGGCAAGCGCATCTTCAAAATGACCCCCATCCACCACCACTTCGAGCTGTGCGGCTGGAAAGAGGAGAAGATCGTTTTCGTCTTCACCGCCATCACCCTCGTCATGTGCGTACTGGCCTATCTTGGCGTTATGAACCGGTATTGATCCCGGTTTTCCCGGAAAGGAGCGACCCCCTATGGCAAGCCGTCAGGACGGCGTCACGCAGCTGTATGATCTCCCGCAGGGCGGAGGACCGGAGCGGCTGCCGCAGCCGGAAAAAACAAAGGATAAAGTCCTGCTTGACGAGCGCGGACTGCTGGATCTGCCGTTTCTGGCGCTGACGGTCCTGCTCGTGCTCATCGGCGTGATCATGGTCTTCTCGGCCTCCTACGCCCGCGCGTACTACCTGACCGGCAACTCGACCTACTATTTTGCCCGCCAGGCCATCTTCGCCGTCGCCGGGATCGCCGGCATGCTCTTTGTCAGCCGGCTCAACTATCAGCTCTGGCGCAGCGCCTCGTTCATCATCCTGCTGGTCTCGGTGTTTTTCCTCATGCTCGTGCCGATCATCGGCTCCACGGCCAACGGCGCCAAGCGCTGGATCGAGGTCGCGGGCATCCGCTTCCAGCCCTCCGAGCTGGCGAAGATCGCCATCATCATGACCTTCTCCGCCCTCATCTCCACCTACCGCGACAAAATGCGGACCTTCCGCTACGGCATCCTGCCGTTCGCCGTCATCATGGTCGTCCTGTGCGGCCTGGTCGCGCTCGAGCGTCATTTCTCCTGCATCCTCATCATGCTGCTCCTCGCGGCCGCCATGCTGTTCCTCGGCGGCGTGCAGCTCAAATGGTTCGCCCTCGGCGGCATCGCCGTCGGCCTGTTCGCCTTCATCTATCTCAAAACGCAGGGCTATGCCGGCAGCCGCATCACCGCCTGGCGTGACCCGGCCTCCGACCCAACGGACAACGGCTATCAGATCCTCCAGTCGCTCTACGCCATCGGCTCCGGCGGCCTCATGGGCCTCGGCCTCGGCAAGAGCCGCCAGAAATATCTGTACTTACCCGAGGAGCACAACGACTACATTTTCCCTATCCTCTGTGAGGAGCTGGGCTTTGTCGGCGCGGTCGTCGTGATCCTGCTCTTCATTCTTCTCATCGTGCGCGGCTATTATATCGCCATGCACGCGCGTGACCGCTTCGGCGCGCTGCTCGCCGCGGGGATCTCCACGCATTTTGCGCTGCAGACCTTCCTCAACATCGGCGTCGTCACGAATTTCCTCCCGGCCACCGGCATTTCACTCCCGTTCTTCTCCTATGGCGGCACGGCGCTGCTCATGCAGCTGTTTGAGGCCGGTATCGTCCTGGCCGTGTCCCGGCAGAACGACAATAAACTCCTGTAAAGCAAAAGGGGAGAGCCTATGAACATCGTCTTTACCTGCGGCGGCACCGGCGGACATATCTATCCCGCCATCGCGGTCGCCCGCATGTTCCGCGAGCGCCAGCCGGACTGCAGGATCCTCTTCATCGGCGCGGAGGACGGCATGGAAAACAAGCTCGTCCCGCGCGAGGGCTTCGAGCTGCAGACCGTGCAGATCTCCAACTACCAGCGAAAGCTGACCCCCGCCGCCATCTGGCACAATCTCGTGACCGTGCAGCGCATGTCCGCGACGTTCGCCAAAACGAAGCGCATCCTGAAGGACTTCCAGCCCGACGTCATCGTCGGCACCGGCGGCTACGCCAGCTTCCCCGCGCTCAAGATGGGCGCGAAGCTCGGCATCCCCACCTGCGTGCATGAGTCGAACGCCGTCCCGGGCCTCACCACGAAGCTCGTCGCGCGCACGGCCAGCCGCATCATGGTCTCCTTCGACGCCAGCCGCCAGCACTATCCCGACCCCGAAAAGGTCCTCCTGACCGGCACGCCCGTGCGGGAGGAATTCCTCTACGCCAAACGCCAGCAGGCCCGGCAGGCACTCGGCCTCGGCGACGAGCCCTTGATCGTCTCGTGCTGGGGCAGCCTTGGCGCGCGGGAGATGAACAAGAAGATCGCGCAGTTCATGCGCTGCGAATGCGAGGACAGCACGCCCTTCCATCACATCCACGCCACCGGCTCCTTCGGCTGGCGCTGGATGCCGGACTACGTCAAAGAGCAGGGCGTCGACCTTGCCGCGCACCCGGCGCTGGACATGCGGGAATATATCTATGACATGCCGCAGGTGCTCGCCGCGGCGGACCTCATCATCTGCCGCGCAGGCGCGGCGACCATTGCCGAGGTCTGCGCCAGCGGCACGCCCTGCATCATGGTGCCGAGCCCGAACGTGACCGGCAACCATCAGGAAAAGAACGCCCGCGTGCTCGAAGACGCGGGCGCGGCCGCCGTCGTCCGCGAAGCGGACTGCGACGGCAGAAGCCTCTACGAGACCGCAAAGGCGATCCTCTCGGATCCCGAGCGGACCGGCGGCATGCGCACCGCCGCCCGCGGCATGGCCGTGGTCGACGCGGCCGAGCGCATCTACCAGACCGCGATCGAGCTCGCCCGGGGCTGACACGAAGCGCCTCCGGCGCGCATAGGATGGGCAAAATCCAAGGTATGAAGGAGAATGCCCATGCCAGCAGCGCTGCTCGTTTCCAAGTCGCCGCCGCTCTGCGGCGAGCTGACGGTCCACGGTGCGAAAAACAGCGTCCTGCCCATCCTGGCCGCGACGCTGCTATGCAGGACGCCTTGCGTCCTGCATAACTGCCCCGATATCCTCGACGTGACCCACACGCTGCAGATCCTGCGCCATCTCGGCTGCAGCTGCGAGCGCAGCGGCTCGACCCTTTCCATAGATCCGCGCGGCTTTGCGGAAAACGCCGTCCCACCGGCGCTCGCAGGCTCCATGCGCGCCTCGAGCCTCTTTCTCGGCGCGCTCCTGGCCCGGACCGGGGCGGCCGCGCTGACGCTTCCGGGCGGCTGCCCCATCGGCGCGCGCCCCATCGACTATCACCTGCAGGCATTCCGCGCTCTCGGCGCGTCCGCCGAAGAAGAAGGCGGGACTGTCCGCTGCCGGGCGGACCGGCTGCACGGCGCGCGCCTCCGCCTGCCCGGCCCCAGCGTCGGCGCGACGGAAAACGCCATGCTGGCTGCCCTTGGCGCAGACGGCTGCACCACGATCGAAAACGCCGCCTGTGAGCCGGAGATCGCCGATCTCGGCGCGTTCCTCTGCGCCTGCGGCGCAGATCTCCGCGGCGCCGGGACCCCAACGATCGAGATCGAGGGCGGATACCCGCTGCACGGCGCGACCTACACCATCCTCCCGGACCGCATCGAGACTGCGACCTATCTCTGCGCCTGCGCCGCCTGCGGCGGCGCGCTCACGCTCCGCCGCGCTGCACCCGCGTCCTGCGCGGGCGTGATCGAAGCGCTCGGGCAGTGCGGCTGCCGCATCCGCTGCGGCCACGACACGATCGCCATCCATCGGCAGGGGCCTCTGACGGCCTGCCGCCCGGTGACGGCCCGGCCCTATCCCGGCTTTCCGACCGACGCAATGCCGGTCCTGCTCGCCGCGCAGCTCGGCGCGCAGGGGAAGACCTCCTTCACCGAGACCATTTTTGAAAACCGCTTTCTCTATGTGCAGGAGCTGCGGAAGCTCGGCGCAAAGCTCAGCCAGGACGGCCGGACCGTCCGATTGCAGGGCGCGGAGCCGCTGCACGCTGCGCGCCTGCACGCCGGGGATCTGCGCGGCGGGGCCGCGCTGGTGCTCGGGGCCATGCAGGCCGAGGGGGAAAGTACCATTTTTGGAGTAAAACACATCCAACGGGGATATGATAATCTCGAAGCCGCGCTGCAAAGCGCCGGCGCTCGCCTCAAAACAGTGGAAATTCCCATAAAGGTGTGATATAATCTCTCCATTCTGTAGCGTCAACTGATGCTAGCGTCAGTTGACAAGGGCACACATGCCCGCAGGACGCGCCGGCCCGTCTTTCGCTGCGTTATCGTCCTTGACAGGCGCCAGCCTGCCTGCGTCCTCTGCCTTGAGAAAAACGCGCCGGAGCGCCCGGCGGGTCTTCGAGTTTTCCCGGAGCATGGACGGCGGCTGGCAAGGCAGACGAGGCAGGCGGGCTGTCGCCCGCCAACGAGGATAACGAAGCCAGCGGTTGTCCAGGCCCGGGAAAACCATGTGGGCTCTTGTCAACTGACGCTAGCCTCCCAAAGGAGAATCTGAAATGCGCACGAAGCAAAGCAGGACGAATCAGGAAGCACGCGCCGCGGGCAAGGCCCGGCGGGTGCGCAGCGGCGCGCTCGGAAAGCTCCTGATCATGCTGGCCATCGTGGCCGCGGTCGTCTTCGGCGTTGCAATCTTTTTCAAGGTCAGCACCATCGAGGTGCAGGGCAACACCGTCTATTCTTCCGAGCAGATCGTCGAGGCCTCGCAGATCCAGCCCGGCGACAATCTCCTGACCGTCAATAAGGCGCTGGCCGTCGGCAACATCAAGGCCGCGCTTCCATACGTCGAGGACGTTTCCATCGCCCGCAGCCTGCCGGACGGCATCATCATCCAGGTGCGGGAGAGCACCATCTCCTTCGCCGTCATGACCGACACCAACACCTGCTGGCTCATCGGCCCCTCCGGCAAGGCGCTCGAGCGCATCGAGCCCGCGGCCTTCAACGAATACCCGCATATCAACGGCCTTCTGCTCTCGGGCCCCACGATGGGCCAGAGCGTGGCCTCCCCGACGCCCACGGCGCTCGCCGCCGCGCTCGATGTGCTCAGCGAGCTCGACGGCACGGGGCTGCTTGAACATATCCGCGCGCTCGACATGGAAAAGGAATATGACATCACCCTCTGGTATGACGACCGCTATGAGATCAAGCTCGGCGGCACGGATGAGCTGGCCTACAAGATCCGCTACCTGTGCTCCATCCTCGATCAGCTCAGCGAATACCAGGCCGGGACGATCGATCTGACCCAGGCAGCGCAGAAAAAGGCGACCTTCCAGCCCGCGGCCTGACGCGCGGACCACATAATCCGCATTTTTGCTGATTTTTTCCGGAAATTCTATTGACGCACATCCTTTTTCGAGATAGAATAAAGTCGACATAATGCAAAACGATGCAGTTTTTACGGGCTGTGAGATATATAGGAGGAAGACAAATGGCAGATACAGCAGATAAGGTAGTCAAGATCAAAGTCATTGGTGTCGGCGGCGCCGGCAACAATGTTATCAACCGCATGATCGCGTCCGATGTCAAGGGCGTTGAATTTGTCGCAGTCAATACGGATAAGCAGGACCTTGAAAAGTCCAAGTGCAAGAACAAGGTCCAGATCGGCGAAAAGCTGACCGGCGGCATGGGCGCAGGCTCCAAGCCCGACATCGGCCAGAAATCCGCTGAGGAATCCAAGGCTCTCATCTCCCAGGTGCTCGAGGGCACCGATATGGTCTTCATCACCGCCGGTATGGGCGGCGGCACCGGCACCGGCGCAGCGCCCATCATCGCGCAGGTCGCGCATGACGCGGGCATCCTGACCGTCGCCGTCGTGACGAAGCCCTTCCGCTTCGAAGGCGCCAACCGCATGAAGCAGGCCGAGGCCGGTATCGCCAACCTCACCGATAAGGTCGACTCCATGATCATCATCCCGAACGACCGTCTGAAGTTCGTCACCGACCAGAAGATCACCTTCGCCAACGCCTTCGGCATCGCCGACGACGTGCTGAAGCAGGCCGTCAGCTCCATCTCCGAGCTCGTCGGCTACAGCGAGAATGTCATCATCAACCTCGACTTTGCCGACGTTTCCGCCATCATGCGCAACGCGGGCCAGGCCCACATGGGCGTCGGCTCCGCCACCGGCCGCGACAAGGCCGAGCAGGCCGCGCAGGCTGCCGTCTCCAGCCCGCTGCTCGAGACCTCCATCAACGGCGCGACCGGCGTGCTCATCAACATCGCCGGTTCCCACGACCTCGGCCTCGACGACGTCGAGACGGCCGCCAACATCGTCATGGAAGCTGCCAATCCCGACGCCAACATCATCTTCGGCGCTGCGTTCGACGATGAGCTGCAGGACGAGATGCGCGTGACCGTCATCGCCACCGGCTTTGCCGAGAAGCGGCAGTCGCCCGCCAAGCCCATCGGCGCCTACTCCGCCGCCCAGGAAAAGGCCACGGCCACCAAGAACCAGGCGCAGGAGGATATCGACGATATCGACGAGATCTTCAAGATCTTCAACCGCAATTAAGCTGCGAAAAGACCAGGCCGGCGCAGACCCCTGCGCCGGCCTTTTGCGCGCCCCGGGCTGTGTTCGCCGTATGCGAACACACTTCCGGTCTTTTCTGCTCAAAACGGACAGCTTTTTTCGTCTAAAGTGCCGAATTTCTTTTTTACTGCTTTACTTTCAAGCACTAAAGTGTTACTATCAGTCTATCTGAGCCCTATCATAAGAAAAGGAGATCTTACATCTTGAACAACCGTAACAAGCGTTCCGACCCCGACAGCGAGCTCTACAGCGCCATCCTCAAGCTGCAGACCGTGGAGGAGTGCTACGATTTCTTTACCGACCTGTGCACGTTTTCCGAGCTCAAGGCCATGGAGCAGCGCTTCGAGCTGGCCAAGCTCCTCAACGACGGCCTGATCTATAACGACATTCTGGAAAAGACCGGCGCGTCCAGCGCCACCATCAGCCGTGTCAACCGCTCGCTCAACTACGGCATGGGCGCCTACCGCATCATCTTTGACCGCATGAAGGAAGACGAGCAGAAGCAGCAGGAGGAGCCGCAGGCGTGAGCGCATACGAGTCCCTTGCCGCCTGCTACGACGAACTGACCTACGATATCCCATACGAAAAGACCCTGACCTTTTTTGAGCGGCTGTGCGCGCGGGAGCATGTACAGCCGCGTTCGGTTCTGGATCTGGCCTGCGGCACGGGCTCTTTGTCTTTGCTGCTGGCAAGGCGCGGGTATCGGGTCATCGGCGCGGACCTTTCCTCCGACATGCTGGCGGAGGCGGAGCAGAAGGCACAGGCCCTGCCAGAAAACCGCCCGTTTTTCATCTGTCAGCCCATGCAGCGCCTGCGTCTGGCCGAGCCGGTCGACGCCGTCATCTGCGCGCTCGACAGCCTCAACTACGTGACGAAGCCCGCCGACTGCCGGAAGACCTTCCGCCGCGTCTATGACGCCCTGACCCCCGGCGGCCTGTTCGTGTTCGACATCAATACGCCCGCAAAGCTCCGCGGGCTGGACGGCCAGGTCTTCCTCGACGAGACCGACGATACCTACTGCGTCTGGCGCACCGAGTACGACGAAAAAAAGCGCCTGTGCTATTACGGCATGGACATTTTCCGTCTGGAAGGGGAGCACTGGCAGCGCTCATTCGAAGAGCATATCGAATACGCCTACGAACCCGCGGAGCTGCAGCAGTGGCTCGCGGAGGCGGGCTTCACCCGCATCCGTTCGTACGGCGACCGCGTGCTGCGCGCCCCGAAGGAAGCCGAGCAGCGCATCTATTTTTCCGCAAAGAAGGAGTAACCCATGAAAGACCAGCTTGTGCGCGCCATGACGAAGGACGGCTTTGTCAACGCCGTCGCGGTCACCACGACCGGCATTGTCGAGCGCACACGTCAGATCCATAAAACGCTTCCTACCGCCACAGCGGCCCTCGGGCGGCTTCTCACGGCTGCCTCCATGATGGGCAACATGCAGAAGGTCGACGACGGCTCCATCACGCTCCAGCTCAAGGGCGGCGGACCGCTCGGGCGGCTGCTCGCCGTCTCCGACGCCGAAGGCAACGTCCGCGGCTGGGTCGAAAACCCACAGATCTCCATGCTGGAGAAGGCCCCCGGCAAGCTTGACGTCGGCGCGGCCGTCGGCTCCGACGGCACGCTCACCGTCATCCGTGACCTTCGCATGAAGGAGCCGTATATCGGCACCATCGACCTTGTCTCCGGCGAGATCGCCGAGGATATCACCGCCTACTTCGCCCAGAGCGAGCAGATCCCCACCGCCTGCGCCCTTGGCGTGCTCGTCGGCAAGGACCAGTCCGTGACCGCCGCGGGCGGCTATATCATCCAGCTCCTGCCCGGCGCGCCGGACGATATCATTGACAAGATCGAGTCCGGCATCCAGAACGCCGGCGCGGTCAGCCGTCTTCTTGCCGCCGGGATGGACGGCCAGGTCGTGCTCGAGACTGTCCTGCACGGCTTCGACCTCGAGATCCTCGAGACCCAGCCGGTCGAATACCGCTGCTACTGCTCGCGTGACCGCGTCACGCGCACGCTCATCAGCCTCGGCCGCACCGAGCTGCAGTCCATCGTCGACGACGGCAAGGACATCCACATCGACTGCCAGTTCTGCGACAAGATCTATGACTACACCCCGGACCAGGTCCGCCAGATCCTGAAAGACCTCGACGGATGATCTTAGACAGCACGCCCGCCGCGGCGTGCTGTTTTGTAAAGGAGGAAAACGAAATGATCGTTTCCTACTCGAACGGAACAGATTTTCTGCAGGCCAATCAGGCGCTTTTGCAGGAAAATCCGTATCTTTCCACCTTTTTTACGCTGGACGCCCCGCTTCTGAAGCAGGCGGACACCATCAATTACGCGCTCCGCTGCGAGCAGGGGGAGAAGCGCCTGCTGGCCCTGAAGGTCGAGCCGTATAACCTTCTGCTGCTCGGTGACGAGGCCTGCGTGCCGGAGCTGCTGCAATTTTTGTTTGACGGCGGCTGCGAACTTAAAAACTACCTCTGCGCGTCGGAGCTTGGGTACGTGATGCAGCGTGAGCTGGAGCCCTATGGCCGCCGCTATGAGGAAGCTCTCGCCATGGACTTCATGGAAGCGCGGACCGTCACCGAGCCGTCCGCGCCGGAGGTCGAGACGGCAGGGAAGGGCGATCTGGACGAGATATTCGCCTGCGCGCAGCGGTTCGTCGCCGACTGCGGCCTGCTCGACAAGCCGGAGAAGGAGCCGTTCCGGAAGGTCCTCGATTCGTTCCGCATCCTCCGGGCCGACGGAAAGATCGTCAGCATGGCCCGCATCGCGCCCGCCACGCAGGATGATCTGCGCCTCGTGCTCGTCTACACGCGGGACGAATACCGCGGCAGGGGCTACGCCCGCAAGGTGGTCAACAGCGCGAAAAACGAGATCCTTGCCGCCGGCAAGCGCGTGACGCTGAACGTCGACCGGAAAAACCCGGTCTCCTACCACCTGTACCGGTCCCTCGGCTTCGAGCGCATGTTCTCGCAGGGAGAATTCCGGCGGGTAGATAACAGACCTGAAAGCTGACAGATCACAAGAAAACAGCCACGCCTGTACAGGCGTGGCTGTTTTGCTTATTCAAGTTCAAATGCGCCGGTGTAGAGCTGATAATACGTGCCCTTCTGCGCGATCAGATCGTCGTGGGTGCCGCGCTCGATGATGCGGCCGTGGTCGAGGACCATGATGGCGTCGGAATTCTGCACCGTCGACAGCCGGTGCGCGATGACGAACACCGTCCGTCCCTTCATGAGCGCGTCCATGCCGCGCTGTACCAGCAGCTCCGTGCGCGTGTCGATAGAGCTCGTCGCCTCGTCGAGGATCATGACCGGGGGATCGGCCACCGCCGCGCGGGCGATGGACAGCAGCTGCCGCTGGCCCTGCGAGAGGTTCGCGCCGTTGGCCCGGAGCATCGTGTTGTAGCCGTCCGGCAGACGCGTGATGAAGTCATGCGCGTTGGCGAGCTTCGCCGCCGCGATGCATTCCTCGTCCGTCGCGTCGAGCTTGCCGTAGCGGATGTTGTCCATGACCGTGCCGGTGAACAGATTCACATCCTGCAGCACGATGCCGAGCGAGTGGCGCAGATCCGCCTTTTTGATGTGGTTGATGTTGATGCCGTCATAGCGGATCTTGCCGTCGGCGATGTCGTAGAAGCGGTTGATGAGGTTCGTGATGGTGGTCTTGCCCGCGCCGGTCGCGCCGACAAAGGCCAGCTTCTGCCCGGGCTTGGCGTAGAGCGAAATATCATGCAGCACGGGCTTCTCCGGGTCGTAGGCAAAGTCCACATCGAAGAACCGCACGTCGCCGCAGAGCTTCACCAGCCGGCTTTTGCCGTCTTCCTGCGGGCACTTCCATGCCCAGACACCGGTGCGCGCGGCGCTTTCCGTCAGCGTGCCGTCCGCCGCTTCCACGGCGTTCACGAGCGTGACGCGTCCGTTGTCGTCCTCCGGCTGCTGGTCGATGAGCTCAAAGACGCGGCTCGCGCCCGCCGCCGCCATGACGATGGCGTTGATCTGCTGCGACACCTGCGAGACGTTGCCCGTAAACTGCTTCGTCATCCCGAGGAACGACGCGACGACCGCGATCTTCAGCGGCGCGATCATGCTGCCCGTCCCAAACAGGTTCTGGAACGACAGATTCGGCACGCTGCCGCCCGAGCAGATCAGAAGTCCGCCGAGGAAGGCCGTGAGCACATACAGAATATTGCCGATGTTGCCCATGATGGGCATGAAGATGTTCGCGTAGCGCTGCGCGTGGTTGGCGTCGTCAAAGAGCTGGTCGTTGATGGCGTCGAAATCGCGCTCCGCCGCTTCCTCATGGCAGAAGACCTTGACGACCTTCTGGCCGTTCATCATCTCCTCGATATAGCCCTCGACCTTGCCGAGCGAGCGCTGCTGGTTGAGGAAGTATTTGGCCGATTTTCCGCCAATGTTCTTCGTCGCCTGCGTCATGAAGAAGATCCCGAGGAACACGATCAGCATCAGCGGGATGGAGAAATACAGCATGAACAGCAGCAGCCCCAGCACCGTCAGCCCCGACGCGAACAGCTGCGGCAGGCTCTGCGAGACGAGCTGGCGGAGCGTGTCGATGTCGTTCGTGTAGTAGCTCATGATATCGCCGCGGCTGTTCTGGTCAAAGTAGCAGATGGGCAGCTTCTGCATCCCCGCGAACATCCGCGTGCGCAGCTTGTGCAGGAAGCCCTGCGTCACATGCGCCATCAGCTGCGTATAGACGGCCGTGCACGCCAGCCCGGCCAGATAAATGCCGACCATCGTGGCGAGCGCATGCAGGATCTTGCCCTGCACGCCGCCCCAGCCGAGCGTCAACCCGTCTTCAATATAGCTCGTGACGGTCTCGATATAGATCGCCGGCAGAATGCCGACCACGGCGCTGATGATGATGCAGATCATCGTGATGATGAGCATCGCCGGATAGTCGCGGAACAGCAGTCCGATCACCCGGCCCAGGGGCTTGAGATCCGCCTTCGCGCCGATCATCGGCGCGCGCGGCGCTTTTCCGGGATGATTAGCCATTGTCAGCACCTCCCGCCTTGTTCTGAGATTCATAGACTTCCCGGTAGATCCGGTTCGAAGCCAGCAGCTGCTCGTGCGTGCCCATGGCGTCGATCTGCCCGCCCTCGAGCACGAGGATGAGATCCGCGTCCTGGATGGACGAGATCCGCTGCGCGATGATGAACTTCGTCGTCTCCGGGATCTCCGAGCGCAGCGCCGCGCGGATCTTCGCGTCGGTCTTCGTGTCGACAGCGGAGGTCGAGTCGTCGAGGATCAAAATCTTCGGCTTTTTCAGCAGCGCCCGCGCGATGCACAGCCGCTGCTTCTGCCCGCCGGAGACGTTCGTGCCGCCCTGCTCGATATAGGTGTCGTATTTGTCCGGCATCTGCTGGATAAATTCATCCGCGCACGCCAGCTCGCAGGCCCGCTGCAGCTCCTCGTCCGACGCGTTCGCGTCGCCCCAGCGCAGATTCTCCTTGATCGTGCCGGAGAACAGCACGTTCTTCTGCAGCACGACCGCGACCTGGTTGCGCAGCGTCTCCAGATCGTACTGCCGCACGTCCACGCCGCCGACCCGCACGCTGCCGTCCGTCACGTCGTACAGCCGGCAGATGAGCTGCACCAGACTCGTCTTAGAAGACCCCGTGCCGCCGATGATGCCGACGGTCTGGCCGGATCTCACATGGAAATCGACGTCCGAAAGCGCGCTGCGCTTCGCCGCCGCCGAATACTTAAAGTTGACATGGTCAAAATCCACGTCGCCGTTCTTCACATCATAGACCGGCTCTGCCGGGTTCTGCAGGCTGCTCATCTCGTCGAGCACCTCGCAGATGCGCTTGCCGGAGGCCTGCGCCATCGTCAGCATCACGAAGATCATCGAGAGCATCATCAGGCTCATGAGGATCTGCATGGAATACGTGATCATGCTCGTCAGACTTCCCACGCCCAGATACGTCCCGCCCGACGTGACGATGAGCTTCGCCGCGAAATACGAGATGAGGATCATCGACGTGTACACGCAGAACTGCATGGCAGGGGAGTTGAGCGCCAGGATTTTCTCCGCCTTGAGGAAATCCTTCCGCACGGAGTCGGACGCGGCGGAGAACTTCTCCGTCTCATAGTCCTCGCGCACGAAGCTCTTGACCACGCGCATGGCCTGCACGTTCTCCTGCACGGAGTTGTTGAGCGCGTCGTATTTCTTGAAGACCGCCGTGAACAGCGGCAGCGCGCTCCGGATCATCAGAAACAGCGCGAACCCCAGCACCGGCACGATCCCGGCGAAGATGAGCGCCAGCTGCTTGCCCACGCGGACGGACATCACCACCGCGAACACCAGCATCATCGGCGCGCGCACCGCGATGCGGATGCACATCATGAACGCGTTCTGGATGTTCGTGACGTCCGTCGTCAGCCGCGTGACGAGCGACGAGGTCGAAAACCGGTCGATGTTCGCAAAGGAAAAGCCCTGCACCTGATAATACAGATCATGCCGCAGATTCTTCGCAAAGCCCGCCGCGGCCTCTGCCGCGAACCAGCCGGACAAGGATCCGAACCCCAGCGACAGCATGGCGATGACGAACAGCTTGAGTCCGAAGGACAGAATGGTCTGCATCGTGCAGCCGTTCTGGATCGCGTTGATCAGATCCGCCGTCAGCAGCGGGATCGTGCACTCGCATACGACCTCGCCCACCATGCACACGGGGGTCAGGATCGTCGGCCTTTTGTATTCCCGGATACAGGCCGCCAAACGTTTGATCATACCTCTGATACCTCCATTGTCTGCGTGATTTTCAGATTTTCCGCCGCCAGATCGAGCAGCCGCCGCAGCGTCTGCTGCTCGGCCTCGGTCATCCCGGCGCACATGCGCTGCTCGAGCGTCTCAAACGCCTGGCCGACGGCCTCGTCGCAGCGGCGGGCCCGGTCGGTCAGCCGGATGCGTTTGCATCGCCGGTCCGCCTTGTCTGGCTCGATGATGATAAAATTCTTCGCTTCCAGCCGCTGCAGCACGCCCGAGACTGTCGGGTGCGTCAGATGGAAGCGCTTCTCAAGGTCCTTCGGGTACACGGCCTCGTGCTCATGCAGCGACAGATGGTGCAGAATAAACGACTGCGTCGACGTCAGATCGAGCGCCAGAAACTGCTGATCCATATACTGCGTGATGCGGTTGTTGAGATACCTTAGCCGCGGCCCGAGGTTCTGGGAACAATCGTTCATAGAAGCCTCCTGCCAATTAAAAACGTAGCACGCTACCGAAATCAGTAGCGTGCTACATTTTATCAGATTTCTGAAAAAAAGCAATTGTCAAACTGCACAACAAACAGTTGACATAATATTTGATCCATGAACCGCTCCAAAGGCTCCCCTCTCAGGGGAGCTGTCAGCCGCAGGCTGACTGAGAGGTCGTCGCAGATTTGCAGAAACCTCTCCGTCTCGGCTCACGCCGAGCCACCTCCCCTGGAAGGGGAGACTTTTTTGCCCGCAAAAATAAACTTCCCGAAATCCTTGCCTTTTCCCCACCAGCATGCTACAACGGCATAAAACCATCCGCCCTCAGCGGGATATCCCGCTGTTCTGTCTGCAAGCAGACAGAATGCCGCCTGAAAGGAAAATCGCCATGAAAAAACGCCCCCTCTCCCTCCTCCTGATCCTCTGCCTCTGCGCCGCATTGCTGCCGGTAACGGCGCTGGCTGCGGAAACGATTGTTACAAACGAAAAAGATTTGAGAACTGCACTTTCTACAGGCGGAACGGTCAAACTCAGGGAAAATATCAAGCTGGCAGCCGCACTTGAAATTGACAATACCGTTACCCTTGATCTGAACGGCTATGAAATCGCGCGAGGCGAGTATGTTGGTGAGATTAACGCGGTCAACATTAAGGATGGAGGCCACTTAACGCTGACAGACAGCAGCAACGAAAGCGGAGTGATTTCCAACTTTGATGGTAGTGTACATGTCCTTGCTGGAGGTACGTTTACGATGAACGGCGGCAGACTACTGGCAGGTGTTGCGCATGGAAGTGGCATCGGAGCACAAGGCGGTGGTGTACTGGTAGATGCGGGAGGCTTGTTCGTCATGAACGGCGGCTCGATTGAGAACTGTTGGGCCAATGGAGAAGGCGGTGGTGTCTATGTCGCTTCAAGCGGCACGTTTGAGATGTCCGGCGGCTCCATTGAAAATTGCTATATTGTTCAAGAAGGCAATGGCGGCGGCGTCTATGTCGGCGGCTCGGTTACGATGACCGGCGGCACGATCCAAAACAATACAGTGAGCAAAGCTTGGGACGGCAAAGGCGCCGGTGTCTACGTCGAAAACGGTGCGGCCGCAACGCTCATCCCGGAGAATATCACAGGCAACAAAAAATCTGACGGAACAGCGGATGATATCGCTGGCCCCGGCGGCTATACCGTATATGAGTCTGATACCGAGATTCCCGACTACCCCCTCATCTCCATCCTCCCCGCGCTCACAAAGGACCTGCCGTTCGCGGACGTAACATCCACCGACTGGTTCTACAACGACGTCAAATACGCCTACGAAACCGGCCTCATGACCGGCACGGCTTCTGACGCGTTCAGCCCCGAGGCTCCCGTCACCCGCGGCATGGTCATGACCATCCTCGCCCGGCGCGAGGGCATCCGCACCGACCGCTACACCCCCTGGTACGCCGCGGGCTGCGAGTGGGCGAAAGCCAACGGTATCTCCGACGGCTCCAACCCCGAAGCCCCCGTCACCCGCGAGCAGCTCGCCGCCATGCTCTACCGCTATGCCGCTTTGAAGGGCCGCGACCTCACAGCAGGCGAGAACCTCAACTTCACCGATGCATCCGACGTCTCCGCCTACGCCCTCCCCGCCCTCCAATGGGCCACCAGCGAGAAGATCTTAACCGGCTCCAACGGCGCCCTGAATCCCCAAGCCCCCGCCACCCGCGCCCACCTCGCCGCCATCCTGCACCGGTATTTCGGATAAAACAAAAAGCCTCCCACCCGGGAGGCTTTTCTTTTCAAAGCCTTCCCCTCATAGGGGAAGCCATAAGATGCGGAAGTCCAAAGCCTCCCCTTCCAGGGGAGGTGGCTCGGCGAAGCCGAGACGGAGAGGTTGCTGCAAATTTGCGACAACCTCTCAGTCAGCCTTCGGCTGCCAGCTCCCCTGCAAGGGGAGCCTTGAGACACGAAAAGCCTCCCGTTCGGGAGGCTTTTCATATTTCTTATCCCGCGCAGCATTCCTTGATGACCGCGACGGCTTTTGCCAGCTGGTCCATGGGGATATTGAGGGCGGGGAGGAGGCGGAGCTTGTCTTTGGCCTTGATGACCAGCACGCCCTTTTCCCGGCAGGCGGCGATGATGTCCGCCGCGTTCTTTTCCGTCTGGATGCCGAGCATCAGCCCGAGGCCCGACACGCCGATGACGCCCTTTGCGCCCGTCAGCTCCTGTTTGATGTAGGCCGAGCGCGCCTGCACGCCCTGCAGCATCGCCTCGTCCAGCCGTTCGAGCACGTTGATCGCGCCCGCGCAGCAGACGGGGTTGCCGCCGAAGGTCGAGCCGTGCGTCCCGGCGCTCAGCACGTTCTGCACCTTCTCGCCCAGCAGCGTCGCGCCCAGCGGCAGACCGCCCGCGAGTCCCTTGGCTGTCGAGACGATGTCCGGCTGCACGCCGTAGGTCATATAGCCGTAGAGCATGCCGCTGCGCCCGTTGCCGATCTGCACCTCGTCGCAGATGAGCAGCAGATCGTTTTCCTGACACAGCTTCGCCGCGCCCTTGACATAGGCCTCGTCCAGCGGCATCACGCCGCCCTCGCCCTGCACGACCTCCATCATGACGGCCGCGCACTTGTTTTCCGCGATCAGCCGCGCAAGATCCGCCAGATCGTTCGGCTCTGCATAGACGAAGCCCTCCGTCAGCGGCAGGAAATCGTGGTGGAACACATCCTGCCCCGTCGCGGCCAGCGTGGTGATGGTCCGGCCGTGGAAACTGTTTTTGAGCGTGATGATGGTGGAATATTCCTTGCCCTTCTTATCCTCCGACCATTTCCGGGCGGCCTTGATGGCGCACTCGTTCGCCTCCGCGCCGGAGTTGCCGAAGAAGACCTTCTTCATCCCGGTCTTCTCGCACAGCAGCTGCGCGAGCTTCGCGCAGGGCACGGTGTAGTAAAGGTTCGAGATATGCTGCAGCGTCCCGAGCTGCTTTGTGACGGCCGCCATCCACTGCTCGTCGGCTACGCCGAAGATATCGACGGCGATGCCGGTGGACAGGTCGATGTACTCCTTGCCGTTCTCGTCCCAGACGAGCGAGCCCTTGCCCTTCACGATCGTGACGGGGAAGCGCGCATATGTGCCCGCGATATAGGTCTGGTCCAGCTTCTGAATGTCCATGATCCTTCCTCCTATCTGGTGAACATCGTGCCGATGCCTTCGTTGGTGAGCATTTCAATGAGGATCGCGTGCGGGACCCGCCCGTCGATGATGAACACGCGCCGCACGCCCCATTCGATCGCGTTCCGGCAGCATTCCGCCTTCGGGATCATGCCGCCCTGGATGACACCGGAGGAGACGAGCTCCGGCAGCTCATCGATGCGGATGGCCGGGAGGAGCGTGGACGGATCGTCCTTGTTCTGCAGGATGCCCGCAATGTCCGTCATGGCGATCAGACTCTCCGCGCCGAGCGCGCCCGCGAGGCGCGCGGCCGCCGTGTCGGCGTTGATGTTGTAGATATTGCCCGCGTCGTCATAGCCGACCGTGGATACGACGGGGATATAGCCCTTGTCGATCACGTCCAGGATCGGCTGGACGTTCACGTCCGTGATCTCGCCGACATAGCCGAGCTCCGGCTTTTTGATCTTCGCCTTGAGCATGTGCCCGTCGAGGCCGGAAAGGCCGATGGCGCTGCCGCCCTTGAGCTCGATAAGGTTCACGAGCGTTTTGTTGATCTTCCCGGCCAGCACCATCAGCGCCACGCCGACGGCTTCTTCGTCCGTGACCCGGACGCCGTCGACAAACGTGCTCTGTTTTCCCATCTTCCCGAGCGTTTCCGTGATCTCCGGCCCGCCGCCGTGGACGAGCACGACCTTGACGCCGATGAGCTGCAGCAGGCAGATATCCCGGATGACCGAGTCCTTCAGATGCTCCGAGACCATGGCGTTGCCGCCGTATTTGACCACGACGATCTTGCCGCTGTAGTCCTGGATATACGGCAGCGCGTGGACCAGCACGCGCGCCCGCTGGGCATTGGAAATATCCATATCTTTCTCCTCCCGTTACGTCCGGTAATCGCCGTTGATCTTCACATAATCATAGGTCAGGTCGCAGCCCCAGGCCGTCGAGACCGCGCTGCCGCTGTGCAGGTCGATGAGGATCTCAATCTCGCTCTCAAGCAGGATCTTCTTGGCCTCTTCCTCGGAAAAATCGACGCCCGCGCCGTCCCTGCACACAAGGATCGTCCCGGCTTTCGAGGCAAACTGCACATCGATCTTGCCCACGTCGACCGGTGCGCCGGAATAGCCGATGGCACACAGCACCCGGCCCCAGTTGGCGTCTGCGCCGAACATGGCCGCCTTTGTGAGAGACGAGCAGATGACGCTCTTGGCGACGGTCTTGGCGATGTCCAGCGTCGCCGCGCCCGAGACCTTGCACTCGAGCAGCTTCGTCGCGCCCTCGCCGTCGCCCGCGATGCAGCGGCACAGATACACTGTCACGGTGTTGAGCGCCTGCATGAAGGCCGTGAAATCTTCGCCCTCCGCCGTGATCTCCGCGTTTCCGGCAAGGCCGTTGGCCAGGACTGTCACCATGTCATTGGTCGACGTGTCGCCGTCGACGGAGACCATGTTGAACGTGTTGGCGATGTCGGTCGAGAGCGCCTTCTGCAGCATGGCAGGGGAGATGGCGCAGTCGGTCGTGATGAACACGAGCATCGTCGCCATATTGGGGTGGATCATGCCGGAGCCCTTGCAGATGCCGCCGATCCTGCATTCCTTGCCGCCCACAGTGAAGCTGACGGCGATCTCCTTGCGCTTGGTGTCGGTGGTCATGATGCCCTCGGCGGCCTCGGCCGAGTGCGGGCCGAGATTTTTGACCAGCTCCGGGATCCCGGCGGCGATGGGCGCGATATCGAGCGGCTGCCCGATGACGCCCGTCGAGGCCACGACGACGTCGGAGCTCTGGATCTGCAGGGCCTGGGCCAGCAGCTCGCTCATCTGCTCGGCGATCTCAATGCCGTTGGCGTTGCAGGTGTTGGCGTTGCCGCTGTTGCAGATGACGGCCTGTGCCTTGCCGTTGGCAAGATGCTGCTTCGTCACGACGAGCGGCGCGCCCTTGACCAGATTCGTGGTGTAGACCGCTGCCGCGCTGGCCGGGACGCTGGAATAGATCAGCGCCAGATCCCGCTTCGTTTTATTCTTCCGGATGCCGCAGTGGACGCCCGCGGCCGTAAAGCCCTGCGCGGCGCACACGCCGCCTTCGATCGTTTTCATCTGTTTTTCCTCCCGCATTACAGTTCCAGACCCAGCGTTTTCTCCGCGCCGGTCACAAGATTCATACATTCCACGGCCGCGCCGGACGCGCCCTTGCCGAGGTTATCATAGACGGCCAGCAGGAGCATTCGCTCCTCATTGCCGGCCACGGCGATCTGCATGCTGTCCTTCCCGGCCAGCGCCGCGGCGGATAGAAAGCCGCCCGCGTCCGCCGCGTCGGTGTAGGAGACGACCGGCCCCGTGTACAGTGCCTGATAGACCGCCCTGACGTCCTGCATCGAAGCGCCCGGCTTCAGCCACTGCGCAAACAGCGGGACCGTGACCTGCATGCCGCTGTAGAAGTCCGATACGACCGGGCAGAACACCGGCTCGCTGGCAAGCCCCGTCATCTGCTTCATTTCCTTCAGATGCTTGTGCGTCTGGCCGAGCGCGTACTGCCGCGGCGCGTCCAGCAGCGCGCTGCGCGCGGGCGCCTCATACTCCGCGATCATCTTCTTGCCGCCGCCCGAGTAGCCGGTCAGCGAATAGCAGCTGAGAAGCGCGTCCTTGTTCATCAGTCCTGCTGCCACAAGGGGATACACCAGCGCGATAAACCCGCTTGCGTGGCAGCCGGGCACGGCGATGCGCCTGGCCTGCCGGATGCGGGCCTCCTGCAGTGCGGAGAGCTCCGGAAAGCCGTAGCACCAGCCGGGAGCCGTGCGGTGCGCCGTCGAGGTGTCGAGCACAACAGTGTCCGGGTTTTCCACCCACGACGCCGCTTCCTCCGCCGCTGCGTCCGGCAGACACAAAAACGCGGCGTCTGCCTCGTTGAGCAGCTGCCTGCGGCGGCCTTCGTCCTTTCGCTCCGCTTCCGGAAGCGTCAGAAGCTGGATGTCGCTGCGCGCTTGCAGACGGTCGAAGATGCGCAGGCCGGTCGTCCCGGCGCTGCCGTCGATAAACACCTTTTTCATCGAGATCCCTCCACAGCCGGGGCCACCCGGCTCCTTGATGCGACTAATATACACCATCATGCATGATTATGCAAGCATTTTCTGCAAAATTTGAATATTTTGTTCTAATTATACATTACGGCGTGCATATCATGCATACGTTTAGACACTTTGACGCGCAAAAAAACCGCCCGCCGGATTTTTTCCGGCGGGCGGCTGTTTGCATGCGGAGACAGATATGCTATACTCAAAGAAAAAACCACAGGAGGCCACCTATGCTTCTGCAGAGTCTTCACACCCACAGCCTCTACGACGACGGACAGGACACGCTCGCGCGCATGGCGCAGAACGCCGAAGCCGCGGGCCTGGACGCCCTGGGCTTCAGCGGGCACAGCCCGCTTCCGTTCGCAAACGATTGGGCGATCGACCAGAGCTGTCTGGCAGATTATCTGCGCGAGGCGCGCAGCCTGCAGGCGGACTTTCGCGGCCGCTTTTCCCTCTACTGCGGGCTGGAGTGGGACAGCTGCTCGCCGCTGCCGGAGCAGAAGCTCGATTATCTGATCGGCTCCGTCCACTATTTTCCCGCCCTGCCGGACGGCACGCGCTTCACCGTCGACGGCAGCGCGCAGCTGCTGGCGCAGTGTGCGCAGGTGCAGTTCACCGCCGACGCCCACCGCGCCTGCGATGTCGCCTTCGGCTATGCCGAAGCTGTTGCGCTTGCCCGCCGCTGCGGCTTCGATACCTTCTGGCGTCTGACCGAGGAGGGCTTCGTCCCCGCGCCGCTGCATCGCGCCCTCACATAAAAAGCACCACGACCGCCCCGGCAGCCAGATCGCTGCCGGGGTCGTTTGCTGCTATGTAGTCAAATTGTAAAATTCCGTCAGGACTGCCGCTCAATCCGCGCTGCTCAGCGCCAGAAGATCCTCCAGCATCCGGGAGAGCTCTTTTCTGCTCAGCTCCTCCTGCACGCGCAGCTTCCCGTCCTTTTCCGTCAGCAGGTCAGAGGCATAGGCCCAGCGGACCGCATCCTCCGCGTCGGCGTCGATCTCGTCCGCGTCCGCGAACTGCGTCAGATCAACGTCCGCGCCTGCCTCGGTGTCCAGCCCCAGCTGCTTTGCCATCTGATAGAGCGTCTTTGCCGCCTCCTGCCGCGTCAGCGGCGTGTCGGGATCGTAATCGGGCAGGGGAGCGGCTTCTTCGTCCGAAGCCTGCGTCCAGTGCGCGTAGAGCGTCGTATCCGCCGTCAGATGCAGCGGCTGCTGCGTGTCGACGGGTTCCTCGTCTTCCGTGTACCAGCCGTCAAAGGCGGCGTCTTCCCGTTCGGGGTCGTTGACATACAGATCCGCAAGGCTCTTGCCCTGTTCCGCTTCCAGCGTGACGGGCTCGTCATTCTCGTCCGTCAAGAGCGTGAGGGTATAGACGGCCTCCTGCAGCTGCAGGTCCGTAAAGCCGTTTTCATGCACGGCGCTGATGCAGAGCGTCGGATCGTCGCTCGTAAAGTTCTCCGAGAAATCATCCGCGTAGCCGGTCAAAACGGCCTGCTCCGCCTGGCCGCTGACGCCGACGCGTGCCTGCTTGTCAAGACCCAGCGCGCCGATCGTTACCGTGCCGGTCTCATCCAGCCAGAGGTTGTTCTGCGCGTCCTGCGCGCGGTTGCCGGTGAGGTTCGTCGTGCCGCAGAGCTCCAGTTCGCCCGCGCAATACACGCCGCCGCCCAGGATCTGCCGCTCCGAAGCCTTCATTTCGCCCGTCAGCCGGTTGCCCGCGATGACGCAGCTGTCGATCACGGCCTTCGCGTGCGCTGCGATGACAACGCCCGCGCCGTACCGGCCCTCGTTGTCGATGATATTGACGCCGGACAGATACAGCTGGTTATAGTCGCCCACGCTGATGGCTCCGGCTGTCGCGCCGGTGATGCGGCCGCCCGCGAGCGCGTTTTTCTCGTTCGCCGCGATATAGGCCTCCTGCCAGGCAAAGCTCCCGTCGTCAAAGATCAGCTCACCGGCCTCGCCGACATAGTAGTTGCTCGAGGTCCCGGCCCCGTTGCAGTCCGTGATGGTCAGCACCGAGGGCTCCGCCCCTTCGTCGCTGACGGCAAGGTAAATGATGCAGCCCTCCGCGCCGTCTGCGAGCGAGAGGGAATAGCCGTTCAGGCAGAGCGTCACCTGCACGCCGTTTTTCGCCACACACAGCGGCTCGTCCAGCGTCCAGTCCTCCGTCAGATAGTAGCAGCCGCTTTCCAGCTGCCCGCCGCGCACCGTCAGCGGCTCGAAAGCCGGTTCCTCACAGGCGTCCTCGCGGTTGACTGCGTGGATGTGCGTGCCGTCCGCCGGCGCTTCCTCTGCGGCCGCATCCGTTTCTGCCGCCGCATCCGTTTCCGCCGCCGCATCCTGCTCCGGCTGTTCGGCAGTTTCCGTGTTTGCTTCTGCCGCAGCCGCATCGGGCTGTGTCCCGTCGGCGGGCGCAGCTTCCGCTTCTGCGACCGTGTCCGCCGCCTCCTGCGCGGGCTGCTCTGCGGTCTGATCGTCCGCCGCGGCCGCGCACACGCTGCACAGCCCCACGACGAGCGCCAGGATCAGCACCAGGCTGAGCCATCTTTGTTTCTTCATGTCCTTCTCCTCCTGTGGTTGGAGTATTATGTTTACCAAAAGAGTACCATATTTGCGCTGTATTTTCAACGTTTTTCTCCGGTTTTAAGCAAATATTAAACTTTTTTCTGCCAACATCACCATATATGGGCCAAAACCTCCCGCCTTCCGCAACATCTTGTTTTCCGTTGACAGGCCCGTCCTCCGCACACTATAATATCTTCTGGCATTTCACAGAAAGAAGGCGTCCGGATGGATCAGAAAAACGCGTTTCTCGGCACGGAGCCGATCGGCAGACTCCTGTTCCGGTTGGCGATCCCGACGGTGATCGCGCAGCTCGTCAATATGCTCTATAATATTGTAGACCGCATCTACATCGGCCACATGCCGCAGGTCGGCAGCCTGGCCCTGACCGGTCTTGGCGTCTGCACGCCGATCATCCTGATCGTGTCGGCCTTCGCTGCGCTCGTCGCCTCAGGCGGCGCACCGCGCGCGTCCATCAGCATGGGCAAGGGCGATCTGCAGACGGCCGAAAAGATGCTCGGCGGCTGCTTCTCCCTGCAGCTTGGCATCTCCGCCGTCCTGACCGCGGTGCTTCTCATCTGGAACCGCGATCTGCTTCTTGCCTTCGGCGCGAGCGGGCAGACCATCGATTATGCCGCCGACTATATGCAGATCTACGCCATCGGCACCGTCTTCGTCCAGCTGACGCTCGGCATGAACGCGTTCATCACCGCCCAGGGCTTTGCGCGGGAGGGGATGCTCACCGTGCTGATCGGCGCCGTGTGCAATATCGTGCTCGACCCGATCCTGATCTTCAAGCTCGGCATGGGCGTGCGCGGCGCTGCGCTGGCGACCATCGTCTCACAGGGCGTGTCGTGCCTGTGGGTCGTGCTGTTCCTGTTCAGCAAAAAAAGCGTCCTGAAGCTGCGCGTGCAGAACTTCCTGCAGAGCCCGCGGCTCATCCTGCCCTGCGTGGGCCTCGGCACGGCGACGTTTATCATGCAGGCGAGCGAGAGCGTGCTCTCCGTCTGCTTCAATTCCTCGCTGGCCCGCTACGGCGGCGATATCGCCGTCGGCGCCATGACCATCCTCACGAGCGTCATGCAGTTTGCGCTCCTGCCCCTGCAGGGGATCTCGCAGGGCGCGCAGCCGATCCTGAGCTATAACTACGGCGCAAAGAACGTCGAGCGCGTCAGAAAGACCTTCCGCGTGCTCCTGACCGTCTGCCTGACGTATTCCGCGCTGATCTGGGCGTTTGTCATGCTTTGCCCGCGCGTGTTCGCCGGGATCTTCACGCCGGACGCCGACCTGATCGAATTCACCGGCCGCGCCCTTCGCATCTACTGCGCGGTGCTGGCGATCTTCGGCATCCAGCAGGCCTGCCAGATCACCTTCGTCTCCATCGGCAAGGCCGTCTGCTCCATCATCGTGGCCGTCATGCGTAAATTCGTCCTGCTCATCCCGCTGATCTACCTGATGCCGCACCTCGTCCCGGATCCGACCCTGGGCGTCTACCTCGCCGAGCCCGTCGCCGATACCCTCGCCGTGACCTTCACCTCCATCCTCTTCTCCCACCAATTCCGCAAAGCCCTCCGCACCCTCGAATCGGAACGCAGCGCGTAAAAGAGAAAAAGGCCCGCCGCGCTGCTGCGCGGCGGGCCTTGGTTTATTCCTCCGGTTTATCGTCCTCATCCGGCGTTTTTTTATGCGCCTGTTCGATCGTATGGATCAGGAAGGCGCCCATTGCGGCGATCGCGCCGACGATGCCCCAGCCGGAGCTGTTTGCCGCCGATGCGCCGATCAGTTCGAGCAGGAAGCTGAAGGCCAGCGTGCCTGCCAATGCCCAAATCGCCATATCCGTACCTCCCAGTTACCTTTTTCTCAGGATAGCACACGGGGCCGGGAAAAGCAAGGCGTCAGGCTTCCAGCTTGTACTTTTCCTCAAACGCGTTGTACTGGAGCAAGAATTCGTTGCTGCCGGATTTGACGTCGCCGAGATACTTGTGCAGGTCGATGCGCTCGTTCTTCATGTCAAGCAGACAGCCGGCGATGTTCGAGCAGTGGTCGGATACGCGCTCGAGGTTCGTCAGCAGGTCGGAGAGCACGAAGCCCGCAGCCAGCGAGCATTCGCCGCGCTGGAGTCTGGCGATATGGTTCGTGCGCAGCTCGTCCTTGAGCTTGTCGATGACCTGCTCGAGCGGCTCGACCTGCCGCGCCAGCGCCAGATCGTCCTGCAGGAATGCGCGGCTCGTCAGATCGACGATCTCGCCGACCGCGTCCAGCATGGTCTGCAGCTCCTTCTGCGCCGTCGGCGTGAACGAGACGCCCTTCTCCTTCAGCTCCTCGGCGGATTCGATGATGTTGACGGCGTGGTCCGCGACGCGCTCGAAATCGCCGATCAGATGCAGCAGCATCGACGACTCTACGCTGTCCTGCTCGCTCATCGGCTGCGTGGCCAGATGCACGAGGAAGGTGCCGAGCGTGTCCTCATACCGGTCGGTGTCGTCCTCACGCCTGCGGACCGAGGCGGCCAGCTCCGGCGTGAAGTGCAGCACGGCCTGCAGGCTCTCATGCAGCGCCAGCTCCGCGTCGGCGGCCATGCGCTTGGTCAGCTCCTCGCTCTTGACGAGCGCGATGGCCGGCGTGGCGAACAGACGCTCGTCCAGCACGGCGGCGGTATCGGGGTGATCCGTCTCCGGGATCAGCCGGTACGACAGCTTTTCCAGCAGCCCGCAGCACGGCAGCAGCATCAGCGTGCACAGCACATTGAAGATCGAGTGGATGACCGCGATCTGGAACGTGTCGATCGGCTGGTCAACAAAGGAGAAGTGCAGCAGCAGATTTGCCGTCTCAAACACCGTCAGCCAGACGATCGTGCCGATGATATTGAAGCTCAGATGCACGACGGCGGCCCGGTGGGCATTTTTATTCGTGCCGACGGACGAAAGCATGGCCGTCACGCAGGTGCCGATATTCTGGCCCATGATGATGGGGATCGCCGCGCCATAGCTGACCGCGCCGGTCGACGAGAGTGCCTGCAGGATACCGACCGAGGCGGACGAGGACTGCACGATGCCGGTCAGAATCGCGCCGGCCAGCACGCCGAGGATGGGATTGGAGAACATCAGGAAGAACTTTGTGAAGTTCGGGTCATTGCGCAGACCCGAGACCGAGCTGGACAGCGACTCCATGCCGAACATCAGCGTCGCAAACCCGAGCAGGATGAGGCCCGTGTCCTTTTTCTTTCCCTTGCCGGTCAGATACAGAATGATGCCGATCACGGCCAGCACCGGCGTGAACGACGACGGCTTCAGCAGCTGCAGAAACAGGCTGTCGCCGCTGATGCCGGACAGCGACAGCAGCCACGCCGTGACCGTCGTGCCGATGTTCGCGCCCATGATCACCGGGATCGACTGCCGCAGGCTCAGAAGCCCGGAGTTGACAAAGCCGACCACCATGACCGTCGTCGCCGACGATGACTGGATCACCGCCGTCACGGCAAGTCCCGTCAGCAGGCCGGAAAACCGTCCGCTCGTCAGCTTCGCCAGAATGGCCTTCAGCGAGCCGCCCGCCCGCTTTTCCAGCGCCGTCCCCATCACGCTCATGCCAAACAGGAACAGGCTTAGCGAGCCGAGCATGGTCAAAAAGTCAAAAATCGTCATTTCACAAAGATCCCTTTCCGTATTTCTCTTGTGTTCTGACCCTACTATAAATTTAAAATGTCAAAAGCGCGTGCATGCCCGTGTTAAATCTTCGTGAGATTTCTCCGCGGATGTTAAATCCATCGAAAATCCGTGTAAAACAGCGGCCAAAAAGGAAAGCCGGGCTTCCCTCTGGGTGGGGAAGCCCGGGTTTGCTTATTTCGTTCTGCTGCAGCCGGTGCAGCTGTCTTCGGGTTTGATGCAGGGGTCGTTTTTGCCGGGGAAGAAGGCGTCCATCGGGAACTCGATCTGGCTGAAAACATCGCAGGGGCTCTCGGTGCTCGCACCGCCGACCGGCGGGCAGGTCTTCGAGGGGACGCAGTAGTCGAACGTCGGGATGAGCAGCTGCGTGTCGCGCTCGAGCCGGACGATGGAGAACTGCCCGATGGTCACGAGCAGCCGCTTGCATTCGCCGGTCAGCACCAGCGGCTCGTCGAAGCAGCCCAGCAGCGCCTCGGGGATGGAGGGAGCGGTCTCGCTCTGGCAGCAGCAGCCGCACGCCTCCATCACGCGCGAGCCGAGGATGATCGGGTCGACCGTCTCGGCAATGGCCCGCGGCAGCGAGACCGACTGCAGCGACTTTTTGCAGAGGCACGTCAGATCGTCCTTGCTCGAGAAGATCCGGGCGCAGGTCTCGCCGCCGAACAGCACCAGCCGCTTCGAGAAGACCGCCAGGCCCGTGACCGTGTTCGTCCGCCCGGCCGAGAGCGTCGCGTCGGCGATGACGCGGTAGTAGAAGGTAACGTCGACCGTAAAGTAGCCGGAGGAGTAGGGGACACACTCCACCTGAACATCGACAAACAGCAGCTCCACGAACCGCGCCTTCGCGCTCGCCGCGCAGTCCAGCGTATGCTGGGAGTCCACCGTTAAGTACACGCGCAGATCTTCAATGCAGTCTTTGGCAAGGCAGCTGTCCGTGATTTTCCCCGTATGCACGCAAACAGCCTCACGGATGCCGCGCAGATCACAGGTCTTGCCAGCCTGTGCAGGTTCAGACATTCGGATGACCTCCTATTATATGATCGTAAAGGTTCGCGTGGCCGAAACCAGGGTCGTTCACGCTTCGCTTTCATAACAGTTTATGCAGCGCCGGGCGCATGTGAAACTCCGCGGAAGGAAATTGGCCCCGAAATTGCGTGGACAAATGCGGAAATATGTGCTAAGATGATATGCGTATGATTCTAAATTGGTGAGGTATGCCTGCACATGAAACTGGATATCATGGGCCTGCAGTTTGATAACGTCACGATGGATGAGGCCGCCGCCCGCGCCGAACAGATCCTCGCGGGAGACAGGACCTGCTACGCCGTGACCCCCAACGCCGAGATCGCCTACGAAGCCCTGCACGACGAAAAGCTCCGCGCGCTCATCAACGGCGCGGATCTCGTCCTGCCGGACGGCGCCGGCGTCGTCCTGGCCTCGAAGCTTTTAAAGACGCCGCTCAAGCAGAAGGTCGCGGGCGTCGACTTTGCCGACCGTCTGCTTTCCATCCTCGAGAAGACCGGCGGCGGTCTGTTCCTGCTCGGCAGCAAGCCTGGCATCGCAGAGCTTGCCGCGCAGAAAATGCTCGAAAAGCACCCGAAGCTGCATATCTGCGGCATGAACGACGGCTATTTCAAGGACGAAGCCCCGATCATCGAGAAGATCAACGCCGCCCGGCCCGATGTGCTCTTTGTCTGCCTCGGCGCGCCGAAGCAGGAGCTTTTCATGAAGGACCATCTGGACGCGCTGCACGTCAAGCTCATGATCGGCCTCGGCGGCTCGCTTGACAGCTTCGCGGGGACCGTGAAGCGCGCGCCGAAGTGGATGATCCGCTGCAATCTGGAATGGCTCTACCGGCTCATCAAGGAGCCGAAGCGGTTCGGACGTATGCTCCGGCTGCCAAAATACCTGTTTGCCGTGCTCGGCAGACGGATAAGAGGGTAAACAACATGGGAAAACTGATCGTGTTTGAGGGAACCGACGGTACCGGAAAATCCACACAGTTCGCACTTCTGACCAAGCGGCTGCAGAGCGAGAACATCCCGTTCCGCCGTCTGCAGTTTCCGCAGTATCTCGAGCCGTCGTCGGCGCTCATCCGGATGTATCTCAACGGCGAGTTCGGCGACGACCCGAACAGCGTCAACGCCTACGCGGCCTCGACCTTCTACGCGGTCGACCGCTACGCGTCCTATCAGCGCGTCTGGAAGGACGATTACGCGGCGGGCGGCCTCATCCTGTCGGACCGCTATACGACGTCCAACGCCGTCCACCAGGGCGGAAAGCTCGAGGGAGCGGCGCGGGAGGAATTCTTCTCCTGGCTCTATGACCTGGAATTTTGCCGCATGGGCCTGCCGAAGCCGGATCTGGTTTTGTGCCTCGACATGCCGGTGGAGATCGCCGAGACGCTCATGCGCAAGCGCGAGAGCGACACCGGGACGAAGGCCGACATCCACGAGCGCAACGACAAATATCTGCACCAGTGCCGCGAGGTCGCGCGGCAGGCCGCGGCCTACTTCGGCTGGACGGTCGTCTCCTGCGTGAAAGACGGGAAGCTCCGCTCGATCGAGGATATCCATGAGGAACTGTATTCGTACGTAAAAAAATGTATGGAGGAAGCATAATACAATGGTATATATGATCTTGGGTACCGGCTTTGAGCCGATGGAAGCCATTGCGCCGTGCGACATTCTGCGCCGCGGCGGCGTGGAAGTGCAGCTCGCCGGGATCGGCGGGACGCTGATCGAGGCCGGTCACGGCGTGCGCGTGCAGGCCGACTGCCGCGTGGAGGATCTGAAGCTGGCTTCGACCGACATGGTCATCCTGCCCGGCGGCCTCGGCGGCGTGCATTCGATCCTCGCCTGCGATACCGCCATGAATTTTATCCGCCTTGCCTATGAAGACGGCAAATATATCGCGGCCATCTGCGCCGCCCCCACGATCCTTGCCCAGCTGCACATCACCGACGGCCGCAAGGCCACCTGCTACCCGGGCCTCGAGGAGAAGATGGGCGCCGCCGTCATGACGGCCTGCGGCGCTGTGCAGGATGGCCGCGTCATCACCGGCCGCGCGGCGGGCTCGGCTGACGAGTTTGGCCTTCTGTGCCTGCAGGCGCTGAAGGGGAAGGCCGCCGCGGATCAGGTCGCGGCCGACATCGTCTACCGCGCATAAGGGAGGAACACATGGCTGAACAGAATCCCAACGCCCGTCCGGACGAACAGACGCCCGAGCAGGACGCGCTGGAAAAAAGTCTGGAAGAGCTTTCGCTCGATGAGCTGTTGGCGTCGGTCAAGGACGATCTGGCCCGCGTCGACGCGATGATGGACGGGCCCGGCGATGCGGCGCAGCCCGAACAGCCGGATGCGCCTGCGCCCGACACGCCGGACGCCGCCGAAGAAGCGCCTAAGCCCGGCATGCAGCCGCTCTTCGAGCCGAAGATCCCGGAGGAATACGCGGATCTGACCGTCGACCAGGAGACACAGCCGGAGAGCCAGGAGCCCGAAAAGAAACGCCCACGGCTGCCGTCTGGCATCCGGGTGCTGCTGTACGTGTGCTGCGTGCTGGCAGTGGCTGTGCTGCTGGCCGTGGCGGTCTGGCGCTGCGCCGACGACGTGCTGTCGCTGACGAAAGAGGACGCCGAGGTCACCGTCTCCATCCCCGACGGCGCGACGATCTCGCAGATCGCCGGAGAGCTCAAAAGCAAGGGTCTCGTGCGCTATGAGACCCTGTTCAAATTCTACTGCTGGGCCTCCCACGCGGAAAAGACCATCGAGCCCGGCACCTATACGCTGAACAGCCGCTACGACTATCACGCCCTCGTCAGCAACATGATCGAGGCCAGCCCCGACCGTGCAGTCGTCGAGGTCACCATTCCCGAGGGCTACGAGTGCGAGGATATCTTCCGCCTGCTCGAAGCTGACGGCGTCTGCTCCTATCAGGATCTGGCCGATACCGCGGCGAGCTATGAATTTGCCTATGACTTCCTGCAGGAGATCCCCTACGGCAGCGAAAACCGGCTGGAGGGCTATCTCTTCCCGGATACGTACCAGTTCTATATGAGCGACGATCCGGCGAACGTCATCGATAAATTCCTGCGCAACTTCGATAACAAATTCACCGACGACCTCTACGACGCGCTGGACGCGCTCAACGACCGTCTGGCCCAGCGCATGCGCACGAACGGCTTCACCGAGACCGAGATCACGGACGGCAGACTCTCGCTCTACGACCTCATCACCGTCGCCTCTCTCGTGGAGAAGGAGACCGCGAAGACCTCCGAGAGCGCCTCCATCGCCTCCGTCATCTACAACCGCCTGTGCAGCAAGCTCTATCCCTGCCTCGAGATCGACGCGACCATCCAGTACGCGCTCGCCGAGCGCAAGGAAGTGCTCTCCAACGCGGACAAGGGCGTCATCAGCCCCTATAACACCTACACGAACGCCGGTCTGCCCGCAGGCCCGATCGCCAACCCCGGTATGAACTCTATCCGTGCGGCGCTGTACCCGGCCGAGACCAATTATTACTTCTACGCCCTGAACGCCGACGGCGTCCACCACTTCTCCGAGACCTATTACGAGCACCAGAACTTCCTGGCGGAGCTCGCGGGCAAGACCCAGCCGGACGAGGAGCAGACGGACGCGCCTGCGGACGGCGAAGAGACCACCGATACGGAGAATCAGACAGATGGACAGACGTAAGCCGGAGCTTCTGAGCCCGGCAGGGGATATGGAAAAGCTGCGCATGGCCGTCGCCTACGGCGCGGACGCCGTGTATCTGGCAGGCACGAGCTTCGGCATGCGCTCGTTCACCGGCAACTTTACGCCGGACGAGCTGCCGAAGGCGGTGCAGCTGGCCCACGCCGCGGGCGTGAAGGTCCACTGCACGGTCAATATCATGCCCCGCAATGACGAGGCCGCCGCGCTCCCGGCCTATCTCGAGCAGCTCGATGCCGCGGGCGTCGACGCGCTCATCCTCGCGGATCTCGGCGCGTTCACGCTGGCAGGGAAGTACGCCCCGCGCTGCGAGCGGCACATCTCCACCCAGCAGTCAATCGCCAACTACGTCTGCGCGCAGAGCTGGTTCGACCTCGGCGCGCGCCGCGTGGTGCTCGCACGGGAGCTGAGCCTGCAGGAGATCCTGACGATCCGCGAGCGGGTCTCGCCCGAGCTCGAGCTCGAGACCTTCTGCCACGGCGCAATGTGCGTCTCCTATTCCGGCCGCGGCCTGCTCAGCAACTATATGACCGGCCGCGACTCCAACCGCGGCCAGTGCGCCCAGCCCTGCCGGTATCAGTACGCCCTGATGGAAGAAAAGCGCCCCGGCGAATACTTCCCGGTCTTCGAAGACGAAAAGGGCACGTACATCATGAATTCCCGCGATATGTGCATGATCGACCATCTGGACGAGCTCTGCGACGCCGGGATCGACTGCCTGAAGATCGAGGGCCGCGCCAAATCCGCCTATTATGCCGCCATCGTCACCGGCGCCTATCGCCACGTGCTCGACGACGTGTGGGCCGGCCGCGCGCCGGATCCCGTCTGGCGCGATGAGGTGGACCATGTCTCCCACCGCCACTACTCCACCGGCTTCTACTACGGCCAGCCCGGCCAGTTTACCGAGGATTCCCGCTATCTGCGCCAGTGGCAGATCTGCGCCGTCGTGGAAAGCTGCGACGCGCAGGGGAACGCGGTCCTGAGCCTGCGCAACAAGTTTGCCGTCGGCGATACCGTCGAGCTCGTCGGCCCGGACTTCCGCCCGCTTTCGTGGCAGGTCCCGCCCATGGAGGATATGGACGGCATCCCGCTGTCCGAGCCGCGCACCCCGCAGATGCGCTTCCGCGCTAAGCTCCCCGCCCAGGTCCCGCCCCTCTCCTTCGTCCGCCACGCGGTCGAACTCTCCGGCCGATAAAAAAACCGGCGCACCGAATGGCGGTGCGCCGGTTTTCTCTTTTTATTTTTCCAAAATCCGCATCAGTGCGTTCCGGCCGACCTGCATGGCGCCCTTCGGGCAGAACTCCTGGCAGCAGAAGCAGTGGATGCAGGCCTTGCGGTCGATGCGCGGCTTGCCGCGCTGCATCGTGATGGCCTTCGCGGGGCAGATGTTCGCGCACTTCCGGCAGCCGACGCACGCCTTCGCGTGCAGCTTCGGATAGGGCGTCAGCAAGTGGAACAGGAAGCTGTCCACCAGCTTCGAGAACGGTCCCTTCCCGCCGCGGCGGAAAAAGACGCTCGCCTGCGAGGGGACCGTTTGGAAATCCGCCACGGCCAGCGCGTCCGCGTCGCCATAGACCCGCAGCGCCTCCCGGCTTTCCGGGCACAGCCCGCGGCGGATCGCCGCCGTGAGCGTCGGCACCTCGTCCGGCTGCAGCCCGATCAGCCCGCACGCCACAAGATCGAGCGCGTGCGGACTTTCCGCCGCCAGCAGACACCCGATCGGCCGCGCGGAGCCCTGCGTCGGCCCGTTGCCCTCCATGCCGACCACGGCGTCGCAGATGCACAGCCGCGGCTTACAGTATTCGCACAGATCGACGATCATGTTCGCAAAATCCTCGATCTTCGGGTATTTGTAGTGATATTCCGGCTTCATCGTGCCGGGAATGATGCCGAAAAAGTTCTTGACGGCGTTCGTCATGCCCATCATCCCGTGCGTCTTGAGCTTGCACACGTCGATGATCGCGTCCGCGTTTCTCAGATACGCCGTCTCGGTGAAGCTCCTTGCCTGCACGGCCTCCGGATACGAGACCGAGCAGACGGAAAAATCCCCATTCAGCTCCGCACCCAGCGCCTCGGCCGCGCGCAGACCCGTCACGTCGTAGACGCGCTGCAGATGCGCGGCGTTGTACAGCCCGCCGGGGCTGTCGCCGAGGACGACGTGCGCCCCGCGCGCCTGCAGCATCCGCACAAGCGCGCAGACCACCGCCGGATGGACCGTCGCGGCCTCCTCCGGCTTCATCGCGGAGACCAGATTCAGCTTCAGCGCCACGCGCATCCCGGGCGTGACCCAGTCCAGCCCGCCCGCGGCCGTGACAGCCGTCTCCAGCGCGGCCGAGACCTCCGCATCCTCATAGCTCTTACAGGCGGCGAGCGCCACATCATACCGCATTCCGGCCCCTCCCGATGTTCAGAATACGTCTACTCTATCATGGAACCGCCGGAATTGCAACGCGTGAAAACCGCGCAGTATTTACTTTTGATGCAATATATGTTACAATATCTTATCATTTTGGAAACTTTCTTTCCACCCGGGGCTCAAACCGGGCGGAAAATGGAAGGGGACAGCTTATGGAAGACCTCAATCAGCTGCGTCCGGAGCAGGAGAGCGGAGCGAAAAAACCGGCCCCCGACGACGTCGACGCACTGCTGCAGGACGTCAAAAGCCTTCTCGGCGAGACCGACGCCGACATCGCCGCGGAAGCCCCGGCGGAGCCGGACGCGGAAGACTCCGAGCCCATCACGGCCGACGACGTGCAGATCGACTACGGCAAATTCTACGGCCCGGAAGAGCCCGGCCAGTCCAAGACCCCGCTGACCTGCTACGAGCAGTCCAAGCCCGCCTACCAGCGTGCCCGCCGCGCCGAATACGAGCGCGTCCGCGAGCAGGAACGCCTCGCCCGCGCCGAGCGCCAGCAGGCGCTCAGCCGCGACGATACCTCCCGCGTCCGGCAGGCCCGCACCGGCAAAAAACACGAAAAACCCTGCAAAGACGCCGCGGAATACGCCGAATGGCTCTATTCCCAGGGCCTGAGCGCCGAAGAGCAGCAGGCCCGGCAGGAGCAGGAGGAAGCGCTCGCCGCCCCTGCGGGCCGGTCCCGCAAAAAGCAGGAGAAGCCCAAGCGCCATACCGGCCTGCGCATCCTCGCCGTGCTGGTGCTTCTGCTGGCGATCCTGACCGCGGCGTTCCACTTCCTCATCGCCAGCCAGCCGGAGGCGGAGAACGCCCTGTCCGCGCGCAAGCCCGGCACCTCCACCATCCTCGTCGCCGGTACCGACGAGGGCGGCTACCGCACTGACTCCATGATGCTCGTGAACGTCGACCGGACGGAAAAGACCATCAGCCTCGTCTCCATCCCGCGCGATACGCTCATCTACTGCGAATATTCCGTCCCGAAGATCAACTCCGCCTACGGCTGGGCCGGGGGCGGGGAGCAGGGGATGCAGGAGCTGCTGCTGCGCGTGTCCGAGATCATCGGCTTCACGCCGGACGGCTATATCGTCGTCGACCTCAGCATCTTCCGGCAGCTGGTCGACCTCATGGGCGGCGTCACCTTCGACGTCCCGGTCGACATGCACTACTCCGACCCCACGCAGAACCTCAGCATCGATCTGCAGGCCGGCAAACAGCACCTGAACGGCGAACAGGCCATGCAGGTCGCGCGCTTCCGCTCCGGCTACGCCACGGCCGACCTCGGCCGCATCGAGGTGCAGCGCTCGCTCGTCTCCGCCGCCATCCGCCAGTGGGTCTCGCCGAAGGGCGCCATCCACCTGCCGCAGGCCGTGAAGCTCGTCGCCGACCATACCAACACCGACCTTTCTGCCCGCAATCTCCTCTGGCTGGCCGAGAGCTTCCTGCTCTGCAGCCGCAGCGAGATCAACTCCGCCACGCTCCCCGGCTACGCCGCGAATTTTTCCAGCGGCTCGTATTACGTGCTGGACGCCGCGGGCGTCGCGGATATCGTCAATCAATATCTGAACCCCTACGAGAAAGGAGTCGAGGCCGCGGATCTGTTCATCCGCAACGGCTGATTTTTTCCATGTACATCGATCCCACCCGCTATTCCGGCCGCCCGGCCGACTGCGCTTCCCGCCTGCCGAAGGAGCAGCGCTGCTACGACCTGCTTGACCGCCTCGGCATCGCCTATTTCCGCGTCGACCATGACCACGCCGACACCATCGAGGCCTGCGAGGCCGTCGAGCAGGTGCTCGGCGAGAAGATCTGCAAAAACCTCTTCCTCTGCAACCGGCAGAAGACGCAGTTTTACCTGCTCATGCTGGAAGGGGAGAAGGTCTTCAAGACCAGGGACCTGTCGAAGCAGCTCGGCGTGGCGCGCCTGTCCTTCGCCGACCCGGCGGATATGGAGAAATATCTCGATATCACCCCCGGCTCCGTCAGCGTCCTCGGCCTCATGAACGACCCGGACAACGCCGTCCAGCTCGTCATCGACCGCCCCATCGCCGAGTCAGCCTCCATCGGCTGCCACCCCTGCATCAACTCTTCCACCCTCGCCATCGCCACGGCGGATATCCTTGAAAAATTTCTCCCCGCCGTCCACCATCCCCCCATCCTCGTAGATTTACCGGACCCGGAGTAACCTCTCCGCCTCGCTTCGCTCAGCACCTCCCCTTCACAAGGGGAGGCTTTTTTACGCCCGCACCCAAGGCTCCCCTTGTCAAGGGGAGCTGGCCCGAAGGGCCTGAGGGGTGAACCCGCCGCAGCGGAAAAGGCTCCCCTTTCAGGGGCCGATTCCCCCTGTCAGGGGGGAAATGTCCCGAAGGGACAAAAGGGGTAGGGATGCTGTCAGCCGCAAGGCTGACTGAGAGGTTGTCACAAATTTGGTACGACCTCTCCGTCTCGGCTTCGCCGAGCCACCTCCCCTGGAAGGGGAGGCTTT
>ERZ1673744.722-NODE-722-length-38943-cov-119.157555_pt1 | contig 38943 bp, 25 predicted proteins | sample MGYA00580207_ERZ1673744 | MGnify/ENA primary metagenome ERZ1673744 (study PRJEB41218, sample SAMN15661751) | gut metagenome | host: Homo sapiens | place: Canada: London | collected 2015-08-20/2019-03-30 | study: EMG produced TPA metagenomics assembly of... | reverse complement strand
TTGTCGAAGCCGCCGGCCTTGATATTACGCCCGAACAAGGGATTTTATAGATTAACCTCGGAGCAAAGGTCGCAAATTTTCGTCTTGCTCCAAAAGAAAATCAAGAGAAAAGAAATCGCCCTTCTTGTAGGGTGCAGTCAGTCAACGCTCAGCCGTGAGATCAGGCGTAATTCAACAGACAAGGGCAACTATCTGTGGGATAAGGCTCACGCAAAGGCAATGGATCGCCGTACGCGTACCACAGCCAACCATGCAAAAGATCCCGCAATCGTTTGGGAAGCCCTGGATCTGCTGAAGGAGGATTACTGGTCGCCCGAACAGATATCGGCGGATATGAAAAGCCGTGGCAAGAATATATCCCACGAGCTGATATATCGTCATATCCGTGCCGACCAAAGCGGAGAACTCGCCTCTTACTGTAGGCACAAGATGAAATACAACCGTCATGTACGACCCAACCGGACTACCAAAGTAAAGAATATCCCTGACCGCGTAAGCATCCACCAACGCCCGGCAGAAGCCGACGGGACACGTTTCGGAGACTGGGAGATGGACACCATAGTTGGCAAGGACGGCAAGGGGGCCATCTTGACCCTTACCGAGAGAAGCACCAACATGATACTCATGGAGAGGCTGCCCGAAGGCAAGCATCCCGAGCCGCTGGCTAAAGTGGTGGTCAGGCTGCTGTTCCCTTATAGAAAAACCATACGCTCCATAACGACCGACAACGGTTCTGAGTTCTGTGCGCATAAGCTGATCTCCAAGGGATTGGCGCCAAAGGGCGCGAAGGATCCGAACCTCGTGTTCTTTGCCGATTCATATTGTTCATGGCAGAAAGGTTCAATTGAGAATGCAAATAAACTTATACGGCAGTACATTCCAAAAGGCACTGACTTTTCAACCCTGACGGATGCCTTTATACGCAAGATTCAGCACAAAATCAACCGCAGGCCACGTAAAAAACTAAATTTTGAAACCCCAAAGGATGTTTTCTTCCGACAAATTAATAATTTTGCAGTTGCCGGTTGAGAGTAGGCTCTGAGAAGCAACGACAAAAAATGCTGACAATTTTATCGGTTATTTGGAATTATTCTGAATAATAATTTTTACCTTTGCACCCGTAAAAACAGAAGATAAAGACATTATGAGGCTATCAGACATAAAGACTGGCGAAAGTTGCGTGATTGTCAAAATTTTGGGTCACGGATCGTTTCGCAAGCGTATGATGGAGATGGGATTTGTCAGAGGCAAGAAAATCCTCGTTGAGCAGAACGCTCCGCTGCGCGACCCTATAAAATACCGAATCCTCGACTACGAAATATCGCTGCGACGCGCCGAGGCAAACCTGATAGAGGTGGTGCGCGAGCAACAAGCCGCCGACGTGCCCAATGAAGACATCGCAATCATCAAGGAAGACGACTGCGGATTTATAAACAAATTCGACACCGAACGCCACACCATCAACGTGGCACTCATCGGAAACCCGAACTGCGGAAAGACTTCGCTGTTCAACATCGCCTCAGGAGCAAAGGAGCACGTAGGAAACTACAGCGGTGTCACCGTCGACGCAAAAAGCGGGCGAATGGAGTACAACGGCTACTCGTTCAACATCGTCGACCTACCCGGCACCTACTCTCTGTCGGCATATTCCCCCGAAGAACTCTACGTGCGGCGCTACCTCCACGACGAGGTGCCCGACGTGATTATCAATGTGGTCGACTCATCCAACCTTGAGCGCAACCTGTATCTGACCACCGAGCTCATCGACATGGACCGCAGCATGGTGATTGCCCTCAACATGTACGACGAGCTGGAACGAAGCAAGGTGACGTTCGACTACGAATCGCTGGAGAGGATGATCGGAGTGCCGATGGTGCCCACAGTGTCAAAAAGCGGAAAAGGCGTCAACGAACTGTTTGACACGATTATAAGCGTCTACGAAGGACGCAACGACGTGGTACGCCACGTGCATATCGGATTCAAGAAAGACATCGAGGACGCAATAAAGCAAATCCAGTCGCAGCTCAAGAGCGAGGCAGACCTCGATATGCGGTTCTCCGCTCGCTACCTGTCGATAAAACTGCTTGAGGGCGACAAGGAAGTGGTGACTATGCTGTCGTCACTGCCCCACTACGCTGAAATCAAGGCGCTGCGCGACTCACTGGTGGCAGAAATCGAGAAATCGCACGAAGAGGATATGGCAACAGTGATAGCCAACTCAAAATACGGATTCGTGTCGGGCGCGCTCCGCGAAACGCTCCACACCGAGGACAAGGAAGAGGCCAAAACCACGGCAATGATTGACGCCGTTGTGACAAGCAGGCTGTTCGGATTTCCGATTTTCATATTCATAATGTGGCTGATGTTCTGGGCCACTTTCACCATCGGACAATACCCTATGGACTGGATAGACGCCGGCGTGGGGTTGATTGGCGACCTCATCAGCACATACATGCCCGACGGTCCGGTAAAGGATATGCTCATCGACGGCGTAATCGGCGGCGTGGGCGGTGTGATAGTGTTCCTGCCCAACATCCTCATCCTCTACGCCTTCATCTCGTTTATGGAAGACTCCGGATATATGGCGCGAGCCGCCTTCATAATGGACAAAATAATGCATAAGATAGGACTCCACGGAAAATCGTTCATCCCGCTGGTGATGGGATTCGGATGCAACGTGCCGGCAATCATTGCCACACGCACCATCGAGAGCCACTCGAGCCGTCTGATTACGATACTCATCGACCCGTTCATGTCGTGCGGCGCGCGTCTGCCCATCTATCTGCTGCTCATCGGCGTGTTCTTCCCCAACCACGCCAGCCTGGCACTGCTCAGCCTGTATGCGCTCGGCATAATCGTGGCGGTGGTCACCGCAAGACTGCTGCGCAAATTCCACTACAAGAAGGATGAGACACCGTTTGTGATGGAGCTTCCGCCCTACCGTATCCCGACCATGAAGGCCACGATGCGCCACATGTGGGCCAAAGGACAGCAGTATCTGAAAAAGATGGGAGGCATCATCCTCGTAGCGAGTCTCATCATCTGGATGCTCAGCTATTTCCCACGCCCAACGGAGGAACAGGAAGCGACTGCGCGCACGGAAATGATTCAAGATGGCAACACCAACGTGACTCCGGAAAACGTAACAAAAGTGGCTACCACCGAGAATTCGTGTCTCGCACGCCTCGGCAAACTGGTGCAGCCAGTGTTTGAACCGCTTGGCTTCAACTGGAAAATGACCGTGTCGCTGATTTCGGGAACGGTGGCAAAAGAAACCGTTGTCTCTACACTCGGCGTGCTCTACAGCGGCGACTCCGAAAACGAGGCGGCTCTCGCAGAACGCATACAGAAGCCGAACCCGAAAACCGGAGTGCCCGACTTCACCCCTCTTGTCGCGGCTTGCTTCATGATTTTTGTGCTCATCTACGTGCCGTGTATCGCCACAATCACAGCCATTGTGCGCGAAACGGGAAGCTGGCGCTACGGAGCGTTCACCCTTGTCTACAACACATTTGTGGCATGGTTGATTGCCTTCGCCGTCTATCAGATAGGAACATTATTCATGTAGCATGGCACAGCAACGCAACAACGCCATCTCCATAGCCAAAGGCTTTGCCATCATCTTCGTGGTGATGGCCCACGCCGACATGCCCGGCATGCTCAACCGCGCCATCTACCTGTTTCACATGCCTCTGTTTTTCATCACCGCGGGCTATTTCTTCAAGCACGAGACGGTGGAAAACCCATGGCCGTTTATCGTGAAGCGCTTCAAGGGTCTTTACGTGCCTTTCGTAAAATGGAGCATCTTCTTTCTGCTCATCCACAACCTGCTGTTCAAGATAGGCATTCTCAACGAGGTCTACGGCAACTGGACTGGCGGCACCACACATCCCTACTCCATCCACCAATTCTGGCAGCGGCTCACCAACATAGTGTTCTCTATGGGAGGCTACGATGAGTTTCTCGCCGGAGCGTTCTGGTTTTTCCGCGGACTGCTCGTGGCAAGCATCGCCTTCGTGGTGCTCTACTATATGCTCAACAACGTGAAGCGGCTGCGCGGACGCACAGTGGCGATTCCATTGGTGATTTTCTTCATCGCTCTTGGCTTTGCATTGTTCAAAGCGGGCGAAGGAGTAAAGATTGTCACACTCGTGCAGGGTGGCTACCGCGACACGATGGGCGTGTTGTTTTTCAGCATCGGCGTGCTGTACCGCAAATATGAGCAACGCATCGGACACAGCCTGTGGCTCGCCGCTGCCGGAGCGGCTGTCGTGCTTGCCGGATCATGGCTGGAATGCCGTGGCATGAGCCTGTCGGTGCGCATCCGCGACGTGCTGTCGCTGCCAGTGACGGGAGTCGCCGGATGGCTGATGACCTACAACATTTCTTACCACCTGTCGCACCTCAAGGGACGCATAATCCAGTTTTTGGAGTACTGCGGCGAGCACACTCTCTACATCTTCATCTGGCACGTGTCGGCATACAAGGTGGTCAGCCTGCTGAAAATATGGTGGTACGGACTCGACCCACGGCAGATCGGGTGCCACATGGTGATTCACGACTATGCGCAGACCGACTGCTTCTGGATTCTGTACACCATTGCCGGCGTAGGCATTCCGCTGTCGGGATACTGGCTTTACAGCCGCATCCGGCAGCAACGCCGTTTTTTTTAATTTTTTTGTGAAAAAAGTTGGGAATTTATTTGGTTTTTTGATTACCCCCCCCCCTATATTTGCAAAAAAAATATCAGAGAAACGACAATGAATGCTACAATTCATAACTTCAACAATGCCGAGAAGCGCACAATTTCGGCTGAAGGACGCATTGTGCCTGCCCTTTCTCTTATTACGACATTCCATTCCCAAACAATAATTATAAAAATCACAAGCACCTCGCAACGCGACGCATTGTCGGCGTTCCGCTAAGCGCGGGTGCTTGTGCCAATATTGGGGCACAGCCCCAAAACATCCGACAAACTTGACCAAACAAAACTAAATTATAGACTTAACCAAACAAAACCAAAACAATGAAAAGGTATCTACTTTCCTCTTTCACGATTGCAGCCGCGGCGCTGCTCGTGACATCGTGTAACGATGAGATGGACAACGGCCTGAAGACAGGCGACGAGGGAACCGTGACATTCACAGCGCAACTGCCTTCGGAAATGGGAACTCGTGCGTTTGCCGACGGACTGACGGCGAAACATCTGCAATATGCAGTGTATGAGGCTGGACAATCAACACCTCTGAAGGTGTTCGGCGACGAGACAACTGTTGTGGGAGAAGCCGAAATGGTCAACCTCAAGAAATCGGTAACACTGAAACTGACTTCCGGCAAATCCTACGACGTGATTTTCTGGGCTGACGCCACAACCGATTCTCCATACACTTTCAATCCGGCATCACAGGAAGTGAGTGTGGACTACAGCAAGGTGAACAACAACAGCGACAATTGCGACGCTTTCTTCAAGAAAGAAACAATCACCGTAAGCGGAAACCAAAGTGTTGACGTCAAACTTACACGTCCGTTCGCGCAGGTGAACATAGGAACCGACGACTTTGACGCCGCCAAGGCTTCCGGACTGGAAGTGACCCAGACCGAAGTTGTGGCAAAAGCATTCGCCACGCTGAACCTTGCCACCGGCAAAGTTTCCGACGAGGCTGACCGCACATTCACTATGAAAGCCATTCCGACAGCATCCGACGGAGAGTTTCCCGTTGCCGGCGGCTACAAATACCTGTCGATGGACTACCTGCTCGTAGGTGCTGACAAGGCGACTGTCGACGTGGCTTTCAACTATGGAGGCCCGCAGAGCCGCACGTTCACAAACGTGCCAGTGCAGCGCAACTACCGCACAAACATCTACGGCTCGCTGCTCACAAACACCACTGACTTCAATGTGGTCATCGAACCGGCATTTGCAACCACCAACTACAATCTCGGCGCTCTCTACACAGCTTCGCAAATCGGTGGAGCGGTGACGCTGAGCGACAACGTTGACTTTGACCGCACAATCGCTGTGCAACCAGGCAAAACAATGTCAGTGAACCTCAACGGGAAAACGGTGAAAAACACCACCGACTTGTGGGAAAACCCAAGCGTGCCAAACAGCTGGTCTCTGTTCTCTGTAAGAGGCACCGACAGCAAACTGACTCTTTCAGGCGACGGTGATGTCATCGCCAAAGCCAACGACTGCTACGCTATCGATGTTCAGGGCGGAGGACATCTTGTTATCGAGGGCGGACACTACAACGGCAACATCCACGCAGTCTATGTAACCGAAGGTGTTGCGGAAATAAAAGGCGGAACATTCGAGGTGCAGCAGAAATATCCTGACGCAGAGAAAGCCGATGAGTTCGTGCTCAACTGCCTTGACGAGAACTACAAAAACGGAACAGCGAAAATCATCGTTACCGGCGGCACGTTCATTGGATTCAACCCTGGCGACTGCAAGGCTGAGGGCAACGGCACCAACTTCGTAGCCCCTGGCTATGCATCAATCGCAAACGGCACAGCTGCCGACGGCCGCACCATCTGGAAAGTTGTGCCGGCTGTAGAGGCTACAACAGAAGCGAAACTTGAGGGTTCTTTCAAAAGAGGCTCTGTAACTGCCATTAGTTCAAACATAAACACAGCTACTATCACAACTTGCCATTCAAAGTCAAATTTAGTATTCAAAAACGGTAGCGTTTTAAAGTTAGAACCAACAGAAACAGGCGACCTATACACATTGAGTGTCCGCAAAAATAGCAATTTGACGATTTCAGGCAATGGCTCTATCATTGCCCCTGTCCTTATTAGTCCCAACCCAACAACATCTCAGGCTGCAGCTATAGAAGTCGGGGTTCAAGCATATTCTGGAACCGTAAACATATACGACAATGTCACGATCGAGGGCAACTCAGGAGCAGCTGGCAGCTATGCTTTAAAACTTGTTAATGGCACGGCGAATATTTACGGTGGACATTTCAAAACAGCAGGAGGATCAAACGGGGACTCTGAATGTATCTATTTACAAAGCATAAAACCTTGGGGCGGGACCTATAGACAATGCAACCTCAACATCTATGGTGGCGTTTTCGAGACAACAGGAGATGCTAAATATCTAATCAACTGCAAGGACGAGCCATACAAAGATGGCAAATGCGCCATCAAAATTATGGGTGGCATATTCGTAGGCTTCAATCCTGCCGACAACACTGCCGAAGGCGCACACACCAACTTCGTTGCCCCTGGCTACAAATCGGTAGAGACCACCTACAATGGCAAGCAGGCTTGGAAGGTTGTTAAAGAATAACTAACAGCAAGCATCTAAAGCTTCACAATATGGTCGGCGTCGTGTCTGCACAGGCACGGCGCCGATTTCGTTTCATGTCACCGTCGTGCCTCGCGGCGCTCGTCGGCGCGGCTCTTGCTCGTTGTGACGAGAAACACGCCCACAAAAATCATCGCCACGGCAAGCCCCTTCATCACGTTGAACGAGTCGAGCCCGAGACAAACCGTCACGACACACGCCACTACGGGCTGCACGTAGTTGTACATTCCAGCCACCGTGGGACGCAGATTCTTCTGCCCGACAATGATAAACATATAGCTCACAAACGTGGCAAACACCACGATAAACGCCACGGCAAGCACATCGTCCCATCCAAGCGCAAACCAGTCGGTTGCCACAAGACTCGAATATGAGAACGGAAGCGTGCATAAGAAAGCGTACGTAAACATCCACTTCATCACCGTCACAAGCGAATAGCGGCATATAAAATTCTTGAACAGGACAAGATAGGTGGCATAACTCAGCTGAGCGAAAAGCACAAGCAGGTCGCCAAGTATGGGGTGCGCACCGGCTGCCGTGGCAGTGGCTCCACTGCCCAGAATAAGCATCAACGCGCCCCCAGCCCCGAAAGCTATGCCTGCCACCTTTTTCCCCGTGACCGGCTCACGAAGGAATACGGCGGCAAGAAGCATTGCCCACAAAGGCATACTCGTGGTGATTATCGACGCGTCGGCAGGCGACGACAGTTTGACCCCAAAGATGAAACTGCCCTGATTGAACACTATGGCAAGAAGCGACGCGGCAAACAGACGCAGCATGTCGCGCGGCGGCACGTGCTCCGGTTTTTGAAACAGCGACACTGCCCAGAACAGCACCATCGCGCCGAAAATGCGCAAATCGGTGAGCACAAACGGCGTGACCACACCGCCAGCCATAACAACCTTGGCAAGGGGCGACATCAATCCCCAACTCGTATTCGCCAGCAGCATCGCGCCGTGGCCTTTCCAACTGAATTTTTCCATAATCGGGCACAAAATTAGACATAAATATATTATTTATACCTACCTTTGCACCAAAATTCAAAAGATGACAGACAAGAGTTATTCTCTCACCATAACAAAAGAACAACTGGCAGAATTGCCCCGAGTGGAGTTTCCCGGTGTAATCAAGGTGGTAAACACCGCCGCCGAGGCACGCAAAGCGGTGTCGATACTGAAAAAATATCCTATCCTCGGCTTCGACACCGAATCAAAGCCCACATTCAGAAAAGGAGTGCCTATCCACGTCTCGCTGATTCAGATTTCAGCCGACGATGTGTGCTTCCTGTTCCGCGTGCGCAAGATTGACGACCTCGAGCCTCTGCACGAAATCATGGACAACCCCGACATTCCAAAAATCGGACTGTCGCTCCACGACGACTTCTCGATGCTCGCCCACAACTACGACTTCCACCCCCAGGGATTCATCGACCTGCAGAAACTTGTGCCCGACTACAATTTCGGCTGCTCAAGCCTACAGAAAATCTACGCAATCCTGTTTGACATGAAAATCTCAAAGTCGCAACAGCTGTCGAACTGGGACGCCGAGACGCTCACCGAGGCACAGACATCCTACGCCGCCATCGACGCATGGGCGTGCATACGCATCTACCGACGGCTGCTCAGCGATGCGTTTGTGCCGGAAGAGTCAAAATATAAAGTCATAAAATCAACCGACAATGAAAACTAAAAAATCCACATGGCTGCCGCTGCTGCTGCTTGTTTATCTGATGGTGATGGCCTACGTAGGCCGCGGACAGGTGGCTGCAGGCAAGTATCTGCAATATTTCGGAGTGATGGGCGTGTCGCTGCTCGTAATCGTGCTGCTGCATTTCACGCTCAAGCGCAAGGAACGCCTCAAAAAGCTGCGCGAGAACGATGAAGAATTGCCGCAACGGAGCCGAAAAGAAGGCAACGAAGAAAAATGACCCGTTTATTTTTGGTCATTACCTTTTATATCATTAAATTTGTTCACTTTAGAAAAATCTTATAAAACCTAAAATATTATGGACAACGAACTCCTAAAACAAGTTACGGAAAAAGCCGAGAAATGGCTTTCTCCTGAATACGACGAAGAAACACGCGCTGCCGTAAAGGCTATGCTCGACAGCGAAGACAAGACAGAACTCATCGAGTCGTTCTATAAAGACCTCGAATTCGGCACTGGTGGCTTGCGCGGAATCATGGGCGCCGGCTCAAACCGTATGAACATATACACTGTTGGCGCCGCCACCCAAGGCTTGTCAAACTATCTGAAAGTGGCGTTCAAGGACCTCCCGGAAATCAAGGTTGTGGTGGGTCACGACGTGCGCAACAACAGCCGCAAATTCGCCGAAATCGTTGCCGACATCTTCTCGGCCAACGGCATCAAGGTGTATCTTTTCGACTCATGCCGTCCTACTCCGGAAATGTCGTTTGCAATCCGCCATTTCGGATGCCAGAGCGGTGTGATCATCACTGCATCTCACAACCCGAAAGAATACAACGGCTACAAAGCCTATTGGGACGACGGCGCGCAGATGATCGCCCCTCACGACGTGAACACTATCAAATACGTCAACGAGGTGACCGACGTTGCCGACATCAAATTCAAAGGCGACCCATCGAAGATTGAAATCATCGGAGAGGAAGTTGACAAGATTTTCCTTGAAAAAGTTAAAAGCCTGTCGCTCAGTCCAGAGGCAATCAAGAGACATCACGACATGAAGATTGTCTACACGCCAATCCACGGAACCGGCTTGAAACTGATTCCCCGCTCTCTTGCAAACTACGGCTTCACAAACATCATCGGCGTGCCTGAGCAGGAAGTGCTCAGCGGCGACTTCCCTACCGTCGCTTCGCCAAACCCAGAAGAGCCGTCGGCTATGGCAATGGCCATCGAGAAAGCAAAGGAAACCGGCGCAGAGGTAGTGATGGCTTCCGACCCCGACGCTGACCGCATCGGCCTCGTGATCCGCGACAACAACGGCGAGTATGTGCTCATCAACGGAAACCAGATTGTGATGATTTTCCTCAACTATCTGATGACCCGCAACACGGAGCTCGGCACACTCACCGGCAATGAATACATCGTGAAGACAATCGTGACAACCGAGACAATCCGCACAATCGCCGAAGCTCAGCACATAAAGATGTATGACTGCTTCACCGGCTTCAAATGGATTGCCAACGTGATGCGCGAAAACGAAGGCAAAGCCCGCTATCTGGGCGGCGGCGAGGAAAGCTACGGCTTCCTGGCCGAGGATTTCGTCCGCGACAAAGACTCCGTGTCGGCAATCTCGCTCATGGCTGAAATCGCAGCTTGGGCAAAAGACAAGGGCTTGAACATGACCGACATGCTGATCGACATCTATATGAAGTACGGCTTCTCGCGCGAGAAAGGCATCTCTTTGGTGCGCAAAGGCAAATCGGGCGCAGAGGAAATCATCGCCTTGATGAAACAATTCCGCGAGAACCCACCGAAGGAAATCGCCGGATCGCCAGTGGTGACCATAAAAGACTTCCAATCGCTCGTAGAGACAAACGTGGCGACAAGCGAGACAAAGAAACTCGACATGCCGGCTACGTCAAACGTGCTCCAATACTACACAGCCGACCGCACGAAAGTGTCTGTCCGCCCGTCGGGAACAGAGCCTAAGATCAAATTCTACATCGAGGTTCACGACACTCTCGCTTCCGCCGATGAATATAAAGCAACAGAGGCACGCGCAGACGAGAAAATCAACCGCATCGCGAAAGAATTCGGCATCACTAAGTAAAAATAGTCTGATATTTATCATAAATAATGGGTTGCGCATGTGTGCAACCCATTATTTTTTTGCCTGTTATATAATAATTCGCCACACTGATGCGTTACTGATATGTATGAACTTTAAACAATATTGCCTATGCAGAAAAACTCTACTCATTTGATTACAAAAGAATGCAACGGAACACAACAATCTTCCGTCAAACCAAGAAAATCAACAATCGAGTTTTTGAAGCAGTTTGCAAGAGCCTACACCTATCAGCAGCAAATGCCATACCAGTTAGGCGGATTCATTGCCAATTAAAACTGCCAATTCAGAAACCTGGCACAACGCTTCCTCCACATGGAGGAAGCGTTTTCCATTAAAAATCACACTTTTCCGTCCAACCGCCGCATTTTCAAGTTAAAAACAGTTTACAATCGTGCATTTTAATTAAAAATTAAAAAATTAATAAATTTAAGAGTCGGATTTAAGATATGTTTCATATATTTGCAATATCAAAAAAAGTGTAAAAACGATGAAGAAAAGTACGATTTGGATATTGACCATCATAATGGCGCTGACATTTGTCGGCCTGTTGTATATGCAGTTCGTATATATGGAGGAGATGGTGAAGATGCGCGAACAGCACTTCTCGGAAGGCGTGAAGCGCAGCCTCTACTCTTTGTCGACAGCTTTGGAGAAAAACGAGACAAAAAACTATCTCGAGGAAGAGCTGCTGATGTTGGAACCAGGGATATTTGACTCAAACTCATTCCTGAAGACAGACAACTTCATGAACACATCCCTCTCGCAAGAGTCCGACCTTCCGGCAACAAACCGGCGCACTCCCGTAGAGCAGGACAAGCTGCGCAAATTTCAGGAAAACCTGCGCAAGCAATTCCTTTATCAGAAAGGTCTGCTCAACGAAGTGATACTCACTATACTCAACCAGTCGAGCAACCGCCCCATCACAGAGCGCGCCGACTCAGCTATGGTCAACAACTACCTTCGCACCGAGCTCGGCAACAACGGCATTCCACTCGCATGGGAATATGCCATAGCCGACCGCAAAGGCCACATTGTCTACAAGACTAACGGCTACGACGAAACGGTAGACAAAGAAGACGTATTCATACAGACGCTGTTTCCCAACGACACCGAGTCGCGGCGCAACTATCTATACGTCTACTTCCCCGAGCGCGACAAATACATATTCTCATCCGTACGGTTCATGATTCCGTCGTTCGGATTCACATTCGTGCTGCTTGTAGTGTTCCTGTGCACCATCGTAATCGCATTCCGCCAAAAGAAACTGTCGGAAATGAAAAACGACTTCATCAACAACATGACCCACGAATTCAAGACTCCGATATCAACCATCTCGCTCGCAGCGCAGATGCTCAACGACGACACCATGCGCAAAAGTCCGACGATGATGCAGCACATATCAACCGTAATCAACGACGAGACAAAGCGGCTGCGCTTCCAAGTAGAGAAGGTGCTTCAGATGTCGATGTTCGACCGTCAGAAAGCCACCCTCAAGCTGCAGGAAGTAAACGCCAACCAATTGATACAAAACATCGTAAACACCTTCAAACTCAAAGTTGAGAAATACGGCGGACGCATCGACGCCCGACTCGACGCCGAGATTGCCGACGTGAAAGTCGACGAGATGCACTTCACCAACGTGATTTTCAACCTGCTCGACAACGCTGTCAAATACCGACGCGACGACTGCCCGCTGCAGCTCACCGTGGCGACACGCAGCCTTCCGGGCGACAAAATCGAAATCTCGATAGCCGACAACGGCATCGGAATAAAACGCGACGACTTGAAAAAGGTGTTCGAAAAGTTCTACCGCGTGTCGACCGGCAACCGCCACGACGTGAAAGGATTCGGCCTCGGACTGGCATACGTGCACAAGATGGTGACCGAGCTGAAAGGCGAAATCCGCGTGGAGAGCGAATTCAACAAGGGATCGAAATTTATAATTACATTACCATTAATAAATGAATAATCATGGAAGAAAGATTGCGTATTTTGTTATGTGAAGATGACGAAAACCTCGGCATGCTGCTGAGAGAGTATCTTCAAGCGAAAGGCTACAACGCCGATTTGTTTCCCGACGGTGAAGCCGGCTACAAGGCTTTCTTGAAGGGTAAGTATGACTTGTGCGTGTTCGACGTGATGATGCCAAAGAAAGACGGCTTCACTCTCGCACAGGAAGTAAGAACCGTAAACAGCGAAGTGCCTATCATTTTCCTTACGGCAAAATCACTGAAGGAGGACATCCTCGAAGGCTTCAAAATCGGTGCCGACGACTATATCACAAAGCCGTTCAGCATGGAAGAGCTCGTGTTTAGAATCGAGGCTATCCTGCGCCGCGTGAAAGGCAAGAAAGGCAAGGAAATCACGATGTACAAAATCGGCAAGTTCACTTTCGACACTCAGAAACAAGTGTTGATGATCGAGGATAAAATCACAAAACTCACGACCAAGGAGTCGGAACTGCTGAGCCTGCTCTGCGCTCACGTAAACGAAATCCTCGAGCGCAACTTCGCCCTGAAGACAATCTGGATTGACGACAACTACTTCAACGCCCGCAGCATGGACGTATACATCACCAAACTGCGCAAGCACCTGAAGGACGATCCTTCAATCGAAATCATCAACATCCACGGAAAGGGCTACAAACTCATTGCTCCCGACGTGGAAGCAAAGGCGAAATAAGACAACGCCAACTTAAACCCCAACACAGGGCGGAGAGCTGCAAAAGCAGCTGACTCCGCCCTGTTTGCGTATGCGCCGACGGAGAAACTTCCCCATCGCGGCAAAGCGGCATATAAGCCGGGAAACGGCGCGGCATGCGTAACGGCAGCACACACCTGTTTGGCGCGGAATCGCGCAGGGCGCATCCAGACTATCGGAGCGCATGCCTGCCAACGTAGCCGATGCGCGAGCACAGCAGAGCGCGCCGGGACTCGACATACCCCAGCAGCCTGCGTGCCGGAGGTACGCCACTACGGATGAGCCGGGGCGCATGCCTATGCCGAGTATATAAAAGATAGAGACCCACCAAATGGTGAGCCTCTCTTAGTGGCGGGAGCAGGATTCGAACCTACGACCTTTGGGTTATGAGCCCAACGAGCTACCTCTGCTCCATCCCGCGATGTTTCGTTTACGTGTGCAAAGGTAGTAACTTTTTCATCCACCTCCAAATTTTCAGGCATCTTTTTTTCACGCATTCCGTTCTCATTTATCATAACAGCTTGTTCCACTTCACATTACGCACTGAAGTTTTTTTCACCGTCGTTTTCGCCATGCTCCACACACACGGCTGAAAAGCCGGACACGACAGCAATTCACCCCACACTTTTTCTGTTCCAAAACTTGCTGCTGAACAAAAAACGGATGCCCGTCAGCACCAATGCCGACGACAGCCCAGTATAAAAAGGAGCGATAAACCACAGCGGCATCAACTCATAACGCCTTATCGACACACCCAACGTTATCATAAACGCCATAATAATCCAACCACGAACGTCGAAAAAGCCCATCAGACAATTGGAGTCGCCTTTTTGCGAAATCCTACGCTTGTGCTTATGAAACATCCTGCTGAAAACCATATAGTGGAACGCCGCGAACACCGCAACCGCCCCCAGCAACATCAGCACAAACCCGCCCGACACCTGCGCCCAGCAGTCTATCCCGAGACACAGGATGTTGACGCCGGCAACTGTCCACACAATTCCGGCCACAACCATCAACGTTTTCCTGCTAACACCAAATCTCATTATCGTGCAATTATAACATGCTACCCCGCGCCAAGCCGCAACAAACACGGCAACGCAAGAATCAGCCAATACAAATATACCAATTTTGTCCAACTCGCCGGACGTTATTTGTGAAAAATCGCAATATCGCGCAATCATCGCCCCGGGGAAGTCGCGTTTGCACAGTTTTTTAGCACAACATTCCGTAACATTCAGAAAAATACCGTATTTTTGTGACAAAATATTTTTAAGAAAATGGCAATAGAGCTAAAACAACTTACAAAACGCAGCGAGAACTATTCGCAATGGTACAACGATCTGGTCGTTAAAGCAGACCTCGCCGAGCAGTCGGCAGTCAGAGGATGTATGGTTATCAAACCCTATGGCTATGCCATCTGGGAGAAAATGCAACGCACTCTCGACGATATGTTCAAAGAAACCGGACACGTCAACGCATATTTCCCTCTTCTAATCCCGAAATCATTCCTCAGCCGCGAGGCAGAACACGTGGAGGGATTCGCAAAGGAATGCGCCGTAGTGACACACTACCGTCTTAAAAACGCAGAAGACGGCAGCGGTGTGGTTGTCGACCCCGCAGCCAAACTCGAGGAAGAACTCATCATCCGACCAACCTCGGAAACCATCATTTGGAACACTTATAAAAACTGGATACACTCATATCGCGACCTCCCTATCCTTTGCAACCAATGGGCAAACGTGTTCCGCTGGGAAATGCGCACACGCATGTTCCTGCGCACCGCCGAATTCCTTTGGCAGGAAGGACACACCGCACACGCCACTAAGGAAGAGGCTCTCGTGGAGGCTAAGAAGATGCTCGGCGTATATGCCGACTTCGCTGAAAAATATATGGCCGTGCCTGTAATCAAAGGCGTGAAGACAGCACATGAGCGTTTCGCAGGAGCTCTCGAGACATTTACCATCGAGGCAATGATGCAGGACGGAAAAGCACTGCAATCGGGCACGTCGCACTTCCTCGGACAGAACTTTGCAAAAGCTTTCGACGTGAAGTTCATCAACAAGGAAAACAAACTCGACTACGTCTGGGCAACGTCATGGGGCGTATCGACACGACTCATGGGCGCTCTGATCATGACCCACTCCGACGACAACGGCCTTGTATTGCCACCACATCTGGCTCCTATACAAGTGGTGATTGTCCCTATTTATAGAAAGCAGGAACAACTCGCCATGGTTTCTGAAAAAGTGGCAGGCATCGTGGAAGGCTTGAAGGCAAAAGGCATCAGCGTGAAATACGACGACGCCGACAACAAACGCCCGGGATTCAAATTCGCCGACTACGAGCTGAAGGGTGTACCTGTGCGCCTCGTCATCGGACCGAAGGACTTGGAGGAAAACACGGCAGAAGTCATGCGCCGCGACACACTCGGTAAAGAGACCGTTTCGCTCGACGGAATCGTTGACTACGTTGCAAACCTCCTTGAAGATATCCAAAACAACATCTACACCAAGGCTCGCAACTTCCGCGACTCCCACATCTTCGAGGCGAACTCTTACGACGAGTTCAAAGAGCTTATCGAAAAGGGAGGCTTCGTTCTCGCACACTGGGACGGCACTACCGAAACAGAAGAGCGCGTAAAAGAAGAGACAAAAGCCACAATCCGATGCATTCCTTTGGACGGCGACACAACACCCGGCACCTGCATTTTCACAGGCAAGCCTTCTGAGCGCCGAGTAATCTTCGCAAGAAACTACTAATCGGCAGAAAAATTTCAAAGCGGAGGAGCAAATTTATAACAGTTTGTTCCTCCGCTTTTTATCCCTCAAAACACCCGTCAACAAAAGGATTCCGGTGATTTTTTTCTAATTTTTTTACCGAAAAATTTGCGGGAATAAAAAATCTGTTCTATCTTTGCACTCGCAAAAGCGAAACAACAGCGACTGCGAAAATAGCTCAGTTGGTAGAGCACGACCTTGCCAAGGTCGGGGTCGCGGGTTCGAGTCCCGTTTTTCGCTCACTTGTCCGGATGGCGGAATTGGTAGACGCGCTACTTTGAGGGGGTAGTGATCATTAGATCGTGTGAGTTCGAGTCTCATTCCGGACACAAAATTTTTAACGGCGCTTTCGTCTAGCGGTTAGGACGCGGGCCTCTCACGCCTGAAACACGGGTTCGATTCCCGTAGGCGCTACTTTGAAGGATGGAATCCAATGGATTTCATCCTTTTTTTATTTCCTCACATTCCAGGATTCAGAGTCAGTAGCGAAACCTGATTTTTAGGGTCAGTGGAAATTTATGTCCCGAACTCGCGTTAATAATTTATTCAATCTAATATGACCGAATCTATAACGTTAAATCATAGATTATGTGTCTATTTGTGAAGAAAAAGACGTATTTTTGTATCAAAATCAAATAAGCATAACAATGGAACCATCTATATACCGTTTTTCACTTTGTGCCGCACTGCCGTTGATGTTATTCTTCGGCTTTTATTTTTTGTTAGCAAAGACTCCTGAAAATAAAATTTTCAAGAATTATCTCCGCTCCCGACAGATTATGGGTATAGCTATGCTGCTGCTTTCGGCAAATTATTCGGTACATTTCTTCTTTGGTATTCGATTCAAAAATGCGGATTCTTCCATATTGATGAACATGTCCACATACTTCCTGTGCTATTCTCTGTTCAGTTCGGCATTGATAATGTTGCTTGATTGTTTTTACATTACCAAACGGCGTGTGTGGACACATATCATTTTATGGATTATATTCTCAACTCTTTCCGGAGTTGTGTTGTTCCTGTTGCCAAGCGGAATCATGCAAAAAATCTCTTTATTTGCTTTAGCTGTCTGGTTAATCGTTTTTGGAATCGTTTTAGCTCGCAGAGTCATAATTGCATATCGTAGAGCCATTCGGATTTTCAATGAAACTCAGGCGGATGATATAGGCGCATATATCGAATGGCTTTCCATATTCACTTATTGGGCTGTTATCTTCGGTGTCGGATGCGGATTGCTGACATTTCTGCCAGACAAATATGTTTTTATCTGGGTTTTGTCGTCAATACCGTTCTACAGCTATCTTTTCTACAGCTATCAGAACTACCTGCTGTTCTATGAACAGGTGGAAAATGCTTTTGAGCAAGACATACAGTCTGAAGAAGAACTTCTGACAGATACGGAAACAGAACCTGAAATAGTTTCTGGGGAAGAAGTTCCAGTGTCCTATACAGAAATTATAGAGAAAGTGGCCAACTGGATAAAGGCAGACGGCTATGTCCAGCAGGGACTTACCATAAAAGAACTTTCCGAAATACTTCATACGAACCGTACCTATCTTTCCGCTTATATCAAGACTACGTATAAAATGACATTCCGCGAATGGATAACCGGTCTCCGGTTGGAGTATGCGAAAAACATACTGAAGGAGCATCCGGAAATCAATATACAGAAGCTGGCTGAGTCTTCAGGTTTTCTTTCCCGCAGTAACTTTATCAAATCATTTACCGAGAAGGAAGGATGTACGCCTGGCAAGTGGAAAAAAGCAAATCTGGAATAATTTGTGTGGTAAAAAGCCGATGAAAAAGGTCTCAGAAGCCCATTTTCAAAAAGTGCTCAAGCGACAAAAAAAGTGCTAATTCGACAAAAAGGTGCTCTAACGACAATTTGAAAAGTGCTCAAACGACAATTTTTATAAAACACTGTATTTCAACATAAAAAAAGTTTTTGTAATATTTTGGGCGTTGAATGGCATTTATTACCTTTGGAGAGGACAAAGATAATAAATGCAAGTTTATATGAGCAGAAAAATCACTTTCCTTACCTTATTTCTGTGGCTGATGACGGTAACTTTTCCTGTCATTGCGCAGCAGAAAACAGACACAACCTACACCTTCCGCTTCGTTCCGCAGAAGGACATGTTCTACGTTCCTTGGAATGGCAATGACACTGAACTTGCCCGCCTGTTGGAATGTATCGAAAACAGTAAAGCAACAATTTTTGACGGCAAGTTGCCGCTACTGGTTGACGGCTACTGCAATTCGCTGGGCGGTGAAGCCGAGAACCTTGCAACGGCGAAGATCCGTGCCAATCGAGTAAAATCAGAACTGATTACACGCGCGAAAATCAAGGAAGAAAACTTCATTACCCACAATCATGCGACAAGGGGTGATTTTGTAATCGTGCGCCTAACGGTACCCGCAAAGGAAACAGCCGCGATGGATGCGGAAGCGGAAGCACGACGCAAGGCGGAAGCCGAACGCTTAGAAACCGAGAAGCGTGCCGAGCAGGAACGGCTTGCCGAAGAGCAGCGCAAGGCGGAAGAAGCCCGACTTGCCGCTGAAAAGGCAGAAGCCGAGAAAACCGCTCAACAAAATACACTTGCCGACACGCTGTCGGAAACCAAAATCACAACTGATTATCATCTCTCCCTGCGTGCCAACCTGCTGCGCTGGGCTACCTTGACACCAGATTTAGGACTTGAATGGCGCATCTGCCCATCGTGGGGCATTGCCGTAAACGGCTCGTGGACTTCTTGGAGCTGGAGTGACAAAGACCGCCGCTATGCACTCTGGGAAGTGGCTCCAGAAGTACGTTACTATATGGGTGAGAAGAAAGCCTGGTATCTGGGTGCGATGTTCAAGACCGGACAGTTCAACTACAAGCTTTCCGAAACAGGCAAGCAGGGCGACCTGATGGGTGGCGGCATCACCGCCGGCTATCAGCTGCGGCTGAACAAGGCATTGGCTCTTGATTTCAACCTCGGTTTGGGCTACCTGAATGCCGATTTCGAAAAATATGAAGTCATCGACGGTGTACGTGTACGCCGCGGCAACGAAACAAAAGATTGGTGGGGCCCCATCAATGCCGGTGTGACATTGGTATGGAAGTTATTCTAACACGGAGGAATAGAATATGAAAGCAAGACAATATATAAATATGGTAGGAATGGCAGCCGCTGTGCTGCTCTCTTCCTGCGTGAAGGACACGCTTTATGACACGCCGCATCCCGACTATGGGAAAATTGCGGTGACAGCCGATTGGTCGGCCCGCGGTGAGGGTATTGACATTCCTGCCACATGGACGGTCACAATGGGTGGCTATACGGGTAAGGAGACTTCCGCCACCCATGCCCCCGACCATCTGTTTGCTCCGGGCAGCTACACCCTTGCGGTGTGGAACCCGGCTGAAGGAATCACGGTAAATGGTACCACCGCCACCATTGCCGCAGCCACGGGAAACCGGGCAGGCACGGATGCCTTTGTGAACAATGCCCCGGGATGGTTCTTCACCTATACGAAACAGGTGAGCATCGAGAAAGACAAGGACTATCCGCTGTCCGCCGCAATGAAGCAGCAGGTACGCGAACTGACGCTTGTCGTCAAACCGACGGGTGATGCCGCCGGACGCATCACGGAGATTGTTGCCCATCTGACGGGTGCAGCCGGAACACTTGATTTCGCTACCGATACCTACGGAGCCGCTTCAAACGTCGTGCTGCCCTTCACCAAGATAACCGAAGGTGACGATGCCGGCAAGTGGAAAGCCACGGTGCGGCTGCTGGGTGTGACCGGTACGGAACAACTGCTGACGGGTGAAATCCGCTATACTGATGGCAACCCGACCCCCACCACGCTGAAAAGCGACCTCACAGAAGCTCTCAAGGAGTTCAACACCAGAAAGGGCAAATCGCTGACCCTCGGCGGAACGCTGGTTGAGACTCCCGAAGGCATGGAAGTGGACGGAGCCGAAATCAACGGCTGGGAAGAAGTGAAAGGTGATGATGTAAATGCTGATTTGTAAATAATAAAATTATAGATATAATGAATACAAGATTTTTTGCACTTGCGATGCTCGCCCTCGCACTGGTAGCCTGCAACAACGACAACGAGAACCTGAACGGTGACCCCGTGGCCGCCCAGTTTACCGCCGACATCGCCCTCGCCACCCGCGCCAGCGGAACCACCTGGGATAACGGCGACCGTATCGGCATCACCGACATCGGCAACGATACCCAGTACGGCAACGTGCCTTTCATCCTGAAAAACGGGAAATTTGAGGCAGAAGGAAAGGTCATCTATATCGAAGATACAAAGACCCATACTTTCCGCGCCTACTATCCGTACAACGCGGCGGGAGGCATCCTCGCAGCCACGACCGATGCCACGGCGCAGCAGAACCAGCCTGCCATCGACTTCCTCTTTGCTTCAGGAGCCACGGGAGACAAAAACAACCCGGTAGTAAGCTTCACCGACAAAACCGCCAAAGGCGGTGAAGACAACTCCTTCCACCACCGCATGAGCCAGATAACCCTTACCTTCGAGGCGGGCGACGGCGTGAATTTCAGCGTGGTCAAGCCTGAACGTTACACGCTGGACGGATTGTTACTCACCGGTACGTTCAACACGGCCGACGGTATTGCCACCGCAGACAACGGACTACAGACCGGAGAACTGACCATGAATCTGGCAGACGGCAATCTCACGTCATCGATCATCCTCTTCCCGCAGACAGTTGCATCCCTGCCGTTGGTTGTGAATTACAAAGGTCAGGAATATCATGCCACACTCACCATGCCCGATGGCGCACTGCTGGCGGGCAACAACTATACCTATACCGTCAAGGTACGCAACAAAGTCCTTGAAGTCAGCGAAGCCACCATTGCAAAGTGGAACGATATAGACGGTGGAGATGTGGGTGCTGACCTGTAGGATTTTAATAATTAATCGATTAGAATGAAGAATTATGAGACATAGATTATTTATCCCCGCAGCCACCGCACTGCTGTTCGCCCTCGCCGCCTGCACGCAGGACGAACTTGCTGGCGATAACCGTCTGCCCGAAGGTGAATACCCCGTCGTCATCCGTGCCACCGGATTGTCCGTAGAAGCAACGCCGCTGGCAGCCCCTTCCACCCGTGCCTCTGTGGACGGCGACTGGCAGGGCGTCACTTCCGTGGCACTCAAGATGGGCGATGCGGTAAAGGAATACACCGTAACGGCTTCTACCGATTTCAAGAGTGCCACGCTCTCACGCGAGAACGACCCGTACTACTGGACCAGCCGCAACCCGATTACCGTATCGGCATGGTGGCCCTTTGACAATGCCGACATCACACAGATGCCTGCCGTGAAGGTGGCAGAAGACCAAAGCAAACTGGCTGACTTCCAGAACAGCGATTTCATCTCTGCTGAGAACCGGAAGGTGGAATTTAACAACCCGACTCTTGAATTTACCCACCGCACGGCACGCGTGACAATCGAACTGAAGCCCGGCACGGGATTCACGAGCGTCGCTGGTGCCACGGTGAGCCTCGTGAGCCTGTCCGCCGATAACGGCAACCCGACCGCCATCAAGACCTACAACGCAAGCGGCAACACCTACGAGGCACTGACCGCCCCGCAGACCGTTGCGGCAGGCAAGCCGTTCGTCAAGGTGGAACTCGGCAGCGGCACCTTCTACTTCCGCCCGCAGAACAACGTCGTATTAGAGGCTGGTAACTGCTATAAATACACCGTCAAGGTGAACGCCACCGGCCTGACGTTAGAGGGTTGCACCATCGGCAGCTGGGCTGACGGCGGTGGCGAGAGCGGCGAGGCTGAGGATTTGGGCTATTCTATACAGAACGACGGCAGTTACATGGTCTATAACGCTGACGGCCTACTGGCATGGAACAAAGCCGCACAAAAGGACGAATCGATTAATTGCACCCTCACCGCCGACATCGACCTGACGGGTAGGGATTGGACACGGATAGACACATGGCCTGGCTACTCCGGCGTCTTTAATGGGCAGGGACACCGCATTACGGGATTAAACTTTTCAGCAGCGACTACTGAACTTTTTGGGTTATTAAATGTACGTGGTGTGATAAAGAACCTACAACTCATAGATGTGAATCTGTATGGCAGTAGTGGATCAGCAGCTGGAATAGTGGAGCAAAATGAGGGTCAAATCATTGCCTGCTCTGTGACGGGAAAAATTTCTGCATATGGTAGAACTTGTGGTATAGCCGATTTAAATTATGGCAGTATCACAGCTTGCTGGTTTGACGGCACATTGAAAGATTATGAATCTGGAGCTATAGTGCGTTTCAACTACAATACTATAACTTCCTGTTATTGGGGAGGCAATGCCGAGCGAGGAGAATTCCGTAATTTTGGAGGAACGGTAGATGCCACGAAGGTGGACGGCGCGACCGTGAAATGGCAGACAGCCGTCGACGGCATGAACATCGCCCTCACCGACAATGACTACCAGTGGGCACTCGGCACAGACGGTCTGCCCGTACTGCAAAAGAAACAATAACAACCCCTAAACAACACGCATCATGAAACGAACAACCATCCATATATCCGCAGCCCTCGCCCTGCTGCTCGGCCTTGCCGCCTGCACGCAGGACGAAGCGGGCTTCCTGCCGGAAGGGGCGGAAGGCACACCCATCGTCTTCACCGCCACGGGGCTGAACCCCGCCGCGACAGCCACCGCCGGCACCCGTGCCCCAGCGGATGGCAATTGGACGGGTGTGCAGAGCGTGGCAGTCATGATGGACGGCACGGTGAAGACGTACAACGTGACGCCCTCCACCGCCGACCCCACCAGCGCCACGCTGACCTCCACCGACCCGTACTACTGGACCAACCACAACGACATCACCGTCACGGCGTGGTGGCCCTACACCGCTGGCGAGACAACCCCGCCTGCGGTAAAGGTAAAAGCCAACCAAAGTACCCAGAAAGACTTTGAGGGCAGCGACCTCATCGTAGCCGACGGACAGACGGTGACCTACGGTAGCCCCACGCTTCGCTTCACCCACCGCACGGCGCGGGTGACCATCGTTCTGACGGACTACACCGAGGGGCTGGCATCCGTGCGGCTGACGGGACTCTCCACCGAAGGCGACAACCCGGATATAATCGTCCCGTATGACAAGGGCAGCAACACCTACACCGCCATTGTAGCCCCGCAAAGTGTGGCAGCTGGCACGACCTTCATAGTCTGCACCTTCACTAACGGCAAGACCTTCGTTTATAAGATGAAGAATGCTACCGACTGGCAGGCGGGCGGTGAATATACCTACACCGTCTCCCTCGCTGCGGCAAAAGACCTGGGCTATACCATAGAGAGCAACGGCAGCTACACGGTCTATAACGCCGACGGCCTGTTGAATGTAGCCGAATTAGTGAACGGAGGTAAGACCGACATTAACATTACCCTCGAAAAAAACATCGACCTCACAGGTAAAGACTGGACGCCGATAGGCACAGACTACGACAACTCATACAAAGGCACCTTCGACGGTGGCGGCCATACCATTACGGGGCTGACCTTTACGACAAATGACGAATATGCGGGTCTGTTCGGCTGGCTCAATAGAGCTGGTACGGTGAAGAACGTGGTGATGGAGGGCGTACAGATAACAAGCAATCAAATATATGGCGGCAGTATTGGCGGCGTGGTAGGATCTGGCTGGGGCACCATTGAAAACTGCTCGGTGTCGGGCAGCGTCAGCGGCACGGTGTATGTCGGCGGTGTGGTGGGTGTTCAAATAGGCGGTTCCATCACCGGATGCAGCTCCTCTGCCACAGTGAAGGGAACGGTCGATGTCGGCGGCGTGGCAGGTCAGACGAATTCGAGTGCCACCCTGACCGCTTGCTATGCCACAGGCAACGTGATCATAGAAATGGCCCTCAAAAAGAATATCGCTGGCGGCGGTCTGGTGGGAATGAACGCAGGAAGCAGCCTCCTTGCCTGCTATGCCACGGGCAACGTAACCAGTACGGGTAGTAGCACTGGCTATGTACATATCGGCGGTTTTTTGGGAAATAACTACGCCAACGTGATGACCGCCTGCTATTGGAAGAACAATCATGAACAAGGTATCGGCTACAATAAGAAAAGCACCGAAGCCACGAAGGTGGACGGCACTGGCGTTACCTGGAAGAACGCCGTTGATGCCATGAACACCGCCTTGCAGAACGCAGGCTCAGAGTGGCGTTACGAACTTAAAGGAGCATTGCCTACCTTGAGGAAGCAGTAAGCCGTTGCGGGCGGAAAAGTTCCGTCCGCAACGAACATTAACCGAAGTATAACCCCAATAAAAAAGGAGGACGTGATGGAACACACGGAGAATCCACCATATAATGCGAGTTCGGGATAAGCGTGGACTGAAAAGGTGTGATTCGGATGCAGATATAGTGTCGGGCGACCATGGACGTGGCCGCCCGATGCGCTTTTGAGAAAATGGGATTTGGGCTATTGCCAAATGGTGAGCTGACCGTCTGAGTTCGGCTCCTCGTAGTCGAAGTTGACAAAAAAAGAAGAGAATGCCGGAATATCACATTCCACACATTCCCTTCGCCTTATAATGAAGAAACACTACTTTTCCTTGCGGGAGATATCCTCCAACGTTTGCCAGCACTGATACAATCCTCTCGGCACATGGAAACATCCCTTCCACTTGCCGCCTTTCAAAGGCAACAGAACCTCGCCACGGCGATTGAGATAGCCAAACCATTCCGGAGCCTCCTTGTCCTTGAAATGCGCCCATGTATACTCGTGCACCTTCTCAAACCATTTCCAGCACTCCTCGTTCCCGGTAAGGCTATAGCCTTTAAGCAACGATATCAATGTTTCAATATGCACCCACCACAGCTTCTGGTCCCATTCCAGCTCCTGCGGCGGACAGCCCTTGCGGTCCATAAAATAGAAGATACCTCCGTACTCCTTGTCCCATCCATAGTTGAGCATATTCAACGTTATGTCGACCGCCTTGTCCACAATATCCTTACGGCCAAGACGCTTGCCGAGGTCCATGCAGAACCACATCGCCTCAATGCCATGGCCGGGATTCACGAGACGGCCATCAAACGAGTCGCTCAGCTGATTGTCGACTGTCATATTCTCCACGACGAGCCCCAACTCCGGACGATAGAACACGTCAAGCACCTCGTGCAGGCAGGTATCGATTGTGCGGTTAAGATATTCAGGCTCTATCAAATGTTCGATTTCCAATGCGAGATTGCACAGAATCATCGGCAACGCGAAATTTTTCAAGTCGCGCGTTCCGGGATGCAGCTTGCACCACTTGCCTTTCGGGTTGTCTTTCTTCTTCAGAATGATGTCGAACGTGCGGCGGGCAATGTCGTTATACTCATCATTGCCTGTGGCAAGCCCCAGCTGCCCAAACGCTATCGTTGCGAATGTATACGAAAAGATATTATATGGATCAACCAGCGGATTGCCCGCCCTGTCGAGCGAGAAATACCAGTTGAAATTCCCGTCGTGACCATATTTCTTTAGAAACTCTCCGCCATGCACCGCACAGTCGAGCCACTCCTGCCGTTTCTCCAATTTATTGTAGAGCATCGAGAACAGCCACACCTGACGGCCCTGAAGCCATACAAACTTATCTGTGTCGAAGACTTTTCCATAGCGGTCAAGGCACGTAAAGTATCCTCCATATTCCTTGTCTTGCGATTTGTCAAGCCAAAACGGCAACACATTGTCGAGGAGTTCCGACTTATATTGCTGCGCAAGATTCTGTATTTTTTCTTTCATATTATAATATATTTATTGATTTTTCTATTTTGTGATTTTCTCTATCTCCTCCAGACTCAAGCCCTTGGTCTCAGGCACCAACCGCCACACTATCAATATGTAGGGCACACACATCACTGCAAACAGCAGGAATGTGCCTGTAGGCGCAAGCGTGGAGAGCATCCACGGTGTCAGCTGTCCTATCAGATAGGTGCCCACCCACAACGACAGTCCGGCAATCGACATTGCAAGTCCTCTGACCTTCGTGGGATACATCTCCGAAAGCAGCACCCACACCACGACACATATCGATATGGCACAGCAGAAAATGTATGCCAGGAAAACCGTCAACAAAGCCACCGGCGAGATGCCGAGCGTCTGTCCGCACGCGAAATATGCAGCTATGAGCAACAGCGACACTATCATACCGCCTACACCGTAGTAGACCAGTTTCTTGCGTCCCACTTTGTCAATAATCAGCAATGCCAGAATCGTTGTCAGCATATTGACCGAACCGACAAGCACTTGGTAGAACAAGGAGTCGCCGCTCGACAGACCGCTGTCGCTGAAAATCGACGGGCCATAGTAAAGCACGGCATTGACTCCCATAAACTGTCCGAGAATCGCTATGGCGACACCAACAATAACCATCTTGCGCACACTCTTCTGCGACAATTCGCGCCATTCGGTGCGCTTTTCCGCGCCGACAGACGCGCGTATGCCGGAAAGTTCTGTTTCCACATCAGTCCTGTTCTCATATATACGTCCTACAACCGCCATAGCCTCATCCTCACGGCGCTTAAGCATCAGCCAACGAGGCGATTCTGGGATGAAAAAGATTATCAGAAGAAACACGACAGCCGGCAATGTCTCCAAGCCGAGCATTCCTCTCCACGATTCCGATCCGAAAACCTTGACCACAAACGAGCTGCCAGACAGCAATGCAGTATGTTCAAACTGCAGCAAAGCATAGTTTGCCATATAAGCGCCTAAAAATCCAACCGTTATCGCCAACTGATACAGCGACACAAGCCGTCCGCGATGCTTCGGCACCGACATTTCCGAGATATACAACGGTGAAATCACAGAAACTATGCCTATGCCAACACCGCCGACTATGCGATATGCGACCAACTCCGCGAACGTCGCCGAGACAGCGCAGCCAAACGCCGACACCGTGAACAGCACCGCCGACAGTATCATCGAACGCTTTCTTCCGATGCTGTCGCCAAGCATTCCAGCCACCGACACGCCAAAGATGCTGCCCACCAGAGCACAGCCCACATACCAGCCTTTCTGGAGTGCGTCCAAAGAGAACTGGCCCGCGACGGTGTCTATCGTCCCCGATATGACTGCCGTGTCATAGCCAAACAGGAAGCCGCCCACTGCCGCCACCACGGCGACAAACGCGACATACCTCATATTTACCTTTCCTACAATCATAATACATTGTTTAATGGTTTATTCTATGCCAAAATACTCTTTATACCGGTCATACAGATGCCCTGCCTGAAGATATGCCGACTGAGGACTCATAAAATGAGAGAACTCAAACGTTATAGCCTTGTCGTATCCGGCACGCTTCGCCGCCTCAAGCTTCATACGCAACTTGTCAAACTTTATCGGAAGAAACTTTATAGGCATGTCGCGGTCGAAGGTCTCTGCGTTTGTCCAGCACTTTATGCCGTAACGGTCGGCAAGCTTCTTGTTGACCTCAAAAAATGCGTCAAGTTCATCGTAGTCGATATGCCCGTCCTGAAAGGCACATGCGTCAATCACATCGTGGATTCCGGAGAATATCTCATCCCACTCGCGTTCGTGCTCGGCAATCGTAACGGCATTCTCCTTTGTGATGGTCGACGACGACGCCATGACAGCCTTTTTGCCGTCAATCCACGGAGAGATAAACGTTGGCAAACCGCCCGAAACATCCTTGCATTGCTTGCCCAACGTATGGAACGCCGAGACAGCGCCTTTTGTCTTTCTCGAAATCTCGGTGCTGACATACCATCCGCCGAAACTCTTATGCTTTGCCCCATACTTATTCCACACCTCGTCGACAACAAACCGGTTATGCTCCATCTCCATTGTCATGTCGCCGGTGTCCCAGTAAACACCCGAGTCATACAGTCCGAAATAGAACTTCATCCCATAACGGTCAGACAAACGCAGAAACAAGTCAAGCAAGTCGACCGAAGGCGCATAGCACCCTTTTCCCACCAGATATGCCGAAGGATATGTGATAAACTTTCTGTATCCGCAACGAATCATTATAACGGTGTCGATTCCTATTGCCTTCATATAGCGGAAATCCGCGTCCCACTCCTTCTCGCCCCAGTTCTGGTGCGGGATGTCGTGCGAAATCTCGTCCAGGAAAGTGCCGGTGATTCTAAGCGCATTGTTATTCACAGCAAGCAGCGGCATGGCCTCGTCGCCAAGACCTACGCCAGCCTTCAAGCTTTGAGGCATCACACCAGCAACGCCCAATGCCGCCAAACTTTTTATAAAGGTTCTTCTATCAAGCATTTTTGTTAGTGCATTTGTTTTTTGGGTTCCACAAAGGTAAATATTTTTATTATTTTCCCAAAGAATTTCGAAAAAAATTTATTAACCCCAATATTTTTAATTAAAAAATTTGGTTATGCCGAATTTTTCAATTTACTTTGTCGCAAGAAAAAGCAACGATTGACATAATACACTATTAATATAAAGAATGATTTCTACCCTAATACACGAAATAGGAAAAGGCACCAAAAACGCTGCGGTGAAGAAGCGCGTCATTTCATTTTTTATGAAAAACGGCTACTACACGCTGCCCGACTTGGCGAAATCGCTCGGATTGAGCATCCCGACAATCACGAAACTCGTGGAAGAATTTGTCGGAATGGGCATCATCGAGGAGCGCGGCAAGCTGGAGACAAACGGCGGACGCCATCCCGTGCTCTACGGGCTGAATCCCAACTCGTGCTATTTTGCCGGAGTAGACATCTACAACGACTCCGTAAGCATAGGACTTATCGACTTCTGCGGCGACATGGTCGAGAAACAGACCGGCATTCCCTACAACTTCGAGAACACCCCTGCCGGGCTTGACCGTCTTTGCGAAATCATAAAACATTTTATCGACACTCTCGATGTTGACAAAAGCAACATCATCAACATAAACCTGAACATCTCCGGACGCGTAAATCCAAAATCAGGCTACAGCTACAGCCGTTTCAACTTTGAGGAGCAGTCGCTCGCCGACGTCTTGACACGGAAAATCGGAATCAAGTCGTGCATCGAGAACGACACCAGAGCAATGACTCTCGGAGAATACACTTTCGGAAACTGCTCAAACGAAAAAAACGTAATCTTTGTCAACATCGGATGGGGACTCGGCATCGGAATGATTCTCGACGGTAAAATCTACCGTGGAAAGTCGGGATTCGCCGGAGAGCTGGGACACATGGTCACGTTCAACAACGAAATTATGTGCCACTGCGGAAAGAAAGGCTGTCTTGAGACCGAGGCCTCAGGCAACGCCCTGCACCGCAAACTGATAGAGCGGCTGAAAGCGGGCGAGAACTCAATTCTTGCAAAGAAATTCAAATCGGAGGGCGACGTGTCGCTCAACGACATCATAAACGCCGTCAACCGAGAAGACCTCCTGTGCATCGAACTTGTAGAAGGTATCGGACAGGTGCTCGGCAGATGGCTCGCCGGGATGATCAACATTTTCAACCCGGAGAAAGTGGTTATCGGAGGAAACCTCTCAATGACAGGCGATTACATCCTCCAACCGATAAAAACATTGGTGAGACGCTACTCCCTGAACCTTGTCAACGAAGACACAAAAATCGTGCTTTCACAACTTGGCGACCAGGTAGGACTGATAGGCGCATGCGCCAATGCCCGAATCAGAGCTTTCGACAACCAATAAGCAAGCCATTCCTCTCTCTGAGAATACTGAATAAAACATAAACAAACCAAGATAAAAAAAACGAATAATGAAGCTGAAAAGATTTTTAAAGCCTCCATGATTCTTGCATTTCTCGCCATGTCGCAAACGGCGCTTGCCCAAGCATTCACAGTGCAAGGCAGAGTCGTTGATGAAAGCGGAGAGCCGATGATCGGAGTCGCCGTCACAAACAAGGACGGTAACACGCTCGGCGTTACAGACGCAGACGGCAGATATTCAATTGAATTGAACTCTCCGACCAAATTGAAATTCACGTTTGTAGGTTCTGAGACGATAACAATCGATGCAAAGAAGGCAACACAAAAGGATATTGTCATGCGTCAGACGGCAACTGCCCTTGACGATGTGGTCGTTGTGGGATACGGCACACAGAAGAAAATAAACCTTACCGGTGCCGTACAGAGCATCAACAGCAAGGACATCCTCAGAGCCAACGTCTCCAACGGCTCTTCTGCCCTCCAGGGCATCGTGCCGGGACTTACAGCAGTGCAGAGCTCCGGACAGCCTGGCAACGACCAGGCCTCTCTGAAACTCAGAGGACTGGGATCGCTCAACTCATCCACATCACCGCTCATTCTTATCGACGGCGTGGAGGGCGACTTCAACCGAATAGACCTCAACAGCATCGAGACGATATCAGTTCTTAAAGACGCCGCCTCTGCGTCAATCTACGGTTCGCGCGCGTCAAACGGTGTAATCCTGATTACTACAAAACGCGGCTACGAAGGCAAACCGACAGTTACTTTCAACGGCTACGTAGGAATGAACACTCCCACCACCCTGCCAGAGCCGGCAACTGCCATCGAATATATGCAGGCTGTCGACATTGCCCGTCAAAACGCCTTGCAACAACCCCTTTACACAAACGTAATAGATATTTACAAAAATGGTGGCGTTGACCAAATCAACTATTACGACACCGACTGGCGCAACGAAGTGATAAAAAGCTCGGCCCTCGTGCAAAACTACTCCGTGGGCGTTAGCGGCGGCAGCGAATTCATTAAAGTTTTCGCCTCTGCCGGATACTACTCACAAGACGGTTTGATTGACAACAACAAGTTCTCACGCACATCATTGCGCTTAAACTCAGACATGAAAATCAACAAATGGGTGAAATTGGGAATCGACGCCAGCGTGCGCCAAGCCAATGCCACATCGCCCGTTATGGACTCCCCTGCCAATATCATCGGTAAAGCGTTGACAATGACACCTATTATGTCGGGAATCAACGCCGATGGAACATACGGATACGGCATCAACGGCACAAACCCTATAGCAATGGTCAGAACAGGATGCACATCAAACAGCACTGCTCCTGAATATATCATCAAGACATCGCTGACAATCACTCCGCTGAAAGGTCTTTCAATCTACGGAGCATACACCTGGAAGCGCAACGATGGCGAGACAAACGCATTCGTAAAGCCTTACGACACATATGAGAACGGAGCTTTCAAAGGCTCGTTCCCGACAACAGGATCATCGATGTCGGACCAACGCACAAAGCAAGTGCGCAAGCAATACGACCTGATTGGAACATACGAAAACACTTTCGGCAAGAACTATCTTAAACTCCTGATGGGCTTCCAGTCGGAAGAGCTCAACTACTCATACCTGATTGCCGGACGAAAGAATTATTATTACGACGGCTACCAAGACCTCAACAACGGCGATGCCGCGACAATGACAAACTCAAGCGCACGCCACGCATGGGCAATGCTCTCATACCTGTTCAGAGTAAACTATTCTTTCGACGACAGATACCTGTTTGAGGTCAACGGACGCTACGACGGAACGTCGCGATTCATCGGCAACAACCGATGGGGTTTCTTCCCTTCTGTTTCTGCCGGATGGAGAATCTCGGAGGAGGCATTCTGGGAATCAGCCAAAAACGTCATGGACAACTTCAAGCTGAGAGCATCATACGGTCTGTTGGGCAATCAGGCGATAAGCAGCTACTACCCTTATTCGGCATCTATCGGAAGCTCAACAGGATACGGATACTGGTTTGACAAAGAGTTTTCTCCTGGCGTGGCTCAGACCCAGCTTGCAAACCCTGACATCACTTGGGAGAAATCACACCAGTTCGACATCGGCGTCGACTACGCTTTTCTGAAAAACAGATTGAGCGGTAGTTTCGACTATTACGTGCGCAACATCGACGATATGCTGCAGCAATTCCCCGTGCCTCTGTTCGTAGCAATGACCTCTCCTTGGGAGAACGCCGGTTCGATGAGAAACAACGGTTGGGAATTCTCGATCGCATGGCAAGACAGAATTGGCAACGTTGACTACTACATAAAGGGAAACATCTCTGATGTAAAAAACAAAGTGATCAACCTTTACGGCAAAGAATATAAAAGCGGAACCACACTGACCACCGAGGGCAAGCCTTACGGTTCGTGGTACGGATATGTAGCCGACGGATACTTCTCGTCGCGCGAAGAGATTGACGCATCGCCTGTGTATGGCGGCAACAAAGCCAACGTGGCTCCTGGCGACATTAAATATAAAGACATCTCCGGTCCTGACGGTGTGCCTGACGGCAAAATCGACAGCCACGACCGCACAATCATCGGCAACCCGACTCCTCGCTACGAGTTCGGTCTGACTCTCGGTTTGCAATGGAAAGGAATCGACTTCTCAGCCTTCTTCCAGGGCGTAGGCAAAAAGGACGTATACTACTCCGGCGCCGGCGCAAGAGCGTTGTGTGGAAACTACACCATCTACAAATATCAGTTTGACTATTGGACTCCCGAAAACCCCGACGCCAAATTCCCGCGTCTGCTCGAGGATCCGAACGCGACAAACCCCAACAATATGATTTCCTCTTTCTGGGTAAAGAGCGGAGCATATTGCAGACTCAAGAACATCGTTCTCGGCTACACTCTGCCTTCTTCTATCACAAAGGCTGCACACATCTCAAAGCTGAGAGTATATGCGAGCGCGCAGAACTTGTTTACTATAAAAGACAACTTCTACGAAGGTTTCGACCCAGAGAACAGCGTAAGCTCGGGAGCGAGCCTATACCCTCTCAACAAGACATTCGTGTTTGGCTTAAATGTTGAATTCTAAACATCAAAAAAACAATGATTAAGACTTTATCAAAATATATTCTTGCATCTGCTGCCATAGCAGTCGTTGGATGCTCCGACTTCCTCGACAAAGATAATCCAGCCTACGACAACGTCGGTTTCTACAAGTCGGAGGCAGGATTGAAAGAAGGCGTGACCGGCACCTATCAGAAGCTCTATTTCGACATGAACTGGTCTGTCCCGGCATGCATCGTGCTCGACCACTACACAGCCTACGGACTTGAGCAGGACGAAAACAAGAGCATCGGTGCAGGCGGAGCGTTAAACCCCGACAATGTCAAAATCCAAGCATTCTGGTCTGGAGAATACGGCATAATCGCACGCGCCAACTCTGTGATTTCAGGTGCTGAATCGTCAATCGAAACTATGTCGGACAAGGCAAAGCAATATTATGCCGAAGCACGCGTGCTCCGCGCCTATGCCTACTATAATCTGATTTCAGCCTATGGCGATGTGCCTTTCTTCACCGCGCCCGTGACCATCGAGCAGTATAAAGATGGACGCACTCCGAAAGGTAAAATCATCGACTTCCTGACAAAAGACCTCAACGACGCAGCCAACAGTCTGCCATGGACTGCCGCCGAGCGCGGACGCGTCGACAAGTCTGTGGCATACGGTCTGATTTCACGCATCTGCCTGTTTGCCGGGAGCTTCAACGTAGACGGCAAAGGACAGGATTATTTCCGTCAAGCTGCCGACGCTGCGTCGAAAGTGATTGGCAAACGTCATCTTGCAAAGAAATTCGACGATTTGTTCAACCTTACAGGACAGGCTAAAAGCGACGTGAGAGACGAATGCCTTTGGGAGCTGATGTACTCCACTTCCGGATCAAAGAAACTGCACACTGTGGGCTATGGCCATTCTTCACGCAACTATGGCTCTTCTGTGCGTTTCCCGAGCAGCATTATCGCCGATACCTATGAATGTATCGACGGCAAACGCATCGACGAGTCGCCACTCTACGATCCTAAGCACCCGACCAAGAACCGCGACCCTCGGTTCAATGCGACTCTTGCAGGACACATGGATACGGTATATTACACCAACACCGACGGCAACAATCCGCTGAAATGCGTTATCAACATCTACGATTCGAAAACGAGCTTCTACCCACGCCGCAACAAATGGTATACAGCCAACAACGTCGATGTGACAGGAACAAGCCCGTCGCTCGTAAACAACGGTGTGGGATATGTGTGGCGCAAATATGCAAACGAGACAACAGAGCAGCTGATGAGCTCTTCATCAAACCTCATCCTAATGCGCTATGCCGAGATTTTGCTCAACTATGCCGAAGCGAAGATTGAACTCGGAGAATTGGACGAATCGGTCTACAATGCCATCAACGAGATACGCAAACGCGCCGGAATGCCGGAAGTTTCAGCCGACAGAATAGGAAATGTCAACAAAATGAGACAGCTGGTGCGCCGCGAGCGCAAAGTGGAATTCGTACTTGAAGGACTGCTGTTTGTCGATGTGCGCCGCTGGGGCATCGGCGACCTGCTCAACGAGCATCCCTCCTACGGACAGCCATTGCCTGAAATCCGCTACGAGGGCTTGTCGGCCACCGACATTCCAAACTTCAAGACTTCCGACCGCCACGACCTCAACGACATTCCGTCGTATGAAGCCTACAAGGAGAAACTCCGCGTGCGCGACAAGAACAGATTCTGGGCTCCACGATTCACTTGGTGGCCAATTCCTCGCCTCGAGACCGACCGCGACCCGAATCTTACCAACCCTGACTATTAACAGAAACTACAGAATACTACAATGACATACAAACTTGTCATATCAGCAATCATAGCTTCTTCCCTGTCTGCTCTGCCAGCCATTGCCAAAACTTCTGTGACCAAAGGCAACGGAACAGTACGCATCGCCAACGAACATGTCGCTATGGAATTTGCCGACAACGGCTCTTTCGACATCGTTTCAATGAAATTCGCAGGAACGGAAATGGTAAAGCCAGGCGACAACAGACAGCCATGGAGCCTGACATATCTTGGCGAACAGGGAGAAACACCGACCATCGAGCCCCGCTATGCCGTTTACCACGGCTGGAGGGAGGAAGACTGCGACACGTCGAAAGCTATTGTATTCTCGTGGCACACACGCCTCAAATACGACGGTAACAACTACCCCGTGGAGATGCGCGTGTCGCTCGACGACAATGCCGACCTTCTGCGTTGGAATCTGTCGGCTAACGTGCCTGACAATTGGACTATAACCAATTTCGTATTTCCAAACATCGCCATCGACTCTCCTGTAGAGGGCAAGGTGATCACACCCGGCGGATGGGGAAATGAATATGCTCTGAAAGAGAACGGCGACTACGAAGCCAACTATCCTTCATGGAACGCATCGATGCAGATGATCATGCTCGACTCTAAGAAGGGTACGTTCTACTTCTCGCCCGAAGACCGCAACGCCTGCGGAAAGATGATGCGCATCCGCGAAAAAGACGGTGCCGTCAGCTTCCGCACAGAGGTGGCGGCATCATACGGATGGACCGACAAGGCATCTCATAGATTCAATGTGCCTTGGACCACGGTTACTGGAACAACCGCCGGCGGATGGAGCGAGGCTGCCGTTAAATGGTACCGCCCGTTCGCACTCTCGACGCCATGGGGCAGCAAAACGTTGAAGGAACGCAACATCCCCGAATGGCTGGAGAAGAAAGATCTGTGGATGCGCGCCAAATATCTTGGCGACACAACGGTGGTCGCTGTCAACAAGGCTATCGACTATTTCGGCGGCAGCATCTGCTTTCATTGGTACTTCTGGCACCACCACAGCTACGACTCCCACTATCCCGACTATTTCCCGGCAAACCCGAAATTCGAGCCTATAGTACGGCAAGTGAGAAACCGCGGATGCCAGGTGCTTCCTTACATCAACGGACGCCTTTGGGACCCCGGAACGGAGAGCTATGCTGCCCGCAATGGCAAAGATGCCTCTTGCCGACGCCCTGACGGTGCGCTCTACACTGAGGTGTATCCCACTTCAATTGTTCCTAACACCGTGACTTGCCCGTCGTCGCCAATTTGGAAAAACATCATTCTTGAACTGGCCGACAGCATACAGGACCGCCTGCACACCAACGGTCTCTACATTGACCAGGTGGCAGCAGCCGCGCCCTACCCCTGCTATGCCCGCAACCACAACCATCCGGCGGGAGGAGGCGAGTTCTGGTACAACTCTTACCGCGACATGATGGCTGAATTGCGCGAAAGCCACCTGCGTAAAGACAACATCGTGTTTTCGGAAGAGAATGCCGAATGCTACATCCCTTGCTTCGACATTCTGCTGACTGTCAACACTCCGCATAACCCCGACTGCCGAATCGTTCCGCTGTTCCCGCTGATTTATTCCGACAGAGTGCTTACGTGCGCTTACACGTATTCGCCATACACCGATGTGACAAAAGGCGAATTCCGCTATCAGAACATGCAATGCTTCCTCTACGGCTCCCAGCTCGGATGGGTCGACCCTCGCCTGCTTTGGGTAAACGAGAAGGCTGAGTTTGAGGCTTTGTTCCTGCGCAACCTGACAAACCTGCGCAAGAAGCAGCACGACGTGTTTACCGGCGGACGCTACATCGCTGAGGTGATTCCTACGGGCGACAATCCTATCGTCGATGTCCACACATTCGGCAAGGATTATGTCGTAAAAGGCGCAATTTGGGAGAGTCCTAAAGGAAAGCGCGTCATGTATGTTGTCAACAGCGACAGTGTGCGGCACACGGTGACTTTGCCCGATGGAAAGTCGTTGACCATTGAACCGATTACTGGAAAAAGAATAAACTTGTAGCAATGAAATCTATCGCGTTTGTACTATTAATATCTTCAATCTCAGCAGTCTTTGCCCAACCTTCCGCAAAATGGACTGTGTTGGGCAAGGAATATGCTGTCGACACGCTGAAGCATTGTCAAGTGGGTCCTGGCACTGTCTTGACCATACTGGACTTGACCGGGACAGACAGGCAACGTGTGTTTTTCACTACCACCGACCTCACAAACCATATCGTACGGATAAAGACAATCTGCGGCAACAACAATTTGAAGACAAATCTCACGATTCCGCAAATGATTGAGAACAACGGCGACAAAGCAAATGAATATTTTGCAGGTGTAAACGCCGACTTGTTTTCAGCCAACGGCCCTATCGGCACAACCGTGGTAGACTCAGAGATATTCAAGACCGCACGAAGCACGACTGACTGGTATTCCGTAGGTGCGGACGCTGGAAAAAACCTGCATTTCGGACAGTTTTACACAACGTTCAGACTGACTTCGACCACAACAGGACAAATGTCGGCAAAAAGTGTAAACACTCCGCGCGAGTCAAACGATTTTGTCATCTACACCGACAAATATGGTGCTTCGACAGGCACTAAATCATCAGGTGTGGAGGTGGCGGCTGTAGCTGTCGAAGGCGGACTGTCGGCACATGGCACTTCCAAATTCCGAATCACTGGGCTTCCACAGTCAAATGCCGGAAACATGGCCATCCCGTCAGGAGGCATCGTTCTCTCTGCCAATGCTTCGTGGTATATGGAGCCGCTGCAGAAACTGCAGATTGGCGACATCGTTGAGATTACACCGACATTCACGCTCAACGGCAAAGTCGTGGACCAAATCACGGAAATGAGCGGAGGATGCCCGATGATTCTGCAGGACGGAAAGATTCTCGACACCGACAAGTTGCTCGACCATCTCTCCTACCGTCGTCCACGCACAGCCATAGGCACCGACCAGTCTGGATCAAAAATGATACTGATGGTTGTCGACGGCGACAAGTTCAACGCTGGAATCTCCGATGGTGTGACATCAAAAGAGCTGGCTGGAATGATGATTATGGCAGGATGCAACGACGCCTTGAATTTTGACGGCGGCGGATCGTCGACCATATATTCAGAAGCACTCGGCACTCTGAACCGCCCAAGCGACGGAAACCTGAGGAAAGTGAGAAACGGCTGGTTCCTGACGGCTCCGAAGACTACCGACGGCAACATCGCATCGATTGCGTTTGCCGACTACTCGAAGAAACTTAACGTCAACGACTCGTTCCGACCTGTCGTCTATGGATACAACGGCGACGGTTATCTCGTCAACGCCGACATTGCAGGATACCGGTTGTCGTGCACTCCCGGAAATGGAGTCGAGATTTCCGACAATACGGTTTCGTTCAAAGCCACAGGCAACTATCGTCTTGAAGCGGCTTTCGGCTCTGAAAAGGCGTCAATGACTGTTGTTGTGGGCGACAACGCCGGCGCATCAGCCATCAAGGAAGGCGCATTGAGCATCCGCAGCATCGGCTCCGACGTGGAGATCACAATGCCTTACGATTCCGATGTGCGCATATTCAACAGTCTGGGTGTATGTCTGGCTACCGAAAAATGCGACGTAGGAACGACCATCCTGCCAACATCGGAATTGACTCCTGGGCTATACCTCATCGCAACAGAAAGAGAAATCAAAAAAATTCTAATCAAATAACTATTTACCCCAGTTCGGGATAAGAAATAGTTTATAAAAAAGTTGGTAGTCTCATAAAT
>ERZ1673744.711-NODE-711-length-39439-cov-13.572136_pt1 | contig 39439 bp, 26 predicted proteins | sample MGYA00580207_ERZ1673744 | MGnify/ENA primary metagenome ERZ1673744 (study PRJEB41218, sample SAMN15661751) | gut metagenome | host: Homo sapiens | place: Canada: London | collected 2015-08-20/2019-03-30 | study: EMG produced TPA metagenomics assembly of... | reverse complement strand
GGTGTTCCTCCTAATATCTACGCATTTCACCGCTACACTAGGAATTCCGCTTACCTCTCCGGTACTCTAGATTGACAGTTTCCAATGCAGTCCCGGGGTTGAGCCCCGGGTTTTCACATCAGACTTGCCACTCCGTCTACGCTCCCTTTACACCCAGTAAATCCGGATAACGCTTGCACCATACGTATTACCGCGGCTGCTGGCACGTATTTAGCCGGTGCTTCTTAGTCAGGTACCGTCATTATCTTCCCTGCTGATAGAGCTTTACATACCGAAATACTTCTTCGCTCACGCGGCGTCGCTGCATCAGGCTTTCGCCCATTGTGCAATATTCCCCACTGCTGCCTCCCGTAGGAGTTTGGGCCGTGTCTCAGTCCCAATGTGGCCGGTCACCCTCTCAGGTCGGCTACTGATCGTCGCCTTGGTGGGCCGTTACCCCGCCAACTAGCTAATCAGACGCGAGGCCATCTTGAAGCGATAAATCTTTGGCATAAAGATCATGCGACCCCTATGCGTCATGCGGTATTAGCAGTCGTTTCCAACTGTTGTCCCCCTCTTCAAGGCAGGTTCCTCACGCGTTACTCACCCGTCCGCCACTTTCCTCTACTTCCGTTGGACGAATCCTCCTTCAGCAGATTCTCGTTCGACTTGCATGTGTTAAGCACGCCGCCAGCGTTCGTCCTGAGCCAGGATCAAACTCTTGAGTTTAATCTGACTTATTCTCGTTGGCTGTTATCTCTCTAACAGCCGCCGGCGAATTCTCTCTCTTTTATTGACTGTGTTTTTTTTCGCTATCTCTATTCACTTTTCAAGCTTCTTTTTACTGCCGCTCCCCGCGACAGCCTATTTAGTCTAGCATATCTTTCAGACGATGTCAAACATTTTTTTTAATTATTTATATTTTTTTATTGAGCGCCGAAAAACCTTTCGTTGAACAGGACGGACGGATGAGAGGGACGCAGACTTTTTGCCTTTTCATGAAACATCAAAGCCTTTTTTTTGTCCCCCAGATAAAAATAACAGCACGACAACTCGACAAACGGTATAAACGTCCTGAATTCCGCCCTGTCGAACTCGCCTCTTGCGGACATATCGCCGCATTTCGTCGCCGCGTCGTACCAGAATGCCGCAGTCTCGAAGTCGCGCCGCGCTTTGAAAACGCTTGCAATCCGACACAGAATGTCCGCGCGGGGAGGTCCCTTTTCCAGACTCCTGCACAGCGAAAGAAACGCTTTCTGCTTTTCGTCCATCGCGTTGTAGCAGTCGTATAAAAACAGGCACGCTTCGTTGCGGTTGTTTTTCAAATCCATATCCAGCGCTCTTTCCAGCACCGCCGCTCCCTCCGCGTACATTTTGTTGTAACACAGCTCCCTGCCGTAATAAAAGGTGTTGCGCGCGTCAAGCTTAACGCCCTGCGAAATTTTTTTCTGAAAGATTCTGAGATTTCGGTCGCCTGCGCCTCTCTCTTTTTTGTGGTGGACGGTAAAATCCGAATAGATAATGTTACCGCGCGGGGAAATGCACTCGTGAATAAACCCCTCCCATTTGAAATTTGCCGTTCGTTTGAGAAGTCTTTCTCTGAAAAAGCTGAAAAGCGGCGTTCCGTTTTCGTCGAAAGAAGTGACGTATCTGCACATCACCACATCGGGATTTTTCTGCGCCAGCGTTTTTTTCAGCTCCTTTAAAAGCCCGATATTTTCGGAAGAAACAACGTCGTCGGCGTCCAGCCACATCAAATAGTCCCCCGTCGCCTTGGAAAAAGAGAAATTTCTTGCGGCGGAAAAATCGTCCGTCCACTCGAAGTCGAAAATCTTGTCGGTAAAATCCCTGCAAATTTCCTTTGTCCTGTCGGAAGAGCCGGTGTCCGCTATTATTATTTCGTCAACGCAGCGGGACACCGAATCCAGACAACGGGCGATTACGTCCTCTTCGTTTTTCACTATCATGCAAAGCGAAATTTTTACGTTCATATCCATATTTTATATTATGTACCTGCAAAAAAATTCGTCTTTGATTAGCAGTGAAAAGCTTCCCGACGTAATGACCGAAACTAAATTACCCCCTTGCTTACGTCAATCCAGCCCAAACTGCCCGAATATTTTTCCAGCTCGCAAGGGGTAAGTTCTATTGCGCTGTTGGAGCTGCCGCACGCGGGAAAAACCGTGCGAAATCGTCTTAACGAAACGTCGAGATACACCTCCACCCCCTCGTTCAAGGCGAAAGGACAAACTCCTCCGACGGCGTAACCGACAAGTCTTTCCGTCTCTTCGGGAGGCAGCATTTTGGCTTTAGTCCCGAAATATGCCTTGAATTTGGCATTGTCCGCTTTTACGTCCCCGGCAAAAACAACGACAATGACCTTTTCTCCCGCAAAAAAAGACAGCGTCTTTGCAATCCTTCCCCTTTCGCAATTCAACGCCGCCGCAGCCAACTCGACAGTCGCGCTTGACACGGGAAACTCCATAATCCTTTCCGAAAGACCGAAAGCCGCAAAATATTTCTTTACTTTTTCTACCGACATAACCTGCCCCTTGTCAAGCGGCCGTTTGAAGCGTCAAGTCGCAGACAAACGGCAGCCGCCGAATTTCTTAAATATTACAACGGTTTTGTGTCGGCAAGGGTTTTTTCCTGTGCTTTGAAAAGCAAAAATAATAAAACTGTCCGACTTTTGCCTTTTGGTTGACGGTTTTGCACAAAAACAAAATATAGTTTAGAGTTTTGTTAAAATATAAACGGCAAACAATGCATTCTACATATATTTTGATTATACGTCCCTCCACCTTACGCGTCTGCGGACTTTTCGTCTGCCCGTTTCATCGATTTAGGAAAAACAATGAAAAATTTTTTCGACAAGTTAGAATTGCTGATTGACGACTTGTTTTACGAAACAAAAGAAACCGTCAAAAACAAAGAATTTTACTTCTTGCGCGAAAACTCAAAAAATTCAGGAAAACAGGAGCCTCGCTCGAAACCATGCTTGACGTCGCTCATTGTCTTGACCGCTCGGCAAGCTTCGTTCTCGGACTTGACGATTTTCCGGACAGCTATGAACAAGACCTGAACTGCAAAAATATAGCGCCAAACCTCCGTCGATTCGTATCAAAAAACGCGCCTAAAATGTTTTACCTCAAAAAACACGGTTTTCTTCAAACTTTTCCTTCTTTCAAAAATTGGCTCAACGGCAAAACCATACCGAACTCCTTGAATTTTGTCAGATTGTCAAAAGCGCTCGGGCTGAGCGCGGAAGACTTGCTTCGTCCCGTATTCAGTCAGCCACGGCCGACCGACACTGACAAAACCGAATAATTCTTTTCTTTAAAACAAAAGCGTAAGCACCTCTCTCCCTTGCCTTGCACACAAACTATTTCGCAGTTTCCGCCCGTATTTCTTGCTGCTCCGCCTCTACATGTCACCTCCGCCCGCACCACTTAACTTTTAAACAACTGTCTTTTAGATTATTAAGCAATCAATAAATTTATCATACAATACTAAAAAAACAAAACGCCACAAAGGGCGTTTTGTTTTGAAATAAAAAGTTTTTCCTATTTCTAGGAGAATAAAAATTGTAATAAAAGTTTAAAGTAATTCTTTCGATTTGTCCACCGTACAGGTTTAGATTTTTAATAAATTTGCTTTATACTGAAAATATCTCTTGGAACACACACCACTCCTTTTTCCCTTCTGACGTAAATCGTTTTACAATCCTCGCAAATGAGCAATACTTCTAAACTGGGGTTTGTTTCAGATAAGTTCACCGCTTCCGCAAGAGATATTATACTACGGTCATAATCATTAGGAGGCGAAAAATAATAACATGGACTGCTCTTTTTGTATTTTAAATATTTAAAAATATTTTCACACCCTATTAATTCTTTCGGACCTGCTATATGATTTACCTCTCTACGTAAATAATTTTCAATATTTTCTATTTTCTTTCCAACTTTCAGCCACCTATTTTCTTCTTTGCTTAAATCAAAAAGCATTCTTTCACGATATTCTTTCTTTAAAAAATTATTAACAAAATTCGTTTCGTAGTCCAAAACAATTAATTTCATACAAGCCAATCCCCTAATCTATTTTCAACTCTCTTTTGCTGTTGTCATAATCATACCCAATGGAGCGTTTTGGATTGAATTACGGCGTTTAACTTCTTTTCTATTGAAATTCCAATTCCAAATCAACACCAAGCGTATCAAGTAAATGAAGTATCTTTGAATTTAAAAGAATATAAGATTTATTGTCCATATAGACAGATAATGTTGCAAAACTATAATATTTTTCAAAATATGGTTGCAAAACTGATTTATATGAATTCAATAATGTAAGTTGTTCCCAAACGAATCTGTTGATATCCTCATTATTTGAATATTGAAAATCAGACTTATAAACCCACCTATTTGTTTTTTGTGTTATATTGTAAATTTGCTTCCCCTTATATTCTTTAAATGTAATTTCACCTTTATGAAAAATATCGCAAGGCAAATTTAAAACATTATTTAATTCTTCAGGATTTAATGTATCGCCCTTGATTGTTAAATAAAAAAATACACTTTCACAGGTTTTATTTTCTTTAATCATTTAAACAATTCCGTGAGTTTAACAGTTCAACTTGTCGTATATTAGACCGCCAACTTTAATGCCATATTACAACTCTTTCTTTTTACTTAATAAATAAAATTTGTTGATTAGAATCTGAATATAAAACATTTACTACCTTACCATCAAATTTAGAAAATATTTTATTGTATCCCATAATAGCGTTTCCAGGAGCACTAATCATTACTTTTTTTTGGTTTTTAAATTCAAAAAATACTTTTACTTGATAAGGCTTATATGAAATATCAATTTTATCCCAACGCTCTACCTTTGCAGAAACTAAAATTGCATCATTCAAATACAAATCTATTTTCTTTAAAATTCTATTATTTTTAACCAACAGATATAACGCATCTAAAAATAAAACAAAAGAAAATATCACTATTACCGAAATACAAAAAATCATATTTTCATCAATTATTTCCTCTGATATTATTATAAGTGCAGTTATAATCAAACAAACAACAAAAAGTGCCATACAAAAATAACATAAGAAATTAAAAAAATATTTTTTCCGACCGGTAAAAACTTTTCCGTAAGATAATACCGCTGCAATATCCTTATTTTTCATTTTCCATCATTCACCACTCCCAGCGGCGTGGACACATCGCGCATATACAGTCGGTTCTTCTCGTCGTATGAAACCAACCTTCCGCCTATTTTCGTCGTCCTTCCGCTGTTGTCGTAATTATACTCTGTTCCTCCGTCTTTGTCAAGCACGTTTTAGAATTTTTATTCTTAATTATATAATCTATATAATCATTATTTTATTAAACAAAACATAAAAAAACAAAACGCCCCAAAGGGCGTTTTGTTTTGAAATAAAAAGTTTTTCCTATTTCTAGGAGAATAAAAATTGTAATAATAGTTTAAAGAAATTCAATAGATTTGTCAATCATTTAGAACATATTTTCTAAAAAAGTTCATTTCTTACAATACACACAACTCCAAAAACTAAATACTTTCAACATTATTAAAAATACTAGTTAATATAGAAATTTTTGTTTCTTCCATAGATTCACATGATATATGGCTTATATCATCTATATTTATTGTTTGGGTGCCATCTGTTTTACCATATGGACTAATAATTTCTATATCTAAATATTTTGCTTCAATTTGTTTAACAAATCCAACAGTAATATTATTCCCGCTATTACATATTTCTATGGTGCATAGCTTTTTGTTCTTGAAAATATATTTAATAAAATTTAACAGTAACTCGTTGTGAAAAAATAAATTTTCACATCTTTTTTGCTTATAATAAGTCGAAAGTTTTATAATGCTATCCAAATATTCACTGTCTACTTCTATTTTTATGATATTTTCAATTAGTGAACAAAAGTACCCATCATTTTTTCCATACTCATCTATGCATTCCATTAAAAAATATTTTTCGTCTAATTGTAAAAAATAGCCTACTGCAAATTTATCTACAAAATCTGAATCAGTATATACTGCGCAAATTTTTTGACATTTTAATAATTCTTTAATTTTTGATTTCATTAAAAACCCCCATTTATTCTCCATCTAGCAAGTCTTGTACTAAATCCCAAATGCTAAACAAAAAGGAATCAATCTTTTAAAATTACGTTTCCATTTTATATTTTTTGCTTAAAATCATTTATTAGAACTTTATTATTATTTTAACCTTAATAGATTTTTTGTCAAATAGATTCATATAAAAAACGCCCTTAAATGGCGTTTTTTATATGAATCCGAGTAATTTAATAGTTATCATAAATCCAGCGCCGAAAAATGCAGATAATCCGATTAAAAACAACAAAACTGCCAACGTTTTTTTTTCAATTTTAAAATTATAAATTGAAAATAAAATTATTGACGCAGCTAATATAAAGAAAATAGCACAATAAACTATTAATTCTGATTCTTCTTTTAAAAAAGCTTTATATTCATTAGCTATACCAATGACAAAAAAACTAATTAAAGAAATTATCAGTAAGATTATGGCAATTATTTTTAATCTTTTCATCCCCAAATTTTTTTCAACCTGTCCTTTAACTCTATCAAATCCCAGCCCATACTGAACTCAAAGCCAACAACTAAATAAAAACCTGCACCGACCCCCAAAAATGCTTTAGGTTCATTTGTAGAGCTTTCAAAACCTTCTCCACCATAAGGTTCATATTCCTCGGAAAAATTTAATCCAAAAGTAAAAGCCCCTACATTTCCGCCAAATCCGACTTCTCTCTCCGTACCAAAAGGATAATCTTCATCGCCTCCGGCTTTGAAGTAAAACAAATTTCCATGTCCACCGCCATAAAGCGATACAGGACCGACTGTGCCTTCAAGACTGAACCCCATGCCGACACCGCCTTCAATACTGAAAGTCATGATTAACGCATCTATTGTATCTACGACTTTGTTGAAAAAGTTGCCGACTTTTTTCCAAAAGGATTTCCAATCTTCTCCTGTCGGGTCTTTGTAGTTTATCGGATTGTTTATACAGTAAGAATAAAGATTTAAAGCGTTTATTTTATTAAAATTAATTACTCCGTAGCCGATGTTGTCCGCATTTATGAATCTGCCTGTCTGAGGGGCGTAGTATCGGGTTTGGAGGTAGTAGAGGTTCAGCTCCTTGTCCCAGTAGTACCCGCGGTAGCGGAACGGGTTGATTTCCATTATCTCTATGTTGTTCGCTCCCGCAGCCTCTATCGTGCAGTTGCCCCATGCGTCGTAGACGTACTCACCGATTAAATTCATGTCGGCGTCGAATATTCCGTCTATGTCGCCCAAAGCGTTTTTGCGGTAAATATAGTCCGCCTTGACAGCGTCCGCAATCCCCGTCTGCCTTGACAAAGTAAATCCCGCCAAGCCGCTGTTTAGGTGGAAAAATCCTATCTTGGTTATTTTATCCGTCCACAGCTGTATGCCGAAGTTGCCTTGCAAAACCTTTTCGCTCTTCGTCTCGCCCCAAAGCTTGCCGTCCTCGTCTCCGCTGGTGTCGTAATTATACTCTGTTCCTCCGTCTTTGTCAAGCATGTTTTAGAATTATTATTCTTATTATATAATCTTATTTTATTAAACAAACCATAAAAAAACAAAACGCCCTTTGGGGCGTTTTGTTTTTTTAAGACTTCAATCAATCTTACCCATCTCAATTATAATAAATCCATCATAAAACTTTACTACATAATGAGGATTATCCGAATCATCTAATTTAAAAAATCTAAAATATTCGCTATTTTGCCACGTATAATCTATGAAAAACTCCATGACAACTCCATTTTCAAATTCGATGAATATATCCGCCGTATCGGTCACTTTCAAACTTTTTACAACAGAATCCCCTAATATTTGTTTTAAATTTTCTGTATTTGTTTTTAACAAACTTTTAAGATGCATCGGGTCCTTTTTGTAAACTTTAAACGGCATAGGTTCGCAATTTGGATAATAATTCTCATCCGCAGCCGTAAGCAAAATTCGATTATCTTTCCGTATTTTAAAAGTACAATAAGTATGTAGTGTATATTCAGTTTCATCTCCAAAAACAAATATGTAAAAATCTAATTGTTTAAATAATCTTTTTAATTTTAAGCCTACCAACCTTTGCATGACATCCAAGTCGCAAGCCCTAAATTCTTTAATATTCATTAATCCAAACCTAATAATATCCTAATTATTTGTTCTATTAATTTTTTATCATAACCTTTACCTGATATTTTTCTATGAAGTCTATCTCTAAATTTTTTGTCAAAACCGTACTTTTTTTGTAAATAATCAATTTCTTTATTTTGTGCCTTATTATTACTTTTATGTCCAGGTCCCATTCTTTCAGTATCAAAAAGAATGTTTGTTCCCAAAGCCAAAGCACCTACACCTGCAACAACGCCTGCGCCTATAACGACGCCTGCACCTGCAAATGCCGTTCCAGCAACAGCTGCACCGCCTGCAAAGGCACCGCCTGTCGCAAGACTTCCGCCTATCGCAGTTCCTGCCGCAGCAGCACCTCCGACCAACGCGCCTGCGCCTGCTCCCAAAGCTCCGCCTGCCAATGCTCCGCCAAATACGCCAAGCACTGTCCAACCTACAAGCTCCCAACCTTCTGCTCCGCTTTCTTTGGCTTTTTTGTTTACAATCACTCCGCCGGCAGTTCCGCCTATTATCGCGCCTAAAATCAATCCTATCAGTATCAAAGAACTTCCGCTCTCATCTGTATACCCTATTGGATTGTTTAGGCAATACGAATATAAATTTAAGCCGTTTAGTAATTCAAACTGTGTCAAGCCGTAGCCGACGTTGTCCGCATTTATGAATCTGCCTGTCTGAGGGTCGTAGTATCGGGTTTGGAGGTAATAGAGGTTCAGTTCCTTGTCCCAGTAGTACCCGCGGTAGCGGAACGGGTTGGTTTCCATTATCTCTATGTTGTCCGCTCCCGAAGCCTCTATCGTGCAGTTGCCCCATGCGTCGTAGACGTACTCCCCGATTAAATTCATGTCGGTGTCGAAGATTCCGTCTATGTCGCCCAAAGCGTTTTTGCGGTAGATATAGTCCGCCTTTACAGCGTCCGCAATCCCCGTCTGTCTTGACAAGGTGAAGCCCGCCAAGCCGCTGTTTAGGTGGAAAAATCCTATCCTGGTTATCTTATCCGTCCACAGCTGTATGCCGAAGTTGCCTTGCAAAACCTTTTCGCTCTTCGTCTCGCCCCAAAGCTTGCCGTCCTCGTCGTAATAAAAGCTCCACGTTTTGTCGTGTCCGTCGGCGTCCTTGGTCTTTTTGCTCTTTCTTACTCCGCGGCAGTCAAAGGTAAACTCATACGCGTTGGCGTCTCCCGCTTTTTTGTAGCTTTTGAGCCGTCTCCCTGCTTCGAATCCCAGCGTCGCTCCTCTGTACGTCGTCGGATTGCCGCTTGCGTCGTAGACTATACTTTCTCCGTCATAGCTCAATAGTTGGTCTTTCCAACCGCTTGTGCGGTAGACGTATTCCTTCGTCGCCGTTGCCGTTTCGTTGTCAAGCTGCTCCGCCGTGGTGTAGGCGTATTCCTTCCTTTCCGTTATGTTGCCGCCCGCGTCGTATCCGTACGTCCAGGTCTTCCCCAGTCTTTCGTTGTTTTCTCGCGTCAGGCGGTTCAGCTTATCGTACTCGTATGTCGAGCTTGTCACCGTGCCGAGCCCAATTGCAATTCCGGGCTTTGAGTACGTGTGCTTTGTGATGTTTCCGTCCCCGTCGTACTCCAACGTATATACGCTTAGCGCAGGCTCGTTTTCGTCTTTTTTCCCGTCTCGCACATAGATGCTTTTCACAAGCTCGGAAGCGTACTTCTTGTTCCCTTCCTCTGCGTCGCTGTCGTTGTACGTTATCTCGCGTTTCAAACTGCAAGTCTTTGTCGGGTTGCTCGCGGCGGAAGTCATATCCACGTCTATCCTGCTCACCCGTTTCTGGCTGTCCAGATTGTAGTTTTCCGTATAACGCCCCGCTCCGCTTCCCAACACTCTGTCAGGCTCGTCGGGATACAGCAATTCGCCCGCATAGAATATGCTCGAATTCACCACCCCAAACGGCGTGGATACATCGCGCATATACAGTCGGTTGCTTTCGTCGTACCAAACACGATATCCGTCTATTTCCGACACTCTTCCGCTGTTGTCGTAATTATACTCTGTTCCTCCGTCTTTGTCAAGCACAACGCGCAAAGGACTGTCGGCAGATATTGTCAGATTTTGGTCAAACGGGTCGACGATATTCGAGACGTCGTTGTCGCTGTAAATATAAACGGTTTTCTGTTCAAATTCGTCCGAGGAAGACAGACGCTCCTCCACCTTGACAAGGCGCTCGTATTTGTCGTAAGTCTTGCGCACCTCGTTGCCGTTGGCGTGCTTTGTCACCACCACGTCCTTTTGCGGCGTGTGCTCGTAGGTTTTTTCGAGCAACTTGCTTCCTCCGGCGTAAACCGAACTTACCTCGTTGTAGCTGTTGTAGTAAAATTGATAACTCACTCCGTCGTTGCTTGCACTTGCAAGACGTCCCGAATTGTATGAAAAACCGTTTTTGTTTTTCGTTCCGTCAACCGTGGAAGAAATTTCCGTGAGCTGAACGTTGTTTGCGGCGTAAACGCTTGATGTCGTCTGTCCGCGAGGGCTTGTCACCTCGGAAACATTGCCCGTGGAAAGAGTGTTGGAGTATTGCACCGTGACCGCGGGCGACAGGTCGTGCGTCGTGACGCTTTTCAAAAATCCGCCGTTCTGCTCGTAGACGTATTCGGTTTTGAAAAAGGTGTCGGGCGACCAATAATCATAGGTTTTTTCCGACGTCAGGTTGCCTAGGTCGTCGTAAGAGTATTCCGTTATCATGTCGTTGAAGCCCTTTTTTCTGACGGCAAGCATATCCTCGTCCAAATCCGTGTACTGCTCTATGAGATAGCTGTCGGAGCCGCCGTCATAATTTTCTATAACGTTCCTGACCGCCCTGGCGTATACGCCCGTTTCTGGAGAGTAAACAGTCTTGTCGATAATCGCTCTGCCGTTCTCGAAGGTGACTCTTGCAAACTCGACGCAGTTAAAGGTGTATTTTGTCGAGCCTGTAAAAAACTTTACGTTATGGGCGTTGTGTATGCAGTTTTTCAAGCCGTTGTACCACACGTCAAACCCCGCCGTCGAGTCGTTGGCGTTCTTTTTGTTTACTTCAAAGTCCTCCGCAAGGAATTTTATGTTGTTAAGCTCCACGACGGCAGAGGAGGCGGTAGGAGTATACTCCACAGACATATTTACCGACAGGGACGACCATTTCTGTCCGCACACGTTGTCAATCACGTTTTTTCCCATGTTTGTGCAGTCGTATGTCTTTGGCTTCAAGGTTTTCGTCAGCTTGACGTTGTAAAAGCCTCCCGAGCTGAAAACGGCTTGTCTGACAAGCCTGAACCCCACCTGCCCGACGTCGCCGAGCACGGTAAAGGATATTGCGCGATATTGAGGGCGGTTTTCTCCCGCGTTAAATTCGAGAGTTTTTATTACCCTTTCTGTCGTGCCCGCTTCAACAAGCTCGATTTTGTAAACTTCACCCGCGTTGGTTCCCGCAAGATTTGCCGTTGCCGAAAGCACATAGTGTTCTCCCGATTTGGTTTTCGGCAGCTCCGAAAGGGAATTTACGCTGTAAGCCGTCGTCTGAAACTCGTCCACCACCTTGCTGTTGTAAATTTCGCCTGCCGTCTCGAACATACCCGCAAGCATGGGCGTGCCCGTGTTGGTCTGCACAAAGTGCTCGAACTCGCTCTCCGACCTGAATTGTATGTTTCCGTATGAGTTGAAAGCGTCGTCGAGAGCTTCGTAAGTGCGGACGGTCTTGCCGTCGCCGTCAAACTCGTAGACGTATCTGATTTTGTGCGTCGCGTCCTCGTCGTCCGTGTATCGGTAAGTCACCGTCTTGGTGAGATAGCTTAAGGTATAGTCAAACAGGGTGTTGCCCACGGTCGAGCCTTTGACTTTGTTTTTCACGCCTGCAACGCGCCCCTGCGCGTCGAAGGTGAAAACGACTTTTTCTCCCGCGCTGTTTTCCGCGCTTTCCAAAACACCGTCCGCGTTGTAAGCGTAAGAGCTCGAGGTGCCGTCCGACTCGGACAGTCCCGCAAGGCGCCAGTCGTCGTTCATTGTCATTGTCAGCGTGTTGCCGTCGGGCTTCGTCACGGTTACGGTTCTTCCCGCATATGCGAACTGCGTCACGCGCCCCATGCCGTCCGTCACGGAAACCAGCTTGTCGGCGTCCTCCGCGTCGTAAGCGTTTGTCATGCTTAAAGTTGCGTTTTTGAACGTCTTTTCGACGGAAATCAAAAGCCCCTTGGCGTTGAACGTCATGCGGTTGAACGTGTTGTCCTTTATTTCAAAGCCGTCCGTCTTGACGTAAAGCAAAAGTCCCGTTCCCGCCGTGTCGAAATATACGTCCGTCGCGTTCTGCGCAAGCGCAAACCTGTGATAATTGTAAGCGCCGTCCACGTAAACGTAATCGTTTCCCGAAGGAAACACATACTGCTGACAGTTGAGCTTGAAGCCCTTTGGCATATGCGTGGCAAGATTAAAGGTTTTAGCCGTCGAGTTGTCGGTGTTGATTTTTCGCGTATCGGCGTTGGCTTTGTTGTAGCAAAGCTCAAAGCTTGCGGGCATTTTGTTGCCGCCGAGCGAAAACAGCGGTTTGTCGAAAAACAGCCGCCCCGTCCTTACGTTTACGCCGTATTCTCCCGCGTTGCCGGCGCCGCCCTCTACGTAGGACTGCTCCTTTTCTTCAACTGCGGCGTATTGCAGATTTGCGGCAACGTCCGCAATATCTTCGTGGCTTGCGTCAACGGGCAGAGTGTATTCCACAACCAATTTAGGTCTCACGCTTTGCTCGGCAACAGAGCTGCAAACAGACACCGCCATCATCGCAGACGAATACGGCAACAGGCAGAACCCTCTGTTAAGGCTCGCGCCCGCAGTTGCGGCAACGTCGATTGTCGCCCAATATCTGTTGTCTTCGCCCAAAGAATATGAAAACAAGCCCGAGGGCGTTGTTGAAAACGACACCGAATTAACCGTTATCGGGTTACCCGCTATATTGGCGTAAGAATAAAAAAGATTGTCGGGTGCCGTGCTTCCCGTGCATAGATACAGCTTGCAGCTTTGTATATCTATCCCTTGGGGCACGCTTCCGCCAACCTGTGCGAAAGCAACCCTGCTCATTGCCGTTCTGTTGCCCTTTATCAAAAAAGCCGACGCGTTGCGTGTAATATTCGGCGCATACATGGTGTACGTATTGTTTCCGCTTAACGGAGTAGTCAAATCCGCGGTAAACCCGTACACGGTTACGCCGAGATTGAGCGTTTGACTGTCTGCGGCTGCGGCGGTTGCCTTAACGGCAGCAGGCGGATTGTACGTATTCGTTTCTTGCGCAGAAATCGTTTCCGCGTATTCGGAAGCGTAAAATTCCGCTCTTATATTGCCGTTTGAAAGCAAAAAATATTTTGCGTTCCCATTGCTTTTCTCGGTCAGCTCGCGCACGACGAAGCTTTCCGCATTTTGATTGTTGGTGATTTCCATTTCTTCCTCCTGAAAAAAATTGACATTGCGCGCTTGTCAAAATCATGGTAGCAAACGAAATAAGACAACGGTATGTCATAGTTGGGCTATGAGTCCGATGAAGCTTTTATTTCGCGGGCGTTTTTAAACGCTGCGTCAACGGCTTGGCTTGCAGCCAAAAAAACGCCGCAAAAAACTCTGCGGCGAAAAAAAGGCAATCAAATTTCTTTTTACGTGCTCGAACGCAAGCCTTGCCCGACAAAAAAATTTACTCCAATTCAGCGGACAAAAAAGAGCGGTTATTCCTTCAACCGCTCTAAAAAACATCGTTAAAAAACCAAAAACAAATTTTCACTCCGATTTTCGGGCAACGACCAACAGCTCCCTGTGTCCCGTCGTTTCTTCGCGGTAGTCCTCCGTCAAAGCTACGATTTCCATCCCGTTGCGCCGCAAAACGTCTGTGACAGCCGACATGTCGTGCGCGCAGTAAAAAAATTTTTCTCCGAACATCTCTCCCGACGTCTCCCCCTCTCTTTTTCCGTGGGTAAACAAAAAATATCCGCCCCTTTTAAGCATGGCGCCAATACGAAAATACGCTTCAAGCTGCTTATTTCGAGACAGATGCCACAGCGAATCAAAGGCTATGACGCCGCCGAATTGCTCATCGGAAAAATACTCCGCCGCGTCGGCGAGCAAAAAGCGCGCGTTTTTAAGGTTCAGTTTTCTTGCCTTTTCCAGCATTCTTGCCGAAACGTCGATGCCCGTGACGGAAAACCCCTGCCCGCTCAAATACGCGTCAATGGGAAAACCCGTGCCGCAGCCTATATCCAGCACGTGACAGCCTTTTTCAAGCAGGGCGGCAAACTGCACGACGCAACGATTGATCGGGCTTTTATTTCTCGTTTCTGCCCAACTGTCGCAAATCGCGTTGTAAGCAGCAGCGTTTTTTTCAAAATCGGCAACCATACAGAAAATATCCTTATCCGTCAAAATAATTTGTCAATTTCAATTTATTCATTGACCTTAGAAACGTCAAAACGCTTTAAGCATAATGTTCAAAATTTTAAGAAAGCTCTGTCGGCATAAGCTATCAAAAAACATATACCCGACAAAGCCTATTCGTTTTCTGTGATTTTAACACAACCGATTGCCGAGAGTCAACAAGTCTCGCTGTTTGCAATCCAAATCGGTTAGTATACAACAAAAAAGCAGACGTAAACGTCTGCTTTTTTGTTGAAACCGTTTACTCCGTTGCCGAAGCAAACTCGTTTGCCCACTGCACCAGCAATGCCCTTATTTCCACAAACTCCGACTCTCTCAAAGAAGAATCGCTCCATGAATACCACCCGCTGTCATTCTCTATCCAGGCTACAAATCCCGAAGGATTCGTGTCGCAATCAACATATCCGATAAACTCCGGATTGAGGATTTCATTTATCAGCGCCCAATACTGTTCGCTTGTTTCTCCGTATTTATCCAGTGTTTTTGCTTTGAGCCAATCGGACATCTTAGAGTAGTCCGAAACGACAGGACCGTCTGTTTCTCCGCCGTCATCAGGTATTTTGAGAATTCCTTGTGCTGTTTTCAAAGCCTGCCAATACGGATAGTAACTGTGCACTGCGGTGTAAACTCCATCCAAATGTATTGTCAGCAAAGTCAAGCGATTCCAGTTTTTAATGACGTTCACGATTTCCAAACCGAAGGCGTAAGGCATCGATTTTAAAACGGCATCGTTCTCCGACAGATACAGCTGTTTTTCAAAATAGTAAATCACTGTCTCAGGCGCGGCGGAATCAATCCAGCACAATGTCAAGCCTTGCGCCTCTTTGATTTCAGACCAAGCTCTGTTTAAATCACTTTTTGTCCAGCCCGTCATATCGTAATATTTCTGCGAGACGTTCGACACTTTTGTTGTGATAAAGTCACTGAGCAGTCCGCTGCCGTCCCACAACGAAGCAAATTCTCCGAACAAATACGACAAGCTCGGGTCGAACACATTTTTTAAAAACGTGCCGCCGTCGGGGTCGCTCCACACGGTATTGCTATCTACATACTTAAACTCCACATCGAGCCACTGCACAAATCCCAGATAACCGACGCGGTCAACCCAGCAATCCGCATTCAAATTAAGCGTGTACAATCCTTGATGTCCTTCGCTTGTCCTGTCGGCTTTTTTATCCCATCTTGCAAAGCAATTCATATTGTTTGAGATATTATCAAACCTTAATTCTGCGGAGTAACCGTAACTGCACCAGCCCCAGAATTCAAACCCGTCTCTTTTCAATTCCGGCACATCCCTGAGGGAAGAGCCAGCTTTCACTTCGATATCCTCTATATCCGCATAGGTCCCCGAGGTATCAATAAATTTCAAAGTAAACCATTGACTCCAGCCCGCCCACAGCTCCGTATCGGAGGTAAGCGTCGCGTCGAAATCAAAGACGTTGAGCAGCTCTTCTTCGGTATACCATCCTTCAAAGCGCCAATCACCGGATTTGTCGCACGTGACCTCAGTCGGTTCAGCTGCCGTCTGCCCCTCCTCGACGGTCTGAGAGCTTATCGCATTGCCGTTTTCGTTGTGAAAAGTCACGACAAAAACCCTTGTCCATTTGGCGTAAAGCGTAACGTCCGACGTAATCGCCGTTTCAAAATCAAATCCCTCGGAAAAGGTACCGTTGTCAAGAAACCATCCCTTGAAAACATATCCCTGTCTTGACGGCTGCTCGGGCAAGACGGCTTTTCCCCCTTCGGTCACCGTCTGCGAAGCAATCACGGCGCCGCCGTTGTTTTCAAAAGCAACCTCAAAGGCTCTCACCCAGTTCGCCCACAATTCTATGTCGGAATTTATCGGCGTCGAGAAATCGAATGCGGTTTCAAGCTCTTCTTCGGTGCACCATCCTTCAAGCATCCAATTTTCCTCTGTGCCGTTGTAGAACACATCTGTAGGTTCAGCTGCCGTCTGCCCTCCCTCGACGGTTTGAGAGCTTATTGCATTGCCGTTTTCGTTGTGAAAAGTCACGACAAAAACCCTTGTCCATTTGGCGTAAAGCGTAACGTCCGACGTAATCGCCGTTTCAAAATCAAATCCGTTGGAAAAGGTACCGTTGTCAAGAAACCACCCCTTGAAAGCGTATCCTGTCTTGGACGGCGGCTCGGGCAAGACGGCTTTTCCACCGTCGTTCACCGTCTGCGAAACAGTAGGACTGCCGCCGTTTCCTTCAAACGTGACAGTACGCTTCAATGCAGCCGGACTGAATTTTGCGTAAACGGTAGTGTTTTCATAAACGGGACTTTCCCAATCGAAAGGAACAGTCAATTCGGCGTCCTTGTACCAGCCGTCGAACACAAATCCCGTTTTGGTCGGACTTTCGGCGGGCTTTGTCGCAGCGGAGCCTTTTTCGACACTTTGCAAGGCTATCGCGCTGCCTCCGTCCGTGTCGAAAATCACTTCGCAATACGTTTTCTCACAAGCCGCAAAGCAGACAAGCGCAAGCAAGACAAGCGCAAAAATCAAAATACATTTTACCTTTTTCATAATTTTCTCCTTTGAAAAATTTTTCATATTTTTGGTCCCCTCGCAAAATAAAGCATCGCAAATTCTCTTCTAAAACTAAGTGTTCTCCATTGGTAACCATACAAGAACGTCACTCCCTCCCGGCTCAACCTGCGCAGATGCTCGCTGAGCAATCCGCTTCCGTCCCACTGATTTATCGCCGCAACCAGCATCGCGTTAGTCGAAGCGCTGCCATAGTCTAAATGTCCGTAAAATCTGTTGCTTGCAACCAACAGCGAATCCGAAGTCATATATTTCAGATAATCCAAGACGGTCTGTTTGTCCGCTTTGTCCAACCAGGAAAAATAAATACCTTCGGCGGCGCGCATTTCTTCATACTGAGAAAAATATCCCGTACCGGCAGCCGAGTCGGAAAGGAATTCACTCAGCAGACCGCTTCCGTCCCAGCTGTCGAGAGCGGAAACAAGCCAGCCTTTGAAGCCGTCGCTCAAAGAACCGAGCTGCTTTTGACAGGCTTCCGTCGTCAGATAGTACTTGACGCCCTTTGCTCCTGCGACGTCAATCCAGTTGTCTGTGTTCAATTTTTTAACAGACTGCCACCAAGCAAACTCTTGGCTTGTCTCGCCGTAAATGCCTTTTACCGCCCAGTCAAGATACGTGCTCAGCAAAAAGTAATTTTTGTATGTCCATGCTGTATCCCAGTTTTCATATCTGTTGTATAAAAAAGACAGAAATTCATCGGACATCTGCTCGTATTCGACTCCCAAGCTGCGAATCGCTTTATGCTTGAAATACGAAATGAAAGTATTTTCCGGCATATAATCAATGCCGCACGGAGACATGTCCTCGGGAATAACGCCCGACGCGCACAGCTCGCAAAACCATCCCGCCATCTCGCTGTCCGCTCCGTATTGAGCGTTTATCCAGGCGCGCATATATTGGCTTTTCAATCCCATGGAGTCGTCGTAAGAAGCAAGCTTGCCGAGCAAAAAGTCAAGCCCCTCGCGGAACCAAGGTTTCAAATTTCCAACCACGCCATATCCAATGAGATTGTTGTAAGCAGGCGCGAGCTCCCAATAGTTGCCAAGCTCCATCGCTCTGCTTCTGAGACCGGTAAACCATTCATTAAATTGAGGCGAAATAGTCAGGAAACGCAAAAGCTCGTCCTTTGTCATGTCGTCCAGCCATATTGCGGAAGCCCCTCCGTCCAAATCCGGCGCCTCCCCGGCTGTCTCTCGATAAAGCTCTATGCCGTCCAGCAGTCTCTCAAATTCAAGAACTTCAACTCCGCTTTCTCCGTACCTGACGCAAAGCTCTTGCCGTACGTAATAACTGAGAAACGTGTTTTTGGTAGAATTTTTCAGATTTTCTTTACTTACCGACGAAAAGGGCAAACCGTCGCTCGCTTTTGAAAAGGCTTTTTCCTGAGAGAGCAGCCTGCTTTCGACCTCCGCGCATACGGCTTTGATGTTTTCGGAAACAGACAAACCGCGATATTCAAAGCAGAACAGCAAGCCCGAGGAACCAAAGCAGTCGCTTTCGTATCTCTTTGTGTCTATGCCGCCGTTTCCTGAATACGCCCTGAACACCCGCGCGGCAACCGCGCTCTTTCCCGACTCATCGGAGCGATAAGCGCAATCGGAAACGGAGCCTCCCTCTATGGCGCCTGCGATGTTGCCGTAGCCGTCTCCGTAACGCAGAGACAAATCTTCATACTCCTCTCCCTGCCAGGAGCTGTTGTTGTGCGCCACGCATCTGAGAATATCGGTATCCAGGGCATAGCCCACGACTCCACCCGCCTGAGGCGCCTGCGCAACGCAAAGGTCGGCATAGCAGTCTGTTATTTCCCCTCCGAGGCTGCGTCCCGCAATGCCGCCGGCGGCTTTGTCCGAGACAACGGATATACCGTAGACCGAGCAGTTTTTGACAACGCCGTTCTGATAATTGATTCCCACTATGCCGCCGGAAGCCTCTGACGACTTTAAAAATCCGTATTGAGGCAGCCAGGCATATTGGCTTTCTCCGTATCCGCTGTAAACGACGTTTATCACACAATCGCGCACCGTGCCGAAATTGTGCGCGGCAACAATTGCGCTCACTTGGGGAACAACCTCGTTTTCTCCCCATCTGCCCCTGAACAGCGACAAAGTGTTTTCGGCGTTTGATTCGTGATTGAGCAACAGTGACTCTATCGTTCCGTAGTTGTAAATGACAAACGCGCAAAGCTCGGCGGCGTTAAGCTGATTTATTTCAAAAGAAGCTTTTCTCCCGTCTGCGTCCACGGCATTTTCCGAGCTGCCGGCAAGCGACACAAGACTGCCCTCTCTCAGATAGACGCAGCCGTAGGCTAGCGCGCTCATGCCGAAATTGGCGGGCCGAACATAGCTGCAACAGTCGATTATGCTTTTTCCTCCGAAATCGTAACACAATCCCGCAACCTCGTCCGCGACTGCCCATACTTCTGCATAGCTGTCCTCTATCACGGCGTCGTCCTCGGCGCGGAAGACAAGTCCCGCCAGCTTCAACGATGTTCTGAAATTGTTTTCCGAGCCGTCATTGCTGTTCCATTGATTTAACGAAGTCGTAATTTGTTTCAGCTGAGAATTTTCCCTCATCAAAAACGCCGCTCCCACAAACTCTCCCTCGCTGAAAATCTCTTCTTCGCTTTCGAATGCCTCATTACTCAAACACCGTGTCAAGCAGTTTTCCGCCGAGGCGTTTCCGTACATTTCGTAAACAACTCCTCCGCCGGTGAGCCCGTACAAATTTCTCACGGCGCAATCGGATATTTCCGAATCGCCCCCCGCAAAGAGGCACACCCCTCCCACCTTTTTCAGGTCGATGACATAAAAATGCCAGTCGATATTCAAATGAAAATTTACTATTTCGTCGGGCAAAGTCCCCAGCTGGGCACCGCCTGCGAAACAACCCGTTATCTGTCCTTCCGCCGTATTGTAAACCGATACTCCCGCAAAGTTTTCAACAATAGCAAACGCGTAGGCAGAGTAATAATAAGCAAAGTAACCGGTATTGAGGCATATATAAGAAAAGAGAAAAGTATCACAAACGGTTCTATCGCACAGATAAAAATTCTCTATCTTCCCCTCGTTGATATAACACGCGCCGCCCGCGGTTTCAAATACGTAAATCGCCGCCGCAGTGATGCAATCGGAAACGGACGCGCCTGCGCAATTGCGGTAAACAATGCCGGAAAACTGCGAGCTTTCGTATGCATAGTCGCCGAACGCCGCGCCTGATACGAGGCATTTTTCGATACGACCGAAATTGTTGACGGCTATGCCCGAAATCGAATAGTCTCCTGCGCCGGACCTGAGAAACAGAGCGTCGCTCACAAGATTTTTGATTGTGCCGAAATTGTTCACACATATTCCGGCGCCCTCGCCCGAAAAAGACAGAAGACCGCTCAGCGCAAGGACATTCTTCGCCGAAATCGTGCCGTAATTGTTTACGCACAGAGGCGCTCCGACAAAACTGTACAAATTGTATTGCGAGTTGTAAATAGTGGTGTACGACACATCCGTCATCGTGCCGTGATTGTCGCCCACAAAACTGACGTCGTGACCGTCTTCATTTTTGTAATAACTTATTGTCAGATTTTTTATTGTGCCGTAGTTGCTTTCCAAAAAATTGTTTTCAAGCGAACCCCCGTCGAACAATATGGTCTTGCCGTTGCCGTCAAAAGTACCGCAGAACGTAAAACGCTTGGCTTCCGTCTCCGACAAGCCTTCGGGTATTTTGTGAGCCAAGGAATTTATGCCTGCGGTTATGCTTACGTCCTGATACAATTTATAGTATCCGTCCGCCGCGTTTTCCCAGCCTTCGTTCAAGCTTTGTATAAAAACATTCAAATCAATCGCGTCGTACAATATGTAAGGATCGTCGGCCGTACCCCAGCCGCCCATGACGTAGCGCGTCGCTTCGTCCTCGTAGACATAAGTGGCATACAGTTTTGTGTTTTCCAAAACACAGTCAATTGTCTTGTCCCAGCCCGCAAACGTCCATTGCTTGTGAATCCCGCCGATGACTATGGGGTTAGGGTCATCGGGAAAACTAATCTGCGAACCTGCCTCCGCCCAAATCACGTCGCCGTAAGGCTGCCATGACGAATTTTCGTCATATTTTCCCACAAAGAATTGAACGGAATAGTATGTCTTTTGGCTCCAACCTGCATATAACGTCATGTCCTCGGTTACGGGATTGGAAAACCCGTACGCCTCGTTGCACGACATATCGGTATACCAGCCGCTGAAATTGTAGCCCGTTCTTAAAGGAGTCTGAGGCGGCAAGAGCAGCTCTCCCTCTTTTACCGTATCCGATTCTATACTGCTTCCGCCCATGGTGTTGTATACGACATTGTACTTCCTCAACCATTTGGCATAAAGCACAATGTCTTCTGTCAGAGCCGTCTGAAAATCAAATTCGGCAGACAAGTCTCTGTCTACATACCATCCGTCGAATTCATAACCGCTTCTTGTCGGCTCTTCGGGCAGACTTGCAGTTCCGCCTTTGTTTGGCGATTGCGACAAAACCGCGCTGCCGCCCTGCGTATCGAATGTCACCTTGACCTGCGAATTGCAGGCGGCAAGCACCCAACAGCACATGACAGTCACCGACAGCAACATAACAATCACCGCAATTTTCTTTTTTAGTGCCATTTTCTTCCTCCTATGTTTGATTTTGTATGTCCAATTTAACACATATAAAACAGCCTGTCAAGCGTTTTTACAATAATTGCGCTTTTGCAACAATATTTTTTTTGCAAATGTATTTTATCAAATTGACAAAACCCAAAATGCTTATTATAATTTTATCATTAAAAAATTTGGCAGAGAAAATGAACAAACAACTTATTAAAAAATTTAATACGGCAAGAGTGCATATGCTCACGACAATGAATACCTATTTTATGGGAGAGTTGGCAAACAAAGGAATCCTGGCTGTCTTCGACCTGAATATTTCGGAAGCCAATATCATCTTTTATCTTTTCAACAATCAGCGCGAATTTTCGATTTCCGAAATTATCGAAAGCCAGCGTATTTCTAAATTCACCACTTCCCGCGCGGTAAAAAAACTTGTCAATCTCGGACTCATTGAACGATATCAGAAAAGCGACAATATGCGTGTTTCGTATATTAAATTAACCCCCAAAGGGCAAGAAATATGCAATGCGGACGGGCAAAATGCATTATATGAATACAATTTTTTATTTGACAAAATCTGCACGGAGGACGAGCTGCAACAGGTTATTGACAATATTTTAAACATCAACTCTGTTTTAAGTCGCATCGAAGCTTATTCTGTTTCTCAATTGAAGGAAGAACTTCAAAATCAAAACAGCGCTTCCGATTCTCAATAAATTAAAAATACGCAAACACGTCAATTTGTTTTACATAAATTTCTCGATGCGATGCTTTTTGTGCATTCGCATATTACCTAAAAACCAACCGCAAAAAAACCGCCGTTTTCGTCTGCGAAAACGGCGGTTTGAATTTTGAAGTCTGTGCACGGAAAGCAACAATTATCTCTTGGAGAACTGCGGCGCTTTTCTCGCCTTGTGCAATCCGTACTTTTTGCGCTCCTTCATGCGGGGGTCGCGCGTGAGGAAGCCTGCCTTTTTGATTTTGTCCTTGTCCTCTCCCGCAAGCACCAAAGCGCGGCTTATGCCGTGACGTATGGCGCCCGCCTGACCGGTAAAGCCGCCGCCGTGAACATTGACGGCAACGTCGTATTTGGTCTGCGTATCGGTGAGAACCAGCGGCTGACGCACGATATACTTCAACGTGTCCAGATTGAAATAGTTGTCAATATCCCTGCCGTTGATGGTAATGCTGCCGTTGCCGTTGGGCAAAACGCGCACACGCGCAATGGATTTCTTTCTCCTGCCCGTGCCCCAATATTGTATTTTTTTACTTTTAGCTATTTTTGTCGCCATAATTCACCTCAATCAATCCGCCAATGTCAAAGGCTGCGGCTGCTGCGCCTGCTGCTCGTGCTCCGCGCCCTTGTAAACGCGCACCTTTTTGAGCATTGCCGCTCCGAGACTGTTTTTGGGAAGCATACCCTTGATTGCCTGCATGACGGCGAAATCGCTTCTTTCCGCCATAAGCTTGCCGTACTTGATTTCCTTGAGATTGCCGGGCTTGCCGGAGTGACGGCGATAAAGCTTTTGTTCAAGCTTTTTGCCGGTAAGCACAACCTTGTCCGTGTTGATAATCACCACATGGTCGCCCGTGTCGACGTTGGGAGTGAACTCGGGCTTGTTTTTGCCGCGAAGAATTGCAGCCACCTGACTTGCGAGTCTGCCCAAAACCTGACCGTCGGCATCTATCAGATACCACTTTTTCTGTATAGTTTCAGGCTTGGCCATAAAACTTTTCATGATTGTTTTCTCCTGATTTTGCTTTAAGATTTGCCGTTCACGGTCGAATAACCACGCCCAGTGGAGAGGCAGAAACGGCGGGCAGAGCTTAAAAATACCCGCCTTGATTATTCACAGCCTTTCAATTATATAAAAATGCGTCGGACGTGTCAAGCGTTGAAAAGCAAATTTTTTCGTCCGACGGCTCTTTTTTTCCTTTTATTTCAATATTCGACGCTTTCAAGCGTCAAACCGTGCGGCGGAAGAGTCTTTCCGCATCTTGACCTGTCTTTTGAAGCGATGATTTGCGGCAAGTCCTCCGCCTTTATTTTTCCGCGCCCCACCCACAAAAGAGTACCCGCAACAATGCGCACCATGTTGTATAAAAAAGCGTTGCCGCAAACCGATATTTCTATTATATTCCCCTCCTGCCGCACGTCGCAGGAAAAAATTTCCCTGACGAAGGTCTTTGCGTTGCCGCCCGTCGCGCAGAAGCATTTGAAGTCGTGCCTGCCGACAAGCGCGGCTGCCGCCTTATTCATCGCGGACAGGTCGGGCTGTCTGTAAATCTGCAAATGATTGACGTCGAGAAAGGGGCGCCTCACGCTGTCCACGTACATACGGTAGACGTAGGTTTTTCGCTTGGCGTCTCTCCTTGCGTCGAAAGAGTTGTCCGTATACTCCGCGTCGACGACGGCTATGTCGTCGGGCAGTCTGACGTTTGCGCCGAGAATCAGATTGAAGGGTTTTAATTCAACGTCGGTATCGAAATGCGCAACCTGCCGTCTTGCGTGCACTCCCTCGTCCGTCCTGCCGCTTGCGGTAAGTCTGACCTCGTGCCCCAAAACCCCGCCAAGCGCTTTTTCCACAAGCTCCTGAACGGAAACCGCGTTTTTTTGGGACTGCCAGCCGCAATATTTCGTTCCTACATACTGAACGCCTATTTTCACGCGGCGCGTCAAAAGGTCATCCATTTTACCGACTCCAACAATTCGGCGGGGAGATACCTTAACGTAATGACTCCGCCGATAAACAGCACGGTAAAAACGGTTCCCGCGAGGTCTCTCCAAGAAAACTTCAATTTTTTCATTTTGGTGCGTTTGCGCGCCCCCTCGTAGCAGCGCGCGTTCATAGCCAACGCAAGCTCCTCCGCGCGTCTGAAAGCGTTTACCAAAAGCGGAATAAGAATAGGCACAAACGCCTTTGCGCGCGCAATCAGTCCCCCCGTATCGAAGCTTGCTCCGCGCGCCTTCTGCGCCCGAATTATCCTGTCCGTTTCGTCCATAAGCGTGGGAATGAACCTGAGCGTTATGCTCATGATGAGCGCAAATTCGTCCACGGGCACCTTTATCCAGGTAAGCGGCTTCAACAGACTTTCTATGCCGTGAGTCAAATCGACGGGCGTGGTAGTGAGCGTCAGCAGCGAGGCGCTTGTTACGAGAAACACAAGCCTGACCACCATTTTGACGGCAAAATTCACTCCGTCGTCGGTAATTCTGAATATCCACCAATCGACAAGCACGTTGCCGCTTTTTACAAAAAACAAATTTATAATCGCGGTAAACAGCGCGAGAAAAATTATGCCCTTAACGCTTTTCAGCACGCTTTTCAAGGGGATTCGGGACGCAAAAATGCTGATAAGCAGATACGCAAGCATAAGCGCGTATCCAAAATAGGACTGCACGAGAAAAATCGTTATCATATAAAGCAGGTTGAGCAGGATTTTCACGCGCGGGTCCATGCGGTGCACAAAGGATTTGGCGGGATAATACTGCCCGAATGCCACGTCTCTGAACATCAGCCTTCCTCCTTTGTCTGCGGCAATTTGCCGTGCGCCCTCGCGTAATCCAGAACAGCCTCTGCCATTGCTGAGACGTTGCGGGGGCGACAGCCCAGATTTATCCCCTCCGCTTCCAGACGGTTGGACAGCGCCGCCATCTGCGGCATTTCAAGCCCAATGCCTTCAAGCTCGTCGGATTTTCTGAAAAGCTCCTCTGGAGTCATAAGGTATTTCACCGTGCCGTCTACGAATACGGCGACCTGAGAGGCATATTCGTACACCTCGTTCATGTCGTGGGAAATCATGACGATTGTCTTTCCGTGATTGTTTCTCAGCTCCACCACCAAATCCAGAATTTCCTTTTTTCCGCGCGGGTCGAGACCTGCGGTAGGCTCGTCCAGCACCAGCACCGAAGGACGCATCGCCAGCACTCCGGCAAGCGCAACGCGGCGCTTTTCGCCTCCGGACAGCTCGAAGGGGGATTTGCCCGAAACCTCGTCGAAATCCAGACCTACCGACGCTATCGCTTCTCTCGTCCTTTCGTCAATTTCTTCCTTTGAAAGCTTCATATTCTGCGGACCGAAAGCCACGTCCGCTTCGACTGTGGAGGCAAACAGCTGATACTCCGGATATTGGAATACCATACCCACCTGCCCGCGCAGCTGTTTCAGCATTTCTCTCCGCAGTTTTTTCTTTTTTAGCGTGAGGTCTAAACCGTTGACCTCCACAAAGCCGCTTTGAACGGGCACAAGCGCGTTTAGATGCTGCACAAAGGTGCTCTTTCCGCTGCCCGTGTGCCCCACTATGCACAAAAATTCGCCGTCGTTCACCTCTAAATTCACGTCAATCAGGGCGTGCTTTTCATACGGCGTTTTGGGATTGTAAACAAAATTCAGTTGTCTGACAGCAATCGGCATATCTCGTCTCCCAATTCGTCAACGTCGAAAATCGCAGGCTCGATTTCAAGACCCGCGCTAAAAAGCTCGTGTGAAAGCGCCACGCTTCTCGGCACGTCAAGACCGTAGCCGTGAAGCTTGTCCTTTTCCTTAAAAATTTCCCGCGGAGCGCCCTGCATAACCAGTTCTCCCTCGCTTAACACCGCCACGCGGTCGGCTTCAGTAACCTCGTCCATGAAGTGCGTAATCGCCACCACCGTTATGCCCTCGCGGTTCAAGCGTTTTACCGTGTCCATAACGTCTTTTCTCCCCTGCGGGTCGAGCATTGACGTCGCCTCGTCCAGCACAAGAACGCGCGGACGTATGGCAAGCACGCCCGCTATTGCGATGCGCTGCTTCTGCCCGCCCGAAAGCTTTGTGGGCGTCTTGTCGTGATATTCGCTCATGCCTACGGACTCCAACGCGCCCTCCACCCTCTCTACGATTTCCTCGCGCGGCACTCCGAGGTTTTCCGGTCCGAAAGCGATATCGTCCTCCACAATGGACGCTATCATCTGATTGTCGGGATTCTGAAACACCATTCCGACCTGCTCGCGTATTTTGTAAAGCTCTTTTTTCACCTTGGGATTCAACCCGTCGACGCAAACCTCTCCCGACTGCGCAAGCAAAAGCCCGTTGAGCAGCTTTGCAAGAGTGCTTTTGCCGCTGCCGTTGTGCCCGACCAGAGCAAGAAACTCTCCTTCAAATATTTCCAGACTGACATTCTGCACGCCCTTTTCCTCTGTGGGGGGCGCGCCGTCGTCCTGATAGACCTTGTATTTGTAGGTCACGTTTTCCAGCCTGATGATAACCTTTCTTTCTTCCGTCATTTTAATATTTCCGCAGCATTTTTTACGCTGTTTTTCAGTATATCATTTTTCCTCTCGGTTAGTCAACAAAACCCGACAAAAAAAGAAGCCTTGCGCTTTAAAAGCCGCGCGTTTTCTGGCGCCGTTATTCCGACCCCGCGGTCGGTTCACTCTCCGACGTCTTTACTTTCGCCAAAAAGCAAAATTGTCGCCGCGTTTCCCGCAAAACGATTGACTAAACCCGCCCGAAACTATATAATTTTAACGGTGCCTTGCGGGCAACCGTTTTTCATGTAAAAATTTTTACGGAGGACATATAATGACCAAAATCACAATAGACGGCAATACCGCCGCCAGCCACGTGGCATACGCCTTTTCCGACGTTGCCGCAATCTACCCTATCACGCCCTCTTCCCCCATGGCGGAAATCGCCGACGAATGGGGCGCGGCAGGCAGAAAAAACCTGTTCGGACAGCAAATCAAAATAGCCGAAATGCAGTCTGAGGCAGGCGCCGCGGGAGCGGTGCACGGCTCTCTCGTCGGAGGCGCTCTGACAACGACCTTTACGGCAAGTCAGGGACTTCTGCTCATGATTCCCAATATGTACAAAATCGCCGGCGAAATGCTGCCCTGCGTTTTCCACGTTTCGGCACGCGCCCTCGCCGCGCACGCGCTGTCCATATTCGGAGACCATCAGGACGTTATGGCGTGCCGTCAGACGGGCTTTGCGTTGCTCGCCTCCAACAGCGTTCAGGAAGCCATGGACCTCGCGCTTGTCGCGCACCTGTCCACTCTTGAAGCAAAGGTGCCCTTCCTGCACTTCTTCGACGGTTTCAGAACAAGCCACGAGGTAAGCAAAATCGACGCCATAGACTATGCCGACATGGCTAAGCTGCTCAAAACGGAATACGTCGACGAATTCAGAAGACGCGCGCTCAATCCCGAGCATCCTCAGTTGCAGGGCACGGCGCAGAACCCCGATATTTATTTCCAGAACAGGGAGGCCGCAAACAAATACTATATGGCGACTCCCGCAATAGTGGAAAAATATATGAAGCAGGTGTCCAAGCTCACGGGCAGAGAGTACCACCTTTTCGACTATGTCGGAGCGCCCGACGCGGACAAGGTCATCATACTCATGGGCAGCGGCGCGGACGCGGCGGAAGAAACGGTCAATTACCTCACGCGCAGAGGAGAAAAGGTGGGCGTGCTCAAAGTCAGACTTTACCGTCCTTTCAGCGCGGAAAGATTTGTCAGAGCCTTGCCCAAAACGGTCAAGAAAATCGCCGTGCTTGACAGAACGAAGGAAGCGGGTAGCTTGGGCGAGCCCCTCTACCTCGATGTCGTTACGGCGCTCAGCGAAACGGGCAAGCTGCGCGGCAAGGTTGTCGTGGGCGGACGCTACGGTCTCGGAAGCAAGGAGTTCACTCCTTCCATGATAAACGCCGTTTACAAGAACCTCGACAGCGAAAAACCCATGAACCACTTCACGGTGGGCATAAACGACGACGTAACTCGCACCTCTCTTGCCATAGACGAAATGATAGACGTGGCTCCCGAGGGCACGACGCGCTGCAAGTTCTACGGTCTCGGCAGCGACGGCACAGTCGGCGCCAACAAAAACAGCATAAAGATTATCGGCGACCACACCGACCTTTACGCTCAGGGCTACTTCGAGTACGACTCCAAAAAATCAGGCGGCATCACCATTTCCCACCTGAGATTCGGCAAAAGCCCCATCAAGTCAAGCTATCTCATAGACCAGGCGGAGTTCATCGCCTGCCACAACTCCTCTTATGTTACACGCTACGATATGCTCGGCGAAGCCAAAGAGGGAGGCACCTTCCTGCTCAACTGCTCGTGGAGCGACAGCGAGCTGGAAAAAGAACTGCCCGCTTTCGTCAAAAACCAGATTGCGCAAAAGCATCTTAAATTCTACACAATAGACGGACTGAAAATCGCCAAAGAGTCGGGCAGTGCCAAATCCACCAACATGGTTATGCAGGCGGCGTTTTTCAAGCTTGCCAACATAATCCCCTATGAGGAAGCCGAAAAATACATGAAGGCGGCTGTTCTCAAAACATACGGCAAAAAAGGCGAAAAGGTTGTCAACGCCAACAACGCGGCAATCGAAAACGCTATAAAAGGACTGCACGAGGTCAAAGTACCCGCAGAGTGGGCAACCACCGACAAGGGCGCGGCGCTTCCCGAAGTCACCGACAATCAATATTACGAATCCTTTATCAGACCGATAATAGCTCAAAAAGGCAACACTTTGCCCGTGAGCGCCTTCAACGTCAGCGGCGTAGTGCCCACAGGCACCACAAAGTTTGAAAAACGCGGAATAGCCGTCGAAGTTCCCGTATGGCAGAGCGAAAACTGCATTCAGTGCAACCAGTGCAGCCTTGTCTGCCCTCACGCCTGCATACGTCCCGTGCTGATAGACGAAAACGAAAAGACGCCCGACGGATTTGTAACCAAGCCCGCGACGGGAGTCAAGGGAGCCAAATACAGAATACAGGTTTCTCCCCTCGATTGCACGGGCTGCGGAAGCTGCGCCAACGTCTGCCCCGCAAAGCAGAAGGCTTTGGTCATGACTCCCGCGGACAAAGTCAACGAAACGGAAAATTGGGAATTTGCCGAAAAGGTTCGTCAGGTGGAAAGCGGACTCAACAAATTCTCCGTCAAAGGCAGCCAGTTCGAGCAGCCTCTGTTTGAATTTTCAGGAGCGTGCGCCGGCTGCGGCGAAACGCCTTACGTCAAGCTGATAACACAGCTGTTCGGCGACAGAATGGTCATAGCAAACGCTACGGGCTGCTCCTCCATTTACGGCGGCAGCGCGCCCACGTGCCCCTACACCACCAACAAGGACGGTCACGGTCCCGCATGGGCGAACAGCCTGTTCGAGGACAACGCGGAATTCGGATTCGGCATCAACCTCGCATACCTGCAACGCAGAAACAAGGTCACAGACCTGCTCAATCAGGTGCTTGAAATCGGCACGGCAAAAATGAAGGTTGCCGCAAAGCTGTGGCTTGACAACAAATTCGATGCGGAAGGCAGCAAAAAAGCCGCGCAGGCGGTAAAAACCGAAATTATAGAAAACGCCAGAGGAAAAGTCAGACCGATAGCAAATGAGCTTGCCAAGATGGAGGACTGCCTCGTCAAAAAATCCGTATGGATTTTCGGCGGCGACGGTTGGGCTTACGACATCGGCTACGGCGGACTCGACCACGTGCTCGCAAGCGGCGAAGACGTAAACGTGCTCGTTCTCGACACCGAGGTTTATTCCAATACGGGCGGTCAGGCAAGCAAAGCGTCCCCTACCGGCGCGGTCGCCAAGTTTGCCGCGGCGGGAAAACGCATCAAGAAAAAGGATTTGGGCATGATGGCAATGTCCTACGGCTACGTTTACGTGGCGCAGGTGGGCATGGGCGCAAACATGAACCAGCTGGTCAAAGCGGTGTCCGAAGCGGAGGCATATCACGGTCCGTCCCTGATTATTGCTTACGCTCCCTGCATAAATCACGGCATCGATATGTCCAACCCTCAGCAAATCATCAAGGAAGCCGTAGACTGCGGATATTGGCAGCTTTATCGCTACAATCCCGCGCTCGCCGAGGAAGGCAAAAATCCATTCATTATGGACAGCAAAGAGCCTACCGGCAGCTATCAGGAATTTTTGCGCAAAGAAACGCGTTACACAAGCCTGCTCAAAACAAAACCCGAAATTGCGGAAAAACTGTTTGAAAGAGCGGAAGAAGAAGCCAAAGAGCGCGTGAAAAAATATCAGCATCTCGGACAAAACGACTGATAAATTTCAAAAGCCCCCGATTTTCGGGGGCTTTTTTGTCGCTTTAAATCGCGCAAGGCGTCTCACGACAGCCGTTTATTCTATTCCCACCGAAGCGGAAACAGCAAGGCTGATTGGAGTCGAAGTCGCGGGCGATTGACTGTCGTCGGCAACAAGCACGAACAGCAGCCTGTCGCCCTCTGTCACAGCCTGACCGACGTTTGTCCGATTGAGCGTAAGCAAAGTGTTGGCGTTGACCGTTCCGGTAAGGTTTGGCGTGTAGTCGTATTCGGTACCCGTATAATTGAAGGTGTTAGAACCGCTCGTCGCAATATAAAGTCTTAGCTTCAAAGTCACGTCAGCCGTATTGAGCACCGCCTGCGCCGTCACCGTCGCGTGCGAGGCTATGGTCTCGATTGTGCCCGTCGTAGTCACGTCAATCGGAGTGTTTGAATTGGCGGCGTCGAGTGTAATGGTCGCTCCCGGCGCGCCCGTCACCGTTTTGGTAAAACCGGACGAAACGATGAGATACTCTGGCTCCGCGCCCGCTTCGCCGGGAGTCAAGTCGGCAGCGGTAGCTCCCGAGTTGTAAGCAAGAGTGATTGGGTTTGTTCCCGTAGGTCCCGTTGGTCCCGTCGGACCTGTCGGCCCCGTGGGACCGGTTGCTCCCGTGTCGCCCGTAGGCCCGGTAGGTCCGGTTTCCCCCGTTGCTCCGGTAGGTCCCGTCGGACCTGTCGCGCCTGTAGGTCCCGTGGGGCCCGTGTCGCCTGTCAATCCCACAGCTCCGGCATCGCCTGTCGGACCGGTAGCTCCTGTCGCTCCTGTTGCACCGGTTGCACCCGTTGCGCCGGTAGGTCCCGTAGGTCCTGTGTCACCGGTAAGTCCTATTGCGCCGGCGTCACCTGTAGGGCCTGTCGGACCTGTCGGCCCCGTGGCGCCCGTGGGACCTGTTGCACCGGTAGCCCCCGTAGCTCCTGTGGCGCCCGTTGCTCCTGTGGGACCAGTCGGACCTGTCGGTCCTCCGCCTGTGCCTGCGGGACCCGTGGCGCCCGTTGCGCCCGTAGGTCCCTGCACACCCTGCAAGCCCTGAACGCCCTGCGGGCCGGTAGAGCCTGTCGCGCCCGTTGCTCCGGTAGGTCCCGTAGGTCCTGTGGGACCGGTAGGACCGGTCGGACCCGTTGCGCCTGTCGCGCCTGTGCCTGCGGGGCCTGTTGCTCCCGTCGCTCCCGTAGGTCCCGTGACTCCCGCAAAGCCCTGAATACCTTGAAGCCCCTGCACTCCCTGAGGTCCCGTCGGACCTATAGGGCCTGTCGCACCCGTGGCGCCCGTGGCACCCGTAGCCCCTGTTCCCGCGGGACCTGTCGCACCCGTTGCTCCTGTGGCACCTGTGGGACCGGTAGGACCTGTTGCGCCAGTCGCGCCCGAGCCTGCGGGGCCTGTTGCGCCTGTCGGACCGGTCGCGCCGGTGGCTCCCGTCGCTCCGGTCGCTCCTTGTATACCCTGAGGTCCCTGCGCTCCGGTTGCACCTGTCGCTCCGGGAAGCCCCTGAGGACCGATGGGCCCCTGCGGTCCTTGGGGACCTTGAGGCCCCGGAGCGCCAGTAAGTCCGATAGGACCGCGGGGACCGACGGGACCTTCGGGGCCGCGCTGTCCTCTTGGACCCGCAACGCCTACGCAAACGGGTTGAGGGGGCGCGGGAGGAGGACAGCAGTTGTTGTTATTTCCGCCGCAGCAGCCTCCCAAAAATTCACAAAAACTCATATAACACAACCTCTTTAAAAATATTTTCGGAGCGGAACGAAATAATATTCGCAAAAACTCCCACTAATATTTTATGTCCGATATTTTATAAGGTTTCATGTCCGCAAAAACAAAAACAGGGCGGATTTTTTGTTTGAAACAAAATCCGTCCTATCGGTTGCCAAAAAAAATTATTTGTTGTATAATAAATCGAAAAGTTGCGAATGTAGTTTAGTGGCAAAACGAAAGCTTCCCAAGCTTTAGTTGTGGGTTCGATTCCCATCATTCGCTCCAGAGAGACTGCGCCTGTGTCTCAACAAAACCGAAGCCTTTTTCGGCTTCGGTTTTCTTTTCGCCTTTTGCTTGTCTCTCTTTCTCTCTCTTGCTCCATTTAACTCTTTTGTGACGCTGCGGCAAATTTCCTTTGCCTTGCTATTCCGTCGCTTCGCTCCTTGCGATTCCCATCATTCGCTCCAGAGAGACTGCGCCTGTGTCTCAACAAAACCGAAGCCTTTTTCGGCTTCGGTTTTCTTTTCGCCTTTTGCTTGTCTCTCTTTCTCTCTCTTGCTCCATTTAACTCTTTTGTGACGCTGCGGCAAATTTATCGCCGCCTTTACCTTTTCAAAGTCCGCAAATAGTTCTTTTTGTCAAGGTCTATTCTGAAGCTCTCCAATGCTTTTGAAATTGCCTTGTTGTGCACCCACACGTCGAAAATCCCCTTTTCAAGCGTCTTGACGGCAACGTCGTACTTTTTTACCAACGCGACGCTGATATACCAAGCCGCCGCCATATCGACATAATACTCGTTTTTTACGTTAAGCGACGCAAGCAAATTCAGGTCGCTTTCTTCAAACGCCTCGCCAAGAAAATAGGACAACAGACACACAATGCCGAAACGCACGGTATAAGCTTTGTTGCTTTTGAGCCACCTTTCGACAGAAGCTCTCACCGCCGACGTGTTCCGCGAAAAAATTTTCATACCCGTGGCGGTAATATCGTTTGTCGCCCAATTGTCAATAAAAGGCAAAAATTCCTCCGTCATTGCAAGCGCTGCGTCCAAATCCTTTATGTTGCACAAAAGGCAGCCGTGCAAATTGTTTTCCTCCAAATAAAAATGCGGCGTCTGCGAAAGAAAAAGACTTGCCTCCCTGCTTCCGTAAAATTCCTTTGCCAACGCCTTTACCACGGGACTGCGCACTCCCAAAATCCTTTCCGACGCAACGGAGGGAGTAAGCCTCGCATTAAAAATCTTCAATTTTTCATCGCTGTTTTCTTTGAGTCTGTCAAGCAGCGTCATAATCGGCTCCTTTTTTGACGGCTACAAGCCGCAAAATCTTTTTCCCCTCGCTTCTGTACATCTTTTCGTGTTCGGTCTCGATATTGTCCTCCGAACAAAAATCCGTGCTGCGTTCCGTCACGCAAAAGCCGACGGACAGCAGCGAATCCGCCGAATACTCGAAAAAATCCGCGTCGTCCGTTTTCAGCTCGACCGTGCCGCCCTCCTTCAAAATACTTAAATAAATTTTGCAAAACGGCGGATAAGTAAGCCGCCTGTTTTCGTTGGACGGCTTGGGGAAAGGCGTGCTGAAATTGAGAAAAATCCTTTCAACGCTGCACGGCGGAAAAAAACGCGGCAGATATTCCGCACCCGCGCACAAAAAGCGCAGGTTGGAAATATTCTCGCGCACGGCACGCAAAGCTCCTTCCACCATAACATTGCCAATCCGCTCAACGGCGACAAGAACCGCCTCTTTATGTCTTTTTGCAAGTTCGACGGAAAAAACGCCCTTGCCGCAGCCTACGTCCAGCCAGACGGGAGCGCTCCTGCCGAATAAGGCATTGAAATCAATATAATCGCGGACGGGTACGGAAGAATTTTTTTCTCTTATTTCCTTGTCGATTACAGCGTCGCCTGCTTCTGACAGCAGGCTGTCCAGATTCTTTTTTCTTCTCAGTCTCATATTGCGTCGGCAATATTTTATCACGGGCGGGGCTTTCAGGTCAAGAAAAAGCGTACGCGCAAAAACACCCGCCGCGACGAAGCAAAGCTTTTATCCTTAAACTCCATACGTTTGCCCCAACCAGTATAAAAAAAGCTCCCGCAAGCGGGAGCTTTCAATCGATTGTTTAAAAGCCGATAGAATAACTCGTATAGGTATCGAGGTCGTTAGGCAGAGTTACGCTTCCGTTGAAGGGTTTAAGCTCGACAAAAACTTTGAGCCCCTGCACTTCGTACTTCATCTGATAGCCTCTCAAAAGATTGTTGGCTCCGAAAGAGAAGATTGCGGAACCCTTTCCGAAAACGGAATTTTCACCCTTGTCGGTGTCGTCAAACTCGAACTTGATTTTCGTGCCGTTCTCGTTGCTGTCAATGTAAACCTTGATGTTTTGCGTTTCAAGCTCGGCTGCGGTCATGGCGAAGAAATCTATACCCTCCGCGCCCTCGCTTGCCATGCCTGCAAAATTGTCGAGAACCGACTGCAAATCGTCGCCGAAATCGACCTTAATCTTTGTATTTGCCGTTTCCGCGCCGTTTAAAGACATGACGGTATGAGTATACATAGCGCCGTCGCCCGTGTAAACATTCATATCGAGCGCGGAATCATAGCTGACAGACACCCCGCCGGCTTGGGACGAGCCGGAAAAAGTCATCGTGCTCTCTATTGCGGATTTGACTCCGTCCTTTATGGAAACCTTGCCCTTCATCGTCATATCGATGTCGCCCTTGCCCAGTTCGTTTTCAAACGCGCCTTTGAAGGTGGCTTTGAGCTGATAACCCGTTTCGGTATCCGATTCCTCGGTGTTCACCTTGGCAAAAGTAGTGTTAATTTCATCCGCCGAAGCAACCGTTTTGAAGTTGCCGTCAAACTCGCCGCAGGCGGTCAGACCGAAGCACATGACAAGAGCCAGAGTCAGGCAGACGAGTGTTTTGAAAAGTTTTTTCATTTATATAATCTCCTTTATATATTTTTTAATTATTGTATTTTCCTATACAGTTGCCGTTTTGCGGTAAACGGCGCAAACCTTAATTCCTGCCGAAAACGGTCAGCGTTGCCCTGATTTTTCTCATCACCTCCTTAAAAATCCTTTATACACAGTATATTAGCACTGTTTTCATGTATTGTCAACAATTTCAGCTCTCTCCGCCGTAAATTTTGAACAGCAGCCAATCTTTGAGTCGCCTCGGCAAAATGCCTGCCGCAAAATACAAAAATTTGTATTTCACGCCTATGACCTTGACGTGCGGCATATTTCTTTTGACGGCGCAGGCAAAGATTTTTTTTGCGGCGTAGGCGGCGCTCATACCCTGCTGCTCGTCCTTTTCCATAACCTTAACCGAATTTTCCGCGTATGCGGCATAAACTCCCTCGTCGGTATTTTTTCTTCTCGACTCGGTGAAGCAGGTTTTCACGTCGCCGGGCAGGACGGCAAGCACCTTTACGCCAAAGGGGCGCACCTCGTTTCTGAGCGCGTCCGAAAGACTGAGAACCGCCGCTTTGGTTGCGGAGTAAAACGCCTGATAGGGTATGGCAATCGCCCCCGCCACGCTGGACACGTTGACGAGCCTGCCCTTGCTTTGCCGAAGCAGCGGCAGACCGAAGCGTATGCAGTTGTACGTGCCCTTGAAATTGACGTCCGAAATGCTGTCGAAATCGCGCTCCGACGTATTTTCCACCGAGCCGGAAATGCCCATGCCCGCATTGTTTATCAAAAAATCCACTCTGCCGAATTTTTCCCCGATTGCGCGGAAGGCGTTTTCCACCGCCGCCGCGTCGCAAACGTCGCACGGGATGTAAAAAATCCCGTTTTTTTCGCCCTCGCCGCAGCTGCGCGCAAGACAAACCGTATTTGCTACCGCTTGCGAAAAAAGTCGGCAAAGCTCGGCTCCTATGCCTTTTGTTCCGCCGGTGACAACCGCCGTTTTTCCCGTCAGCTTCATTTCTATATTTTAGCACACACCGCTCTGAAAACAAAGCGCATAAAGCAGGTTTGACGAAAAAAAACGGCGTTTTTTTTACGCCGTTTTTTTTATCACGCCCAGGTATTTTGCATGAACATATAGTCCATTACCCCTTCCTCGGGCAAACCGCTGTAAGTTACGACACAAATCACGGTATCTCCCGCCTGCAACACGAAATTGGTGCCCATGTCCTGCAACGAGCCGTCCTCCAAAACCTTGTACTGTTCAAATTTCAGTATCTTGTCGAACAACACTTCATTGGTACCGAAAAGCTCATAATGGCCGTATTCTTCCGCGGTGAATGTGAAATACACTCTGCCGTTGAACATTTTGAAATCCGAGCCTCCGATTACGTCGTCTCCGTCGTCGACGCCGACATGCACGGTGTAAGCAAGCTGCGCGCTTGTTCCGTCCTCGTATTTTTCATTTCCCCACGAGGCGTAAACGGTGCTTTCGCTGCCCTCGCCGTGATAAAAATAAGGGAATTTGACTCTTTCGCCCCAGTCTCCGTCGACGGAACCGTTCTTCGTGAACCAGCCCTGAAAATATGCCGTTTCGCTGCCGCCGTAAACTGCCGTCGGCATTTCGACGACTGCGGGCGCGGTGACGCTGTCGGGGTTTTCGCCCTGCGTGTTGACAAAGTTGTAGGTGACAATCTTTACGTCGCTGTCGTCCAGATACGTTTCCAGTCCGAGATATACAAACGTGGTGTAATAGGACTCAAAGCTGTCCGAAGGCGTTTTAATCTCTATTAGACACTGCGGGTTTATGGCGTCGGCGTAAAATACGGGCACCGTTTCTCCCAAAAACTCGAGTGTAAGGGAGTTATTGATTGTAGCCCAATTTTCGTCGATGTTGGTGATGTAAAAAGCCACTTGCCCGACTATCTCGACTCCTCTGCCTACAACCACGTGCTCGATGTTGTTGGTGTAAAACGCCTCTGCCTGTATGTACTTTACGTTGTCGGGTATGACCAGCTTTTTGATTGTGCTGCTGTATTTCCTATTGACCGAGTTGTCAAGCGCGCAGTCGGCTATCGTGTCCACCGTGGGTGCAAACACATTTTCGATTACCTCTTTTCCGTCAAAGCTGATGTTGATTAAAAGCGTCTTGTCCTTGTTGTAAAGATTTCCGTTTTCGTCGGAGGAATACGCCGCGTTGCTTTCGTCAACGGTAAAGAAGCCTCCCACGCCTCTGAACGCGCGGCTTCTGATTTCCTTGACTGATGCGGGGATAAAAATCTCCGACAAGGCGGACATTCTGAACGCGCCGTCCCCGATAAGCTCAAGATTGACCAGCTCCTCGAAATTGACTTCTTCAAGAGAGTTGCAGTTGGCAAAAGGACCGACCTGCGGTATTATGCCACAACCGCCCCACCTCCTAGCATAGTCTCCGTTGTCGTCAAGATCGGGCAAAATACCTGCTTTGATATATTTCAACGACACGGGCAGCGTAACCTTTTTGAGCGCTGCCATTTCGCCGAACGCATAGCCCGTCAACATGGTTATGCCTTCGGGCACGGTGACCGACTCTATATATGCGCTCCCGCTAAACGAGTAAGCGCCTATATACGTCACGCCGTCGGGCACGGCAAACTCCGTCACCTTGCTGTTGCCCTTTGCGACGTACATAAGCAAATCGCCCTTGTCGTTTCCTTCTCCGAGTCCCGCGTTTCTTACATACAGAGCAAAATTGTTTTGGTCTGTGTAAATGACTCCGGCGTCTGTCGAAGCGTCTCCCGTGACGGTTATGCTGACGAGATTTGTCGCGTCTCCCAAACCGAATGCGTCAATGGCAATCTCCTCCACTGTGTTGGGCAGAGAAAGCGTCTGCAAGCAGTTTATATAAGCAAAAGCTCCCGTACCGATTCTTTTGAGTCCCGATTTGAATGTCAGCGATTTAAGCTTTCCGTCCGCGCCGACGGGGCTAGAAATATGAAACGCCTGCATATCTCCGGTAGTAGCGCCCAAATCAGGGTCTACTTCGACTTCTCCCGACTCACCGTAGCCTGCGATTTCTTCGATTACGCCGTTGAAGGTGACTGTTTCAAGTTCAAAGCACTTATAAAAAGTGGACGCGGGCAGCAGCTTCAAGTCCGCGTTGATTGTTATGTTCTTAAAGGCGGAAACGGTTGTGGCGCCGAAACCTTCGTCGCTTGCAAACAACGCTCTGTTTATCCAGGTCACCTCTTTCTCTATGACAAACTCGGTAAGAGTCTCCCTTACCCAGAACAGCTTGGTTCCGTCCGCGGAGTAAATCGCGTCGTCTCTGTAAACCAGCTTGGAGTTTTGAGCAAACTCTATATCAACAAGTTTGGGACAGCCGTAAAAACACATCGGTCCGATTTTCTCCAAACTTGCCGGCAGCTCCACGAAGGTCAGCTCGGGGCAGTTTTTGAACGCGTTTTCAGGCAGACTTTTTACGCCCTCCTCCACGTAAAGGTATTTGAGCTGCTGCGCGAGTCCCGCGTATACTCCGTTTTCGTAGCTGTGCGGCACATACAGCTCGTTCAAAATGAAATCATAAAAGAACATTCCTGTACCAATTTTGGTTACGGGTTTTCCGTTGAATGCCGTCGGAAGGGCAACCTGCGCGGGCAGCGTTTGCTGTACGTTTTTCTTCAAAGTATAGCTTTCCCCGTCCTCGTTGAGAGCAAAATCAAAATAGCTTACGTCGGTAGGCACGTAATCGTACACTGCGGTGTACGTCATGTCGGAGCTTAATTTCTCCATGGAGCCGCCCTCCCAGCCGACCAGCTCGAAGCAGAAAAGCCGATGAAGAGTGTCCTCTGCCGCGGGAGGCTGAACGTCCGCGCCGTAAGGCACCTCTTTTTCCACCTCGCCCATGTTGGATACGAATTTGGCGGTAAGCGTCCTGTATTCCCAGGTGGCGACGAGTCTCACGGTTTCGGCGCGCGTCACGGTGTAGGT
>ERZ1673744.707-NODE-707-length-39586-cov-7.310592_pt1 | contig 39586 bp, 48 predicted proteins | sample MGYA00580207_ERZ1673744 | MGnify/ENA primary metagenome ERZ1673744 (study PRJEB41218, sample SAMN15661751) | gut metagenome | host: Homo sapiens | place: Canada: London | collected 2015-08-20/2019-03-30 | study: EMG produced TPA metagenomics assembly of... | reverse complement strand
CGCTTGAATCCGTATCCATCACTCCTTGATTTTAATCAATGTATTGCTATCAATAGCGAAGTATTTGTTGCTATCAATAATCAATATGCTTCCTGCTGTGACATTTGAGCAATCATACACATTTTTCATATCGTGTACTGCAATATTATTTTGCACAAGCGGTTTACTTTCTATAATTTCTACATTTTCATCTCGACTATAAAGCAAACGATTAGTTATTTTATAAGTTTCGCCCTGATGATTTTCATCTGTACGAATAAACTCCGATTTGCTTGCTATACTATTTAAATTACAAGCTGTAACATTAAAGTCCTGCTCGTGATATGACATTAAATTGTAGTCATAAGTATTCGGCAAAGTGCGATTATAACCACCGAATAAAATTGCTATTGCATTATCGTTTGAAATTAACATAAAGTTAAATGTTCTCGTTGCTATATCTGTTACGAATTTCGTAGCACCTAAAAAAAGCAAGCCTGCACTTGATTTATCCACATTATTGATTACTGTCTGTATATTATATTGAGAAGTTGCCCTATTAATCGCCACGGCTCTTATAAGCTTTATCTTATAGCAGTTATTCACATCAAAAATTACAGTAATGATATGAGATGAATCTTCATTAGCAAACTCTGCGTCAATATCTGTTTCGCAAGTAATTCTGTTATCTGCTGATGTTAATTCATTCGCAAATGCTTTTATAAAATCCTTTTCTGTTCCGTTTATGCTTATAATTTTATTCACATAAGACATAATATTTCCTCCTCATTATCTAAGTTTGATGTTGTACTTAATTCAGCGATGGGATATATAATTTCGATTTTATGATTGTTGAGCCATTCGACAACGCTTTCACTATCTTCATCACAAGTCCCTGTCGGCAAAACGATATAAAGTGCTTGCGAGCTGTTTATGTATATTGCCGTTTCAGTTACAGCAGTTAAAGCTTTTTGCTTACTTACAGATAATCTATTGCAATATACATTTGTTGCCTGTGGTTCTATCAAATCATTAAATGTTGTTTTTGTATAGCCTATCGCAAAAAATCCATTCGCAACTCTTGTATCCCCACTTTTTATAATTGCAGTAATTTGAGTGTTTCCATCAATTATAGCGTGGCCACACTTTTGTTCATATGATACAATACCATCTGTAATCGCAATTGTATCGCAAGTGTTATCAGGCAAACTATACAATTCTATACCATTTACTTTCCTGCACACAAAAATTGATGGATTATCAAGTGATTTAGTGCCACTGATTATTTCTATTGTTTTGCCACTTATTATATCCGGTAGATTATAATACTCTATTGGTGTACTAAATGTGTGTGTCTTTACTGCAAAATGTAGCGGCTTAGCTATATAATGGTCTGACTTGCCACCTGTGGGCTTGCCAAGCTTGGCTGATAGATGTTGCACCTGTTTTATCTGTCCTTTTAAAGCTATCATTGTGTAGCCTCCTTTTGCGTTATAGCGGGCATTATTACGCACCGACTACAAGGGATTATCATATAGTAATCACCGTCGGCAGTTTGTAAACCGACATCAAAGTAATAATTTTCAGCAAGTAAATTAAGAGTATCCTCAGGAGCAAGAGCGATAATATACCCATCGTCTTGCAAATTATTAGTTGTTATTTCTTTGCAAACACCATAATCTGTATCTTGCCAATTACGCTTTATACCAAATCTGAGTACATCTCCGTTTTGAAGTTTATATATTTCCCCTACTTCATCAGTAATTGTAATCAACAAATTTTGTGTTGTGCCTCTGATTATACTAATCATCTAATCACCCCTATTCATTATATCCCCAGGCGTGTAAGCCGTTACCTAAATCAATATCCGTTACATTATGACCAAAGAGTTGATTGCAAGTAAAGTTACTGCTTACATTTAAGCCCTCTGATTCGGTGTATCTAAGCTTATTTACATATACTTTTTGACTTTTATCGTACACACTCCAGGTCATTGCATCGCCGTCTATCAGGTCAAATGTAAGACCATACTGCCCAGTATCACCGCCACGAATACCAATCTGACCCACCTCAGTGTCACCACGCCAAAACTTGATGCCCTCCTTACTTACAGTCATAAGTTTGCTGCCAACACTGTTATTGACTGTAATTGTATTATTTACGCTGTCTAATTTCATTGTTCCGTCATCAGACACAAGAACGCCGCTTTCCATCTTCCAGCCAGCAATAGAGCCTGTTGTAGCTATAATTTTGATACCTTGTAGTGTGCCAGCTTTAATAATGTCAGCATTAAGCGTTCCAGTAGTAATGAAATCTGCAACAATAGCACCGTCCATAGTCATTGCAAGCGGAAAAGGTCCATTATAGCCATTACTGCTATATCCAAAACCATTCATATTAAATCTCCATATCTTAGTTGCTGTGTTTATATCCGGTGCGTTCATAATAAGCAGTTCAGACGGTTTTTCGGACGGATTAAGTACAACATATCCGCCGCTTGCACCTGTAATTAACGCTGTTGCGGTTTCTATCGCTTTTTGCCAAGCGGTTGGCTGTTTATCTACTGTTGAGCTTAATTGATTGATTCTCGTATTATTATCAATGAGCTTTTTTGAAATTTTTTCAGGCGAGGTTGAAAGAGTAACTGTGTTATTGATTGGCTCGTTCGGATATTCCTTAATCTCAATAACTGTATGCTCAAGGCGTTTATTTCTTCTGCGGTCTATAAGTATAATTACGCTGTTAAGTCTTATGTAAAATTCAGAATATTCTATCTTATTAAGTCTTGCAAGGTCGATAATTTCACACACATAAGACCGTTCCGGTACAGCTAATTCTTTTAGCTTTTCCTGAGCATCTACAAGTAAACTTTCAGCTTTCGTATATCTTTCATCTCTCCAAACAGTAGCGATAACCTTATCGCTGTAAGAGTTATTATCAATATATTCTTTCCCGTTGTTGATTTTGGCAAAAGATAACCCGTCTTTGCCATAAGCATAAAGACGGGTAGCAAAGCCACTTGAAGAGCCTTTGAAAGTCAGCTCTTTTAAATTTAACTCATCACTAAAAAATACATTATTTGCAAGTGTTGCTGGCACGGAAACATTAAGTATTTTGCGTATATTATCCACATCAAAAGATACATTGTACATTGTTTTATTTGTACAATTATTAACAATATCGAGTGGTGTAACATCTGTTAAATCAAAACTGCGTTTTGCAGTAACAAGACCTGCACCGACCACGCTCCAGTTCGTGCCGTCAAGTGCTGTCGACATAGCTTGAACGAGGCTTATAGTATCATACTTAAAGGTGCTAAATATCTTACTTTTTAGTTCGTCAAGGTCGATTTCAGCATTAACAGTAGCTATTGTTCTGCGTTCATTTATGCTCTTGATATTGTAATAAGTACCATCATATTCAATGCGTTCTTCTTCGGCTATCAGGCGATATTCTGGGCTTTGCGGTGATATGTCAAACTGCATTGTTTTACTGCCACCAAGCGATGATGTTATGCACCAATTCGATATGCACGATAGCGGATAAACCTTGCTTCCGCTATATAATTTCATTGCTTTCATAATTCACCTCATATAAATGTAGGATAATATTCAGTTACAAACTCAACTTTTACTGGTGATGAGTGTTGAGCTATGTATATGTTTTTGCCTGGGCGTAGCTTTGGAAATTCTACAACATTAGAATCTCCGAAAGCATTAAGTCCGTTTTTTGTAACCTTGCAGTTTATGCCATCAAACACAACAACATCTCCTGAATTAACCTTATTCATAGAATAAGAAACTGAATTAGAGCCATATGACATAATAAATTGAAGTCTTGTATTATCGTTGCAACCAGTAATTGTTGCTGTTATTCTGCAATCTGTATCAACTGTTGATGAGCAATGCAATTCTGAACCTTTTATAGTTGCTAATGATAAGTGCCTTGTGCCTGTGAACGAATATGTAACTTCAAGGCAATCACCATCAAAGCTTTCATTACTTATAGAATTAAGTACGCACCTGTAAAAATATCCGTCTGGCAACGATATATCAACGACGTTTCCGAACAGAAGATTATCAAGCCTTGATTTTTGCAATGCTGCTGCGTGCATTTTAGCGAGCATACCATTTTGCTGTGTTTGAGGTTTAAAAACAAGTACGGTACTTATAACTCGTTGTCCGTAATCAGTATGAAAAAGCTTAGGAAAATTAGCGTTATAGCTTGCACTTGTTGCTGTTGTTAATTCAGTGCCACCAATACTAAAACTTAATAGCCTTGCACCGTATTCTGCGATGTTATTATTATCAATCATCATTTCAACCAAGTTTATCACCCCTTTATAAATGCCAGTTCCTCGTCAATATAAGGTACCGTAGCCACTGCAAACTCTCTGCCGTCAATGCTCATGTGAGTTGTTATATTTCCGCTCGCCTTTACAGAACCATTGCTATCTGATTGAGTATCGTAGTTATTAGCGTTTCTGTTTGCTACACTTACGCCTATCTCTCCTGCTTGTGCAAATACAGCAGTTTTCAGCCTTGCGGTCATTTCTGCATTGGTATCAAGCATTATATCGTTGTTTAAGCCACTTGATATAGTTCCTGATACAGATTCAGCTAAATCTTTAGCTATACCTGCAAGTTTTTCAGCTCTATCTTTTAAACCAAGTTCCAAGCCTTCTACAGTGTACTGTCCAAATGAACGCATTAATTTCGATGGAGAGTTAATTTTGTTATAACCTTGGTATGTGCCACCAAATACACTGGCAACTATATTTGCTACATTTGACAAACCAGGCAACTGAGATAATACGCCATTTATAAGACCAATAACGGTATTTTTACCGTTTGTATACATATCATTGCTTAAACTTCTGCCCGTAGGATTCTTTATTGCATTTGCTACAATATTCGCAACGGGTGACAAACCTGGTATTTTTGATAAAATTCCATTTTCTAAGCTTGTAATAGATTCTTCGCCATTTTTAGACATATCGTTACTTAGCTCTCTACCTGTTGGTTTTTTCAAAGCTTCCGCAGCCGCTTTTCCTTGCTCATACATCTCAGGTGGTAAGCTGTCAAAAGCCTTTATCCATTCATCATAAGTGTCGCCAAGTTTTTCTCTTACATCATATGGTAGATTTTTTAAAGCTTCTCTTGTTTCATATACACTTCTCGCTGTGGTATCTGAGCATTTTTCTCCGCCCTCTGTGGTTTTTTTAGCAAGATTAAGAATCGAATCAATCTCTTTACCTGTTTCTTCGTTCCAAACTTCTGTGAGTTTGGTTTGATAACCAGCTAAAGTATCAGTATATTCCTTCGTGGCATCTTCTTGCTTTTTTTCGTATTTAGCTTTAAGCTCTGCATACTTTTTAGAAGAATCCCACTGATTAGCATTGATTTTTGCATATTCGGCATTATACCATTCACCGTTTGATTTTAACTTCTTTTTATAATTTTCATCTGCTTTAGCAATGTTATCGTTAATTGTTTTATTATCATTAAGATACTGAGTACCCGAAAAATTCAACTGTTGATAATGCTTTTCAATTATACCGACAGTCTGACTTGTGGTTTTCTTTGCCGCTTCAATAGTTTCTTTCTTTGTTTTAAATGCGGCTTTAACCTGATTGTTATACCAATCTTCGTTATACTTCTTAGAAGTTCCAACAAGCGTTTTAGCGTAAGCAATTTGTTCGCTGCAAGTTTTTTCTGCCGCTTCTGTAACTTTTGCTTCTGCTTCCTCAGCACCTTTTATATATTGCTGAGACTGCTCCAAAAAGTCATTGGCATCTCCCGAAAGACCAAAATCTGTAACAAAAGCTTGAGATAATGTTTGTGCCGTATCAGCTCTATTCATTTCAAGTTTGAGCTGTTGCTCTGCAATAGTCTTTTGCTTTTCAATGAGCTTATCAAGTTCATCAACTTCATTTTGTGTCAGTTCTCTTCGTTCATCAGACGCAAGCTTTACAACAGCGTCAATTTTATCTTGGCAAGCTTGCATATCTTTTTCAAGCTTTTCTTTTGTTTCCTCAGGTATAATAAGATTTTCGTCAACACCATCAAGTGAACTTTTTGCATTATCTATGCCCTCTTGAAATTTGCCCATTTGGTCATAAGCACTTTTCAACGAATCAGCAAGATTATCTGTTGTTTCCTCGTAATGTTCTTGGGATTTTTCAAGTTCTTCTTGTGATTTTTTTAAATCCGCTTCGGCATCACTGGTTTTATTAAACCAAAAGGTAAGTGTCATTATGCCAGTTACAAGAGCAGCAACAGTACCTACAATTATTCCTATTGGATTAGCTGACATAGTACCATTAAGCATTCCTTGAGCCATATTAGCAAGAAGTGTAGCTTCACGATAAGCTTTAATTGCCGTAACTGCAGTTATAACAAGTGGAGCTATGGTATCAAAGTTATCAATAAGGAATCCTATCACTTCTGTACACAAAGGAATAACATTACTTGCAAGGTTAGCAATCTGTTCTGCAAGTTCACCTATAAATCTGCCTACTTTAACAATCGCAGTTTTCAAACCATTACTATTAAACAGCTTTGTTATAGCATCTATGCACTTTCTAACAGGTGTTTGTACTTCCTTAGGTAATAAAGAGACAAGCCCATCTGTAATAGCCTTAACAATCTCTTTTGCGGCTGTCAATAGCTTATCCTTATTGTTTTTAATAGATTTTATAAATGACTTTATAAGTGCAACTACACCCCTTACAACAGTTCCTGCATTGTTTGCAAGGTTCACAATGCCATTTACGATAGAATCGATTATAGATTCGCCTGCTTTTAGCAATTCGCTTTCGTTTGCACTTATTGCGAGTATCAAATTTTCGATTATAGCGACTGCTCCGTCAATAAGTTCAGAGCCATAGCCTGCAAAATTAATAATACCTTCAATAATCGCTTGCACTATACTTCGTCCTGCACTAAGTAGTCTTGAGCTGTTATCCCTAATGCCATTCGCAAAGCTATCAATAAACTGTAATGCAGAATCAATCATCTTCGGAGCATTTTCTGCTGCTTTGGTAGCGATTTCACCGAAGATGTCACCAGCTGTTTTCACAGCACCTTGCAAACCACCATCTGTAAAAGCTTTTGAAAGTTCATCAATATATTTTGTTCCAAGCTGTACAGCACTGCGAAGGTCTGTATCTAAAGTTTCATAAATTGTTATACCGAACCCCTCAAGAGCTGATTTTGCAATCGTAATATCACCTTTTAGGTTATCGTTAAGGGTATCAGCCATTTGCTTTGCTGCTCCATCGGCGTTGCTAATATTGTCAGTCAATTTATTAAAATCAGCGTCACTTGCGTTTATTATAGCAAGCATACCCGACATAGCTTCTTTTCCAAAAAGTGTTGATGCAGTCGCTGCTTTTTCAGTTTCTGAAAGTTTTCCAAACTTTTCTCGTAACTGTATAATAATATCTCTCAGACCTAAAGCATTGCCATTACTGTCGGTCATAGATATACCAAGCTTGCTCATTTCGCTTGCCATACTTTTTGTTGGTGATGCCAAATTAGATAAAGCAGTTTTTAGGCTTGTACCTGCCATTGAGCCTTTTACACTTGCATTAGCCATTAGACCAAGTGCAAGTGAAACATCTTCAATGGAATAATTCATAGAGCCAGCGAGAGGTGCTACATACTTAAAGCTTTCGCCGAGCATTGAAACATTTGTATTAGCGGAGCTTGAAGCTGTAGCAAGGACATCTGCAAAGTGTGTGCTATCTTTTGCAGAAAGTCCAAATGCTGTAAGAGCGTCCGTTACAATATCTGATGTGGTTGCAAGGTCTAAGCCATCGGCGGCAGACAGATTCATTATACCATCAATACCATCAAGCATAGATTTAGTGTCCCAGCCAGCCATAGCCATATACTGAAATGCTTCCGCAGATTCAGTGGCAGAAAACTTTGTAGTTGCTCCCATCTCTTTCGCCTTATCTGTAAGAGATTGAAGGTCATTTCCAGTTGCACCAGATATAGATGATACTTTCGACATAGCCGCTTCAAAGTCCATACCTACTCTTGCGGCGGCTGTTCCTATAGTTCCTATCCCTGCTGAAACTGTCGCTACTGATGTTGTTACTACTGATGTAAATTTTCCAATCATATCAGTAGCTTTAGAAGTCACTGTACCTACTGTTCCTACACCAGTTTTGGCAAGTTTTTTTAACTTAGATAAGCCAGTAGAAAAACCGTTGCTGTCAATCTTAGTATCAAATTTCAAACTTCCGTCATAGCTCATATTCTCACCTACTTTCTTGCAAAATAAAAGCGCACACCTCGAAAGATGTACGCTTGGGTATTAAGTTGTTTTACTTTTTCTTAAAATATTCAGAACATTCCTTTTTCACTTTAAAATATATTTCTTGATAAGGCTTTATACTTTCTAACTCGGCTAACTCAGAGTCAGAATAACAAATATTCTTTCCTAACTCTTTCGCTTGTTCCGATAATTTCAAGAAATTTTTTGAATAACTTCTTTTCATCTTAGTATATCCACTAAAAGACTTAGGAGCAATATTTGGCAGATTTTTGCATAACCATTCATACTCCCGTTTATCTTTCTCAGTTATTTTATTTAACCTTATCTTATAGGGCTCAAACTGCTGTTCGTTTTCCATTTGTTTTAGCCACATATTATAATCTTTTTTCTCTTTTGATTTTCTATCATCAATAAATGGTCTGTTACTGTATTCTATAATATTCATACTTTTGGGGCAATAAGTAGGTTCTGAAATACCATAAATTACAGGAAAAAAATTAATACCTTGACAAGTACAACCATAATTAATGGGCATTTTGGGAAAACGCTTATCTTTTCCTGATATACTAAACCAACGACCTCTATATTTTGCACATTCAGCACAGCAAGCTAATTCTCTAGTTACTTCAACCAAATCGGTTCCAAGTGAAGTTGCATCCTCGATATTTTTTTGTAAACTTGATTATTAAACTCCGCTCGTGTTATTTTTTTGCCATCAAAGCATTCAATTATTTGATTCTGATACCAATCTCGAAATGTCAAAGATTATCAACTCCTTAAATTTAACGATACAACACTAAACAGTTTTTTATAAAAAAGACATAAATATTACCATTTTTATCATCATAAACTGACGAATCATCTATATCTCCACATATTGTAATAACATTGCCTTCTTTTATAGTTGCAGCGTCTGCATTGTCTATTTCAAACATCACTTGAGTGTCAGCTGACGGCTCATCAGTTTTGAGTGTTAAATAGTTTTTTTCTGTCACTTTGAACATTGTATCTACTGTGCCTGTTACTGTTGCAGTCTTACCATCGACATTTTTATTGTTAGTTTTCAAATACTTTTCAAATTCATCATTGCTTGAAAATATGAGTTTTGATTCGTCAGTATAAGGTTTATAACTATATTCCGATTTGCTTGTACTACTTTGACTGTTTGTTTCAGAATTTCCAACATTATCTATGCCATCTTGAAATTTGCCAATTTGGTCATAAGCTCCTTTTAGTGAGCTTGCTAAATCGTCTGTAGCTTTTTCATAATTTTTTTGCGATTCAGAAAGTTCAGATTGTGTCTTCTCAAGTTCTAATTGAGCCTCGGATTTTCCGTTACACCCAGCAAATGCCGATAAGACCAATAAAGCCACTAAAATAGTTGAAATCGCTCTCTTTTTCATAAAAATACACCTCTTGTTAATTATTTTGTAGATATTATACACCAAATAACTGCAAAAGTAAAGAATATTTTTATTTCTTCATCAACATTTTTTCAATTTCGCTGATTTTCTCATTTTCACTTTGACTTTTAGGCAAGGCGTGTAGTCTTTTCATCTTACTGTAAAATTGACGCTCGCTTGTAGACATCTTACTGCTGATTTTCATAGTACGATAGCCCATAATTTTTACAATCTCACAATCATTTGTAAGTGATTTAAATAGAGCGTTAAACTTCCACCAGTGCAAATATTCTATGCTTTCTAAATCTATGCCGTATTGCTGCATAAATGCCGCATAAATATATCCGTCATCATATTCAAAATCATAGCAACGACCGCCTTCGGACTGCTTAGAACCGCTTTCTTTCCTATCCTTTCCACAAGAATAAAACCAAATAAGCTTGTCAACTGCTTCATTGAGATTGTTAGGTAATACAGGATAAAATAATTGTAAAGCATTCGCTATTTTAAGATGTTCAGGAAAATCCTCGTCAAACATCATCTGTTCAAATAATATTGCTGTGCGGAAGTCTGAATTTATTTCAACCTCCGCACCGTCAATATTAACGCTCTTTGGAGCATTATCTATAAGCAGGCTCATTCTCTTTTAATTCTTTCGACAGAATACTTGCTAAACAATTTTTCAAATTCTTGATTTTGCTCTGCCTTAATTTGCTCTATTGCTTTGATAACTTCACCAAAAACATTTATGCAATCGAAAAGGCTCGAACCGTTTTTAATCAACTTTTCCGCTGTTCCTTCTCCAAAAAGTTCATCTATAAATCCTGCGATAGCTTTACACTGATTTCTAACAGCTTCCGATTCAACCTTTGCTTTCTTTGTTGCGTTTTTGCATTCATCAAAAACTTTTTTACTTGCTTTTTCGACCTTTTCGAGAACATCTGCGTCAAGAAAATCGAGGTCCTGAACCTCGTGTCCCATAATAAGCATTATTTATCACTCCTTTGCTGTAAATGTTCTTGTGCTTGTATTAAATGTGCCCTCGATAATTTCGCCTGCGCCAAGCAAATTACCACTTGCACCGAGGTCGCCGTCATCATTAGAAAAGCTTGCAAGCTCAACTGCGACCTTGACTTTTCTTGCATTATATGTATTTTCAGTGCTTGCAACGGGGCTACTCATATCTACCATAACATAATCTCGTTCTGCATCTGCACCCGTGAGCTGTTTTTCACCAACCTTGCAGATAAATTCAACAGCTTCCTGCTCACGAATCTGGTCAAGCTCAAACGGAGTTGACCAGTCATAGCCGTTTATAGTCTTTGTTGCTGACTTATCACAAACATATCTTCGTGATTTTGTCTGTGCAGCAGGGTTTTCTTCAAGGCTTTTAAAACCTGCGCCCATAAAAGCAAAGCTTGGTGCTTCTGCACTTGCCTCTGCTACATCAATGTAGTTTGCAATAGTTCTTCTTTGTTTAATACTCATTGTTTAAATCCCCTTTATATAAATTATATTTTGCGGATATTTGCAATTGATACTGCACCGCATCATTCATATTTTCATTAGGTATTGCATAAAGCATACCGTTTGCACAAGTTAGTTTGCGAAGTTCACAACTAAAAATTTTGTCTCCAACTTCAAACTCGAACTGTTGACCCTTAGCATAGTTTTCAAGCCACATTTGCAGTTCAAGCAGGACGCCACTGTTTGTAATACGGTCATAATCGTTTATAGATTGATACACTGCATAAAGCGAAAATGTATGCTGACGAACCTCATCACCGTTTACATAACGCTTAATAAGCACATCACCGCTTGATGATAAGCCGTAATTTGTAGGAGTATCCTCCGTAAAATCCACATGAATTTCATTGCACACCTCTGCAATCTTAGGAAACTCCTGTACAATGCTCTTAACAAATTCGATTATATTCATTTCAACAATCTTTCCGCCCCTTTCAAAATCTGTTCCTTTCGGTCAGCCTTCATACGCTCAAACCACAGCTTACCGGCTCGAGGGTGCTTACTCTTGTTATAATGCAAATCCTTGCCAGTAAGAACTTTACTTTCTCCCTTGCGAGCGTAAGATGAGCCTGTAATACTTGAGACCATCAGCTTGCCGTAATACTGGTATCGAGCGTATGGTGAGTTATATTTTATCTCACCACTGCCAATAACTGTTCCACGAGTTGCCGACTGCATCATCTGCCCGCTTAGCATTGGGGTGTAGGGAACCATAAGTCTTATGCACTCGCTGTCAACAAATTGTTGTGCTTTTGCAAGCTTATCATTGTAAGTTCGCAGTATGTCAGGATTTAAGATTAATTTTCCATTCAGCTGCATAAGTTCACCTACTTTGCTGATATTTCAATGTGTGGAAGGTTTCCGAACATATAATCATCTATGCTCATGACCGTAACTGCATTGTATGTATTTTTAAAATTCTTCATACTTTCCGAAATTGTCTGTTGATTTGTATTATCAAAATCAAAGTCACATAAACCTCTTACAAGCATATCCTTAGCCACCGTGAGCGGTTTAATCTCATCAGAGTATAAATACACAGTGGTGCTGTCTGCGGTCTGCAAGCCGCTTTTCAGGACATTTCCCGCCTTATTTTCACGCCAATAGACGCCACTTATAAAATGCCTTGTAAAACCTTGCGTAGCTTTATTGTAAAGATATAGCGTACAATCTGCGTTTTTTAACATCACCTAAGCCCCCTATATAGCAAGCCTGTGTTTGACAGCCATTTATATACTATTTCTCGTATATCTGATTTCAGGTTTCTTTGTTTGTTGGAAGTGCTTTCGTATGACTTTGACCAGCCACCAACACTTTCAGACGATACGCCGTCGTTATCTGATTGCTCATAGCTATAAAGTTTTTCCGCAAGCTCACAACAACACATTTTTACACATTCCGGTATATTGTTTTCGTCAATGTTATCGCAAGTATAAAGCCTAATTTTCTGCGTTGCCGACCTTGCATAAAAAGAAAAAGCGGTATCAATAACCGCCTTTTTACCACAAAGATAATTGTTTTTATAGAAATCCTCGTCTGCATAAATTGTCATTGATACCACCTACTTTCATCACTTTTTAAACTTTGCAATGACAACCTTTGATTCATCGCTAAGTGCAGCAATATAGTGTTCATCTGCAGAAATAATTGTCTTTCTTGCGAGAGTTTTACGCTCCGTTTCAATATTTACATTACGCTTCAGATAAACTGTAAGTGCTACAGTTTCGTCCTCTGTTTCGTTATCCTGATTCAACTTAACAATCGGATTAAAATAGCAAGGTGTAGTAATCTTTGTGACCTTATCGCCTACCTTAGCATTAGGAAGTGTTTCCTGAACTTCGGCAATATTTGAATTTGTTGTTGCTGTTCCTGCACTATCAAACTTATACCATTCTGAATATAAAGGAACTTTCTTTGACGGAACTATTCTTGTATTGGCAATCTTTCCAATTTCTCCTGTCATAATAACATTGCCTGTATACTTATCGGCAGAGATGAAATCATTATCCTTTCTAAGTACAGTAACCTGGGCAGGAGCGACAAACATTACCTTTTCGGTATTAACTTCTTCATTAAATAGGTCAATGGCATCTACTATCTGAGCATATGAAATAACCTTCGATGAGCCGTCAAAGCCAAGCGGAGCTGTAAGAAGAGCGTCCATAGCATCGTTATCTATCTTTGAAGCAATAGCTTTAGCAAGCTGATTATTGGTTTCTCCGATAGGATTGCCATATCCGCTAAGTACAGATTCATCGGTTAAATCTACCGCTTTCATAGCTTTCTTAACAGTAACCTGACGAGTAGAAGTTGTAAGCTTTGTTGTGCCTGCTTCAACTCCTTCTGCAACATCTTCGGCATCACCGATGTAATTATATGACGGCACTGTGATAGTTGAGCCAGGTGTGCCTACAAGCGTATTATCAATCTTTGCAATAGGTGTTACTACCATCTTTTTATCTACCTTTGCGGAAATCATATCCGCCATAACCTCTGGGTCTATGAGGTCAATAAGCTTTGTTGTTTCTGACATAAATTATCATCCTTTCAGTTGATTATATTTTTCAGGGTCTGACTTTTTGAGTGCAAGCCTTTGCATATACCCCATTTTTGCAAAAGCTTCTGTTGAAACGCTTGAAGGATTACCTGTTCCGGTAGGAGCAACAGGGTTATTAATAGGCTCATTTGATTCAAACAAATAATCGTTATCCGCCTTAACAGCTTCGATTGCTGTTTTTATATCCTCACTTTGATTCTTGGAAGTTTTAAGAGCTTCAATATCAAGAAGTGCCTTTACTGCCTTAGAATTTCGTGCCTTACTGGAGCTTATTGCACTATCAAGCACCGAACTAAATTCCATATCAGCGATTTTTGATTGATATTCGGTTTCTTTGTTTTTAAGGTCATTATTCAAGGTTTCAATTTTACCCTGCAATTCCTTAACATCGATTCCGTCAAATTCCTTAAGGGCGTTCTGAGCCGTTTCAAGCTGTTCCTTATAGTTGTCTCTTTCGGCTTCAAGTCTTGCCTTTGTCTTTTCAATATCCGAGCCGTTCTCGCTCATTATTTTATCGACAATTTCCTTTTCAAGACCTAAATCCTCTAAAAATTTTCTTTGCATATAAATGCTCCTTTCGATACGCTTTTTACGAGGTTGCTTCTCATTCTATCCGTAGTTTTACGACTTCGGAGCGGTCAATTTTGGGCATTAAAAAAGCACCCTGATTTCTCAAAGTGCTTAGTTTCTTTTTATGAATCTTTCTTCTATAAATTCTCGGAAGTCCATTGTTTCACCTACTTTCTACTTAATCTTTTGATTTAAATGTATACGGAATAATTTGTTCAGGTAAGAAATTTATTTCATAATGATATTTATCAACATGTGCACCTGAAATATCTTCAACAGTATACATTGTCCAATCATTCAAGTATATATAATCAACCTTGTATTTTCCATTTTCAACTTCAATAGTAACCTCAAGTTCATGATTATCATTGTTAGATAATGAGAAATAACCTGTCAATTCTAATATCGGTTTATCAGAACGCATATTAATAACACTAAGTCTACGCTCAACATTAAAATTATCTGCTTCTTGTTGAACATTTCTTTTCGCCCTGTCTGCCTCTGTACAACCACAAATCATACCAACAAACACAGCTAATGATAGCCCACATACCAGTATCTTTTTATGTTTAATTTTCATTTTTAAATCCTTTCTAATTATATAGCATAGAAAAACCGCCTTTAAAGCATTTTAACTTTAAAAACGGTTATTGAACATATTGATATTTCACACTATAATCTACTTATCGGCTGGTATCCGAAATATATTATAGGAGGTGAATAAAAATGATGAATTGATTTATGCACAATGTTCACTTAAGGACGAAAAACATTGTGATGGTTATGAATCACCTGAGCGGAAGTGTCCTTATTGCTATCCTCATTCTTTGAAAGGCTAAATATAACATCGCTCAAAAAATCATTATAAATGTCTCTTTTTTGAGAATAGCAATATTCTAAGAAACAGCATTGTGAACATTCTCCATTCAGACTTTCACAATGCTGTTTCATTTTATTATGAAATTCAATTATATCCATAGAACTCCCCGTAATCAAAACAGCCTTGTTTAAGGGTGGCTTAATTTAAATTAAATTATTTTCATCTGAGTTATATTTTTTCCATTTTTTCCACTTTTCAAAACTCTTTTTGGCTCTTTCTGGAGCATTATTATTTAATACAATATTTCCTTCATCGTCACAAGTGTACCAATCTGTGTTATTTTGCCAATAAAATAATTCCTTATTTTTAGTCATTATGCTCCACCTCTTTTCAAAATTATCTTAACACATTCTTCAAAATATTTCAAGGCAAATTGATTATTTGTCTTAGAATAAACACTTGAAAAAACTTCTGAAATAATTTCTCTGCCTTTCAAATCTTTACTTGAGTATTCTGATAAGTTATTTAATACAAAATTAACTACAGACTGATTATTATTCAATCCTGTAACTTCTTTTGCTATCTTCATTGGAGATAATCCATATACATTGGTAACAGCGTGACCAATTTCGTGATAAATAATAGAATTATAATCTGTGCCTTTAACAAACCAACCCTCATTTGCAAGTTTATCATATTCTATTTCAAGAATTTGCCTATCTCTGTAAGCATAATTATTTATAAAAATCTTATTGCCAATTGTCTGTGCAAAATCATCATCGTCCATTCCAAATGAGTTATGTATCTGTAACTGAGTTTTACCGCTTGCTAATAAAGGAAAATCCCTAATTATATTATTGGCATTATCAATCATTTCGTGGATAAGCTCAACATCACCATCAAAATTTTGAAAACTAACAAGCCTTATACATTTATTATTAGCGTGCTTTACCAATAAATTATACTCATCTTCTGATATTTTACTACCAATTCTGCTCCAAGTATTTCCGTTATATTCTCTTTGCTTTGACATATTATATGTTGATATTTTCCATTTACCACTACCGATATTCCCCAAACCGTCAATAGCCACTCTCTGCCTTTGTTGTGGCAAATCCATAGCTTTTGAAAAGCTTGTATATTCTTGAGAAGTACCTCTGTACTTTGCCCTTGCAAGCATTATATCTGTTTCATCAGCTTCACCGTCCTGCAATAGCTTGATTTTCTGCCGTTCTGCTCTCATTCTTGTTTCAAGTTGCCGCTGTCTTTGCAGAGCTTCATATTTTGTATATTGCTTGCCGTTGTAATCAGTCGGAATATTCTCTTGACGATTCATCTCGGTAAGCTCTTCTTCGGTATAAGTCGGAACGGAAATACCGGGAACAACTGGATAATAGCTATGATAACAATTAGCACCACACAAGCCAGTAACAGAGCCTAAACCGCATACGCTTTCAAGTTCACTGCGTTTATACCACCGACCTTGCCAAACCTGGTGTGAAGGTCTGGCACCACTATGCCACGAAACCTCAAACATATCTGTTTCAAGCTTTTCGGCGTTGCTCTCGTTAATCTTCGCCGTAACCTGTGTTAGCCCTGTCATAACCGCCCTGCGTGCCGCAACATCAACTCGATTGCTCCAGCCTGTTTCATAATCAACGGTTCTTAGACCGCTGTTCGTCATCTCTGATACCGTTTGTTTCAGAATAGTATTATAATCAAAAACGCCCGTAGCAATACCGTTAATGGCGTTGTCGAGCGTAGTCTGATAATATTTCGCAATAGGTTTAAATGCCCTCTTATCGCCTGATTTTACAGCAAAGCCGAGCGATTGAGATATATTCTTCATAGTTTCGGCTGTCTGCTCTGCAATAGCTGATATGTACTGCTGTAAGGCTTCATTTTTTTCAAATGGAATAAACGGCTTGCCCTTTGTTTTGTAAAGTGTTTCATCTCTCGCATAGCCTTTTCGGATAATATCCTTATACAAATGATTTATTTCTTTGCTATCAAAACCGAAAGCGTCCTTTATGATTTTTTTTAATGCTCTCTTGCTTTCTCCAAGTTCATAAAGTCTATATAACTGCCAATCCGCAGAACGGGCGATTTCACCATTGATTCTTATACGACGAATCACATCTTCCATTACTTCAATCTCAAGACTTCTCATCATATCATCAAAAAGCATTGAAAAGGCTTCTATTTCTTCCGGCGTATACATCAGTCAATAACCTCTGCTGTACTATTAGAAGTCATAGCCTTAGCGGTTTTTTCGTCTTCTCCGTACCATTTCATACGGTATTCCCACAAAGGCATTACTCCCATAGCAACATCTTGTCTGTCACTTGCTCTCTTAACCTCATCATCAGCAAGTATACTGTCTTCAAAGTTTATTGAGATTTCATATCCGCTTTGTGTAAGCTTGTTATAAAATGCAAGAGCGTAGCATAAATCCTCAAGGCATAATTTAAGATTATTTTGTATCGCTGTGACAGTATCAAATTTTCTTTGCTTTGATGACTTTATTTCGGTAGCTGTCTTATCTATCGTCTGAGGGTTTGATATATCACCATAAGCCAAACCAACTGCAAACTCGATTTCTCGCTTGTATTCCTCGAGACCTGCAATAAAATCAACTTGTCTAAGCTGTGGGGAAAACTCGTGGTAAAAATCGCCTTTACTTCCGCCTGATATATTCAAGCCCCTATAAAGCCGTTCTTTTAAGTTAGGTAACTCAAAACTTTTCTTTCCCGTCAGAAGATTTTCAGTTGGTTTCAAAGCCGTTGTATCAACATCAACAGCTCTTTCTCCACTTTCAAATTCCCAATCAAGCCTACCGAATTGAGTGTCTGTCAATCGTATAAGATTTTTTACACAATCAAATATTGATATGCCCGAATATGAGCCGTCAATAGTGTTTGCAACAGGATTGACATAGTAACCAAATGCTGGTTTAAGCATAAGTGGATAGCTTATTTCAGGTAGAAGACTTGCCCATTCTGCTACATCGGATAAAGGAATTTCCTTGCCCAGTGATATACCATCAAAAGAGCGGAACGCTCTATTCGTAATCGTTAAACCCTGCTCGTAATCTAATGAGTGATATTCTAAGCGTATACGATAATCGTTATTTCCAAGATATTTAACTTCCGGAAAAATAACCTTGATTAGCCTACCATTCACATCGTATTCAACAGGAATAAACTGCGATTGAGGAACAAACTGAACTTTATCTTCGCCGAGCGGTTTTATTATCATTGCGCCGGATGCAAGCCCTCTTTGAAGATTAAGATTCAGATTCTTTACAGAGCTTCTAAAAATATCATCAAGCTTTTTATTTGATATTTTAATGGTCATTTCGTTTGTGGAAATGTTTGAAAGCTCTCTTACGACGGCCTGTTCAAGTCGTAATGAATAAATTCCTTTTTCGTGATTTATCCAAAATGCTTTGCCAGCATACATTTTCTCCCAATCCTCGATTGCATTAAGCATATCGTCTGTTATTGCAAGCTCAACGCCGTAGACACTACTTACATCTGACTTTGATAGCATTTTCTTTATCCACTCCTTTATTCTTGAAATAACACTCATAGCTTACTGACCTCGCCTTCTCCAAATTCTCTCTGTCGCATAACGAACCGCATCTATTGTATGGTCGTTACCGTCAGGATAACCGCTTATGACATTGCCTTCTTTGTCCCTGTCGTATTCCTTATCCAAAAACTCCTTGGCAGCAACTGGACACCTCTCGTTATCAATAACAATACTACAAAGCGATTGCAGCCATTTATACGAATAATCTCGGCTATGAGGACCCTTTTCGGCATTTCTTGCAAGAAGTCCATAGGCTCGATAATCCTCAACTGACTTTTTTTCTGCACTGTCGCAGGTTATAAGGTCATTACCCGTTATTCCAAGCTCTATAAGGTGCTTTGCTGTATCAATATTCTTTGTTTTGTTGCAGGTGTATTCCTGAAAAATATACAATGTGTGCTGTGAAGCGACATACTGTACACGCACAAAAGCGTATAAATCGGGGTACCAGCCCCAGTCAACGCCATTAAAGATATAGTCGAAATGTTCGATTTCTTCGTCTGTAATAGCTCTTATTTCAATGTTATCAAAAATATTGCCACCAGTGCCGTTTGCAACGCCCATATACTCGTTTTCGTAAGCGATAGGGTTAGTTTCCTTTAGGAACTCCGCATCGTCTAAAAACTGTTTTCCAAGCCATTTTTTAGGCACTGTAAGATAAGTGCTTTCTGTTACGAGCCTGTCCTCACGAGGAATTTTTATGTATTTGTTAGCCCAATTCTGAGCGGATTTCGGAGGGTTGAACGACTTGAATTTATATGTTAAATCCCCTCCGCGGATAACAGACTGCTCTATTTTACGGACAGCTTCTTCACCAGCAAATTGGTCAAGTTCTTCAAACCATATAATACCGATATATCCGAATGGTGCTTTTATAGACTTGATTTTGTTCGGGTCATCAGCACCTCTGAAATATATCTTTTGACCTGTTTTAATTCGTGTAATTTCCAGTGGTGATACTGTACAATTAAATTCGCTATCAATTCCAAGAGCGGATATAGCCCACAATATCTGCTGATATACCGAACTTCTGAGTGTATCTGCAACCTGCCTTAAAACGCAAGCGTGCATATCCTCGTTCTTCATAATGAGGTCAACAACATTCAGACCACAGAAAGAAGATTTTGTCGAGCCACGACCACCAGGGAAAACATATTCGGAATATTTATGTTCTTCTATGTCAAAAAGCACTGGTGAAAAAGTCGGTGCAATCAACCTTGCTGGAATGCCTGAATATTCTTTTTCGGGCATTATTTCAGGTTCAGACTTCTTTTTTTCAAGTTCTAAGCGAGCTGTTTCGGTCTTAATCTTATGCTTCAGCAAATCGTCATCACGAATTATGTTTCTTAATTCCTTAATGCTTGCAACATCTCCTTGCTTTGCGTTTTTCAACAAAGCAGCATTTACAACAAGTATATTATTTACTGTATTTTCATCAAGTTCATCAAGATTAAGCCCTAAATCAGCAAGTAACTTCCAATCCTGCGGAGTATTCGCAGGCATATCTAAAAGCATATCCATAACTTGCTTCATTGTCTTTTTTCTGCGACGGCTTTCACCTGACCTTTTACCGCCTTTTGAAGTAATTTCTCGGAGTTCGCTCGGAGTTCGTTTGCTGTTTGGTATCAAGTTTTCATCATTCAAGGTCACCACCACTCTTATTTTTTTCTATATAACACAAAGAGCCATCTGAAAACAGACAGCTCTCTATGCCAAAATATTTCAGGAGGTGCAAAAAATGCAACTCGTATGTGGGTCAGATAACGCTCTGACGGGCGGCTCATTGTTACTGAGCGTGTATTTGTATGAACAACATATAGAAAGAAGTACCAAGTTGTTGGCGGTGGAGTGATTTGCACGCAATGGCTGCACACTCTCTTCCGCCCTCATCTCACAGTTTATATTATATTTTATTTACATACTGAAATTCAATGAAATTTACTGAAATGCTTTAAGCTTTTGCCGTGAATATTATGAACTTGTCGTTCAGTGTAGTGCATCATATTCGCTATTTCCATCCAGCTTTTATTATTTATGTATCGCTCTGTTAAAAGTATTCTTTCGACTGGGTCATTTACTTGCTTTATCTCATCCCTTATCTGGGATTTTAAATCTACAAGTTTATCAATTTCAAGATTTATTTCATTCTGTAAATCTACAATTTTATCTATGATTCGCATAGCATTATTCTCGCCACCAGATTGGACTTTTTCTGAAATTACAGGACTCGAAATTGATGTAGCCATAAGCTTCAGACTATAAAGTTCCGACTGCTTTGCATTGATAAGCAAATCAAGCGTTCTTGCCTGATTCAAATATTCTTTCGCTGTCACTCTGATTCCTCCTCAATCTTCCTCGTCCTCAAAAATGCTTTCATTACACTCAAAATCTTCGCCAAGCGTCTCTTTCAAAAGCTTGTACATTTTACAACGTTTTTCCGCTGAAAAATTATTACACTTTTTAAGTACAATTATCTGACCCCTACATCTGCTTAAACAGCAAACGCCGTTAAGATTGGCTATGCAGTTTTTTTCGCATTGTTTATCCATTTTCATTCCTCCAAAAGTTCTGGGCTGTCGTATATGTTGCCTGCAACTGTCATATATCTTTCGACAAATTTGTCTAAAACATCTTGGTATTGAAATAATCCATTTTGCCTGATTATCCACCTGCAATCAGCCTCAGAATACACAACATCGTAATATGATATTTCATTATCGCTAATAAGTTTGAGTATGTCTCCCTCAAAAATCTTATTGCCGTTCTTATCTTTTAAGCCTGTGTACTGCCCGATTGTTTTGTAATCAATTTCGATGCCTCTTATGCCGTTTGTATTCGTCATTTCGGCAGGTAGACTTTTAAACTGTTCATCATACAATTTTGTAACTAATCCATAAACCCATTCGCCGTTCTTGTATTCTGTTAGATGATAACCTTTGTCACGGTTTATCGCTTTACCCCTGAATAATATTTCTCTCATTTCAAACTCTCCTTAAAACCATGTTCCTTGAGCCAAATTTTAGCTTTGGCTTTAACCTCCGGCGGCGCATCTGTTATGTTGCAGATAGCCTTGAAAACCATTGCAAAAAAGACAATTTTATCCTTAGGCGGTTCTTCAAAACGGGTGTATTTTTTCATAAATGCCTTGATTTTATTTTCATCAAGGCTGAATAATGCTTCATTGCGCGCCTTTACAAATTCCTTTATTTTCTCATCATCAAAATGGAAGTTCATTTTTTTATTCCTCCTCAATCTATATGCCTTTGTATTTCTTCAATTCTGATATAAATTCCTGGCTGTTCAGCCCAAAATTTTTCGCATACTTCAGAGCATACCAAAGCATCATCTTTCCAAAAGCCTGATTTCGTCATGCAGTCTTTAAGCATCTTTTGAAGATTATCTGTATCAGGCTTTGTTATACGATATTCTCCGTTCTTGTGATTGCCTTTCGGAAATAACCACTTTACAATTAGCTGTAAACCGCCATCAAACGGCTTCTGAGGTCTGTGTGGATAAAGTCCTGATAAGATTTTCGATTTAGCCTCTTTAAGCTCCGGTGGGTCATAAAACATAGGCTTACCATTCCTTATCGTGACTTTATGTTCTTGAGCTGTTACTGTTGGAGGTATCATTGGCACAAAAAATTCAATCATTGCTTTCCTCCGATTCAAAATCAATTCCTGTCCATTTTCCAGTAACACTGTCATACTTAACGAAACCAGACTGTTTGATATTGTTCCACACATAATTTAAAATCTCAGGTTGTTTGATTAGCCACCATAATGTTCTGCTTTTTCTGATGTCAAACTTTTCACCAGGAATGCTATGATACAAAGGAGGCATTTTTCGTGCAACACTAATCAACTTATTTCGCTTGATTTTATTTGCCATTATTTACCAACTTTCTTTTTACTTAACTTAAATTTTTTCTTGTCACAGGTCAGGGGAAGGAAGGTAGGGCGGGCAGTGCTTAAGCCCGCCTTACTTCACCCCTGTGACCGTGAGGGAAATGTTTATTCCTATTATTTATAATAATAGATTTTCCTTCCCTCGGAAAAACTCGATAATTATTCGATATTTTCCGTCACACGGAAATTTTCGATTCCGATTCGATATTTTCCATTTCGGAAAGGGAAAATTTAATCGATATTTTCCTTCCCCTCCAAAAAGACGGAAGGGAAAATTATTCGATATTTTCCTTTCCTTTTAATCCTACATTTCCACCGTCAACCCAAAAACCACCGTGTGATTTTAACTTATTTCTGACTGTTTTTTCGGTCGTCCCCATATATTCTGCAATATCAGATACTGTAACTTTACCATCTAAATTACACGCATCAAAGGCTTCTTTTATGGCTTCATTGCGTTCCTTTTTCTTTTCTTCGGTAGTTTTTTTCTTACCGAAATTTCTTGTATATGGAGAATTTTTAGAATTTATATCCGATTCAGAATTCACATCTTTAAGTACTCCGACAGTATCTACAATGTGAACAGGATAATCGAACCATAAGTTCACAGGCTCAAATTTAGCAAACTCTCGAAGCGTTCCTTCTACTCTCCATGCTGTTCGCTTTTGGATTTGTTTACGCACAATTTCAACTTCTTGCATTATGTTATTGAATGTTAAATCCGATAGAGCTTTTTTGCATGCTTCACGCATTTTAACTTCACTACATAAATCATCTTGAGAAGCTATATCAAGCTTATCAAAGCGACTAAGATATTTCATACATATCTCACATACTGCCTTATTTTCCTGTTGTTTGATAACATTATCGTTAAGCATAAGCTCTGACATATTTAAAAGAGCGTCAGGGTCACGAGCGAAAACACCAGAACCACTTGCCATATCCATAGAACGCTTTCCTACCTGAGAACCTTTGCTGTGATGATGGCAATATATAACCGCTGTTCCAAGCTCTGTGCATATCTTGTCAAACTGATTACAGAATGCTGCCATTTGGTCTGCACTGTTTTCATCTCCGGTTATAACTTTATAAATCGGGTCGATTATAACAGCTATATAGCCTTTCTGTTTAGCTCTGCGTATCAGCTTAGGGGCAAGCTTATCCATAGGCACAGACCTTCCACGAAGATTCCAGATGTCTATGTTTTTGAGGTTATTAGGAGGTATTTTAAGAGCCATATAAACATCTTTAAATCTATGTAGACACGATGCCCTGTCAAGTTCAAGATTGACATATAATACTCTTCCTTGTGCACATTTGAAGTTGAGCCATCTCTCTCCTTCTGCAATAGCTATACAAAGTTCAATTTGTGCAAATGATTTTCCTGCCTTAGAAGGACCGGCAATAAGCATTTTATGACCTTGACGCAAAACTCCTTCAATCAATGGTGGTGACAATTCAGGCAACTTATCCCACACGCTTGCAAGGCTTTCTTCATCAGGAAGATTGTCATTGATACTTTCTATGTATTCTTCCCAGGACAAAAAATCTTTAAATCCCATATTCGTTGCAAGAAGTGCTTGAGTTTTATCTCCTCTCTTCACACCTGGCATACGACTAAGCCTTGATGGATTTTTGTTCGCAATATCAATCGTCATTCCTGCTTCTTGACAGCGTTTATAAATATATTCTACTCTCTTACGATATTCGTCCTTGTTACCTGCATCAACATGAACAATCGCATGTATAGATTTTTTTCCACTATAGACAAGACAAGCTACCGGTAATCTTAGGTTTTCTATTATCTGCCTCTGCTTAGATAATTCCATATTATCACTTTCAACAAGTGTATAACGATAGTCTGTAACATTCTCGTTTTTTACTCCTGTACCGTCAAGTGGATTAAATCTTATCCAAGCTCCTGCCTTGGTATTATAATCACCAAATACCGCACCAATATCGCCATTACATTTAGATAGTGCCTCTATGAGCTGACCTGCTGTTCTATCATAGCTGCCTTTTGCAGGTAAATATTTTCCGTCTTTTTCCCAAGTTTCTGTAACATAACCAACATTTTCATTAGATTCAAAAATAGTTTCAAGGTATCTGATAAGCTGTTTGTCGGCTCGCTCCTCTATGGTTGTTTCAGGCTCGCCGTCAGCCTCAAAGGATATTTCACTATCCCAGTCAAGCTCGTGTCCTTCGTGCGACTTGTAGCCATTTTCTCGTGCCATCTGAAATATAGTAGCTCCTGTAACAGGACTTTCTGAGCCATTAAAGCTGTTCCATTTTTGTTGGCACTCTCCGCTGTGCCAGCGACTGTCCGACCTTGACCAATTATCAAAAACGGCTGCGGAACAACCCTCATACTTGAGAGCCATTCCAACATTTAGCCATTCCTGATAGCTTAGTGTGGCAGGGTTTATATATTCAAGTGCTTTTAATATATCTTCCATTTTTTATACTCCTGAATAAGTTTTAACATCTATTCCCGATGGTACACGCCAGCCGTTTGCGGCTATTCTGTCGATAAGATTCTTAGCATTTTCAAATTGCCAAGTTCCAACATGTTGAAAGCCTTTACCTTCAAGAAAGCGTATTTGCTTAGGTGTTGTCAAGCCTTCATTTCTGCGCTTTGAAAGTCTATCAAGAAGCTTTTGGGCCTTACCTGCATTGTCAATTTCATCAGGGAATACTCCAAGTTTTTCAAGCTTCGCTTTTTGCTTATCAGTTGGTGGTGACATTTCCCAGCCAAAAGCTGGTACATAGCTTGCTAAATCTTCTGCTTGTATCGACATTTCGTATTGAAGTGGGTCAACAAGTTTCCTCTTGCGTTTTTTCATTTCTGAAAGAGTTTTGGCAAGTGCCTCCTCACGCTGAGCTACTACATCTTCGTTTGCTTGTTGCTCGGCTTCTTCAATATCAATTTCGCAGCCAGCTTTGTCTGCAAGATTTTCAGTCATTTTCTTTGCTACTTCTTCACTTTCGCAAATAAGATGAGCTGGTCTGCAAAGCTCATGCCGTTCTGTATGCCACAAAAAATCAAGCAACAATAAATCTTTTTTACCTTCACACAGTCGGGTACCACGCCCAACCATCTGACAATACAGACCTCTTACTTTTGTAGGCCTAAGTACAATAACGCAATCTACTGAAGGACAATCCCAACCCTCTGTAAGTAACATTGAATTACAAAGTACATTGTATTTTCCTCTGTCAAAGTCTGCCAATACTTCTGCTCTATCTTCACTTTCACCATTGACCTCGGCTGCACGAAATCCATTTTCATTAAGTATATTTCTAAATTTCTTAGAAGTCTTAACAAGTGGTAAAAAAACAACTGTCTTTCGATTCTTACAGTAATTTTTCATTTCTTTTGCTATTTGATATAAATAAGGGTCTAAAGCTGTATCTATATCGCTTGCTTTAAAATCCCCTGCTTGTGTAGCCACGCCCGATAAATCTAATTTTAAAGGTATCGTAACAGCTTTAATTGGACTTAAATAGCCTTCTTTGATTGCCTTTGGCAAGGTATATTCATACGCAAGTGAATCAAAAACCGAGCCTAAATTTTTCATATCTCCTCGGTCTGGTGTCGCTGTAACACCTAAAATATGTGCATCTGAAAAATAGTTTATTATACGCTGATAACTGTCTGAGATACAATGGTGTGCCTCATCAATAATAATTGTATCAAAATAGCTCTCATCAAATTGCTGTAAACGCTTTTCTCTCATTAGTGTTTGAACAGAACCAACCGTTACTCTATACCAAGAATCAAGACAAGAATTTTCAGCTTTTTCAACAGAGCTTTTAAGTCCTGTTGCTTTAAACAGCTTGTCCGAAGCTTGTTCAAGTAACTCACCTCTGTGTGCAAGTATCAGAACCCTTTCGCCCTTTCTTACACAATCCTCTGTAATTTTTGCGAAAACAATAGTCTTTCCACAACCTGTGGGAAGAACCACAAGGGTTCTCTTGAACCCTTGCTCCCATTGCTCAAATACCGCTGTTTTTGCTTCCTGCTGATATGGTCTTAATTCCATTAGAAATCACCTGCCGACCATTTGGGCTTAGCTGTTTGTTCTGGCTGGCTTCCTTGAAAATCATAAAACTTAGAAATCTTGTTAGTTTTACGCTCTTCACCTCTATCAGTGGTGTAAGTATCTACATAGACCTTACAACGACCCTTTGCACCCAAAACCTTATTCCAGTTCATTCTAAGCGGTTCACCATGTTTTTTCTGACCAATAGAGCAGAAAAACTGTGATAACTTCCATTCCATTTTTGTATGAAGTATTAATCTTTCAATAATGCTTGTAGATGCTGAACCATTGCTGACTCTCAGTGTAAGAATTGCCATATTGCTTGCTGGTATTTTTTCTGAGCCGTTCGAGCGACCTCTCTCAAACTTAGTAACCTCAAAATCATAATCTCCATCTTCAAGAAGTGTAAATTCACTTTCTTGTGAAATTTCATCGTCCCAGTTTAATTCTCTTTCAAAATCTGACATAATACATTACTCCTTTAAAATTATATTGGTAAATCTCTATTTGATACAATGAGTGGATACATCTTATTCCACGCACCTACAAGACAACCATCAATAAAATCACTGTCATACTTCGCTATAGGCGTGTCTTGCGGATAGTATCCACGCTGTGCAACTACTTCTTGTATCTCAGCTTCACTTACATCATTTGCTTTCATAAGGTCTGCAAGCGATTTCGGTATATAGTCTGGTAGTTCATCGGTTATTTGTCTTGTTGGTTCAGGCTCTCTCCTCGGCGCTGTATCAACCATTTTATCAAGGTCATTGATAAGTTCATCTGCAGTAGCCTTCTGAGTAGCCGGTGGAGTATTTTTAAAATTATACTCTTTAATACCGTTGTCTTCAGTAACAGCCGGCTCTGCTGATAATCTATCGTATATGGTACTTTTTATTGCCCCATATTCAAACGGAAGCATTTCTGGCAAGTTGTCACGATTCTTGGCATCATAGCAAGCATTATGAGTTGTATACATAATACGCTTTGTACCACCTTGTGCCTTATACTTCTTATCATCAACCTTGACAACATTAGTTTGATAATTTGCAAAAAGTAAAGTATCTGCCCACTCTTTAATGATAGGAGATACATATTTAGTAAGCTTAAGTTCCCATCTGTCATAACTGCCCATTTCGTCTGGTTGCTCAAATTTACGCATTTGTGCATGTGCAGTAATTACTACATTTATGCCAAGCTCAACTAAATCTTCACAAAGATTCGGAAGTTTTCCAAATTCTTCTGCAAGATATGTATAACCTTTACCATAACCAAAATCTTCAATTCCGTTCTTCTTAGCTTTAGCACAAACATGTGTTGAGCAAAGCCGTTCTGCCCAATCGGCAGTATCAATAACAAGAGTACTGCAATTAAGAATTTTATAATTGCTTTTAACATACTGAACCTGACTGATAAGCATTTCCCAAGACGTTGGGCGTTCAAATCGCTTTACTGAAAGCTTTTTTGTACTTCCTTCCGTATCAATAAAAATAGGATTCGGGAACATTGAAGCAAAGGTGCTTTTTCCGATTCCTTCAGGACCATAAACTACAACCTTCTGTGCTGACTGAATAGCACCATCAATTATTTGCATTTTTATTCCTCCTCAAACTTTGAAAGATTTATGAAACCGTCTTCGTGTTCAATCTTTGTGTTTTTTACTGCATATGTAAGAAGCTCATTAGTAACCTCTTGAATTGTCTTGCCTGTCATACCTGCAATAAGGATTATTTTTGAGTAATTTTCAGGCATAATCTTTACTTTTGTGTATCCGCTTGCAAGTTCTCTATGTGGATTGCACTTAATAATGCAACTGCTGTTAGCTTTATCCTCTATTTTTCTTACTGCCATTAAAATTCTCCTGCCTTCCAAGTTTTTTTAGATTCCTTTACTTCTTGTAATGTTTCAGAATCGTTTTTAATATATCCATCTTCAATTATAATAGAACATTCATCGCCTGTTGAAACTCTTGTAGCTATTGCCTGTAAGCCCTCCTGCTTAAGCCAAATGCTAAATTCATTCAGCGTATCTAAATCCATTTGTTCAAGTTTATCAAGCAATACAAAGCCACACTTCGGATTTAATTTTCTGACTACCGCAGTAGCTACTTTCAGTTGTTCAGAACCACTAAGGTTGTCCCATTTGAAGCCTTTATATGTAAGTTCTCCGTTTTCAACTGACAAACCAGGAAGTGGCAAATCTGCATTATTTAGCATAGCCATTCTTTCCTGTCTTATAGCCTCTATATCTTTTGTATAGGATTCATACTGCATTTGATATTCTTCTGCATCAAGTTCTGCTTTTTGTCTTTCAAGATTTGCTCTTACTTTGCGATTGATTTCTTCAACATTTGCAATGTTAGCCTCAAGTTCAGCTGTACTCTCATCATGCAAAAAAGCCGTCGACTTGCGAGCAGTTTCAAGCTGTGCAAGTACTTTCGTAAGCAACTTATTATCTGCCTGTATGCGTTCGCTAATTTCATTAGCCTGTTCTTCAAGCTTTTTAGCATTTTCTCTAAGACGCTGATTTTCTGCATTCTTCGCAAGTATTTCTTGTTCTTGCATAATCAATTCACTTGCAGAAATAGTTTCTGTTGGCACACCTTCAAAAAATTTCATTTCTTTAGCGAACTTCATTTTTTGGTCAGCAATTTGCCCAATAGCATGACGCTTGTTATACAGCGCAGTTTCTTCACTCTCCAGCTGATAAAGCCTATCTCCTACACCTATTATTTTCAGTAAGATATTAGCTTTTTCTTTCGCAGTGGCATCGAGAAACTTTGGAAGATTCAATGCAAATTGTTCAACAAAACTATTAAGTAATTGTTGACCGCTTTTGTTTCCATTCGGGTCTATTACTTTCAAAGTGCTATTTTTTCCGCTTCTTTCGACAATCAATCCATTTGAAAGCGTAAACTTAAGATGAGGTGGTACTACCGAACCATTACGCTGGGGTTCTGATGGTTTAAGTTTATCCCCACCAAGTCCCCAGGCTATTGCATCCAAAATAGATGTTTTACCTTGGTTATTCTTTCCACCTATTACTGTCAATCCGTTTTCTGTTGGCTCTATTTTTACAGCTTTAATACGCTTAACATTTTCGATTTCAAGCGTATCAATTTTTACTGATTCAATATTCATCTTTCTACCTCCGTCATCAGACTGTAATAGTCTTCGTTATCAATAAATCTAATCTCTCTTAGATACCTTAAAGCAACACTATATGTACAGAACGAAAGATTCTTGAGATTAGAAATAAGACTGTGTCTTTTGTGGCTTGCATAGTAAATTCTTCTGATAACAGATTTTTGATAAGCATTCAGCTCTTTAGTTGCAACCACGCACTTGATTTTATCTGCTTCATGTGTTACACTCTTAACAGTAAATGTTTTTCTTTTTGTATCGTCCCCAGAGTGGCAGCTCTGGAGGCGATTTTTCTTTTTTAGCTTATTCATCGACTTTATCCTCCAATCTGTATTTTTGCAAGCTCACAAGCTAACTTGTATGCTTTAGCGTGCTTATTATCTTTGTGTGTTTCACTGACAGCTTCTAAAAACTTATCAATTGTATCAGTAAAGCACCCGCACTTTACACAGATATTGCCGTCCTTAGTTTTGAAAAATGTTGTAGTATCGTTTCTACTTCCAATAGGTGATATACATAAAACATCGCTAATTTTATTTATTTTAGCGTTGTCACAGACACGAGCGTTGCCATAGACACAGGCGTTGTCACAGACACGAGCGTCGCCACAGACACAAGCGTTCCCACAGACACGAGCGTTGCCATAGACACAGGCGTTGTCATATACCCAACAAGTACCTTCATGAGATAGATTACTCTCTCCCTCAATATATCCACCCAAATCTCCAGCTTTCGCACCAAAAAAGTCTTTTAAAGCCTTTATTCTGTAAAGTATGTGACCGCTCACCTCAATTTTGTCATCTTGTAACAGTTCATATTTATTCATTTTTAATTCTCCTCAAATTTGTAATTGTGTGGCTTAAATCTTTCCATATGCAAGCGATAATCTCGCTTATCAAATATCTTGTTTGCAAGTATTTCAAAGTCGTAGCGATTTCTACAGATTTTATCTGCTTTTTCAGCGAGTTTATTCATACGCTTTTCGAGTTTTGCTGTCTTTCGCTTTGCAGATTTAGCTTTGCTCTTGCGACTGAGGTTCTTGCAAAAGTTTTTGAGTTTACTCATATTGCCTCCTTTCTAATGCTTGCGGTTTTCCATCATGATTTACTCAATCCAAGATATTCCTGAAATTCCTTTGGGTTTATGTAGTATGTATATCTACAACCACCGCCCATATTAGTTGCAAAACCAAAAGGCAACAAGTTTCTTTGCAAGCCTATTCTTACAAACTGTGGGCTTACGCCCATTATCTTTGCCGCCTCAGCTACGCTTATTCTTTTTGAAGACATAACCTCACCTCCTTTTATTAATTAAACAACCTATTGTTAGTGACAAATATTCTGAGATAACCAACAAGGAAAAATATTATTTACATTATGAAAAAGGTGTGGTTCAATTAACTCCATTAGGGAATACCTTTATTTCTGTTTGCCTGAACCCTTTACCCAATAAGAAACCAAATCCATAATCATCTCCAACATTTGCTCTGCGAAGTCGTCTATTATCTTAAAGAAATAGACGGCTATTATTTTACCTGTTATCAAAGAAGAAAGAGCAGAAACAATAACTACTAATAAGGTTGTTCCTAATATTTCTATTTTCCTCACCCCCTCTCACTGTGTCCAAAGCTGTTATGAGCTAAGCTGACTTTTCTCCAAGTTTCAGCTTGTACCATTCAAGGTAGCGTTTGCGCTGTTCGTAATCAGAAACAGCTACAAGCAATCCAACATCAACCTTTTGCAATGTTTCCATAAGCTGTATTTGCTCATTGGTCAGATAAGGTCTTATACTCTTACCTTTTTCAATGCCGTGTACTTGTCTGAATTGCTTTGCCGACATTCCTGTTACAATGCGGTTAATCATATCGCACTCGTTGCTGAAATGATACGGCTTCGGGTTATCGTGCAGTAGCTTGATGTTCTCAGTTAGTAATGGAAATTCTTTTCTTGTTGCAACAAGTGTTTTAATAAAGCGTTCCATTTCATTAAATCTTTTAATGTACAGTTCTTTGAAATAGGCTGCTTTCTTTCCACGATAACCCATAGCGAGAAATGTAAAACCGTCACGGGTCATATAGTAGCAAGGTTGTTTCTTGCCCTGCTCGTTCTTATATGAGGACTCCTCAAAGTTGAGGAGTCGAAACTCATCTGAACAATCAAGAGCCTCGATGTCACGAATAACATTATCGTGTCTTTTCTCGAAAAACTTTGCCACAAACAAGCTGTCAACTCTTGCTGTATCGTGGTTGTCCGCAAACACTCCATAGCTATCCTTGGGTATTAATTCTTTCATTTGTTATCACCCTTTCTTAGTTGCGTAACGCAACTTATTAAGCAAAAAAATATATTCCAAATTCCCCAGAATCAATATGAAGCATTTTTGCAAGAATCTCCGCTTCATCCAAATCAAAAGGTCTAACATTATTTATCTTTTGATTTGCTGTAGATTGTGCTATATTCAAGCGTTTCGCAACATCAGCTTGAGTGATTTCAAGTTCTTTCATTTTACCTTTTATTTTGTTAGCATTTACCATTTTTCTTTTCCTTTCTGTTGCGTTATGCAACTTATCGTATGTACATATTAACATAGCTCCGTGCAAATGTCAATAGCATTTCGCAACTTTTTTTATTTTATTTCATTTTTTATATTGCATTGTGCAATCGCTTATAGTATAATCATATTAAAGAAGAAGGAGGTATAAATTATGGATAAAAAACTTGAAATAGGCAAGCGTATAAAACAAAGACGGATAGAACTAAATATGACGCAAGAAGAATTAGGAAATTTACTTTGGTTGAATAAGTCTACTATCCAAAGATATGAAAACGGCAAAATTTCAAGCATAAAAATTCCTGTTCTTCATGCAATGGCAAAACAACTTGATGTAGATCCAAATTGGTTGGCTTTAAAAACTGATATTATGGGTAGTTTTGAACCAAGAAGCGAATTATATAATGAAAATCTAAATAAAGAAACTACCCAATATAATGATAACGAAAAAAAACTTTTACTATTAGCAAGACATTTAGAAAAAATACCAGATGATACTCGTAAAAGACTTATTGAGAATTTTGAGGATACAGTAGATACCTATTTAGATGCATTAGGTATAAAAAAGGAGGATTAAATGAAACCTGATTTTTCTAAAGCTTACAACGAGGCAACAAATTTATTGCTTGAACAATCCTTTGACAGTCTTTATATAGATGTCAGAAAATTTAAGTTTTCTGGCAAAAAAATAATTATTGATTCAGTACAGCATTATGCAAATATTGTACATCGCCCAGTTGCCGATTTTACTTGCAAAGAAATAAGTGGTTGCTGTGTATTAAAAAAATATGGGTATAATATAATTCTTTATGACAATTCTGGCTGTTGTGAAGAAAGAAAACATTGGGGTATTATTCATGAAGTTGGTCATATATATCTTAATCATACTTCTGATGGCGATATTGAGGAAATAGAGGCTAACTTTTTCGCTGCACAAGTTGTAACCCCTGAATCGGTGCTAAGATATATAGTGAATTATAAAGGTAGATTAAATTCTAACGAAATATATGATAATTTTAATGTTTCTTATGAATCCGCCCTAAAGCGTGTTAATACACTAAATAAAAACAGATCATTTTATGGCAACAATGCAAACGATAAAGCATTGATTGATAAGTTTAAACCTATAATTAAAAAACAGTTTCTTAAGAATAATTCTTTGGTTTTTGTTATTTAATTACTTACTATAATTAGTGGACGAAAATGTCATTTAAGTTTTACAAAAACAAATAAAAAACCGCTCCCACCGAGTACCAGTCGGCGAGAGCGGAAACCATTACAACGGGTGCAATGATATAAAGATAAATTGGTCGTTTATCTTTATAATAATACCATAGCTCTTGTAATTTTTCAACTGATTTATTACAAGGGATTTTTGCACCCTTTTTTAAGAAAAGGAGTGTTAATATGAGATTACCAAACGGATATGGCAGTGTATATAAACTTTCTGGAAAACGAAGAAAGCCATACATTGCACGAAAAACAAGAGGCTATGACGATAACGGCAAACAGCTATATTCTATCATAGGCTATTATGCTACTCGTCAGCAAGCATTGCAGGCATTAGCAGACTATAATTTCAATCCATATGACCTTGAACTTGGAAAAATAACCTTTGCTGAAATATATGAAAAATGGTATGCGGATGAATTTAATGAAGATACAAATAAATCTACACGGCGAAACTATGAAGCTGCATACAAGCATTGTGAAGCACTTCATAATATGAAAATGTTAGATATAAGACCTATTCATATGCAAAATATATTAGATAACTTGCAATTAAGTTACGCAAGCGTTAAGAGAGTACATATTCTGTTTAATAAAATTTTCAAGTGGTGTATACAACATGACTGCATAAAGAAAAATTATGCGGAAGGCTTGAAAATAAATGTCAAGTATGATTCTAAGCCAAAGAACGCATTTTCGACAGAAGAGATAGAACAGCTCTGGAAAGCTCAAAAAATAGATAGTTTAAAAATAGTTCTTATGCTAATATATAGCGGTGTTCGAGTTTCAGAACTTCTAAACTTAGCGAAAGAAGATTTACATATTGATGAACAGTATTTTTATGTTCGTGCATCTAAAACCGATTCAGGAATAAGAATTGTTCCGATAGCTGATAAGGTTCTTCCATTTTGGAGATATTTTCTTGAACATTCCAAATGTAAATATGTAATTTGTACCGAAGATGGCAAAAGAATGGTATATGATAACTTCAGAAAAAACTATTTCAATAATCTTATGATTAGTCTGGGTATGAATCATACTATACACGAAACTCGTCACACCTGCATAAGCCAGCTTGTGCAAAAAAACGCTAATCAAACAGTTATCAAGAAAATAGTCGGTCATAAATCAATAATGAATTTAACTGAAAAAGTATATACTCACATTGAAATTCAAGAACTTATAAACACAATAAATTTAATATGATTCATAGCAATTTTGCCCATACATTTTTCAAAGTTGTATGGGTAATTTTTTTGTTAGTTGCGTGTTAGTTATTTGTTAGTTATATATATCTTAAAAGCTTGTTTTTAACGAATTTAAAGCAAAGAAAATCCCATAAACACTGTATTTTCAGTATTTATGGGATTCTAAAAGTTATGGTGCGGATAACAGGACTTGAACCTGCATGAATTTGCATTCATATGGACCTGAACCATACGCGTCTGCCAATTCCGCCATATCCGCATATTTAAGATACCTAAATATTATATCAAATATCTTATAAAATGTCAATTACTTTTAAGCTTAAAAATCTGAAATAGCAAAGATTGTAAACAATCAGAAATTTTGCTATAATAAATTAACAATTATTTTGAGGACGATTTATTATGATTAATGTAATATTATTATTTGTTGATACTTCTTGCGAATTTTCAAGATATAAAAAATATCTTTCTTTTTTGCCCAATGAAAGATTAGAAAAAATCTCCCGTTTCAGATTTGACAAGGATAAAATACTTTCTTTATTTTCAGGCTTATTGATATGTACAGAGGCATCTAAACAAGCGGGTATTAAATCTAATGAAATCCAGTTTGAATATAATGAACACGAAAAGCCTTCAATTAAAAACTTTTCGGAATTTCATTTTTCGGTTTCTCATTCGGGGAACTGTGTCGCTTTCGCAAGTGATACTTCACCAATAGGAATTGATGCAGAAATAATCTCAAATGCACGAATAGAAATTGCAAAACGCTTTTTTTCGGAAAATGAATATAAGTATATTCTCGAAAGTGAAAGCCAAGGCAATGCTTTTTATGAGATATGGACGAAAAAGGAAGCCTATGTCAAATTCCTTGGCACAGGGCTTTCCACTCCCCTATCATCTTTTGATGTTACTAATAAAAATCTTAGCAGTAAATTCTATACAAAGCAAATTTCTGAATATATGTTGAGTATATTTTCTGAAAATCAGAATCTTTCTGAAAACAACATTAAAATTGAAATATTAAATTACTGATAAGCTTAAATATTTATCGTGCTTTATCACGCAACGAATAAAATTCTTTCCAGATACCGCCGAATTTTTCAGCTTTGAATTTTACTACTGTGTTAAAATATGCTTTGAGCTTTTCGGCATCGTCTTTTGTATCCTTGCATACTGCATTGTTGAGGTTTTTTACTAAGTTAATAAACTTATCTAAGACAATTAAAAATTTTGCTCAAAGCAACGTGCCACCGCGGTCAAGACGCGGAATCGCTCGACAAGTCTCGCTCGTAGTGAATATGAGAGGTTTACCCATGCGGAGAACTAAACTACCGATAACTAATGCACTTCCCAAAGACAGATAAAAGTTTTGCTCAAGCTTTTTCAAAAGCTTGCAGGGTCGAGGGACGGAGTCCCTTGTGGGTTTTAAGGGCGAAACCCTTAACTTCTCTTGCCCCAAAAGGGCGGACAAAGTCCGCCCTTAATAACTAATGTTGCTAACGAAAGAGAATGAATCAGCGGATAAAATCCGCCGATTTTAAGAAAAAATAAATGTTGGGCAAAGCCCAAAGGTGTTTCGCTCTCTGCGGAGAGCGACAAGGGCGTTGCCCTTGACCTATGAGCCTTTGAAAAGGCTCAAGCGAAACTTTTAAGTGTCTTAAGGAAAGTACAGTAGCTATATTGGAGGTAAACAATTTTTAATAATTATCTAAAAAAGAATGTTCTTCACCATTCGATTTATAACCAACCATCGTATCTAAACAAACTGAATGTATACTATTGAAAATACTTTTCTCGATATTTGGATTGTCTTTCTTTAATTTACGGATAAGCTCCTTTACTTCCTTTCGCTTTGATACTCCTATTCCATCCTCACTTTCAGCAGATTTCTCTGTGAAACGACAAGCACACTGTATAAACTTCAGATGATTATATTTTGTCCAAGCTATTATATCGTCCTCGTGTACACAATAAAGCGGTCTGATAAGCTCCATACCCTCAAAATTTGTGCTATGAAGCTTTGGTAACATAGCTTGAAGCTGAGAACCATAAAACATTCCTAATAAGGTAGTTTCTATAACATCGTTGAAGTGGTGTCCAAGTGCGATTTTATTACAGCCAAGCTTTTTAGCTTGACTGTACAAATGACCTCTACGCATTTTAGCACAAAGATAACAAGGATTTTTTTCGGTTCTATCGGCTATATTAAATATATCAGTTTCAAATATTGTTATTGGTATTTCGAGCAGCTTTGCATTACTCTCAATCTTTTCTCGATTAATGCTATTATAGCCAGGGTCCATAACAAGAAATACAAGTTCAAAGGGAAAATCACTATGTCTTTGAAGCATTTGCAGAAGTTTTGCCAAAAGCATGGAATCCTTTCCACCAGAAATACAAACAGCTATTCTATCTCCCTCTTGGATAAGTTCATATTTCTTTATTGCCATAATAAATGGTACCCATATTCTTTTTCGATAGGTCTTGGAAAGACTTCTTTCTATCACCTGACATTGGCTAAGTTCTTTAGACATAAAATAATCACCCGAATTTTTTAATTATATTAAAGTTTATTTTAACACAAACATGAACTTTAGTCTATAATTTTGCACAATTAAGATAGTATTTTTGAGTGATTTATTTTTCTTATAACTAAAAATAAATCTTACGAAAAACAAGAGTCAATATTTCGTAAAATTCTTGCGTTTCGGCGAATTTATTGGTATAATATATTAAGAAAATGTTGATTTGCTTTTGATTTTTTTATATTTTAAACTATGAAAGGGGTAAACATTATGGGCTCTGACCCGTCTGTCGGTCGAATACGGATTGCTATTATTTATGCTATAAACAGAGCACATAATGTATTTTGTGCTCTGATTTGATTTTGTTAGGAAGTGCACAAAAATGATAAGCTACTATAAAACTATTAACAATAGAATTGAGGCTATTGATAATTATGAACCAGGCTGTTGGATAAACTGCGTTGAACCTGAGGGGGACGAGGTTGCAAGTCTTATAAAGGATTTTAATATTGAACCTGATTTCTTCAGGGCATCTCTTGATGAAGAGGAAAGCTCTCATATAGATAATGAAAACGGAGTTACGCTTATAATTATAGATATTCCTGTTGTTGAAAAGTTTAACAAGAGTATAAGATATGCTACCATGCCTATCGGCATTATGATTACCCCAAAAAATGTTATAACTGTTTCTATTAAGGAAACTCCTATTCTTAGTGAATTTTCCGAGGGCGTCGTTAAAGATGTCTTTACTAACTATAAAACTCAATTTGTTTTTCATATAATGCTCAGAGTTGCAGCGAGATATTTGCAATATATTAAGCAGATTGATAAAATCAGCGAGCATGTAGAAGAAAAAATGAAAAAATCTATGAAAAATAAAGAGATTATCCAGCTTTTTGAAATTCAGAAATCGCTGGTTTATTTTTCGTCTTCACTAAAGGCTGATGAAATTACTCTAGAAAAGCTTATGCGTGGCAGACATATCAAGCTTTATGAGGACGACCAAGACCTTCTTGAAGATGTTCTTATTGAAATTAAACAGGCAATAGAAATGGTTGGAATACACCTTAACATTATGTCAAGCACAATGGATACTTTCTCATCTGTTATAAGCAACAACCTTAATTATGTTATGAAAGTTCTTGCTTCTTTGACACTGATTGTTTCTATTCCTACGGTTATCTCTGGCTTATATGGAATGAATATTGATGGAGGACTTCCATTTGATGATTTCTGGTGGTTCCCATTCGTATTATCAGCTATATTGATGATTTCGGCTTTTATAATTCTAAAAAAGAATGATATGTTCTGATTGTATAAGGTACTTTTTATATAAGGAGGCTTATGAGTTATGAATGAAAATGTGCTTTTTCATTTGCAAATTCCTAGAACGGTTAAGGCAAAATATGCTATTCTTCCAGGAGACCCTGCTCGTGTATCAAAAATAGCCTCTTACCTTGAAGATGCGGATTATCTCGTTTCAAACAGAGAATATACTACTTATTTTGGCACTCTTTGTGGTGAAAATGTTTTGGTAACATCGACTGGTATAGGCGGTCCATCTACGGCTATTGCCCTTGAAGAGCTTCATATGCTCGGTGTAGATACTATCATTCGCGTTGGAACTTGTGGTGGTATGCAAGAAACTGTAAAATCGGGCGACCTTATCATAGCTACTTCAGCGGTTCGTGCGGAGGGTACTTCTAAGGAATACGCTCCAATAGAATTACCTGCTACTGCTGATTTTGAAGTTACATCAGCTTTAGTTAAAGCTGCAACAAAGCTTGATGAACACTATCATACGGGAATTATACATAGTAAAGATTCTTTCTATGGTCAGCATAATCCTGCATCTATGGCTGTTTCATATGAGCTTGAAAACAAATGGAAAGCCTTTATAAAATGTGGTGTACTCGCTTCTGAAATGGAAACAGCAGCTCTTTTTACTGTTTCAGCAGTGAGAAATATTCGTGCTGGTTCTATTCTACACGCAATATGGAATCAGGAACGCAGAAAATCTGGAGATAATTCCGAAAATATCAATACTGAAAATGCCGTTCTTACTGCTATTGAGGCATTAAAAATAATTATTGCTGAGGATAAGATGATAAATTAGCATAAGTTTAACAATAGGTTTATTAAACGATTTTATATTTTAAGAACAAAACACTTTTTCAGGGAACCCCCGGCGAGGGTTCCCTACGAAAAACATTCCACTGGAATGTTTTTCTACCCTCCTGCGC
>ERZ1673744.704-NODE-704-length-39750-cov-11.102859_pt1 | contig 39750 bp, 38 predicted proteins | sample MGYA00580207_ERZ1673744 | MGnify/ENA primary metagenome ERZ1673744 (study PRJEB41218, sample SAMN15661751) | gut metagenome | host: Homo sapiens | place: Canada: London | collected 2015-08-20/2019-03-30 | study: EMG produced TPA metagenomics assembly of... | reverse complement strand
TCTTTTAAGATAAGACTTGTAATATAAGATGTAACGTTACGTGCCTCGGATTCGGCAGCATCCTTCACTTTTTCTTTCAAAAAGCTGACAGAAAGGGGTTTAAGATACCAGATTATGTTATAATTTCGACTGGAGGTTGGCTTTATGAATTCAGACCTTCAAAGAGAACGCTTTTGTAATGCTTGGTTATTGTTTTATCTTTATGTACTCAGAATTTTTAACATTAGTAGTTTTGCTACTAATTATTCGAGAACTAAAGAAGTAACATAACCAAGACAAAACATTGCAGAAGTGAAAAAAAGAGAGGACGGGAATCCTCTCTTTTCTCATGTTCAGTTATTGAACATCTTTATGTACTACCTGAATTATATCATACTTTTTAGCGAATGCAATGCTCATGATTAGGTGAAATATTATTGGGTCCATGTATATTCGATTCGTGCTTTCAATATAGTTGCTTTTCCCTGTAATATTCTTTAAGTGAAACTCTAAAATTATAGATTGTTTCAGTGAACATGATACTGATTTATAGTTTGAAAAAAGTACTGTTGAAAATATACAAACTTAGTATATTTGATAGAATTATTTACTTACTAAGTTATTTTACGCCGAAAAATAACATATGATACGTTTGATTGAAAGTGAATAAAAAACTGTATGAAAACGATTACAGACATGATAATATGGAATTAGAAAAGGAGGACATAGTAAGATGGCATTAGATTGGTTAGTTTACGCATTAGGTGTAATAGCTGTTGTTTTCTTAGTTGGTATGTTCTTCAAGTATAAAAAGCACAATCGATATGCTGATAAATTTGAAGACACATATCCAGATGCAAAGTAAGATTATGAAAAAGAGACAGAGAAAAAAGAATAATAAAAATGTCTTTATTCCATTGATTCCTGTTGAAATGACGGAAGAAGAGGTTAAGCAAATTTTTAAAACTAAAGGGGAGAAAAATTGATATGAAAAAAACTGCCGTATTATTATATGATTCATTTTGTAATTTTGAAATCAGTCCTGCGCTTGAGATATTGGCACTCGCTGAAAAACCAATTACAATTTTTGGGATTTCAAAACAGGCAATCAGAAGTGAAGATGGATTATCAGTAATTCCCGATGCTACTATTGATAATTTTGATTTGGATGCGTATGACAGCTTGATATTGCCTGGTGCAATGGATATCAGAGAGGCTATTGAAAACAAAAAAATAATAGATTTCATCAAAAAGTTTGACAGAAAAACAATAGGAGCTATTTCAATTGCACCTCTGTTACTTGTCAGAGCCGGATTACTTAATGGAAAACCGTTCATGGCTGGTGTCAATAAAGAAGAGATTTTTGAAGAAGGATTTTCCAAAAGTGATTTAGCAGGAATGGTGGGCTGGGATGACAATATAAACAAGCTCATTAAGGATGGATATATTATAACTGGCAATATAATCACATCAATATCATACAATTTTGTCAAATGGGCATTGGCTTTCGGAAAAATGGTAGGAATTGATATTCCTGCAAAAACGTTTGGTATTCAATAGTTTTCCGTTTATGATAAAACCATGTTGCCACAAAGACGTTTTTCGACTATTTACAATCATACAAAAAAGAATTTGATTTTAAAGAAGGTCAAGCCGTTACATTCTGGGCATATGGTCTTGTGCGTGTGGAATCCAAAGGATTGTTTGGAAAAGAGATAAGTTGTATTGCGTTTAAGGCAAAATATATGGAAGAAGTGTAATGACGTATAAAGAAAGTAAGGTGAAATAATATGTGGAATCGACAACAAGTTAAAGAACAAGCCAAACAAATCATGAAACGAAACTATTGGAAGATGTTTGTGGTTACGCTGATTGCAGGAATATTGAGTACTGATTATGTGACTGTTATTCAAGAAGTACAAGGTTTAGTACCTGATGTTGTATTGCCAAGTATGTTTTCTTCAATCCTTTCATTTTTATCAATGGAATCTATTGTAGGATTATTATTTTCTATCTTTATTGGCTTTGCCATTAGAGTCGGAGAACAATATTATTTCATTAAAAATCATTATGGAAATCCAGCGTTAAATGAAATATTTCAAGGTTTTAAAGGGAATTATTTAAATGTGGTAAAAATAATGCTTATCATGGAATTAAAAATAATGCTTTGGCTTTTATTGCTTGTAGTTCCTGGAATTATAAAGGCGTATGAATATTCTATGATTCCATGTTTATTGGCAGAAAATCCTAATATTACTACAGATGAAGCTTTCTCATTATCCAAACAAATGACTACTGGACAAAAGATGAATCTGTTTGTCTTAGATTTATCTTTTCTAGGATGGTATTTTCTAGGTTTTCTTTGCTTTGGAATTGGAGCATTGTTTGTGAAACCATATGATGTAGCTGCGTTTACAGAGGTTTATTTGATTCTAAAAGAATCTGTAAAGAAGGATGAGTGTGCAACGGATATTCAAAGTGATTAGGGAGTATACGACTGGGTGAAAATGAGATTTGTATTTGTAATAGCTACTCTTTTTACGATTAATTTCATTTATTTAATGGTGTTGAGAAAATGGGGAATGAGTGAAAAAGTTGATAAGGGGATAATGATGTGGTACGGGAAACTAAGTTATAGAAGAAAGTTTATTAGAACATTAGGGATAATTCCAATAGATATAGCTATCATGTTTGGGCTTTATTATGAATTTCGTTCACTTCGTTGGACTTGTATAATAGCAGTTATATTAAGTATTATTTTGTTTATCCAAGCTTTCTATAACTACAAAAAATGGCAGGAAGAGATTGTGACAACAGACAATAATGAGAAGAACTAAAATAAACGGAATTATTTGTAACGGGCATAATTTCCAAGAACAAATATTATTGAGCGAATAGAAGTGTCTTATGGATTTATTTGCATCCAATCCTGGTTTCTAAAAGATACTGTATCTCAACAAATGACTACCTGACAAAAGGCCAATCTATTCATCTTAGATTTATCTTTTCTCGGATGGATCATTCTAGGTTTGATTTGTTGTGGAATTGGAATTCTATTTGTACTACCTTGTCCACAAGCAACAAAAGCTGAAGTGTATTTAACGCTAAGAGATTTTGTAAAGATATTATTGAGTATAAAAAAGACCATAATTGATGTATCATTCAACGGAATAACATTAAATATATAGCTTTGAAAGAAAAAAAGGAGAAAATAAAATGAATGTAAATGAATTGTTAGATCAACTACGTCATACTTTCCATAATGAAAGAGATAAAAGTACCGCATTCGAAGAATTGATTTGTAATTGTTTTAAATACGCTCCTGTTTATGCATCTCAAATTTCAGATGTTTGGATGTGGAAAGATTTTCCCAGATTATGAAGCAGTTTAAATTGTACAAACACATTAAAAAAATTATTTCATACTGTATAATCGCATTCCTTTTGATTGGAACAGTAGGTTGTCAAAAAACAAATCGTTTTGAAACTTCAGACGAGGTTGATTTTTATGTGCTAGGCAGCGATGGAATAATTGGCTATCAATTCAATGATGAAAAGTTAAATGAAATAACCAAAACAGATATTAAGATTATAAATACGAATATAAACCCTGTGGTTCATCGTTCTGAATTGTTAAATCAGTATTTAGTATTTACTGAAGAAGATTTTCCTGGTCGAGATAAGCAATCTTTAGTTTCAATAGACTTCAACACAGGGTTAATTTATCGTTATCAAACGGACCATTGTGCATATACATCATCAGGAGCTTCTCATAATTACTATTTTGCAACTACTACAGGAGAAAACTCGTTTATTTCAATTTATACACCAGAATTAGAAGAAGTGGAATATCTAAAACTTGAGAAGGATATGTTATTTAGTGATTTCATTACTTCGTCTGATAAAGTTTATACTATTGGAACAGAGGTTGAAGCCACAGAAGTTGAAAATGGGAAGAATTATTTTAAAAATATTTTGATTTCTATTTCTGAAAATGATGGTGATTTTTCAATAGATACAATAAAAGAAATTGGAGCCAATAAAGAGAAGCAATATTTCTTTAATGATGTTATTACAAAAGGAAATTATTTATACTCTGTTTCAGCGGGGTGGCGAGATCTTGATAGTTTAGAAAAAATATATGCTGGTGCAATATATAGATATGACTTAGTTAACGAAACAAGTGAATTCTTCACGATTGAAGAAATATTTCCTTCCGATATTTATGATGTTGGAGATGATTTTCTTGCCATATCACATGAATCGATAACTATAGATAAACTGGGTTTTACTATTTTTAATTATGAAACATTGCAAAGCGAATTTGTTGATATTTCACCGTATGCCATTTCTGAAAATGAAAGAATTGTAGATATTAAAAGATTAAACTTAAATCATCTTTTACTTCTTACGGAGAATCAATTGATTGTGTATGATATACTAAAAGGTACTATCACACTTCAGTTAAAATGTGATGATACTTTAGGAACGGTTTTTCATATATGGATTAATTAAGAATAATATCAATACATTAAGTTTTATTTGTTAATAATCTGATAAGGCAATTTGTCTTATTTCATAAAACAGTATAAGGGGCGCATATACCCCAAAACGGTTTATAGCTAATATTGGGCTCGAACAACAAATAAAAAGGGAGGGATTGCTGATACGACCCTACTCTTTTAGATATCAAAAAATATCCGTTTTATAAGACTTATATTTTTATAAAAATGATGTAAATAAAAACTATAGAGAAGTGAATAATATTATCTATTATTGAACTGTAATAGTATTATTAGCATTGAATTTTGATTTATAATCTATAAAAAACACATAAGGAGATTGATACCCATGGGAACCAATAATTTTTAATCTTAGCAGGTATATTAGAGGATAATGATCATAATAATGTGAACAAATTTTAATTCGAACGAGTATTTTGATTATAACGGAAAGGGATGATGGATAATATGAAAGATAAATTTGCACAGTTTTCTGGGATATCTATTATGTTAGTAAGCGCAAGTATGACGCTATTTACACGTTTGGTTGATGGTTATTATGAATTAAAAAATGTATTAAGTATTATTATAACTCTTTATATCTGTATAAATTTAGTCATAGTGATTTATCTTTATTGTAAAGATTAGAACAGAGAAGTGAAGGAACAGGAAGAAAGACTGGACAATCGAGAAAAAGAACTGAAAGAGAAAGAATGTAAAAATCAATAAAAGTGTATCTGATGAAGTTGGAGATATTCGTGATAAATTGGAAAAAAATACCAATTCAAACCCAACTCACTGTATGCATTCCTCGTTGGAACAACACTCTATAGCTTTTTGATCACGATTTTCCAAGGATTCAATTTATGATTTTCTTTTGAAATATAAGCCATTAGATTTAAATGTGGTGCAATGGGTGGTCTTCATAGGTACTGTGATAGTCCTTGTTTATGGTGATACTCTTTTGACTGTCTGATATACATTTGTATGGTAGTGAAAATGATGAAAAACGATTGAAAAAGAAGTGAAAATGTTTACAATATTAGATATATAGAAAGATTCACTGAGAGAATAAAAGAGATTCAATTATGATTAGATATATAAAAAAGAATAAAATATTATTTTGCTTTACGCTGACTATCAATTTATTAACATGTTTAACACCCCTATTTTTAGCCTATATTATTGAAAATGTTTCTGGCATTTTTTTAAATCAAGATGAGTCTAAAATATCTGTGAGCTTATGGCTGATCGTAGCTTTTATGATTTATCAAGCTTTGTTTTCATATTTGAATTCAAGATATAAAGCAAAATATAGACAGAAATTAAGGGCAGACTTATCCAAAGATATTTATCGTAGTATATTTAATCAAAATCATAATGAATTTTATGAGAACTCAATCGGATCATATTTATCTTTATTTACAAATGATGTAAAAATGGTCGATGATAATTATTTCTTTCCTTTTCTATCAATGATTACTCAATGCGTTGTGTTTTTGTGTATTTGTTTTTATTTAATACATGTTAACTGGATTGTCTTTTTTATGATGGATTTGATTGCTATATTTACGATAGCCGTTCCACGTCTGTTTGCGAAGATATTAAAGAAATCATCTAATCAATTATCTGAACAAAGCCAAGAATATAATTCAAAATTAAGAGAGTTATTTCAATGTTTTGATATCATTCAAGATTATCGTGTTCTACCACATTATATTCATAAAGGTGAAGAGAATATTGATAATTATGAGAATAAATGTTTCCACTTTAATTTCTTTACTCAGTTAAATACAACATATGCCAATTCCGTAGCGGCAATTGGACAAATGTGTTTTATTTTAGCATTAGCAATATTGAGCTCAAATGGATATTTTAGTGCTACATATTTCATGTCTGTGGTGACACTTTCAAATAATTTTATTGATTGCTTGTATACTATGGCCTCGTATTATGGAAATTTTGTGGCCATCAAAGGCATTAATGAAAGATTGATTAGAATGATTGATAAGAAAGAAACCGAGAAACCACTTCTTATTTCAGAAAATCAAAATAAAGTTTGTTTTGAACATGTGAGTTTCGGATTTCCAAACAAAGAATCTATATTCAAGGATTTTTCTTTCCAATTTGATAAAGGAAAAAAATATGCGATTGTTGGAGACAGTGGATCAGGAAAGTCGACTTTATTAAAATTGATTTTGGGTTATTATTCAATTCAAAAAGGAAGAATTATTTCATTTGATAAAGAACCTGTAATCATCCGACAAGAAGAACACTTATTTTCAGGAACTATTCGAGAAAACTTGTGCTTAGGAGAGAATTTTTCTGAAGAAGATTTGATAAGTGCGATGGAATTTGCGAATATTTCAGATTTAGATTTGAATCAATTTGTTTCTGAAGATGCAGGCAATTTATCAGGAGGACAAATCCAAAGAATATCTATAGCAAGGGCAAAACTACATTGCCATAATTTATTGTTGTGTGATGAGATTACATCAAGTCTTGACAGTATTAATACTGAAGAAATTGAACGTAATATTATAGGATTGACTGATAAAACCATAATTTATGTAACACATAAGATACATAAGAAAATGCTACAGGAATTTGATGATATATTGGTTTTATCACATGGCAAACTTGTAGAACATGGATCATTTGAAGATTTGCTTTGCAAGAAGAATTATTTTTACCATTTATTTATGAATCAGTAATGGATTGAATTATTACTGAATATTCCATGGTGGCGGAGCCACCCAATCCACGAAGGGAGCTACTTCAATTTATGAAATGACTCTCTTTTTTATTATTCGATTTTTGAATGATCCTCTTGAAAAAAATTTATCTTTTGAAATTGTATAAGATGATTTTTTAATATGATCAAGAATAGTGTCGGTGAGTGGCCTGAATTTATTTTCATGTAAGATTATTTTGGATATGTTAAATCATAAAAAAGTTATTGAATAAATAAACGACAGATGATATATAGTATGTAAAGGGTTACAGCAAAAAATATATACGCTTACATGTATATGTAAAATAGTTACAGTTAATCTATAAATATACATAGTTATTAGTTACTTTGTCATGTATGATGTGCTGTTACTAAAAAGAAAGTTGGATGAGAAAGATGAAAAATGTAGTTGAGGTGAAAAATGTAGTTAAGAGTTTCAAAGATAAAATTGTATTAAATCATGTTTCTTTTAGTATGAAACCTGGTGAAATAGTTGGCTTTGTTGGACAAAACGGTGCTGGGAAAAGCACACTAATGAAATGTATGTGTAATTTGATAAATATGGATGAAGGAACTATTTCTATTTGCGAAGAAGATGTAGTTAAACAAAGGGAAAAAGCATTATCATATGTATCATGCATGATTGAAGGTCCTGGATTATTTGAAAATATGACAGGTAAAGAAAATCTGGAATTAATGGCCACTTTAAATCATGCTTCAAAAGAAAAACTACATGAAATGATGGAGTTTACTCAGATTGGTTCTCAGCTGAAAACTAAGGCAGTATCCCAATATTCCATGGGCATGAAACAAAGAACAGGTTTAGCTGTGGCTTTAATGAAAGAACCTAAAGTATTGTTACTAGATGAACCAATGAATGGACTGGATGCTACAGGGATTCAAGGCTTACGTGAAGAATTGATACGCTTGGCCAAGGAAAAGAATGTAGCTTTACTAATTTCAAGTCATCAGTTAGGTGAAATTGAAAAAATGGCAGATCGAATTATAGGTATCCATTTTGGGAAAATCAAAGAGATTTCCATGGAAGAAAAAGAAAATGTATATGTATTATAAACGGATAGAAAAATACCAGATCAATCAGACTTGCAAATCATAGAACAAACAGGAAACACCTATAAATTAGAAGTAAATTCTGTTATGGAAGTACTTTCAAATTTAGAAAAGCAAGGGGTTCAAGTGAAGAATATTACTCAAATACACAAAACATTAGAAGATGTATACAACGAGTTTATTCAAGAGGCATCATTATGATGTACGAACTTAAAAAGTTTATCTTTAATAAACGAAATGTCGGTGTATTTGGATTTCTAGTATTCTTTCTCGTTTGTTTTATTGGTTATAACGTATATATGGATAAACACTATAATGAATCTCAAATCAAAATCTACCAAAAGGCCTATCGAATTTCTGAAAACAGAATGGATGAAGCAGGAAGTGAAGAAGAGTCTGAATTTTGGAAAAAGGTTTATCGCAATGCGAGTGGTCTGATCCACTTTTACTATAACAGTGAAAATAAAACAGATGAATTTATAGAATCAAAATTGAGCTGGAATCATTTGATGTTACAGGCAAATAATGAGGGGTATATCATCAATGATTTTGAGAAAAGAGATGTTCAAACTTTGCAGAATGAAACAAAACAGTTGAAATATCTAAAGAAGAATCATATTGAAATGTTGAATAGTCCATATGAACCTAATACTTTTAATATATTCAATGAATTGTTTAATCAAAAAATATATTTAGTTGTCATGTTGATCCTATGCATATTATTATGCGATATATTCGGATTGGAAATGGAAAGTGGGTTTTATAAAAACTTATATGTTTCAAGAATTTCAAAGCAAAAAATACTGTTGAATAAGATAAAGTTTTCATTGTTTGCAGCAGCTTTTTTGATAATAGTGATGCTTTTGATTATCGTTCTTTCTGGATTGATTTTTGGAATTGGAAATTGTGATTATCCATACTTTTACTTTGATCAGATGTATACAGTGAAAGAAATTGTTGCGAAAAGTATTATTCTATTAGTTGTAGAAAGTGTATTTGTGGTAGGTATATCTACATTGTTATTTATATTCAGTTTAAATAATGGATTTATTGTAGCTGTAAATCTAATTCTATATGCACTTTTCTTTGTCTTAGGAAATGTAACAGGCTATTCTAGATTCTTTGTGTATATTCCATTTTTACATATTGATTTTGTGAACCTGATTATTCATAAGCAGGTTGTCCTGGCTGCTATTATAAGCTTGATGTATTTTCTGTCTTGTAGTTTGATTTCATTACAATGTTTCAAAAAAAGAGAGTTGGTGAGATAAATGTGGACTTATGTGCTTTTCAATATCAAATCTAATTTAAAAAGAAAAGAAAATCTGATTCTAGTCGTACTATTCATCATTTGTGAGATTGCTTTGTTGTTTATTTTGAATACAAAATCATTTACGGAAAGTCCATATCAAACATCACTAGGCATTAGTATAGCAAGTGTTTCACAAAAGAATGATCCCAAACTTTACCAAGAATTTATGGATGAAGTAAATTTGATACGTCAGACCATTGATAAGGGTGAGCAGGATGGAAAAGACAAAAATTGGAAGTCATATTGTGAATATAAAGTAAAGGTGAGTGTGTTGGAAGCACAGTGGTATATGGTGACTTCAAACATGCCTAATGATTCCTATTTTGAACATGCAGATGTTCTAGAAGAATTAAGGAAGGAATATGGATTACCTGATTTGTCGCAATATGAAAAATTAATTGTACAAAAATCAAATGATATTAATTTATATTTTTGTTCAATGCAGCAGGCTCGTTACTTTGACTACTTGCTAAAACATGATCTTACTCCAATAACATATTCATATGTGGATGCATCCAGTGTTTCACTACAAATAGCTCGATATATATTGCCTGTAGTTTTACCTTTGCTGGTTGGACTTCTATTGTTTCAACAAAAAGAAAGACGAGCAAAGACAGAAAAAACAATTCTAACTATTTCTGGAGTAAAGAAAAAATATGTGAGATGGAATTTGATTTCTGACGTGCTTTTTGTTCTATTAGTTGTTTTCTTGCCTATTTTAGTTTATATGATAGTTCTTGTACCTTTTAAAGGTGTATCGAATCTGATCTATCCGGTTTTATATTATAAGCCAGGATTTACTGGTTTTCATTATTGGGATACACAAGGATTGGATCATATTGAGCTTGTGGCAAGTGGACTAACGAATATGAGTGTCAATCAGTTTACAACGCCAGGAATGGAATTGATGCCATTGTGGCAATGTACACTATTTGTAGCATTTGGAATTGTGATGTCCACAACATTTTATGTCCTACTCATAACTGTATTATCTAAACTTATGAAAAACAAATACTTATCTTTGCTTGTATTTTTAGTTGTCTTGGGTCTTTGTTCTTTTGCATCGCCATTAGGAAACATGCAGAAGATCAATACATTCAATCCAATGTCATACAGAGATTTTGGAATGAACCTATTAGGTACTAGTTATTTTGGATATTTTGCAGGAATTGTAATTATTGGACTATATAGTGTGATTTTGTATTTAGTTTTGAAATGGTGTGCTAAAAAAGTACGCGTTTAATATATCATGATGAAACAATTGAATTATAAAAGTTAGAATAGCTGTCATAATATATTTTTTGGAAGTTCTAATAATGTTAATGATAAAACAACTTTTTTTGTAAAATGATATATTATAAATAAAATGAAACAATATGAAATTATAAATAATTAAATGTAAAAAACATACATTTATTATTGAAAAGAATTACATTTATGCTAGAATCTCTTATAAAGAAGGTGATATGTATGTTTAAAAGCTTAACATTTCTTTGGAAGTATGCGTGGAATGTACAAAAAAGCTATTTGGTTTGTTTGATTTTGTATCAAATAACGAATACGATCCCACCTTTATTGATTATGTTTTTTCCAAAGGTTTTGTTGGATGAACTAATGGGGCAAAATCGAATTTCATATTTACTTACATATATCATTATCTTTTCAATTGTGATTTTCTTAATGAAGTTTTTAAGTGACTTTTTTAAGAATACGGCTTTCTATAAGCGATGTATAATTTTAGAAAAGTTTCAGGTGGAGTTAAATACAAAACTTTCTAAAGTGGATTATGCGTGTTTGGAAGATCCAGAGTTTTTAAATTTGAAACAAAATGCGGAAAAATTTTTATATGCGAATGGACAAGGATTTAGTTTTGTATTAGATCGAGCGATGGAAATCATTAGTAAAGTGATGATTTTCGGTACGGTGATTTGGATCATAGCTTCATTAAATAAAGCAGTGTTGCTTGTGTTTTTGTGCCTAGCATTTCTAAATAGTAAAGCGCAGATGCGATTTAAGAAGGCGTATGCCAAATTGGAAATGGAGAAAAATCCGAAGGAAAGAGAATTGTCTTATTTTATGAATGTGTTTTCGGATGTAAAGTATGGCAAGGAAATTCGAATGAATCAAGGTCAATATGTATTGATGGATTTTTTAAAAGATTGTTTACATAAGCTTTGGAAGTTTTATAAAAATCAGATGTATATTATGGATAAATCCGATTTCTTTATGCATCTTATGGATTTTATTCAAAGAATGGTTTCTTATGTATATATGGTTTTTATGGTATCAAAAGGATTTATATCCATCGCAAATTTTACATTGTATATCAATGCGATTGCGACATTTACAACCTCTATGGATGAAGTGATTGATAGTGTGAATGATATAAATCAGTATAGTTATTATTTTGAAGCTGTTGAGAAATTTATGAATTTGCCTATGGATATATATGATGGAAAGGTCAACCGTAATATGCCTTCTCATTTTGAATCGTTAGAGTTTAAGAATGTTGGATTTAAATATCCAGGTAGTGATAAGTGGGCCTTAAAGGATATTAATTGCCTTATGAAGAGTAAGGAAAAGATTGCAGTGGTTGGAGAAAACGGTGCGGGTAAGACTACGTTTATTAAATTAATTTGTCGATTGTATGACCCAACTGAGGGGATGATTTTATTAAATGGGGTGGATATTAAAGAGTATGATTATGTGCAATATGTAAAATTCATTTCAACTGTATTCCAGGATTTCCAATTATTTTCAATGTCACTTAAGGAAAACGTGAGTTTATCGCGAAAAAGTGATGAAAATCGAATTCAGGGTATATTTGATTCTTTGGGGATTTCTGCATTTGTAAAGAAATACAAGAAAGGCTTGAATGTACGTGTACACAAGGATTTTGATTCAGCTGGTTTTGAACCTTCAGGAGGAGTTGCTCAAAAAATTGCGATTAGCCGAGCTATCTATAAAGATACACCGATAATCATATTGGATGAGCCAACGGCTGCATTGGATCCAAAATCGGAGTCGGAGATTTATGAACAATTTAATGAATTATCAAAAAATAAGTTGGCTATTTTTATTTCACATAGAATGGCATCGACAAGGTTTTGTGATAACATTATTGTTTTTAAGAATGGAAGCATTGAAGAAATGGGTAGTCATAGTGAATTAATGAAGGCACATTCTGCATATTGGAAATTATTCAATATGCAGTCAAAATATTATATGAGTACAGAAATGGGTGCGTAATGAAAACTTTGGAATTAGTAGAATGATTGTAATAAGCAATTGATAATTCAATTGGATAGTGCAAAAGAACAAAACTCAGTGTTACAGACAAAAGCGAATGATTATGATCATAGTATGTTGACAATGAGAAAGAAGTTGAATAAGTCTGAAGTGAAAAAATATGTGGATACATTCTTAGTAATCATAGGATTATTAATTATTGTTGGGACAGTAATTTGTTATTTATTCTATAATTTAAATTCAACTACAATGTATGCCATCTGTGGTATTGTTTTAGTAATAATGATTTTATTACTATATATTAGAAACTATAAAAACAATCATTATGATGGCACAAATTCAAAAATGATTTTCCTGATGCACATTAGCTTTAATCCAATAATTATTGATTGTATAAATTTAAATTCTCTCAATAAAAGAGTATCACTTGTTGCGGTGATACTCTTTTGCAACTTTGGTTTAAGTGGGCGATTGGATTGCTGTTTATATATAAGATATACGTAAATAAGATATACGTAAAAAAAGCACCTGGAAAATGCTAGGTGCAATCTTTGACAAATGGTGGTCTCAGTCGGAATTGAAAAGTTATTTTGTTGAAAAAAAAGATGGTCTAGTCCGAACCACCCTTTTACTCGTGTGGGCTTGTTATCCGTTTGCCCACTTGAATTATAGCATGCTTTTTAGTGGATGCAATGCTAATCGCTGTCACTAGTCCAATTGGAATATTTAATGTATCTGATGTTAAACCTGAGTTTAAATCTATAGACAATTTTTATTTCGAAACTCTTTCAAATGACTCTATAAGTGACCCGATAACTGACCCGATAACTGACCCAATAAGATTTGGAATTAGAAATGTTGAAAACTTTAAAACTAAATTCTGGAATAAACACAATAATAAAAATGAATGAAATAATCCAAACAAATTTACCATCGGTTAGTAGGGATAAAAAAATTGACTATTTATGTAGAACATTGTGGTTTGAATAGAAATGGTTGATATTGCTTAAAAAGAAAAAGTTGATAAATAAGATTTAGGCAAGAGGAAATAAACAGGTTCAAAAGGAAAGGTTGGAACTAAGTTAGAGGAAACACTTATTGAGTTTTATCATACTGAAAATATAGTTGATAATAAGGTGATTCATGAGTATGATTACGTAAATGAGGTTCAACTAGTAACTGTAAAAGTACACTATCAATTATTTACTCTTACAAATACTTATGAACTGTTAGTAGTGGATTAAAAAAACAAGTATCACTCTTTATAGGGGTACTTGTTTTGCTTTTTGAATAAGTTTTAAAAGTTTTTAAAAATGATTTTGTGACAATGAAAGATTATTCTCCTTTTATGATTGGAATGTCTTTAAATTCTTTAGATTTTGGATTGTTGATAATACCTTTAAATTTACCGACATGAAATGTATAAGTACCATCTTTATTCACTGTTATATATCCATTTTTTAAATCTTTTTCTGATAATAACTCATGTTCGTCAGGAGCAGGGAAAGAAGGCTCTAATATGATAGAGTTTGTCAGAAATGGAAACAAAATTAATGTGGCCAATAGTAATTTGTTGGTCTTTTTCTTGTATTTGTTCTCTATCATATAGTTTATCCTATATTCAAGAACTTTTATACTTTCATCAATAATATTCGAATTACTATATTTGTGCGCTTGATTATAAATAGTAGTCTTTTTTTGTATGTTTATTAAGTCTCTAATGTATTGATTGTTTTCTTTCTCATTGAAATTTTTTGTGCTTTTATAATCAGCACATATCTCTAAAAGTAAATGGATTTGATTTCTAAATATGTATACAAATGGATTCCACCAGTATAGGATCACAACAAAATTTATAATATGTTTTATTAAACCGTCATGATGTTGAATATGACTGATCTCATGTCGTAAAATATTATTCAGTTCGCTTTTAGTGTATAAAGTCGTAGGAAGAAATATACTCTTTTTTGTGGTAAATACTGTAGGAATATATAAAAATTGACTGCTAAAAATAGGAAAAATATCTAATTCTGCATCTAAATCATTGGTTTCTAATTTGACTGAATTAGAAATGAGTAGTTTATAATTTTTGTTTGACTGAGATATTGAAAAGATATATTCAATGGATTTGATAATAATTCCTATAACCCATATAAGAAGAAGTAAATTATAAATCTCAAATGAATGAAATTTATAATGCATTATGTTATAAAACGGATTCATAATCGGTGTAGCTGCTATTGATTGCGTAAATTTAAATTCAATAGGAAATAATAGACGTAAAATTATAATTATAGCTAGGACAGAAAGAAAATCAGTTCTAAAAAACATATAACTTTTTTTGCATGTTAGTAATGCATTAAAAATAAGAATCAGAATGGCAGTAAAAACGATTGTAATAAATAACGATGAAAGGGTCAACTGCATTTACTTTATTCCCTTTTCTTTTAATTTGATATTTATAAGTTTTTCTAATTCGATAATGGCATCTAAATTGTCGGTTTCTTTTATGAAATTTGAAGCTAATTCAAAAGATGTTTTTTGATTTACAAAACTTGTAATATATTCAACTTGAGAAATTACAGGCACATATTCTCGCATTAGAGCTTTTTCGTGCTGAACGATTCTATCTACTTTTATATAATCTTTTTTAAGCAATTTCTGAAGGACTTGTTGAATTGTATATATACTAACATCTTCATCTAAATTCTTCTTTAAAGCACTAGCAGACAATGGAACAGAAGAATTCCACAAAGCAATCATAATTTGATTTTCTCTTTTTGATAATTTTTTCATATATGTTTTTCACCCATGAATATTCTAGCCTCTATTTTTAATTGTCGCAACAATTAAAAATAAAAATAACTATTGCTAAAAATAACAATTAATGCTATTTTATACTTGAAGATAGCGCTATCCTTGAAAAGAACAAAATATATGAAAATAGTAATTAGTTATTTTGCTTCCTTATTGCTGTACATGCATGTTATTCCAATATATGCAAAAGAATCCATATTTAAAATGAAATACTAAATCAGATTATAGGAGGATGTTCTAAAGATGAGATGCGAAAATTTATCGAAAAGACTAAATAGATATACAATATTATTTTTAATAATGGATTTGATTATACTTTTAATTGATTTATTCAGTTGTCATAATCATACTAAATTTTTGTTTCTCATATTGACAATATTCATTATTAATTGTTTATTTTTCGATTTCTGTAAAAAACGTATTGCTTATACCAAAATATCAATATTTTATATTTGGCAATTTACGGATGAAAATGCGATTTTTGGATTTATAAAGTTATTGGTCTTGATTCTGATTAGTATTTGTTACTTTGCTTTTTATAATTATAGTGTTACACCGATGATAATCTTAGCACTTATTGGTATCTGTATTATGTTGATTGTGATTAAAAGAACATTAAAACTTAGAAAGTTATGATTTTAATAAACAAGTCGTATGACAGATGTTGCTAGACCATGTTTATTAGATCGTGATCAGGTTGCTTCGATTGATGTTGTCATGATGGTGAATAGAGGAGGTGTGGTATATGACAGACGAACAAAGAAAGATGATTGATAAATTGAATGAAGATAATCGAAAATTAAATGATGTGAATAAAGGAATGAAAGACTATGCTAAATACAAATTAGTTGTTGGTATTCTCGTAGTTACTATAATAATTGTCTTATATTTCATTCAGCATACCACCTGATTTAAAGGTGGATTTAGAGGAAAATAAAAACGATCGAAATAGATGAAAAAAAGCGGATAATTTACTATCCGTTTTTAATATGCTTTGAAAATTTTTTGTAGTTTTTTTGTAACTTTTATCTAAAAGAGTGAAGAAAATCACTCCCATTAATGATGATGAATATAACCATAATGTGAGAATATGCTTTAAATAAGGCATAAAAAAAGCACCTGGCAAATGCTAGGTGCAATCTTTGACAAATGGTGGTCTCAGTCGGAATCGAACCAACGACACAAGGATTTTCAGTCCTTTGCTCTACCAACTGAGCTATGAGACCATATGGTTGCGGGAGAAGGATTTGAACCAACGACCTCCGGGTTATGAGCCCGACGAGCTACCAGACTGCTCTATCCCGCGATGTGAATTAATTAAGATGGCGCAGAAGCTGGGATTCGAACCCAGGCGCCGCTCGCACGACCTACCGGTTTTCAAGACCGGACCCTTCAGCCACTTGGGTACTTCTGCATATGTATAATTGGTGGACCCTGTAGGACTCGAACCTACGACCCGCCGGTTATGAGCCGGATGCTCTGACCAACTGAGCTAAGGGTCCAAGTTAAACTCGTTGGTGGCTGGAGTGAGACTCGAACTCACGACCTTCCGGGTATGAACCGGATGCTCTAGCCAACTAAGCTACCCAGCCGAATTAAATAAAATAATGGTCGGGATGACAGGATTTGAACCTGCGACCCCTTGATCCCAAATCAAGTGCACTACCAAGCTGTGCTACATCCCGATATTTTTAGAAAAAAAATAAATGGCGCGCCCAGCAGGAATCGAACCCACAACCTTTTGATCCGTAGTCAAACGCTCTATCCAGTTGAGCTATGGGCGCATTTATTTCAACTGAGCTTTTGTGTCTCGCTCAGTGCCCATTAAATATACCATCACTTTAAAATGATTGCAAGCACTTTTTTAAAATTTTTTTAATTTTTTTTAAATTCGTGTTTTTACACTTATATACGTAGTATAATTACCTATATATATAATTAGAAAAAAAGGAGATTTAAATCATGAATAACATTGAATCAGTAAAAGGACACTTAATCGTATCTTGTCAGGCGCTTCCAGATGAACCTTTACATTCATCTTTTATTATGGGACGTATGGCTAGAGCGGCTAAATGGGGAGGCGCAAAAGGTATTCGTGCTAATACTGTAGAGGATATTAATGAAATTCAAAAAGAAGTTGATTTACCAGTTATTGGAATTATTAAACGAGTATATGGGGATTGTCCAGTATTTATTACACCTACAATGAAAGAAATCGATGAATTGATTGAAGGGGCACATCCAGAAATCGTTGCCTTAGATGCAACTTGTCGTGTTCGTCCAGATGGAAGAACTTTAGATGAATTGTATGCTGATATTCGTGCTAAGTATCCAGAACAAAAATTAATGGCAGACTGCTCTACATTAGAAGAGTGTCTTCATGCCGCTCAATTAGGCTTTGATTTTGTAGGAACAACATTAGTTGGATATACAGAAGAAAGTAAGGGCGATAAAGTTGAAACGAATGATTTTGAGTTAATGCGTAAATATTTAGAACAATCAAACGTACCAATGATTGCTGAAGGAAATATTGATACACCAGAAAAAGCACGCCGTGTATTAGAACTTGGCTGCTTTAGTGTTGTAGTAGGATCTATTATTACTCGTCCTCAATTAATCACAAAACGATTTGTAGATTGCATTGAGGGATAAATATGTTAAAGAAGGAACAATTAGAAAAATTATTAGAACGTTGTATGGCTTCTTCTTGTGATTTTGCCGAAATCTTTGAAGAAGAAGGTACAACGGAATCTTTATCCATGTTAAATGGAAAATTAGAAGATACAAACGTATTGATTCGTGCTGGCATTGGAATTCGTCTATATAAAGGTGTGCAATCTGTATATGGATACACAAATGAAACAAATGAAGAATCATTAAATGCCTTAGTGGATGATTTGCGTGGAGGTTTTGGCATAGAATCTAAATCTGTATCGATCTCTTTGGTTGAAGAAACTCATGAAAATCTTCATCCAATCAAGGAAAATCCTGTAGAAGCTTCATTAGAATCTAAAGTTGCCTTAATGGTACGTGCAAATGATGCAGCAAAGGCATATTCAGATAAAATTCAAAAAGTATCTGTAGGGTTGGCAAGTGTATGCCAAAATGTACAGATTTCAAATAGTGAAGGAAGGCTCGTACATGATACAAGAATTCGTTGTCGTATGTCTGTATCCTCTTTTGCCCAAGATGGCCAAAACTTACAATCTGGTTATGAAGCACCAGGTGCAAGTAAAGGCTTAGAATTCTTTGAAGAAAGAACTCCAGAATCTATTGGACAAGAAGCAAGTCGTATCGCATTAGTATTATTAGAGGCAAAAGATTGTCCATCGGGAAAAATGCCAGTCATTATTGATAATGGCTTTGGCGGTGTTATTTTCCATGAAGCTTGTGGACATGCCTTAGAAGCAAGTTCAGTCAGTAAAAATCAGAGTGTATTCTGTAATAAATTAGGTCAAAAAGTCGCAAGTGATAAAGTTACAGCTATTGATGATGGCACAATTCCAAATGCGTGGGGCTCACAAAACGTCGATGATGAGGGTAATCCCCAACAAAAACGTGTATTAATTGAGAATGGTATTTTAAAGAGTTATATGATAGACCGCTTGAATGGTCGAAGGATGGGTCTTGAATCGACTTCGAGTTCACGTCGTCAGTCTTATAAATTTGAAACAACTTCGCGTATGACAAATACATATATTGCGGCTGGAAATGATGATTTTGACGAAATGTTTGAAGGAATTAAGCGAGGACTATACGCAAAGAAAATGGGTGGTGGAAGTGTAAATCCACAAACCGGAGAATTTAACTTTGCCGTATTAGAAGGTTATTTAATTGAAGATGGCAAGATTTCCTATCCAGTAAAAGGGGCTTCTTTAATTGGTAATGGTGCAGATATCCTATTTAATATTGATCGCGTTGGTAAAAACTTAGAGCGTGGACAAGGTATGTGTGGCGCTAGTTCTGGTTCGATTCCTACAGATGTAGGTCAACCGGCCATTCGTGTTTCACAAATTACAGTAGGAGGTACGGCCAATGAATAAACAAGTATGGATTGAAAAAGCACTTGGCCTAGGTATTCAGGAATTTGAAATCTATCAATCTACAACGGTTGAAAAAGAAATGACTTGGTTTCAAGGACAAATGGACACTTTAGTATCCAGTAAAGTGACAGGTACAAGTATTCGTGGAATTGTAGATGGAAAAATGGCCAATATGGCATTGGAAGAAATAGATGATTCTATGTGTGAAACTGTTCTAAAATCATTGATTGAACAAGCACATATTATTTCAAATGAAGAAACCGATTCGTTAAGAAAACCAGAACCAATTGAGTACGCAAAAAAAGATGTGACTTGGAATATGGCTAGTACAGAATATGTGAAGGATATTCTTCAAAGCTTAGAAGCTAAGATTCTAGCCTATGATCCACGTGTCATTCAAGTTGGATATTTAGGCTATAGCCAAGGCAGTGGAAGTCGCAGTATTGTGAATAGCTTAGGCATGGATGTACAAGATGCAGATGAAATGCAGTACATTGTTGCCAGTGTTGTCGTTAAAGAAGAGGAAGAAGTCAAGGATGCAAGTTTAGTTGAAGTTGTATATGACTTTGATCAATATGATTTAGATTCATTCGTTTCTCGTGTTTGCGATAAGGCTTTAAATAAATTAAAGGCCACACCAATTCCAAGCTGTACATGTCCAGTCATCTTTGAAAAGGATGCGATGACATCTTTATTTGCCGCCTTTACTGGTTTATTTAATGGGGAATTAATGTATAAGGGAATTTCACCTTTAAAAGATAAGTTTAATGAACAAATTTTCTCTGAACAAATCACAATTATTGATAATCCAAAGAATACGGATTGTCTAAGTATTGCCAATTTTGATGATGAGGGGTGTCCAACTTCTTCAAAAACTTTGGTGGATCACGGAAAATATGTTATGATGCTTCATGACACAAGAAGTGCCAATCGAATGCATACAAATAGTACAGGAAATGGCTTTAAATCGGGCTATGCATCTAGCGTAAGTGTACAGCCAATGAATTGTTACATTGTACCGGGAAATGATAGTTTTGAGGATTTATGCACAAAAATCAAAGATGGCTTTGTCGTACAGAATTTAGCAGGTCTTCATGCTGGACTTGATTTTGTTTCTACAAACTTCTCACTACAATGCTCAGGCTTCTGGGTAAAGGATGGTAAAAGAGATAAGAATGTTACTTTGGTTACCGTCGCAAATAATTTCTTAAATATGATGAAACACGTAATTAGTGTGGGTAACGATTTAGATTGGAGTTATCACCAGGTTGTAAGTCCAAGTATCGCATTTGAAGAGTGTACAATTTCAGGGGAATAAATATGGTAAATGAATTTAAAAATGAAAAACTACAAGAAACATTAATTGTATTTAATAGAGAAAAAACAGATTCAGCATTTAGAAACTTGTTGGATGCGTTTATTTCGACTAATTTTCTAATTCCAGCACAATGGGATAAAGACCCTTCTCGCAATGAAAAGGGAGTCTTAGTCTTTGAACCAAATACACAATTCCAATTGTCTTTGATTCAAAATGATAAGGGAGATAGTTTCTTTCCTGTCTTCTCAAGTATGGATCAATTGAAAAAATGGGATCAAGATAGTGAAATCCATTCCTTGGTTATGACATATAATCAATATATGCCATTTGTGAAGATGGCATTAAATCAGATTCATGGCATTGTGATCGATCCATTTGGAGCAAATGTTTTATTAGACTGCAACTTATTGGTTGAACTTGATAAAAATCGCGGTTCACAAGTGAGTGAAAATCCAATTCATAAAGGTGATAGTTTAAAGCTTCGTGATCCTATTTCAAGTGTAACAGAACTTCAAAGAGCTATCTGTGAATTTGGTGACTCTCATCCAGACATTCTTTCTATTTATTTGAAAGAAAGAATTGTGAAGGATCAGCCTAGCCACTGGTTCTTAGTTGTGGATATGATTAATGATGATAAACAAACAATTCAGGATTTAGGAAACTTCTGTACGCCTGTAAGTTATGGGAAAGGTTTTGAATTCATGTTTGGAAGTATGGAACTTGCCAAGAAAATTATGGCGGATACAATTCCAACATATGTAAAGGTTACAAAGTAATTAAGGTGCAATTAAGCACCTTTTTCTTATATAATAGAAGTATGAAATTACCTGAATATATATTAGAAATCATTCAAAAAATAAATGATATTGGATATGAAGCGTATGTGGTAGGTGGATGTGTACGTGACTATTTACTAGATCGACCAATCCATGATTATGATATTTGTACAAGCGCCAAACCTGAAGTGATACTAAATTTATTTGATCGAAGTGTGGGAACAGGACTCAAGCATGGAACGGTAACAGTTTTATCAAATTCACCCGTTGAAATCACAACTTTCCGTTTAGAGAGTGAATACAAGGATCATCGTCATCCAGATAGTGTGAAATATGTTTCTACAATTGAAGAAGATTTATCAAGACGTGATTTTACTGTGAATGCGATGGCCTATCATCCAAGTCGTGGCTTGATTGATCCGTATAAAGGACAATTTGATCTTAAAGCGAAAGTCATTCGATGTGTAGGTAATCCAGATCAAAGATTTAATGAAGATGCTCTAAGAATGTTGCGTGCCTATCGTTTTTGTGCAAAACTAGGCTTTTCGATGGATGAAACAGTAAAAAAATCCATCGATACAAATGCATCTTTGATTCAATATGTATCTATAGAAAGAATTGTGCATGAATTAAAAGAAATCATGGAAACAAATCCACAAGTATTGACCGATATGACACTTCTTTTAAAACCTGTATTTAATGAGTTAGATTTGGCATTGATGTGTAGTCAAAACTCAATCTATCACTATACCGATGTCTTGCATCATACTTTAGATGCGATGTGCTATTTAAAACCATATGATGAAACTTTGGCCTTTGCGCTATTATTTCATGACTTGGGTAAAGTACAAGTAAAGACAACAGATTCCAAGGGGAAGGATCATTTTAAGCATCATGCGAAGGTAGGAAGTGAATTGTCTAAAGAGCTTTGTCGACGCTTTAAACTTACAAATGAACAAAGAAAGTGGATTCCATTCTATGTCTTACATCATGATGATAAATTTACCTGTGATTTAGATTGTATTTATAAGTATCGTGTTACATATCATTTGGATGAAGAACACTTGTTGAACTTACTTCAAATTCGTTATTGTGATGCGATGGCCCATTCTGAATTGGGACAAAAATCAGCTGTCGATGTAGAATTATTCTATGACTATTACATCCAAAATAGAAATCGTTGTATGTGTATATCCCAACTTGCGTTGAATGGAAAGGATATCATCGAAGCTACAAATTTAAGAGGAAAACAGATTCAAGAAGCTTTGAATATGTGTTTAAAATACGCTTTTTATCATCCGGAAAAGAATAGGAAAGAAGAATTATTGAATATACTAAAAAATGAGTTATGATTGTTCATAACTCATTTGTGCTAATGTCTTTTTAAAGTTTTTAATAAATAAAGTTATTGTTGTGCTTACCGCAATAAAGTCAGCGATTGGTTCGGCTAGGAATACCGCAAAGATATGATCGGATAAGATGTTTGGTAAGATAAAAATCAATGGAATTAAGACAATGATCTTTCTAAAGATAGCTAAGAAAACGGAAATCTTGGCATTTCCAAACGCAATGAAGGTTTGTTGGCAAGAAATCTGAAGTCCCATCAATAATACGCATGCCATATAGATACGAATGGCCCAGCTTGCCATTGCCATTAATTCTGGATCATTTGTGAAAATAGAAATAAATACTTGAGGGAATAATTCCACTAGAATCCAGATGATACTTGCGTATGTGAAACAACATAGTGTTTGAAGTAAAAAGCCTTTTTTAACGCGCTGGCCGTTTTTAGCACCAAAGTTGTAACTGATGATGGGTTGTCCACCTTGCGTTAATCCTTGTATTGGCATCATCGCAAACTGCATAACACTCGTTAGAATGGTCATACTTCCAATCGCAACGTCCCCACCAAATTTAGAGAGTTGCATATTGAAACATAAAGAAATCAAGCTTTCTGTTGACTGCATCACAAAAGGTGCGATGCCTAAAGCTAAACTAGGAAATAATAGGCTTGGTACGATTTTAAAATTTTCTTTTTTTAACTTAAGAACCGTCTGTTTACCACTCAAGAAATGAATGACCCAGATTGCACTGATAGCTTGCGAAATAATGGTAGCTAATGCAGCTCCTTTTACGCCCATATTGAATCCAAAGATAAAGATAGGGTCTAAAATAATGTTTAAGATAGCTCCAATTAAAACGGTCATCATACTTGTTTTAGAGAATCCCTGACAAGAAATAAAGGCGTTCATTCCGAGTGTCATTTGGACAAAAATGGTTCCTAAGGCATAAATACCCATATATTGTTTGGCATATACAATTGTTTTTGAACTTGCCTGGAATAATTGTAGTAATGGTGTTTGAAAAGCTAATAAACATACAGTTAGAGTTAATGAAATCATAATCAATGCGATAAAACAGTTACCCATGATTTTTTCAGCAGTAGGATTATCTTGTTTACCCATGTATATACTAGCTCTTGGAGCGCCTCCCATACCGACTAAACACGCAAAGGCGGATACAATCATAATAATTGGTAAACAAACGCCTACGCCTGTTAGGGCGATGGCCCCTACATCTTGAATGTGACCAATGTACATGCGGTCAACTACATTATAGAGTAAGTTAACAATTTGACTTAAGATGGCAGGAATCGCCAACATAAAGAGTAACTTACCAACTTTTTCATGTCCTAAATCCACTTCGGACGCTGTTGTAAATTTCATTTTAATTTGCTCCTTCTATTTTTTCATTCATTTTATTCATTGTATCAATCATGCATTGAATATCTTTTGTGGGAATATCCTTGAATAAAACTTGATTGATTTTATCAATCTCAATAGAGATTTTTTCTAATACAGGAATCGCATTTTCCGTTAATTCAATATGTGAAATTCTTTTATCGTTTGGAATTCCTTTAACTGTGATCAATCCCTTTTGTTCTAGGCTTGTTACACTTCGAGAAACCAAAGCTTTTGAAACGCCCAATACAACACGAAGCTGTGTGCTTGTCGTGATGGAATTGTTGTTTTGTAGTAAAATCAATATGGATATTTCATTTGGTGAAAAGGTATATTCTGAAAATCGATCTTTGATTTCTTTGCCATAATATTCACGCAATCGATTGGATAAGCGTAAAAATTCTTCTATTGTCAACATATGCCCTCCTAATGTTCACTTGTGAACAGTTCAATTGTAAACAAGTAAGCAAAATATGTCAAATATATTGTATGCAAAATTATTGTATTTTTTAATTGACACAACAAAAACATCGTGTTAACATGTAAACGCATTCAGTGAGGATTGTAACTGGTTGGCAGGCAACACCTTGATGATATTAATAAATAAATATTTTTTGGATATTTGTTTTTTGATATGATTAAGGTGTTTTTTATATATTGGTAAGCAGGTGAGAGAATGAGATTAAAAAAAGCATTTAATAACAATGCCCTTTTAGCATTAGATGACAATGATGAAGAAGTCATTGTGATGGGTAAGGGAATCGCTTTTGGTAAAAAGAGTGGAGATTTGATTGATGAGTCATTGATTCAAAAAAAGTTTGTTTTTGATAAAAGCGAATTAAATGAAAAGTTTTCTCAATTGTTTGATGAAATTCCACAGCAATACGTCGAATTAACTGTATCAATAGTTGAAATGGCGCAAAAAGAATTAGGCATAAGATTTGATTCAAGTATATATTTAGCTTTATCTGACCATATTACATATGCTGTTCGTCGTTATAAAAAGAATGAGAATTTAAAAAATGCATTATTATTTGAGGTGAAAAAGTTTTATCCAAATGAATTTAAAACTGCTTTAAAATCTTTAGATATGATTCAATATGAAACAGGATGTATTATGACCGAAGATGAGGCTGGATATATAGCAATGCATTTTGTGAATGCACAACAAAGTGGAGAGGAAATGTCACAAACAGTTAAAGTGACAAAAATGGTAGAAGATATTTTGCACATAGTTGAATATCATTATCAAATAAAATTGGATGAAAATTCCTTGAATTATACTCGTTTTGTTACACATATTCGGTATTTTGCGCGTAGATTGTTTGCGAAAGAATTGAATCAAGATACAGATGATATTCTTTATCAACAAATTAAAGAGCGTTATCCGGATGCTTATCGTTGTGCTTTAAAAGTAAAGAAGTATATTAAAGAGAGCTGTGACATAGAATTAACAAACGAAGAAATGACGTATTTTATGTTACATATTAATCGTGTTTGTTCTAGAATTAAAAGTTAGCATTCAGGCTTGTAACTGTTAGGCAGGCAATAACCTGAGCTTATGAATGATTTCGAAGTGATTCGTTGTCTTTTTCATATGCTCAGGTTTTTATTTTTGGTAGTAACTGTGTAATCAGTCTACATATATTAGAAATTGAAAGATTATGGTACCAATCTTAAAATTTATCAAAAAACAGGAGGAAATTATGAATAAGTATGAAACTATAGCCAATGAAGTTGTAAAAAATATTGGTGGAACAGAAAATATAGAATCCGTTACAAATTGTATGACTCGTTTAAGATTTACATTAAAAAACGTGTCAAAGGTGGATGTAGAATCTTTAGAAAAAGTAAAAGGTGTACAAGGTGTTGTCAATAAAAATGGCCAATTCCAAGTAGTTATTGGATCAGATGTATCTCATGTATGCGATGAAATCAAAAAAATGGGTAGTTTTTCTGAAACTGTAAATACGAATAGTGAGGAAAATGTATCTTTAGTAAATCGTGTATTAGGTGCAATTACAGCGATTTTCCAACCAGTAATTCCTGCTATTTGTGGTGCAGGTATGATCAAAGCTGTATTAGCTTTATTGACAGCATTTCATGTAGTAGAAGCTACTTCACAAACTTATGTTTTATTAGCGATGGTAGCTGATTCAGCATTCTATTTCTTACCTATTTTCTTGGCTGTATCTAGTGCTAAAAGATTTGGATGTAATACATTTATTGCTGCAGTTTTAGGAGCTATGTTGATTCACCCAACATATGCAGGAATTGTATCCGCTGGAGAAGCTTTTAAATTTATTGGTTTACCAATTAAACTAGTATCGTATGGAAGTAGTGTAGTGCCAGCAATTCTAATCGTTTGGGCTCAATCTTATGTGGAAAAGTTTGCAAAGAAAATTAGCCCTAATGCAGTTAAAGTATTCTTAGTTCCTTTAATTGTATTCTTGATTATGACACCATTGGCATTTGCTATAATTGGTCCTTTAGGTTCATTTGTTGGTGATATCTTATGTAATATTTTTGATTTCTTAAATAATCAAGCTCGTTGGGTAATTCCGGTATTAATGGGTGCTTTCTGTCCGTTGTTTGTTATGACTGGTATGCATTATAGTTTTATGCCAGTGCAACTAGCACAATATGCAACATTAGGATATGGAACATTGTTAGGTCCTGGTATGTTAGCAAGTAATATTTCACAGGCAGGTGCATGTTTTGCGGTGGCATTAAGAACGAAAGATAAAGAAATGAAATCAACAGCATTATCTAGTGCAACAACTGCTTTATTTGGAATTACTGAACCAGCTCTTTATGGTGTTACTATGAAATTGAAAAAGCCTCTTTGGACTGTTATGATCAGCGGTGGTATTGCAGGTCTTTGGGGTGGACTTACAAATATGCGTACATATGCAAGCGCAACTGCAGGGGTAACAGCATTACCGGTATATATTTGTGATGATTTATCTAACGTTAGAAATGCATTTATTTGTATTGTAATTGCATTAGTAAGTTCATTTGTATTAACTTTATTGTTTGGCGTGCCAAAAAGCGAGGATACTTCTTCTAATAGTGAAGTTATTGAAGCAGATAACACAAAATTGAATAAATATACTGAAATTTCATCTTGTATGAATGGTAAAGTTGTTCCTTTAGAAAACGTTGAGGATGATGTTTTTTCTAAAAAAATCATGGGTCCAGGTGTAGCAATTCTTCCAAGTGAAGGAAAAGTATATGCTCCTTTTGATGGAGTTGTAAATACTGTTTTCCCTACAAAACATGCATACGGTTTAACTAGTGTAGATGGAATTGAAGCAATTATTCATTTGGGATTAGATACAGTAAATTTAGAGGGTAAATATTTTGAGGCTAAAGTAAAGAGTGGTCAAAGCGTAAAAAAGGGTGATTTGTTAGCTGAATTTGATTTAGAGGCATTACAAAAAGAAGGTTTCGATATGGTAACGCCAGTTATTATCACGAATAGTGATCAATTTATTGATGTAATTGAAACACAAAAATCAGATGTAAAAGTAGGCGAAGAATTAGTGAAAGTCTTTCGTTAAAAAATAGAAAGTTAGGTGTTAAAATGAAATTTCCTAAGGAGTTTTTATGGGGAGGCGCTACGGCAGCCAATCAATGTGAGGGTGCATGGAATGAAGATGGCAAAGGCGCTAGTATTCAAGATTATATGCCACATGGAATCATGCAAGGACCTAGTGAAGTTATTGATAAACACAATTTAAAATTAGAAGGAATCGATTTATATCATCATTATAAAGAGGACATTGCTTTATTTGCTGAAATGGGTTTTAAGGTGTATCGAATGAGCATAGCATGGTCTAGAATTTTCCCAAATGGCGATGATGAAAAACCTAACGAAAAAGGACTAGAATTTTACGACAATGTATTTGATGAATGCAAAAAGTACGGAATCGAGCCATTGGTTACTTTGTCTCATTATGAAACGCCTTATCATTTGGCAAAAAAGTATGATGGATGGAGAAGTAGAGATTTAATAGGATTTTATGAAAAATATGTTCGTACCGTATTTACTCGTTATAAAGGAAAAGTTCATTATTGGATCACATTTAATGAGATTAACAGTATTTGGCATTTTCCTTTGATGGGTGCAGGTATCTTGACACCAAAAAATTCGTTAAGTGCACAAGATTTATATCAAGCAGCACACCATGAATTAGTTGCAAGTGCGTTGGCAACTAAAATTGGTCATGAAATTGATCCGGAAAATAAAATTGGATGTATGGTTTTAGGACTTACAAGTTATCCAAGAACATGTAATCCAGATGATGTAATTGCAACTATGGAAGAGAGTAAACGTGGATATTTCTTTACAGACATTCATATGCGTGGATATTATCCTTCTTATGCATTAAAAATGATGGAAAAAGAAGGCGTGGTACTTGATGCTACTGATGAAGATTTAGAAATGTTAAAAAATACATGTGACTTTTTATCATTTAGTTACTATATGTCGAAATGTATTGCTTCAAATCCTGAACAATATGAAAAAGGTAAAGGAAATTTAACTACAGGAGTAAAAAATCCTTACCTACAGGAAAGTCAATGGGGATGGCAAATTGATCCTAAAGGCTTGAGATATTTGTTGAATGCATATTATGATCGTTACCAAAAACCATTGTTTATTGTAGAAAATGGCTTGGGTGCAAAAGATACATTGCTTTCAGAAGAAAAAGATGGTTATTGGGTAGAGGACGATTATAGAATTCAGTATATGAATGATCATTTAGCACAAGTTTCAAAGGCAATCGAAGATGATGGTGTAGAAGTTATGGGATATACATCATGGGGATGTATTGATTTAATAAGTGCATCAACTGCCGAAATGAAAAAAAGATATGGCTTTATTTATGTTGACCGAAATAATGATGGTACAGGCACATTTAAACGATATAAAAAGAAAAGTTTCTATTGGTATAAAAATGTTATAGAAACAAATGGAAAAATTATTAGCTAAGTGAATGAATTTTCATTTAGCTTTTTTTATGAAGAAATTGAAAATAATATGATGTACGATAATTGACTACACAAATAATGTGGATATAATTAGACTGATTAGGGAGGGATATGCATGACGTTAAAAGAGTTAAAAATAGGACAGAGTGCATTGATAAAGGCCGTTGGAGGAACGGGTGCATTAAGACAACACTTTCTAGATATGGGAGTTATACCTGGAGCTGAGGTTACAGTTGTAAAGTTTGCGCCTATGGGTGATCCAATGGAATTGCAGATTCATGGTTATGAATTATCGCTTCGTTTAGATGAAGCTGAAAAAATATTGGTTGAATTAATTGATGAGAGAACAAGAAAGCATGAGAGTGCAGAAAATATAAATAACACCGTTCACCCTGGTTTAGGTGAAGATGGTAAATATCATGTAAAGGCAGATGAACATCCTTTGCCAGAAGGAACTTGTTTGACATATGCCTTGGTAGGAAATCAAAACTGTGGAAAAACCACTTTGTTTAATCAATTAACGGGATCGAATCAGCATGTAGGAAATTTTCCGGGTGTAACCGTCGATCGAAAGGATGGTCCAATCAAAGGGTATCCAAATACAATGGTGACAGATTTACCGGGTATTTATTCGATGTCACCTTATACGAGTGAAGAAATTGTATCGCGTAATTTTGTGTTAAATGATAAGCCTAAGGCTATCATTAATATTGTAGATGCCACAAATATTGAGCGAAACTTGTATTTGACTATGCAACTTTTAGAAATGAATATTCCGATGGTTGTTGCACTTAATATGATGGATGAAGTTGCCAACAATCAAGGTTCGATTGATATCAATGGTATGGAGGCTATGCTTGGTGTACCAGTTATACCTATTTCTGCAGCTAAAAACCAAGGTGTTGATGAATTGATTGAACATGCGATTCATATTGCGAAATATCAGGAAAGACCAGGCCGTTTAGATTTTTGTGGGGAAGATGATTTCGGTGGAGCCGTTCACCGTTGTATACATTCCATCTGTCATTTGATTGAAGATCATGCCAAAAAGGTAGATATTCCTTTGCGTTTTGCGGCTAGTAAAATTATTGAAGGCGATAATTTGATTCTTGATCGTTTGGATTTAGATGATAACGAAAAAGAAATGATTGAGCACATTGTGCTTCAAATGGAAAAAGAGCGTGGACTCGATCATAGTGCGGCCATTGCCGATATGCGTTTTTCCTTTATTGAAAAGGTTTGTGAACAAACCGTAGTAAAACCTAAAGAAAGTAAAGAGCGTGTTCGAAGTGAAAAAATTGACCGTATTTTAACGGGTAAATATACCGCAATTCCTATGTTTATTGGAATAATGCTGCTTGTATTCTATCTAACATTTAATGTGGTTGGTGCATGGCTTCAAGGATTGTTAGAACTAGGTATTGATTGGATCACACAAGTAGTGGATGCATGGATGACAAGTGCTCACGTAAGCTATGCTGTACATAGTTTGGTGATTGATGGTATCTTTGCGGGTGTAGGTTCTGTCTTATCTTTCTTACCAATCATTGTGACACTATTCTTCTTTTTATCTATGATGGAAGATAGTGGATATATTGCGCGTGTAGCCTTCTTTATGGATAAACTATTAAGAAAGATTGGGCTGTCAGGAAGAAGTATCGTTCCTTTATTGATTGGATTTGGTTGTACGGTACCAGCCGTTATGTCGACACGTACTTTACCAAGCGAAAGAGATCGTAAGATGACGATTTTATTGACGCCATTTATGTCTTGTACCGCAAAATTACCTATTTATGCCTTCTTTGTGAATGCATTCTTTCCAAAACAAGGCGGCCTAGTTATGACAGGACTTTATGTTTTGGGCATTGTCGTAGGTGTTTTAATCGCATTTTTATTTAAAAATACTTTATTTAAAGGAGAAGCTGTTCCATTTGTGATGGAACTTCCAAACTATCGTTTGCCTGGATTAAAGAATGTGAGTCAATTGTTGTGGGAAAAGGCGAAGGATTTCTTACAAAAAGCCTTTACGGTTATTTTTGTGGCAACTGTACTTGTATGGTTCCTTCAAAGCTTTAATTTACAATTCGATATGGTCAAAGATTCAAGCCAAAGTATTTTGGCAATGATTGCCGGATGGATTGCTCCTGTATTTGCGCCATTAGGACTTCAAGATTGGCGTATTGTGACATCGTTGATTAGTGGGTTTATGGCTAAGGAAAGTGTTGTTTCTACACTACAAGTATTATTTGTAGGTGGTGTACATAGTGCATTAACTACACTATCAGCTGCTTCGTTACTTGTATTCTGTTTGATTTATTCACCATGTGTTGCGGCTATCGCATCTATTAAACGAGAACTAGGTGCAAGATGGGCAGTCGGTGTAGTGGCATGGCAATGTGTACTTGCATGGATTTTAGCTTTTGTAGTTCATGTGATTGGTTCTGTATTATAAGTAGCTTTAATGCTACTTTTTTTTTGAAAAAGGATGGTTTATAATTTTTCCATATCTAAGGGAGGGTGTTTACTTATGTATAAGTTAATTGCGTGTGATTTAGATGAAACTTTGATCAAACCTGATCGAACAATTGATTCTAGAGATATTGAGGCTATTAAGAAGTTGAAAGATTTAGGTGTTAAATTTGTACTGGCTACAGGAAGAGGTTATAACACAGTTCAGGGTACATTAAAGGAATTGGATCTTTTTGATGAAGCAAACCAATATGTGATTTCATATAATGGGGGTGCTATCACTGAAAATAAGGATAATCGACTTTTACATTTTGAAGGTATTTCTTTTGAAAAAGCTGAAGAATTATATAAGCGTGGATTAAAGTATGATGTAGTCATTCATGTATATACGCGTGATGCGGTATATGCATATAACTTAACGGAAGATGAAAAAAGATATGTGCAGAATCGTCAAGAAATGATTGAGGTATTTGATCAGAATCTTGATTTTTTAAAGGGGCAAGAAATTGTAAAAGTATTATATACAAATACAGATTTTGAGTATCTTCAAAGCATTGATCGTGATCTAAAGGATATTACGTATGATATGGATGTTTCATATTCAAGTAATCGTTATATTGAATTTAACCATAAGGGTGTAAATAAGGGGGCTGGACTAAAAAAACTAGCCAATCTATTACATATTGATATTCAGGATACGATTGCGATTGGAGATAACTATAACGATTTATCCATGATTAAGGATGCTGGCTTAGGTGTGGGTGTACAAAATGCAGCACCTGGTATCAAGCCGGATTGCGACTATATTACAACGGCTACTTGTGAAGAAGGAGCTGTTTGTGAAGTCATTGAAAAATTTGTATTAAAAGGAGAGTAAAATGAAGAAACTCATTCAATTATATGTTTCTTGGTTTAAGATGGGTCTATTTACTTTTGGTGGTGGATATGCCATGTTGCCAATGATTCAAAAGGAAGTTATTGAAAAATATCATTGGGCTACAGAAGATGAAGTCATGGACTATTATGCGATTGGACAATGTACACCTGGTGTTATTGCGGTCAATACATCCACTTTTATTGGATATTACCAAGCTGGAGTTCCTGGAGCGATTGCAGCTACTCTAGGTGTAGTTACTCCATCCATCATCATTATTAGTATAATTGCAGGTTTGATCACAAACTTTTCAAGTTTAGCCATTGTACAACATGCCCTAAATGGAATTCGTGTAGCTGTATGTATGTTGATGATCAATGCGGTATTGAAACTAGGTAAGGGCAATATTAAGAATAAGATTGGTTTCTTGATTTTTGCGGTAGCTCTTATTTTTGCGATGTTTACTAAAGTTTCTACGGTGTTACTTGTGATTGGCGCAGGCATAGCCGGAGTTATCTTCTCTAGAATAGGATGGTTAAAGAAGAATGCCTAAATTGTTGTTGATGTTTTTAGAATTTTTTAAAACCGGACTATTTGCGGTAGGAGGAGGCCTTGCGACCATTCCTTTCTTAAGAGAGATTGGGGTTCGTTATGGCTGGTATACTATGAGTGATCTATCCACAATGATTGCGGTTAGTGAATCTACACCAGGTCCAATGGGTGTCAATATGGCTAGCTATGTAGGTTTTAGTCAATATGGCATATTAGGTTCGATTGTGGTAACACTCGGTCTGGTTTTACCAAGTTTGATCATTATTTGTATTATTGCCAATTTCTTAGAGAAATTTAAAGAGGCTACACTTGTTCAACAAATCTTTGCCGGATTAAAACCTGCTGTAGTTGCTTTTATTGCCGTGGCTACCATTGATATTTTGGTGACAACTTTATTTGGCGATTATACTTTCTCAACATTTCATTGGAAGCAGTTTATTTGTCTATTCGTATTGTTGGCATTGAGTAAGTATAAACCTAAATTACATCCAATCTGGTTTATTGTAGCTAGTGCAGTGATAGGAATTGTATTTGCGTTTTAAGTCATAGGGAAACTTATGGCTTTTTTCTTTGAGGTAAAATAAAAAGCAATGTCCGGGCTTGACATTGCTTTAGGGAGAGGAAAATTATTAAGATAAAAATGTATCTTGAGTTTATAGGGTTGAATAATTTTCCAAAGGGTTAATCATAAGATAAGGCATTTCTTATGACACTTAAAATATATATTTTTTTGGTACTTAACGCAATGAACACATATTTTGATTTGTACATTATTATGTGTGTAATCTTTTTGTAGTTTGTGTTAAGCTACTAAGTAGAAGGAGATGATTTTAATGTGTACCGCATTAAGCTTTAATCAGTTTTTTGGAAGGAATTTAGATTATGAATTTTCATATGGAGAACAAGTAGCTGTTACGCCGCGCAATTATGATTTTCATTTTAGACATTTAGATAAACATGAAAGTCATTATGCTCTGATTGGAATGGCCCATGTATTTGAAGAGTATCCATTATATTATGATGCCATGAATGAGAAAGGCTTGGGAATGGCTGGATTAAACTTTGTTGGGAATGCAAAGTTTTATGAAGTCCAAGAAGACAAGAACAATGTGGCTGCCTTTGAATTTATTCCTTGGATCTTATCGCAATGTGCAAGTGTCAAAGAGGCAAGAGTCGTATTAGAAAATACAAATGTTTGTGCAACACCATTTAATGAACAATTTCCAGTAGCTGAATTACACTATATGATCAGTGATGAAAATGAAAGCATTGTCGTGGAGTGTATGGAAGATGGTATGCATGTATATGATAATCCTACGCATGTTTTGACAAACAATCCGCCATTTCCTATGCAGTTATTTCGTTTGAATGACTATATGTATTTATCAAACAAACAGCCTGTAAATAACTTTGGATTGGATTTAACTGCCTATTCACGTGGCTTTGGAGCTATGGGACTTCCTGGAGACTTATCGAGTGGATCCAGATTTGTGCGTGTTGCCTATACAAGAGCCAATGCGACGAGTGATAAGAATGATTTAAGTCAATATTTCCACATTATTGGTAGTGTCAAGCAACAAAAAGGTCTTTGTGAAGTGGAACCAGGAAAGTATGAATATACAATTTATACGTCTTGTTGCGACTTAAGAAATGGAATTTACTATTATACGACATACAATAATCATCAGATCAGTGGTGTGAATATGTTTAATGAGAATTTAGATGGTGAAACACTTATTTCTTATCCAACGATTGAAGAAGAAATGGTTCATATGCAAAATTAGTTTAAAAGGAGAAAATAATGGGACTTTTAGGTGAAACAAAACCAGTAAAAAAACCAATTTTAGGCGTTTCTTTATATCCAGAACAAGAATCTATGGAGGAAATCGAAAACTATTTAACAATGGCAAGCCGTTATGGCTTCACAAAAATCTTTACAAGTATGTTTAGTGTTTCGGGCACAAAAGAAGAAGTGTTTGATTATTTTAAAAATTTTTGTGATTTAGCACATAAACATGGAATGAAGGTATCTGGTGACTGTAACACCGCATTCTTTAAGAAAATGGGTGCTAGCGAAAGTGACATCTCCATCTTTAAAGAAATGGGAATAGACATCATTCGTATGGACCTACCATATTTTGATCAAAGAGATGTGACTTTAATCAACAACCCTTACAACATCACAATCGAATTATCAAGTTGTATGATTCAAGCTGTTCGTATGGCATTAGAAAATGGGGCAAATCCAAAGAACTTCTCAACTTGCCACAATTTCTATCCAGAACGCTATACAGCATCTGATTTAGAAAGTATTCGTTCGGTCAATAAAGAATTGGCAACTTTGGGCATTCCTAGTGCTGTCTTTATTTCTAGTAATGAAGACAATACACATGGGCCATGGCCAGTACATGATGGACTTCCAACTGTTGAAGATCACCGTTGGATTCCAGCTGAATTGCAGGTTCGTCATTGGATTGCGGTAGGTGATGTGGATGAAATCATCTTCGGAAATGCTTTTGCGAGTGAAGAAGAATTTAAAGCAATTGATCAAGTGATGAACCAAGCTTATGTCAATATACCAAAACTAGTTGGACAAGACTACTTGGCAGAACTGCTTCCTCATGGAAATGTAGAGAGAGTTCCATTTAAAGTCGTTTTAGATGATGGTGTCACAGATTTGGAAAAAGAAATTGTCTTTGATAGTGTATATCACCAATGTGGAGAAACACCATACTACATGATTCGTTCTCGCTGGACAAGAATGTTCTACGGTAAAAAGAATATTCCGGAAAGAAAAATAGATGAAGAATACTATCATCGAGGAGATGTAGTCATTGTGAATGATAACTTGGCGCATTATCGTGGTGAAGTACAAATTGTATTAAAAGATATGAAAGTAGATGGACAAAGAAATCGTATTGGTCATATTCCAGAAGCCGATCATATCTTATTGAATGAAGTAAAAGCTGGCAGAAGTTTTTGTTTCATGAATAAGTAAATAGAGCCTACTGAAAATATTCTGCGTAGACTTTTCTGATAATTCATAAGTTGTTTTTACGTTTCTATCATTGGAATTATGGTGATGGTGGCAATGATTTATAGATGTTGTCGATGTTTGAACATTCGTATGCGCCATGCACAGCTTTGGAAGAGGCAAAATATGCCGCAAACAATCAATTGGGTCCTTATTATGAATATAGTGTGGCTCGAAATATGTTGGAGACTTTGGCAAAACAAAAATAATTTGTTTCATTTCATTTAAAACGTGTTAAGATAATGGAGGATGCTTGTTGAAAGTATCTAAATCCATTATTCTAAGCAGAAAGGGAGGCTTTTAGCGATGCCTCCTTTTTTGCGTTTCATAATAAAAAGCCTACTGGAAATGGTTCCATGTAGGCTTTTCTAATAGTTCATAAGCTGTTTTTGCGTTTCTAACGTTTGTGTTAGAGAATTTATCGAATAATTTATAATTGTTGAGTCTGACCATTAATTTTTTATCGGTTCTAGGAAAATGAAGCGGGAATAATTTATCAAATCTTTCACTTTCACTGATTAGAATGGATGTTACTTCATTGTTGATGGATAAATAACTTAGAAGATCTTGAATGGCTTGTGAGTCGAAGTAAACTAAAACTTCTACGTGTGCTTGATGATCTTTAGTAGAATATATCGCAAATCCTTTCGGTTGTTTATCTTCATTAACCATTGTGACAATGGATTTTTTTAAGCTTTTATGATATTGGATAAGCTTGTTGAATTCATCTTCACTTAATAGAATACTGCCATCAAAATACTGCATGAATTGGAAATATAATGTGTATAAGTTCTCTCTTTTTGGTTTTACATGGTAAGGATTACCACTTCTGCATAGTGGAGCTCCAATCCAATATTCTTTTGTGTTTGAAATGTGTTGAAAGCTTTTTGCCTCAAATAATTTTGGCATGTTTGTGTATGTGATGGTTAATAAATCGTTATAGGTAGCTTGTGAAATGGCAGCATCTAATAAGTTAGAAAATTGTTTTCTTTGTCTATAATCTGGTAAAGTTGCAGCCATACCAATCACAGATACGCGCATTTGTCGATCTAAAAACATCATAGTTCTTTTTGTGACTTGAAGACAAGAAGTAATCTTATCGTCTTGCCAGAAACAGAACATGTGTTGTGGATCATATTGATATTTCATCCAGGCATCGATTTCTTTTTTATCCATATTAAATGCGGATTTAATCAACAAGTCTTTGATTTGTGCATCATATCCAACACTGTTGTGACAAATCATTGGTTATCTCCATCTTCTTCGTGTTCCGTATATTCAACATCAATAGCTCCATGTTTTGGAGTTGATTTTGGTTGTTCATTTTGGCTTTGTGTACTGCGATAAGTGTGAACGTGTACATGCCTTCTTCCTGTAAATAGGGAAATAATCCAGAAGAAAATGATGATTGGTAAAATAAATGGAAGCAGCCAGCTTGCTAGGGTTCCAAATATAAAGATAATCATAAAAAAGGCAATAAGAGTAAAAATACTATCCATAAAGGTACCTCGCTTTTCTAAAGTATATCATATTCATAATATGCGGATTAAATAACGCATTCGGTTTCAATGTCTTGTATGTATTGAATTTTTATTTTTCCATTTGTGAGTTCCATTAAGTCTTTAGAAATATCTTCTTGAACAAGGAAATGATAGACAACATCTTCTTCATATTGTTGTTCAATAACTTCAATGTTTTGTGTTCTAAAGTAATGGTCAATTTTTCCAATGAGATCGTAAGAAAAATGAATTTGATATTCTTGAAGTGTAGTTACAGTTGTCAGTGTTGCCACTTTTAAAGCTTGGGAAATACTCGAACTATAGGCTCTTACAAGTCCTCCGGTTCCAAGCTTGATTCCTCCAAAATAGCGTACTACAACGGCTAGAATATCTTGCATTTCATTATGCATCAACACATCTAACATAGGGTGACCTGCTGTCTGACTTGGTTCTCCATCGTCGTTAGATCGCATAATGTTTCCTATAATCATAGCTGTACAATGATGATTGGCATTGGGATGTTCTTTTTTTATAGCTTTAAAAAAATCTTTTGCCTCTTGTTCATCCTGTGTTCTATGAAGGTAGGTAATAAATTTACTTTTTTTAATTTCTATTGTATTTATACAATCATTTTGAATTCTTGGCATAGTTGTATTGTAGCAAAAAATTGCTTTATTCTACAAGTTTAGTAGAAAAGAAACCATTCTAGTGTTGGTGTCTAGAATGGTTCCTTTTTGTTTATTATTATTTTTAGGAGAGAGATATGAATATTGGTTTATTTCTATATTCATTGCCTTATCTTTAAGGCACTTATAGAATAACATTCCATGTTGTCATAATTTTAGTATAACTTTGGTAAATATTGTGAAATCCGATTGAATTATGTGAAATTATCAAAATATGCATCTTTTTTGGAAAAGCATCAATTTATTTCGTATATGAGATAGGAGGAAAAATAATATGAACAAAATCAAAGACAAAATTATGAAGGAGTTTCTAGAAAACAATGCCTATTTTGTCGACTTCTTTAATGCGTACTTCTTTGGTGGAGAAAGAGTTCTTAAACCTGAAAACTGTATGGAACTTGATTCAGAGATGAATGATTCGAATATGGATCTAGAAAAGCATGTGGATGTGATTCGTAAGTACAATGATGGAAATCTTTATAGTGCATTTATTATTGAGAATCAAAGTTATGTGGATGCTTCGATGGTTGTAAGGGCTGCAGTATATGAGTGTGTAGCGTATGAGCGAATGTTAAAGAAGTCAAAGAAGAATAGGAATAATAAGAAACTACCTATGGTAAACATTCTAGTATTCTATACAGGTGAAAAGCCTTGGAATGCAGCTAGACAGCTATCAGAGCTAGTTGAGGTGGATGAAAGATTTGAATCCTATTTCCATGACTACAAAATGAATCTGATTGAAATCACAGGAAATACTTCATATAATTTTAATGAAGAAGACGTGTATAATCTATTCTACATATGTCGAAGTATTTATGATCAGTCTATTTATGAAGGAACGAGTAATGACTTTGGACTTGTGAAAAGCAGTGTATTAAAAGTGGTCAAGACATTGACGGATGTAGAATGGTTGGATTTAGAAGAATTAGAGGAAAAGGAGGAGATTGAAATGTGTGAAGCTGAAAAGAGATGGCTAGAAGTAAAGTCAAAGGAATGGGAAGCTGAAGGAATAAAAAAAGGAATCGAACAAGGAATTGAACAAGGTATTGAACAAGGCAGTGAGAATAATCGCAAAGAAATGTATAGGACGATGGTAAACA